>Ga0137418_10000012_pt1 | contig 114543 bp, 88 predicted proteins | sample CZODoug3_1_2_16f_FD_122242 | JGI IMG/M metagenome (GOLD analysis project Ga0137418, IMG submission 122242) | Vadose zone soil fungal communities from Angelo Coast Range Reserve, California, USA - CZODoug3_1_2_16fungal (Hybrid Assembly) | ecosystem: Environmental > Terrestrial > Soil > Vadose...
TCTGTTTCCTGTTCCCGCTCATCGAACCGGACAGGCAGATTTCCCGCATCCGGCTCTCGGAAAAGACACACGCCTCATGGGTAAGTAAGGAAGCGTGTGACGCCGTCTGCAACTTCTGAACACAAGCTGGGGTGGCTAGACTCATCGCAATCCCCATGTCCTTCGTCGCTTCTTGCGTCTGTCTTTAACTGAAGTCCCTTCCCTCTGCCGGAGTTACCCGGCTTCATCGGTACTACGGACCTCTCCGCCACCCCACACGGCCCGGCCTGTCTCTCGCGAGTTGCCAGTTGATCGATACCGCGATCACTTGCCTCTGGGGGCGCGTTCTGCACTGCCGGTGGAGCAGCGGTTTCCAGTATCGTGCTTCAGGCTGATGGCAAATTCATTGTGGCGGGAGCACTCACGAGCAAGTTGATCAACCCACCGGGATCGAACCGCACAGGGTTCGGGCTGATACGCTACAACCGGAATGGCAGCATCGATACCAGCTTTGGCACTGCCGGAGGAATTCTTACAAACTTCGGATCAAATCCGAATGCCACTGCCTTCGCCCTTGCCATCCAAAGCAATGGGGACATCAGGCCGGATCAAGTCTCGCGCTGTCTCGCTACAGCAGCGCCGGAAAGCTGGACACTACTTTCGGTTCTAGCGGCACTGTAACGACTTCACTGGCCAGCAATGCCTCGGCGATTTCATCGCTGGCCATTCAGAGCGACGGAAAAATCGTCGCTGCGGGTAGCATCTTTAGCATTGGTAACGCTCAATTCCAGGCTCAAGCCGCCGTTGCCCGCTACCTGGCTCAGTGATTAGAACGCTGGCAGGGGAGCTGTATAGGCCCTCGCCATGCCCGGATCATGCAAACTGCCAAGTTGGGGAAACACCATCGACCCGCCGGTGCCGTTGGTAACGTGATTTCAATCCCTATCCGATGCAACAATAGCGCATGAGAAAGAAATAAATGAACTCCACAGCTTTAGGCTTGCGGCAAAAGTGATGCTGATCCTAATGCCAGCTACTCGGCTCGCCGAGGCCGCTGGGTTCAGTTTCGTTCCGGGTGCGATTGTAAGGCCAATGGAGGAGTAATGATCTCTTTGATGAACCGCCTCGCTGACGTTCATTTCAGGAAGGAACCCAGTGGACGGCTGGTTTTTATTCCATTTACCCGCAAGGGGAAGTGTTACTTCGTCGATTCGAAAGCAGACGAAGAAAAAGTCAGGGCGTTCGTCAACATGTACAGGATTCCTAATACGCTGATTTCCTTGCTGATGAGTCCAATGGTCATGGTTCCCGGTTTGATCCTGGAGGGCTACGGTGGTTTGACCCCCCGAGCCCACAGGTTGACGATTGCTTTAGGGGTCTCTGGGTTTTTCTGGCTGAGTTTTGTCGCGTTGGCATTAATGCTTTGGGTCGTATACAAAGCAACGGTTCCGGGCTTAACTGCCTCGCTGAGCGAGGTCGCACCTGAACTTAAAGCTCAACTAAGCGCAATCTCGACTCAACAACGAGGTCTGCGACGTTTGGCGCTGGTGTGCCTTCTCGCTGCTCTGATTCTCTTGGGGCTGGCTCTCGTTGCGTTGACCGGACATCACAGGTAACTCCAGGCCGGACCGCGTGGGTGTTGAAAAAGTCCATTTTTCAAAAATAGCCGAAATTTGGGGGATGGAAAATGTCCAGGAAAACTGAGAAAGTCGTAGGCATCCTGGAAAATTCACCCCGCTGACTTCTAACCCCGTCAACTGCAGCGCGCGGAGAGTTTTATGTGGGCCTCAGGAGGCTCCGCGCGTTTTCCCTTTCCCCGGCAATCCCGCCGGGTTCTCCTGCGTGCGCTCACGGAACCTGCCTTTCATTCCCGCAGCCAGCGTAATGCTGGACTCCCCAAATTTATCGCGCAGGCGGTCCGCAGCCGAAAGCGCATCCCTCCATCGCTGCCGGCGGCCGCCCTCCAGCAAACTCATCTGATCGGCTTCAGTGGTGAATGACGAAGCCTGCACTCCCAGCAGACGTATCGGCACGCCCTGCTTCCAATTCTTGTAAAACAACACGCGCACCTGCTCGAAGATCTCCGTATCCAGCTGCGTGGCTGCCGGCAGGGTGCGGGCGCGTGTGAAGGTCGTGAAATCCTTGTAGCGCAACTTGAGTTGAATGGTGCGGGCATGGAACTTGCCTTCTCGCAGCCGGCGGCCAACCATTTCGCATAGTCGCATCAGCGTGGACTCAAGCTGCGCAGCCTCGGCAATATCTTCGTTGTAGGTATGCTCGTGGCTGACGGACTTGGCTTCGGTGTCTGCTCCGACTTCGTTGTCAAACCAGCCGCCAGCATCTTCACCGCGAGCTTTGCCCGCCAGCGCCATGCCCCATTTGCCGAAGCGCTCCTCCAATTCGGTTTCTTCCAGTCGCACCAGATCGCCGACCTTCTTAATGCCGAGCGCGTGCAGATTGCTTTCCATCACTTTGCCTACGCCGGGAATTTCGCGGACGTCAAGCGGCGCAAGAAACTTCGCTTCTTCTCCGGGAACAATCCAAAGCACCCCGTTGGGCTTCGCCTGCGCCGAGGATACTTTTGCGATCAGCCGTGAGCTGCCGATTCCGACCGAGCAGTTGAGCAGCGTTTTATCCTTCATGCGCCCGTGTAGGGCATGTGCGGCCTTGAGCGGCGGACCGTGCAGCCGCGCTGTGCCAGTCATGTCGAGATACGCCTCGTCGATCGAAGCCATCTCCACCTGCGGCGAAAATGAAGTCAGCACTTCGTAGACTTTTTCAGAGCATTCGCGGTAACGCTCTGGATGGCCGTCCACGAAGATGGCTTGCGGGCAATGCTTGGCGGCGGTGCGAAGCGGCATCGCCGAGTGCACGCCGAATTTACGCGCTTCATACGAAGCTGCCGAAACCACTCCGCGCTCGTGGCGCTGGCCGCCCACGACCACAGCTTTCCCCTTGAGCGAGGGATCGTAAAGTTCTTCCACCGAGACAAAGAATGCATCCATGTCGACGTGAAAGATGGTTTTTAACGGGGAGGGCATACCGTCAGCGAAGCGCGCCAGTAGATCTTACCAAGAGTACACCTGCGGAGTTCCCCAGGCTGGAGAGGCATTCGCCGGGCATCGAGAGATGGCTAGACCAATACTTTCTCCATCACCTGCGCTGCGCCTCTCAACTGCCGCGCTCTCTCGTAGACTTTTCCATATTCCCGCGCCGACGCGTTCCAGGAAAAATCTTTATTCATGCCGTTACGCATGAGCACTTGCCAGGAAGTCTGATCGCGAAAGGCCACCAGCGCCTGCTTGATCGTCAGCAGCAGCGACTCACCGTTGTATTCGGTGAACTTAAAGCCGGTGCCTTTGCCGGAACGCGCGTCCCAGGGTTCGATGGTATCGTCGAGGCCGCCCGTAGCACGCACGATGGGCACGGTGCCGTATTTGAGGCTGTAGATCTGGTTCAGACCACAGGGCTCATATCTTGATGGCATGAGGAACATGTCCGAGCCGGCTTCAATCTTGTGAGCGATGGCATTATCGTAGGCAACCTTCACCGCAATCTTATTGGGGAATCGCTTGTTGAGGCGGACGAACATTTCTTCATAGGGCTTGTCGCCCGTACCCAGCGCGACTACTGTCATTTCTTCACGGGCCAGCCGGTCCATGATTTGCGAGATCAGATCGAAGCCTTTTTGCGCCGCAAAGCGCGAGACGATACCGATAACCGGAAGCTTCGAATCGGCATTGGCCATGCCGAAAGTGGCCAGCAGATCCTGCTTGCATTTCGCCTTGCCGGAAAGATCTTCGGGCGAGAACTTGGCGACCGCAAACTTGTCGGTCTGCGGGCTCCATTCATCGTAGTCAACGCCGTTGAGAATGCCGCTTACGGTTGAGGCTCGGTCGCGCAGTACTCCTTCAAGCCCGAAACCATATTCCGCCGTCTGGATTTCCTGACTATATTTCTTGCTGACCGTGGTGACATAGTCGGAGTAGGTAAGCGCGCCCTTCAGGAAATTGACCTGCCCGAAGAATTCCATCCTCGACATGGTAAACAGGTCCCAGGGCAGCATGAGCAAGGGCAGCGTCTCGGGAGGAAACAATCCCTGATACCCCATGTTGTGGATCGTGAATACAGTCGCCGCATCGCGGAATGCCGGATCCTCCGCGTATATCGTGCGTAGGAGCACGGGCAGCAGCGCGGACTGCCAGTCGTGACAGTGAAAAACGTGCGGCACGCCTAAGATCTTCGAGGCTTCCAGAACCGCGCGTGAAAACAAGGCAAAGCGTTCGGCGTTGTCAGGATAGTCACCCGCAGGCGTGCCATAGAGAGCGTCACGATCGAAATATGGCGGATAGTCCACGAAATAAAAGCGCACGCCGGATTGAGTGCCGCCCGTGACTACGGAGGCGAAACGATACTTGTCATCGAACGGCACCGTGATGCTGCGAACCACCGTAGCTGCGTCCGAGAGTTTGGTTTGCCGATACCGCGGCAAATAGACGCTTACCTGATGACCTAACGCAGACAGGGCGCGCGGCAATGCTCCCACCACGTCCGCCAAGCCACCAGTTTTGGAAAAGGGCACACCTTCGGAAGCAGCGAATGCAATGTGCATGAGTCGAAAACCTCCCGGCAAAACGAATTCGGCGGTGCAGGCTATTATGAATATGTGCCCAACCCGTGATTTTGGGCAAGAGCACGCGGGCTGACCAGCCAGTCTAAATGTCCGAGGAAAAGAGGGTCAACGTGCCGAAGGTCGCCTCCACTCGCCGCCCCAAACAAAAACCCAAACTGGGACAGCATTTTCTTGTCAGCGACAACGCCGCGATGCGAATGGTTGACGCCCTCGGTGACGTCTCGCAGAGTACGGTCCTTGAAATCGGGCCGGGACGCGGGGTCATCACTTCCCTGCTGGCGAAACGTGCCCGGCGCCTGATTGCGGTCGAAATCGACCGTGTACTGGCCGCTCAACTTCGGCTCAAATTTGGCATGACGCACAATGTCGAAGTCATCGAAGCCGATATTCTTTCCATCGATTTCGATTCTCTGTTTGGACCCAAACCCGGACTAAGCCGGCCCGGCATCGAAATCAAGCCGAATCCCGTAAGAGTGGTGGGCAATCTGCCCTACTTCATCACCTCAGACATTTTGTTACGCCTGTTCGATTTCGCCAAGTACTTCGACATTATCGTGATCATGGTGCAACGGGAAGTCGCTGACCGCCTCGCAGCCCCGCCGGGGGGAAGCGATTATGGCCTGCTCTCCGCCACCGCGCAGTTGTATGCCAAAGTGGAAAGGCTCTTCACTCTTCCACCAGAGGCATTTGAGCCTGCCCCCAAAGTACATTCCACCGTGCTCCGGCTGAACGTAGCACCACAAATTGAAAAGCTGGGCGTAGCGGGAGATGGCTTCATCGGATTTCTCAAACTTTCCTTTGCGCAGAAACGCAAGACGCTGTGGAATAACTTAAAATCGAGATATGACGAAGCCGAGTTGCGGCGTGCGATGACGCAAGCCCGTATCAATCCTTCGGCACGTGCCGAGACTCTGAGTCTGAAGCAGAGTGCCACTCTGTTCCGCGCCTTGCGCAGTTCACCCGAAGCCTCGTAGCATTGTCCAGTCGGGGCAGCGCACAAACCAGGAGCGGCCATGTCTACCGTTCGCCTTCCCGCAGTCGCCGGACGCTTTTATCCAGGCGATTCCCAAACGCTGCGTGAAGAAGTCAGCTCCTACACTGCCCAATCCCTCAGCAACGATCTTGTTCACGCTCTAGGTTGCGTCGTGCCCCATGCGGGTTACATGTATTCAGGTCACGTGGCCGGTGCGGTATTCGCTCGCCTCAAGATTCCCGCGCACTGCATTGTCCTGTGCCCCAACCATACTGGTGTGGGAAAGCCTCTGGCCATTATGAGCGAAGGCGATTGGGAAACGCCGCTCGGCAACGTATCGATTGATAGCAGTATCGCGGCCATGTTGAAACAGCGTTTTTCACTTCTGCAGGAGGATTCCGCCGCGCACCGGGCCGAGCATGCCGCCGAAGTGGAATTGCCCTTTCTTCAACTGCGTCAGCCTCAACTTAAATTCGTGCCCATCGCAATCGGAACGAGACAGTTCGACACGCTCGAAAAGCTCGGGTATGCCATCGCTGATGTGGTTGCGGGTCTGAAAGAGTCAGCCTTGATTGTCGCCTCCAGTGACATGAACCACTACGAATCCGACGTCATAACCCGCGTGAAAGATCACAAAGCCATCGAAAGAATCCTGACGCTGGACCCGCGAGGACTGTACGACGTTGTCACCGACGAGGACATCAGCATGTGCGGCTTCGGCCCCACTGTCGCTATGCTTACAGCAGCCAAGCAACTGGGTGCCACCTCGGCTGAATTGGTTAAGTACGCGACCTCCGGAGACATCTCGGGGGACCGCGACATGGTTGTGGGTTACGCGGGAGTGATCGTTAAGTGAGTGACGAGATCAGGGCTACGCGGTTTAAAAGCGGCGCTCGCACAATCAAGACCGCCCTTGGGCGGCCTTGACCGATGCCTTTCGCTTTTGTCTAGTGTTGCTCGTGCTCCTCATGCTGCTCGTGGCTATGACGCCAATTCCAGTAATCCCTCTGCTCTCTTCGTTTGAGGCGGTTGAAGTCGCGATACCCCTCGTGCCGCTCATCCAGCCAGCGGCGGTACGTGCTGTCTTCGCGATCGTTCCAGTTGTGGTAGTCACGATGTTCGCGGTCGTACACCCGTCTCTCTGCTCGCTCCTGTCTTTCGTGGTCTCGGTCGTTTTGTGGCCGAGCTACGGCGTTAACCGCTATGGGCGCCGCGAGCGCAGCACTCATAAACAACGACGCTAGAAGCTTGTTTCCACGATGCATATTTCTCCCTCCGCAGGCTGAATAGGATGCTTTCCCCATGGGCGGGGTTGGAATGTGCTTCACCCTGCCCCTCAGATGTCCGTGAATATTATTTTCCCGTAATATCAGCAAGTTCTCGTTTGCGGAACCAAGGAGTCGAATGATTCATGAGCGATATTCGCATTCGTGTGGCGAGTAGAACCGATCTACCGCACTTGACTGAGATCTACAACCACTACGTGGTGCACACACCGGTTACATTTGACGTTGAGCCCTATAGCGTAGAGCGCCGCGCTGCCTGGTTTGACCAGTTCTCCGAGAGTGGACGTTATCGTCTGCTGATCGCGGACGAGGGCCGCGTGGTCGTAGGCTATGCGGGAACAACCCGATTTCGGCCCAAAGCGCCTACGAAACTACAGTCGAAGCGACAGTTTACTGCGCGCCAGGAATGGAAGGTCGAGGCATCGGCAAGCGCCTGTACTCAGCTCTATTTGAGGCAATCTCCACCGAGGATATTCATCGCATCCTGGCGGGATACGTCCTGCCGAATCCCGCTTCCGCAGCGCTTCATGAACATTTCGGTTTCAAGCTCGTCGGGGTATTCAGCGAAAACGGACGCAAGCTAGATCGCTATGGGGACGTCGCCTGGACGCAGCGACCTTTGCGCGTGTAATCGATCTTGCGGAGCCATGTTGGCAAGTCTTCACTGCGACTGGCTTCGCTAAATCGCTCAAAAAAATCAGGGCGGCCAAAACAATGGCCGCCCTGAAACTTGCTGTTCCCCATCGTAGCTTAGTTATGCCCGGTGTGCCCTCCGGCGGACGCATGCCCCGATGGCGGAGCGCTACGGCCCATCCCCACGTTACTAGTCGCTGCATGACTAGTCGCTGCATGCGACGCCTGATATGCGCCTGCAGTCGGAGCGCGGGCCGATGTCGCGGGACGTAGCTCCACGAAGCCCGACTTCGCGACCTGGCCATTCACATGGCTCAAATTGTTGACCGCGCCACGAGGAATGCCCAAGCCCGCGGAACCACGGTTCACGAATAATGAGGATCGAGCCAGGCTTGAAACTCCCTGCCCGCTTCTTCCGACGACAACCGTAGCCACCGTTCCGCCAGGCCGCACTGGTGGATGGAAGCGTGGTGGTGAAGTTCCGGCGTAAGTCGGGACCGCACTCCAGCTACTCCAGCCGCCCGGCTGCCACATCCATCCGAAGCCCGGAACGAACGCCCAGCTTCCATACCGGTATGGTAGCCAGCCCCAGGGATATGCTGACGCCCACATGTATCCGAAACCCGGGTAAAACGCCCAGGCTCCGTCCATGAACGGATCCCAACCGACGCCCGTGAAAAATGGTTGCCACATCATTCCGTAGCCGCCCACATTCCTGAACGAGCCGTAGTAGTTAAGGTCGCTGTAGCCGTATCCGTAGGGCGAAGAGTTCCCTTTGGCGTATTGCTCGTGGTATTCCACGGAGCGTTTGTCCCACGCGTCCAGGGGATCCTCCTGGAAATTCTTGGCTAGCGTGGATTTATCCTCATCGTTCACATCGAAGATGACCATTTTCTTCTTGCTCACCCTCACCGTACCCGCAGGGCCAGCCACATCCACATCCCCTTTGAATACCGCGAATGTAGCCTTGTTGGTCGAGGTTTCGACGCGGAAATGTGCGCCCCGATTGAGTTGAACTTTTTCACGCGAAAAATTCAGCGTGAAATCGTCGCTCTTTCCCAGCCAGTTGACGTAAGCCTTGCCCTCGCTAAGGTTGACTTCCGAGATGCGCTGTCCGGCTTCACTCAGGCCAAGACGGCTGAACTCGATCATGGTATTCGGAGCGAGGCGGACGGTGCTGCCATCTTCGAATTCAATCTCGGCGCGGCCGGTGTCGCGGGTCCTGAGCCGCGTCCCCTGCGTGATAGGAAGGTTCAGAAACCCCTTCTCGAATCCCGTTCCTGTATTCTTGTCGATCTCGACCGATCCTTGTACGTCACTCAAGCGAACAATGCGTGCTTGCGAATCAGCCATAGCGGGCAGCGCTACAAGCGCGCAGGCCAAGGCCACCAGAACGACATGCAGCAAAGACGATTTTGGCTTATCCATACAAAGCCCCCGGGAAGGACTTCCTTCGCTGAGCATATTAGAGCACGATTTTTGCCCTAAAGTGTCACCAAATTCGGAGGCATCCCCTGCAGGGTTCAGGGCCGGCGGGACGAGGACGATCTCTGGTCTCCTGACCGCTCTATCGCCTCACGGCCTCTTTGTCAGAGGCTCTGGTATCAAGAATTCCCTCGGCAACCTGGATCATTTCATCGTCTACGGTGCGGTTGCGGGCAATCGCATCCTTGAGCGGGATGGATACAATCTTGTTGGAACGCAACGCAGCCATGCATCCGAATTCGCCACGATGGACCATGTCAATGGCGCCGATGCCATAACGCGTTGCGAGAACCCGATCGAAGGCGCTAGGCGATCCACCCCGTTGGATGTGACCGAGCACGACGCTGCGGGTTTCAAATCCTGTTCGCTTTTCAATCTCGCGGGCCAGGACGTTACCGATGCCGCCCAGCTTCGCGTGACCAAATTCGTCCTTGTCCATGTCCTGTAAAACCGGAGCGCCATGCGAGGGGTCAGTACCAGCGGAGAACTTTGCTCCTTCCGCCACCACGACAATGGAAAAATAGCGCCCGCGCTCGTGCCGCTGGCGGATAGACTCGGCAACCTTATCGACGTCGAACGGACGTTCGGGGATCAGGATTACGTCAGCGCCGCCCGCGATACCGCTGTACATTGCGATCCACCCTGCATCGCGGCCCATGACTTCAACCACCATCACGCGGTTGTGTGCCTCGGCGGTGGTGTGAACGCGGTCAATGGCTTCACAAACCACGTTGACCGCAGTATCAAAGCCGAAGGTGAAGTCGGTCCCGGAGAGATCGTTGTCAATGGTCTTGGGAACGCCGACCACCTTCATCCCGCGCTCGTGTAGTTTCTGCGCGACCGATAAGGTGTCGTCGCCGCCGATGGCGATGAGCGCGTCGATTTTATGATTCGCAAGAGTGGCAATGCACCGGTCAAGGCCATCAGGCCGCTTCGAAGGATTGGTGCGTGACGTGCGCAGGATGGTTCCACCGCGCGGGAGAATGCCGGCAACGGCAGCCAAGTCCAGCGGCATGCTCTTATCTTCCACCAGGCCACGCCATCCTTCGAGGAAGCCGACCAGATTATCCTGGTAGTGAAAAATACCTTTGCGAACCACTGCGCGGATGACGGCATTCAGGCCGGGACAATCGCCCCCACCGGTCAACATGCCAACTTTCATTTCGACTCCTGTGCCAAGATGAAGAAAAAATTGGGACCGTTCGCCGCGAATGCACCTCGGCCATGGGGACTGCGTGGAGAAGTCCCGAATGCCGGGCCACAAGCGTTTGGAAAAAGTAGATTACCATTAAATCGGCCTATCCGCAGGCGCGGGCAAGACGGAACCAAAGACCGGGATTGCGTGCGGGCAGAAGATTCGCCACAATGCTCGACTGATATGAAAAAGTCCCTCTCCTTTCTTTTGTGGATTGCAGTGGCTCTCGTGGGCACGCTCGCGGTCGGGGTGGTCGCCGTACGCCGCGGCGAACCCATCAATGCGATGTGGCTGGTGGTGGGTGCGGCCTGCTGCTACGCCCTCGGCTATCGGTTCTACAGCAAGTTCATCGCAGCCAAGATGCTCGCGCTTGACGCCCTCAGGGCTACGCCGGCGGAGCGACTGCAGAATGGGCGAGATTACGTGGTCACCAATAAGTGGGTCGTCTTCGGGCATCATTTTGCGGCCATCGCCGGGCCGGGCCCGCTGGTGGGGCCCGTGCTGGCGGCACAGTTCGGTTACCTTCCGGGAACATTGTGGGTGCTGGCGGGAGCAGTTTTCGCGGGCTGCGTGCAGGACTTCGTGATCCTGCTGTTTTCCGTGCGCCGGGACGGCAAATCGCTCACCGAGATGGCCAAGACAGAGATTGGCCGCGTCGGTGGGTTTGTGGCCTACGCGGCAGTCATGTCCATTTTGGTCATTCTTCTGGCGGTGGCGGCCCTGATCGTGGTCAACGCGCTGAAAGCCAGTCCCTGGGGCACGTTTACGATTGCGATGACGATCCCGATTGCGCTGCTCATGGGAGTTTATCTGCGGCGCATTCGTCCGGGCGAGGTGCTGGAAGTCTCCGTGCTTGGATTCATCCTCGTAATGCTGGCGATCTGGGGAGGCCAGTGGGTATCGCAGCATCCGGCAGTGGCGGGGATATTTACTTTGACCGCACCCACTTTGGCTCTGCTCATCATCGTCTATGGCTTCGCCGCGTCCGCTATGCCGGTGTGGCTGCTGCTCGCGCCCCGGGACTACCTGAGCACGTTTGTCAAGTTGGGGACCATCGCCTTGTTGGGTGTCGGAATCGTGGCGCTGCATCCCACGCTGCATATGCCAGCGTTGACACGATTTGTCGATGGCACTGGCCCGGTGTTCGCGGGCAAGATTTTTCCTTTTGCTTTTATCACGATTGCGTGCGGAGCCATTAGCGGCTTCCATTCTTTGATCTCAAGCGGAACGACACCCAAGCTCATCGCGCGCGAAACCGAGACTCGAATCGTTGGATACGGCGCCATGATGGCCGAGTCGGCGGTAGCGGTGATGGCGATTATCGCGGCTTGTGTAATGCAGCCGGGCGTCTATTTCGCGATAAACAGTCCTGCGGGCATTGTGGGTCAAGCGCCGGCCGCTGCGGCCGCAACCATTTCAGGTTGGGGATTCCCCGTGACCGCGGCCGATATGCAGGCCCTGGCTCACGCCGTGGGCGAGCAAACGCTCTACAATCGCACCGGCGGTGCACCGGCATTTGCCGTGGGTATGGCGAGCATTTTTTCGAACAGCCTGGGAGGACAGGCGTTCATGGCCCTCTGGTATCACTTTGCCATTATGTTCGAAGCGTTATTTATTCTGACCGTTCTCGACGCCGGCACGCGCGTCGCCCGCTTCATGCTGCAGGATGCGCTGGCGCATGTTTATAGGCCGCTGGGCAGGACCAGTTGGTATCCCTCGATTTTGGCAACCAGCGCTCTGGTCGTGGCCGCCTGGGGATATTTCCTGTGGCAAGGCGTTAAGGATCCGCTGGGCGGAATCAATTCTTTGTGGCCGCTGTTTGGCATTTCCAATCAATTGCTGGCCACCGTGGCGCTGTGCGTGGCGACCACCATCATCGTCAAGATGCACCGCACCAAGTATGTGCTGGTGACGCTGGCGCCTCTGGCATGGCTGGTAGCGATAACCTTCACGGCGTCATGGCATAAGGTGTTCGATCCCAGCCCGCGGATTGGATTTCTGGCACAGGCACGGCGGTTGGCCGCGGGTCCAACCACGAGCGAGAGCGCACGATTGATCTTCAATAACCGTCTGGACGCGGTGGTCACTGGCGTCCTCGTGGTTATGGTTGCGCTGGTTTTGCTGGAGTCCACGCGGCAGTGGCTCGAGATTTTAAGGGGGAAGAAAGAATTGCGGGTGAGCGAATCGCCGTTCGTGATGACGCAGCTAGCGGAAGAAGAAGTCGTCGGGCGCACCATAGGGGCACGCAAAGGCGCCTAAGGTCCCACGACCGGTGCTTAGGCAGTAATGCTCTGAATGTGATCGCCTGCGCGCAAGTTTCCCGGAGTGCCACGGCCTCCCCATGGCGCGACACAGATGGGTTCAAAACGCGCGTTCCCGATCAAACTCAAAAACGGCCTCACTTCATCCAGAGTGTAAACAGACCTCCGCCGTCCACGCTCCATCAGCGTACCGTACAACGCAACCCCATTTTCATCTCAATGGGTGGGCCCCAGGCCCATGCGTAACTCAAAAGGCAATCGAAGTCTGCCCTCGGCCTATTGACAGCGCCATACCGGGCGAGCGAGATTCTATTGCAGCGGCCGAAAGTATCGTCTCATGAACTGGAAAATAAGGAATGGCGGGGAATCTATGATTTGGATTACGGCTGCGTCCGTTGTTGTCGCGGCTCTGAATGTGATCGCCTGCGCGCAAGTTTCGCGGAGCGCCACAGCTCTCCCCGTTACGCTGCAACCTCTGGCACAACAGGTCCATCAAATTGAAAACGCTCTCGCCTATCTTGGTCAACCGCTTTCAGCGCAAGAAATATCGAGCATAGATCAAGCCGTGACTGAGCGGGACGAGTCCAAAGCGGTCGCTCGCCTAGAGAGCATTCTGGACGATCACGTTCTGGCCATCGTTCAGATCAATGCCGAGAGCCGCGTGAAAGTTGAGGCCGGCCCTGCGCCGCCGGAACTGGTCGAAGCGGGAACCCGGATATTTCTGGTCAAGGTCATCAACCAGGCGGGGGTGACGGCACAGCTCAAGGTCGAGAGTCCAAACTCGGGAAACGTGTACATACAATCCACAGAAAACCCCCAGCCACCCATGGAGCTTACCCCGCAACAGGCTGCGAACCGCTGGGCCGACATTTCTCTATACCAGAATCCACCTATGCTCCCGCGCCTCTCGGGGCTGGCGGTTGAGTATCAAGTCCTTGCCGTTTACAGTCGCGACGCCGGCCAAAGATCGGCCATCATCAGCTTCAACGTAGGTCAGGGAACGCAAGATATAGGCTTTCGCAATGACACGACTGTTCTGTTTACCGCCATTCCGGCGCGTCCGGTCACGCTGCGTGTGCACGACGAGAACGGAGATCCGGTCATGGCCTCCTTCATCGTGCGGGACAAACTGGGACGACTCTACCCCAATCCCGCCAAGCGCCTAGCTCCTGATTTCTTTTTTCAGCCGCAGGTGTACCGCGCTGACGGTGAAACCTTGCGCCTGCCCGTGGGCCAGTACACCGTAACTTATACTGGCGGGCCTGAGTACCTGACCTGGCAAAAAGACGTTACGGTGGATGCGAAGGGCCCGTCAGAAATCGAATTCCACCTGGACCGATGGTTTGATCCGGCGACTTACGGCTGGTATTCCGGGGACCATCACATCCATGCGGCGGGGTGCAGGCACTACATGAACCCGGCCGAGGGCGTGCTGCCAGACGACATGATGCGCCAAATTCGCGGCGAGGGCGTGAATGTTGGTTCGGTGCTGACTTGGGGACCCGATTACTACTACCAGAAACAATTCTTCTCAGGACACGACCATCCCCTATCCACTTCACGTCAGCTCATGCACTATGACATGGAAATCTCGGGATTCCCGTCTAGTCACGCCGGACACCTCGTACTGCTTGATCTGAAAGATCAGGACTATCCAGGAACCAAGCGATTAACCGACTGGCCAACCTGGGACCTGCCCGTTCTTCGCTGGGCCAAGCAGCAGGGAGCGGTCGTTGGTTTCGCCCATTCAGGCTTCGGGCTGGAGGTTCACACGAGCGATCTTCCCAACTATGAGGTGCCGGGATTTGATGGAATCGGGGCCAACGAATACATCGTTGACGTGACGTTCCCCGACACCGTTGATTTCATTTCCGCTGTGGACACGCCTTACGTGTGGGAACTCAACATGTGGTACCACACTCTGAACTTGGGGTTCCGCACCAGAATCGCCGGCGAGACCGATTTCCCGTGTGTTTACGATTCCCGCGTTGGCATGGGCCGAACCTATGCGCCCTTATCTGCTCCGGTTGGTTATGGCAGTTGGGTGGACGCGTTGAAGGCCGGCCGCAGTTATGTGTCCGATGGCAAGACACATTTGATGAACTTTGTAGTCGGAGGCCTGCCTGTCGGCGAGAAGAATAGTGAGCTTCGCCTGCCTACCGGATCCAAGGTTGCAATATCACTGATGGCGGCGGCCTACCTTCCAGAACATCCCAACAAACCGTTACGCGATTTACCTTACGATCAAAAACCATACTGGGACGTGGAGCGCGCGCGGGTTGGGGACAGCCGTGAAGTTGCCGTTGAAATCATTGTCAACGGCAAGGCCGTCTCCTCTCAAAAACTGCTTGCCGACGGGAAGCCGCGGGAGATGAAATTTGAGGTTCCCATCGCGAACAGCAGTTGGGTGGCTGCGCGCGTGATTCCTACCGCCCATACCAATCCCGTTTTCGTGATCGTGGGTGGCAAGCCGATTCGGGCCTCGCGCCGAAGCGCAGAGTGGGCTCTCAAGGGAGTCAACCAGTGTTGGAGCCAAAAATCACCCCTTATTGCGCCGGCCGAAATCGAAGAGGCGCAAAAAGCCTACGACCATGCGCGCGAGATTTACCAGCAGCTAATTCGTGAGAGTGTGCAGGATCAGTAACGTTCGCCGCGCACGTCGAACACGACGATTACGAACCTCAAGCTCGTCTTGCACGATGCAGCGTCAAACCTGCAGCGCGTGAAATGGAATCGCATCGTCAGTTCTAACGGCCGGAGCTGTTCGAGCCATGCTGGTACTCAGAAGGTCAGGAATGGCCGCCCGGGTGCTGACATCCGGGAAAGTCGTCGAAAAAAACCATTCCCGTCCATCCCAGTTCGCGCATGCCCATTTCAGATGAATAATACGCACCCGTAATCCACGTCTTGAGGTTCTCGAAATGATCACGGAGTGTCGGACGAAGTCCTACCGATGGTTTCTTAGCAGGAGCGTCATCTGCGTCGCCGCGCTCAGTTTCTTCGTGCCGCAGCGTTTCGGCAGAAAATATTGTGAGCAGTTCATTCTGTTTCGCTTCGGAAATATCTTTGAATGCACGGCCAAACCGACGGACCGATTCCCGGTCGAGGACCGCTAAAGAATTGCTGAATTCTTGCCGCGTCTCGGCGGTATCTACGCTCAACAGCAGGTCAATGAAGCGATTCACCTGGGCTTGACTCGAGTTCGGAACCATGCGTTCGGAAAGCACCAGCAAAGTTCCATTCTGGTGCGGACTGAGAAACGTTGGCGTCCACTTCCCTTCCGGCACTTGGGCCTCGGCGCCAGCCAAAAGTTCGCCATCGGCTAGATGCTTGTAGATGGGGTGGGCCAGGGCGGTGCGCGCAAGGACCACGCCCGTTCCCACGCCGCTCACCAGTCTTCGTATCATTTCGCGGCGAGACAGCCGAGCACCAACTGCTGATTCGGGGTCGAGCACTTTACCACTCCTTTTCCGGGGAGTCGCAGACGTGAGCGCCCACGACCTTTAAGCTTGATGCTGCCCGCTCGGGGAGTCAGTCGCGATGCGCAAGGTCAATTGACAAGCTCAAGGCGCCGCACCTATGCTACCAGGGTCATAACAGAATGTATTCTTCTGAATAGAATACCGTCATAGACCCAAAAATATTATCACACGCTCTTTGCCGGGGTGCGAAACGAAAACATGCCTGCACCAACAACTTTCGATGTCATCGTAGTGGGCTCGGGTGCCTCCGGAGGCTGGGCGTGCAAACGGCTGGCGGAAGCCGGCCTGAAGGTCGCGCTGCTGGAGGCTGGAGGCCCGCAGTCTGACGAAACTTTCACCGAGCATATGGCGCCGTTTGAGCTCAAGTATCGAGATCGCGCCCCCGAAATCGTTCGCAAAACTCGCCCGATTCAATCCCACTTCGCGTGCAACGAATACAACTACAAATGGTTTTGTAATGATCTTGACGAGCCTTATACAACCCCCCAGGACAAGCCGTACCACTGGTTAGGCCGACTGCGTGTAACCGGAGGCCGCACCAACGTGTGGGGGCGTGGGTGTGTCCGGGTGAGCGACTTGGATCTGAAGGCCGCGTCGCGTGACGGTTATGGGGAGGACTGGCCGCTTAGCTATAGGGATCTGGCGCCGTACTATGACCTAGTGGAAGAATATGTGGGCATATCGGGAATGGCCGAGGGTTTGGCAGAACTCCCTGACAGCAAGTTCCTTCCTCCCATGGCCATGACGTGCCAGGAAGTTCTGTTTCGCAATCGGGCCAAAGAAAAACTCGGGCGTACGGTTACCGTGGCACGTGTCGCCAATCTGACCAAGCCGATCAACGGACGAGGGAAGTGTCACTATTGTGGACCGTGCTACCGCGGATGTGTCACCCACTCGTATTTCAATTCCGCTTTTACTACCGTGGCGGATGCATTGCAATCCGGCAATTGCACCTTGATCTCCAATGCCATGGTCTCTCAGGTGTTGATGGACCATGCCCGAAACCGGGCAACGGGTGTGCTTTACCTGGATCGTAATACCCACCTGCTGCGAGAAATTCACGCTCGCACGGTCTTACTGTGCGCGCAGACCTTCGAGTCTGTCAGGATTCTCCTCAACTCCGCCAATCTTCGCTATCCCCGTGGACTCGCGAATTCCGCCGGTGTATTGGGGCGCTATCTCACGGTTCACGTCAAGAGCGGCGGGGGCAGCGGGGATCTTCCGTCGTTTGGGGCGAAGCCAAGGCTGAGCGGCCCGAATCGCCCGACCGGTATTTATGTGGCACGCTTTCGAAACACGGAAAAGACTCCGCCTTCAAAGAATTTTTTGCGCGGTTACGGATTCGAAGGCGGCAGTTCGGTGGACTTCAACTGGGCTGCGTCTGGCTTTGGCGAGGCTTACAAGCAGGCGTTGCTTGAGCCCCAAACCGGACTCTACCTCACCGGATTCGGCGAGGTCCTGCCCCGATGGGATAACTATATCGAAATAGATCGCAACGTGAAGGATCGGTATGGAATTCCCGTCCTCCGCATTTCCATGGCCGACGGTGACAACGAGCGCGCGATGGTCAAAGACATGGCGGAATCAGCCGGCGAGATGCTGGAAGCGGCCGGGGCAAAAAACATCAAAACCTTTGCCAATCCCTCTGCGCCGCGATGGGCAGTCCACGAGGCCGGCATGGCACGCATGGGTAGCAATCCCAAAACCTCGGTTTTAAACCAATTCCAGCAAACCCACGACATTCAGAATTTGTTCGTCATGGACGCGTCGGGATTCACATCCAATCCGTGTCAAAATCCAACCTTGACCATCATGGCCCTGTGCGTTCGATCCTGCGACTATCTCTTGGGTGAAATGAGACGAGGTAATCTCTAACCGCCGTCATAAATCTGCTGCGGGGCCTTGAAAGCGGCATCGCGAAGGTCATGCGTAATCGCTTGGCTCACGCCCAGCACTTGCTCGATTATCTCCCTGCGCTTTTTGGCAGAACAGCGCGCGGTCGGAGCGCTCACGCTGATTCCGGCAAAAGCCCTTCCCAAAGAATCGAACAGTGGCGCGCCCACCAAAATAACGCCGGCGATCGTTTCCTGGTCGTTGATCGCATATCCCCGCTCTCGAACGCGAAGTAGTTCGGCCTTTAATTGGCTGCGGCGTGTCACAGTGCGCGGGGTCCACTTCGGCAATCTTCCTCTCGGTAAAAGCGCTTCCACCTGTTCCGGAGGAAGGTAAGCCGCAATCGCCTTTCCCAGCGCGGTGGCATGGACCGGACAGAGGTCGCCGACATCAAATGCCAGCTTTAAGGGGTGAGAAGCTTCCACCACATCGATGAGCACGATGCCATGACGGCGCTGTTCCGCCAGCCAGACGGATTCTTGCAGACGATCCCGGAGGTTGACCAAATGCGGGCGGGCGAGTTTGCACATCGTCAATTGCTCAATCGAGCGGCGTGCCAGCCCTCTCGTCTTGAACGTCAGTCGATACCGCCCACTTTCGCTGACCTGCTCGACATAACCGATTTCCTTCAAAGTGAAGAGAATTCGGAACACCGAACTCTTGATCAACCCAACCCGCGCCGCAATGTCCTTGAGGCTCGCGCCTTCGGCACTCTCGACCAAGGACTCCAGAACGCACATGGTCTTAACCGTGAGATCAATATGATTTCTTGCCGACATAGGCTGGCGCTAAACCTCGCCACGTATCCTAACCGAGTTCGAATCCAGCGATGGCAAAAACCTCAGCAGGGTTCGGGATTGAGCAATCAGAAGTAAGCGGTAAGGCCATTCGCACCAGGCGGCGCACCGGAGAAAAGCCGAATTCTTGCGCGAGGCCAACTGCTTCTTGGTTGGTCGGAAACAGGTCCCAAAAAATATACTCGTCTCCGTGGCAGGCGAGGAACCACCGGAGCAGCCTGCGCGCAGAAGTCGATGAGTTCGCGAGACAGGGGCCAAAATAGGCGGCGGAGAAACCGGGCCGCCCCATGGCGTATCCCTCGCTCGGCAAACTGACGGCGCCGAGTTCCGCCAACTGTGCGAGCAAAGCCGCCCGGTCAGCGCCAAATCTCGCGCGATCATACAAGAAATCCGGATAGTAGGACAGGGTCTCGCCTGCCTCAACCGGTCCGGGTGCGCGCTGCCAACGCTGCACTTCACAGTCTTCGACAAAGCCAAATCTTCGATAAAGGCTAATTCCTGTTTCGGTGGCATCCAGCTTCACTGTGGCGACCCCGCGGCACTCGACGAATGTCAAGGCCTTCTCGATCAGCGACTCGGCAAAGCCCCGACGCCGGAATTCCGGCGCGGTCAGCACCATGCCCAACCACGCCAGTTCCCTGTCGTAGCGGACTACCGTGGTTGTGGCGGCCACCTGACCGGCAGACTCAAGCGTGAAGCACCCCTCGGGGTCGAGCGATAACAGCCGTTCCCAGTCGCTCGGGAGTTGGTTCCAGCCGGCCGCGCGCGTCAATTTGATGGCCCCGCGGATATCAGAAGGATGCAGAAGCCGGATCGTCGCATCTTTTTCTAGCAATTTCATTCTGGCTTGATTTCGGTCTTCTACTTAGAAGAACATATTCTAACAAATGAAACTTGCCGGCGCGACCAAGAACCATGCCGGACTGCAAGGCTGCATTGACAATCAAGGCTTCATGGACAATTGACAATCCGGGACGGTCCATTCTATATATCACAAGGTTTAGCTTATTAGATCGTGTTCTTCTCGGTAGAATGCACGGTCGTTCGCGGAATCATATGTGTCCAAAATGGCTGAACCGATGCGGTGCAATGCAGGGCGCTCGTCGCTGTCAGCTTGCGGGGTAGGAGTTCGGGTGATACGGAGTGGGCAAGCGAATCAGGATATCGGCAGACCCGGCCACATCTTCCACGGTTGGTGGATTGTGGCGGCCGCGTTTCTGAATCTCTTTTTCGTGGTTGGAGTCATCTACTACGGCTTTCCGGTTTTTTACCCCTCCTTCGTGACCACTCTGGGATTTACGCGGGCTCAGGTGACCCAGGGATTTCTACTTGGTTTCCTGGTGATAGGTCTACCCTGTGGGTTGCTGGCTGGAGTGCTGATCGATCGGATAGGTGCTCGATCGGTCATTCTCTATGGAATCAGTTTCGTCGGAATCCCCTTGGTGCTGATGGGGTTTATGACGCGATTTTGGCAGTATGAATCGCTCTGCGCTTTGGAGGTTCTTGGCTATACGCTTGCCGGCCCGATCGCCAATCAAGTCCTCATCTCCCAGTGGTTTCGACTTCGGCGCGGTCGAGCCATGGGTTATGCGTATCTCGGACTGGGGCTGGGCGGAGCAGTTTCCCCTCCGCTCTCTAATCTTCTGATTCGGGCCTTCGGTTGGCGTCATGCGCTTCAAGCTGTGGGTACGCTTATCCTGCTCGTGCTGTTTCCAGTGGGGACCTGGATTACACGTTCTACCCCGGGCGAATTGGGTCTTTCGCCAGATGGGATGGAGGGCTCCGCCCTGGGACCTGGGGAGAAACGACCCAATGGCGCCTTCCCATCCAGTGGAGTCGCAGCCGCGATCTCCACGGCTAATTTTTGGCTCATTCTGTTGGGATCCACACTCGTCTTGGGTGCCATCAATGCCGTGGTGCAACACCTGATTTTTTTTCTTAGGGATCAGGGTTACTCATCCAGCACAGCGTCGCGCTGCTTGTCGGCTCTGCTCGTGTCAAGCTTGGGTGGACGAGTACTCGTGGGTTATCTGGCGGATCGATTTAGGAAGAAGAACACGATGGCCCTGTTCTACCTGCTCCTCGGCGGAGCGATCCCATTGCTGTATGAGGCGCACCATTTGATTGTCCTCTGGACCTTCGCGGTGGTTTTCGGTTTTTGCATGGGAGCCGATTACATGCTGATTCCTCTGGTGACCGCGGAATGCTTCGGAGTCGCATCCCTGGGGAAGCTGCTGGCCTTGATCATCATGGGATACACCGTAGGTCAATGGATCGCGCCCTGGATGGCGGGAACAATCTTCGATCACCTCCATAGTTATGGGTTGACATGGGAGGCGTTGACCGTGGCCTGTGTCCTGGGGGCAGCAACGATTTACGCACTGTCTCTCCCGTCGCCTAAGACACTGCGGCCTAGCTGAGGATTTGTAGTTCTGGAATCTGAGTACGTAAGGGTAAGCAGATCAGTCTCTTACTGCGTCTTCGGATTTCGATGACGATCGCGTGACACTATGCCGATGTGTGGCGGAAAAGTGGAGGACAACGGATTGCCCATTTCTCACAAAAGAAACTCCATCGCGGATGTCGTGGAGCTTGAGGACATCCTGAGTGAGCCGCCGCAGGAGACCATCGAGGCCATGGGTTCCCTCGACGGCGATCTCGTCATACTCGGGGTAGGGGGGAAAATGGGGCCGACTCTCGCCCGCATGGCGAAGCGAGCCTCTGACCTGGCAGGTGTCTCGCGGCATGTGATCGGTGTTTCCAGGTTTTCCACGCCCAAGCTGCAGGAAAGATTGCATTCCTGGGGTGTGGAGACTCATTCATGTGATCTGCTGGATTCGAAATCGTATTCCCAATTACCCAATGCCGCGAACATCGTTTACATGGCTGGAATGAAGTTCGGCTCCACCGGTCAGCAGTCACTCACCTGGGCCATGAATACCTTCTTGCCTGGACTCGTGAGTGCGAGATACCACGATAGCCGCATTGCCGTCTTCTCTACGGGTAACGTGTATGGTCTCTCCCCCGTAAGGCTTGGAGGTTCACTGGAGAAGGATCCGCTTCATCCGGTGGGAGACTACGCCATGAGTTGTTTAGGCCGCGAGCGAATCTTCGAGCATTTCAGTCGAACCGAAAAGATCAAGATGTCCATTCTTCGGGTCTACTACTCCGTCGAGTTGCGTTATGGCGTGTTGATGGACCTGGCGCAGCTTGTTCTCTCGGGAAAGCCTGTGCCGCTGACGATGGGACACTTTTGCTGTATCTGGCAGGCGGACGCCATCGCCATGAGCCTGCGCTCGCTAAACCACACCGCCACTCCCCCGCTGACGCTGAACATCGCCGGACCGGAACTTTTCAGCGTTCGCCGCGTGGCCGAAGAGTTTGGGGAGCGCATGGTGAAGCCGGTACGTTTTGAGGGCGTGGAATCGGAAGATGCCCTCATCTGCAATTCTCAGAAAGCGATGGAACTGTTCGGTTATCCCCGTACCAGCGTCGGTCAGATGATGACCTGGATCACGGATTGGGCTGTGCGGGGCGGAGAAAGCCTGGCCAAGCCCACGCATTTCGAAAATCGTGCTGGAAATTTCTGAGGGAGATCCCAGATGGCTAAAGAACTAGACGCCAGGATCAGGCGGCTACTGGCGCGAGGCGCGGTCATTCCCGCTCATCCTCTGGCGCTCACCGCGGAGCGGCGCCTGGATGAACGGCGTCAAAGAGCCCTCAGTCGCTACTATATTGCGGCTGGCGCGAGTGGCTTGGCCGTGGGGGTTCATACGACAGAATTTGGCATCCGAGATCCGCGCATCGGACTTTTTGATCCCGTCCTGAAGCTGGCCGCGGAGGAGATGGATCGGGCCGACCGTACCCTCCCTGAACCCCTGATCCGGATCGCCGGCATTTGCGGCGATACAGCTCAGGCGGTGCGCGAAGCCCAGTTGCTGGCTGAACTGGGGTATCACGCCGGTCTGTTGAGCCTAGCCGCTTTTAAGAACGCCGACGACCAGTCTTTGTTGCGCCACTGCCGAAGAGTGGCGGAAATCATCCCCATCGTAGGCTTTTATCTGCAACCTGCCGCTGGCGGTCGCATCCTTTCGTACCAATTCTGGTGCGAATTTGCGGAAATCGAGAATGTGGTCGCCATCAAGATCGCACCCTTCAATCGCTACCAGACCTTGGACGTAATCCGGGCTGTAGCCGAGTCGGGACGGGCGATCGCTCTCTATACGGGAAATGACGACAACATCGTGATGGATCTTCTAACGCCCTATGCCTTCCAGATAAATGGAGAGCGAAGGGCTCTTCGCATCGTGGGAGGGCTGCTGGGTCACTGGGCTGTTTGGACCTGGAAGGCGGCCGAATTGCTCCGCGATTGCCACGCCGCCGCATGCGGGGTGGAGAGCGTTCCCCGAGATCTCATCCGCAGAGGCGTTGAGATCACCGATACGAATGCGGCATTTTTCGACGCGGCGAATCATTTTGCCGGTTGCATTGCTGGCCTGCAGGAGGTGTTGCGGCGGCAGGGATTTCTGGAAAACATTCGCTGCCTGGACCGTCGCGTGAATCTTAGTCGCGGACAAAGCGAGGAAATCGACAGAGTGTATCAAGCCTATCCCCATCTCAACGATGATGATTTTGTCGCTCAAAGGTTAGATCGGTGGCTTACGCCCTGACCTCTGGGATTGGCAGCCGAACCTTTGTCATCTATCGAGACCCAAGTGCTTGCGAAGAAAGTCCAACGTTCCCTTTCCATGAATCGTGTGCCCGCCGTCGAAGCATTCGATGGCCGTGCGCTCCGCGATGCCGAGCTGATTGTAGAAACGCCTTACCTTAGCGAATTCAAAAGCGATCCATTCCCCGAGTCAGGAGGGTGGTGCCCGGAAGCTCTTGCTCCCTGTGTGTGTGTTCGAAGTCGCGTTCTGTGCTACGGTTCGCCCCGCCGCTTCCGGAGCCAGCGAAAACCAAAGGCCGATACCGAGCGACAACAATGTCTTGCTGGAATATTCGAGAAATTCCCAACGGATCATTCTTCCACTTGCTGCTGCGCGGTTGCTATCTGCCCGTAGACACACTCGTCCAAGACTTGCTCTGGGCGGAATTTTCGACCACCTGCAGCAGCTTCTGCACTTCCACCGCGTCATCGAAATTGGGATGAAAGGCTGTATCCTTGGCCATGCACTCGAGGAAATCGGCCAGTGTTGCGATGAAGGTATGCTCGTACCCGACAATGTGTCCCGGCGGCCAGAAATGGCTGACGTAGGGATGACCAGGACCGGTCACGAGCACGGAGTGACTACCCCGTATTTCTGCGGCATCTCCACCATCGAAGACGTCCAGCCGGTTCATCTCTTCGAGGTTGAAACGAATCGCCCCCCGCGAACCGTGGATTTCAAAGTAGTTGCGGTTTTCACATCCGGTCGCGAAGCGGGTTGCTTCAAAACTTCCGATGCTGCCATTCGCGAAACGTGCCAACACCAAAACGGCATCGTCCACTTCGCGATCGAGTACAAAGGTTTCGACGAGGCTGGCCACTTCGCTGATGGGCCCATTGAGAAGCAAGGCCAGATCGAGCGAATGTGAGAGCAGGTCGCCCATAGCGCCCGAGCCCGCGTCTGCTTTGCGGAATCGCCACTTTCCGGAGTTGGCAGGATCCCCGCCCCAACTCTGCAGGTACGTGGCCCTATAGTGATACGGCTGGCCGACTCGGCCTTGGTCCACAAGTTGTTTTGCCAGGGCAACCGCCGGCACGCGGCGGTAGTTGAACCAAACCAGATTCCGCACCTTGCGCGCGGCTTCGGCCATGCGCTTCGCCTCCGCCACATTCATGGCCAGGGGCTTTTCGCACAGCACAATTTTTCCCGCTTCGGCCGCCGCTATTGCGATCGGCGCGTGCAGATGGTTCGGTGAACAGATGTCCACGAGGTCAATGTCTTTCCTCGCGACCACCGATTCCCAACTAGTCTGCGCCTCTTCCCAGCCCCACTGGGCGGCGAACCTTCCCACGTCATCGCGGTTACGGCCACAAACGACCTTCCGCTGCAATTCATAAGGGACATCAAAGAAGCACCCGATTTGGCGAAACGCGTTGGAATGAGCGCGTCCCATAAAGCCGTAGCCGATCATGGCAACGTCGAGTCTTCGAATTTGTTTGGCCATTGATCCTATTTGCGCCGATGGGCGTAAGCCTCCTTGAGGTATCTCGTCATGACTTCGGCGTACTCCGGGAAGGCGATTTCCGGATCCTCAATATCGGGATGCCACGCTTTTTCCCATTCGAATGAATAATATCCCTTGTAGCCGATATCAACGAGCAGCTGCACCTGCTGCTTTACCGGTACCTCTCCTCGGCCGGTTAAGACATAGTGATCCTGATCACCCTTGCCAGCCGAATCTTTGAGATGCGTGTGGCGGACGTATTTCCCGAGCCGCGCTACCGTAATGGCGGGATCTTCACCGCCGTCCACATAAGTGTTGTGCGCGTCCCAAAGCAGGGCTACGTGCGGGGACTCGGCCTGCTTGAAAATATCGAGCAGAATAGGGGCACGGACAAAGTTGCCGTGGCTTTCGATCAGCACGGTGACATTCTTCGGACCGGAATAGTCGCCGAGTTGACGCAAGGATTTTGCCACCCGCGCGATGGCTTCGTCCGGCGGCCCCACGATCTCGTTTCCAAAAACGCGTACGTAGGGCGCCCCCAGTCCAGAAGCCAAGTCGATAAACCGCCGGGCATCGGCCAATTGCGCTTCGTGTTTCCCCGGGTCCGGCTCGTTCATATAGGCTGAGCTATCGACGGAGGAAATATGCAAGCCGTGGGCCGCAACGTCCTTCTTCGATTGCTCGATACGGCCGGGGCCGAACTCGGGGCAGGTCGGCAAGTCCATATTGCCCTGCAAGCCTCTCAGTTCCACGCCGGTGAAACCATGCTGCTGGGCAAAATTGAGGATTTTGTCCCAGCTCCACGCGGGACAGCCAAGCGTGGAGAACCCAAGCGGAAATTTTTTTGCGGTGGCAGGGGCATCGACCGATGCCGCCATGGCGAAAGACCCGGCTTTGACTGCGGCAGCTACTGCACCCATGCCGGCGAGAAACTTACGACGTGACAAGCGAGACGGCATGTAAAGCTCCCCTCTGGCGCGACCCAGTCATTTCCTTTTTTTTCTGAATTGGATTTGGCTAGCAAGGTCTGCGAGTCGCGTCATCATGAATTGTTAAATGCACGCCTACCTTACTATCTCCATCGTCGTTCAGTCCAAAAGTATTTCATCGTTGCGATAGATAGAATCCAGGAATCGCGGCGCAGGCGCATATTGGCCCGTCAACATTGCATCCTCGCATCGCAATGTGGTATTGCTTTATGTCCGTCTCAGGTTGCCTGCCTGCACGCCGCGGCAAACGTCATTCACTCTCATGAAGATTAATCCTAAGCTTCAGCCGGCGGACCTGACCACAAAACTACGGCGTTTCTGGCATGTCTCCGCTGACAAGATTAGGCAGATTGAAAAGCTCTACGACTCTGCCAAGGGTGCGCCAGTTTTCACCGTGAAAGGAAAGTACACCAGCCGAGGGTGGACGCAGTGGACGCAGGGTTTTCAGTACGGATCGGCCATTCTTCAGTTTGACGCGACGGCAGAGCGGGAATTTCTCGATCTGGGGCGACGAGAGACCGCGCGGAAAATGTCGCCCCACGTCAGCCATTTCGGAGTCCATGACCATGGCTTTACCAATGTCAGCACGTACGGAAATCTTTGGCGGCTGATGAACGAAGGGCGAATTCCCGAAAACCAATGGGAACGCGATTTCTACGAACTGGCATTGAAGCTGAGTGGAGCCGTGCAGGCGCGCAGGTGGACAAAAATCAAAGATGGCGGATTCGTTCATTCCTTCAATGGACCGCACTCCTTGTTTGTGGATACGATCCGCTCTCTGCGCTCTTTAGCCGTCGCCCACCTGTTAGAACATGTGTTGATGGACGAGAGTGATTGTCAGGTATCGCTGCTCGAACGTCTACAACAGCACGCGCTCGCAACTGCAACCTATTCCGTATACTACGGCGAAGGCCGCGATGCCTACGATGTTCGCGGCCGTGTGGCGCACGAAGCGATTTTCAACACGCGTGACGGCAGTTTCCGTTGTCCCAACTCGCAACAGGGATACTCACCTTTCAGCACGTGGACGCGCGGCTTGACGTGGGCCATGTGCGGCTTCAGTGAACAGCTTGAGTTTCTACGCGCGGTGAATGACAACAGCATCACTCGCTTGCTCTTGAAGGCAGCGCAGGCGACTTGCGACTTCTATATTGATTATGCCAGCGCCGCAGACGGAATTCCCTACTGGGATACAGGAGCGCCTCAGCTCCATCATCTTGGCAATTGGCAAGCGAAGTTCGCAGATCCTTTCAACGATTTCGAACCGGTGGACAGTTCCGCGGCCGCGATCGCGGCGCAAGGTCTTTTGCGATTGGGACATTATATGGGCGCAAAGGGAAGGCGCTATCGGCAGGCGGGTTTGAGCATACTCGACGCGATTCTCGACGAACCCTATCTGAGTACGAAGCGCCAACATCAAGGTCTGGTATTGCATTCGGTGTACCATCGGCCCAACGGATGGGACTACATCCCGCCGAAGCGTAAGATTCCCTGCGGCGAAGCAAGCATGTGGGGGGATTACCACGCGCGCGAGGCCGCGCTTTACGTGCAACGCATCGCCTCGAAGGAGCCGTATCTCACATTTTGGGGAGACGGCGGAACTGAAACACCAGCACAATGAAGAAAGTCGCTTTAGTCACCGGCGGCACTAGGGGACTTGGTTTTGGTATCGCACAAGCTCTGGCGCACGCTGGCTGCGATCTCGTCCTCTGCGGCATGCGCGCCGCTGACGACGTCGCAGAAGCGGTAGCCCAACTGCGAAGTTCCAGCGCCGAAGTGCTCTATGTGAAAGCGAACGTTGCGCAACGTCTCGCCCGCCGCGAACTCGTCGAGGCAGTCAGAAGCCACTTCGGGCGCCTCAATCTGCTGGTAAACAATGCCGGCATCGGCCCCAGAACCCGCTCAGATATCCTGGATGCAACCGAGGAAAGCTTTGATGAGGTGCTAGGCACCAACCTTCGCGGCCCTTATTTCCTGACCCAAAGCGTGGCGCGGTGGATGATTGAGCAGCGCCAAGCCGACGCCGCCTTTTGGGGTTGTGTGGTGAATATTTCCTCGATCTCTGCGGACGTAGCCAGCATAAACCGCGGGGAGTATTGCATTTCGAAGGCCGGCGTCGCCATGGCCACCAAGCTCTGGGCGGCGCGATTGGGCGAGTTTGGTATTCCGGTGTATGAAGTCCGGCCCGGGATCATCAAGACGGATTTAACTTCGGGCGTGGCCGCAAAATACGACCAACTACTCAACGCGGGCCTTACCATCCAGGCGCGCTGGGGCACTCCGGAAGACGTCGGTCAAGCCGTGGCAGCACTGGCCCGTGAAGACTTCCCCTATTCCTCCGGAGCCGTTTTCGTGATCGACGGCGGACTGTCCGTGCAGCGCCTCTAAGCGTACCTCCAGTGCCTCGAGGAAATCAGGATTCGCTGAAGTCAATGATTTTTGGAGTGAGACGGAAACCCCTGGTGGTAACCGCGATGTAAGCCAAGCCGATCACAAACCAGAGACCGCCCACAATCTTGGCGAACAGGTTGAGGTTCCACCAGATAAGCCCGCAGAAGGCGAATCCCGCGAGCGGGAGGATGGCATCGCCCAGAATGCGCCTCCTGCCCTGAGTGCGCAGCACGATGCTGAAATGCCAGAAGGTCGAAAGGTTCACGCCCATGAAAGTGAGGAACGCGCCGAAATTCAGCAGTTCGGCCGCGAGCTGGTAAGCGTTGCCGGAGTAGTTCAATCCAATCGCGCCCGCAAAAGCGATGAATCCGATCAACCCATAGCGTCAGGACTCTTCGCGGACTTTGCTACCTCGGTTTGGTGCGGCACCAGTGGCCATGGCTTAAGGGGAAGAAACAAACACCCGCTGGGCACAGGGTTGCCCGTTGAATTTCTTGCTCGCATGATCACAGAAAGCCAGGAAGGAGTTTTTCCGCCACCGCGATCGCCGCCCCCACAGCGCCCGCTTCTCCGCCCAGTCGTGAAACGACCACTTTCAAATTTTCGACCGAGCGGCGGAAAGTGCGTCCGCGGAAAGAATGGAACAGTGGCTTCAGGATGAAATTCTTGGCGATGCGGGGAACCTCTCCGCCCAACAGAATGGCTTCGGGATTCAGCAGGTTGACGATCGTAGCCACCCCGGTTCCCAAATGCAGGCCAGCCTCCCAAAGAACCGTGTGAGCAAACTGATCCCCCACCTTGGCGGCGTTCACAATCGCCTCAATGGAAATCCCGTCGGGACGCTTTTCGATCAGCTGCGTAAGGCTGGAGTGCACTCCCTGCTGCAGCCCGCTCTTGATTCGATTGATGATGGCCGAGCCTGAGGCATACACTTCCAGGCAGCCGCGATTTCCACAAGAGCAGAGGTCCCCGCGCTCGTCGATCGTGGTGTGGCCGAGTTCGCCAGCCAGATCGCTTGCCCCTAGGTACAAACGGTGGTTGATATAAATGGCCGCCCCGATTCCCATGGACACCACCACGTAGACGAAATTCTTGCGCCCTTTCGCATCCCCGAATTTCTCCTCCGCTAGCGCCATGGTACGCACGCTGTCTTCCAGGATCACGGGAAGGCCGTATTTCGCCTGAACTCGCCGCTTTAGAGGAACATTGTTCCAACCGGGAACCTTAGGCCAGAACAGCACCGTCCCGGAATTGCGGTCGATCACTCCGGATATCGCAATTCCTATAGCCTTCACCAAAGGGTCGCTTTTGATGGCGCCGCCGAGTTCACCCTCGATTTGCTCGAAAACGTGATCCTCCCCTTGGGAGATTTCTGTCCGCACTTTCCTAAGCGACAGAACTTTTCCCAAGAAATCGGTTACCACAATGCGAGTATTTGCGCGGCCGATGCGGATTCCTACGAGATGACACAGGTCAGGAACGACGTGCAACAGGACCCTGCGCCTGCCGGCTCGCGAAGGAGAGCGTCCGCCTTCCTCCACCAAACCTCGCCGCCGCAGGTCGGCAACCAGCATGCTGATGTAACTAGGCGCAAAACCCGTTTTCTCCGCCAGTCCTGTCCGCGAGGCCTGGCCCTGATCATAGATTGCTTCCAGAACTCCCAGCAGGTCTTCTTTATTCATTGAATCGTTTAAGCCTCAAGCAACGCGGAAGTATAACTGGGGGCAGCCTTTTAGCGCTGCAAGCTGAGAACACAGTATCAATCCGCCAACTAGACCCCCACCCGACCGAACCAGGCGAGAAATCGTGGAAGCCATGTCCTTGAACGTAAACAGCTAAGATCTAAGGTGTCAAAACCTCATTTAGAGTGCTGCTGGCGTAACATTTAATTTTTTGAAGTACAATAGTAGCATTTTGTGCCTGGTCCCACGGACTGTTATTTCACGATAGAATAAATATTGACATGACGCCGCATGGCGTTATATACAGCTGGCTTTGTTCATACACACGCCGTTCAAAGTGGACCTCGCCTGCTTGCAGTCCACTCAACTTGAGGGCTATAGGGCCGTCCGGCTGGACTCCCGATCTACGCACGATGGAAAGGCCGAAGATGCTGAAGGCAACCAAGAGGTCGGTGCCGAACATATTCGTCGCGGGTTGCGGGAGCCTCGTACTGCTTCCAAAGCGGTCGAGCACCTTCGCCGCATTGCTTGGTCTCGTTCTGTGCGGCGCAGTTCTCTGCCCCGCGCAATCATCCGCTGCAGTCCCTTCCTACCTCGATCCCAAGCAGCCGATTGAGCAACGAGTCAGCGATTTGCTGGGACGCATGACCTTGAAGGAAAAAATCGGTCAGCTCAATCTACCCTGCGTTTACGTGGACGAACTCGGCAAGACCGTGCCTGAAAAGATCGAAGGCTGCAGGAAATTCGCAGCCGGAACTCAGACCAACGAGATAGGCCCGGGAGCCGGTTTTTTTACTCTAGCGAACACGATCTCGAACAAGAACGCCGCGCAGCAAGCCGAATATTTCAATGAGCTTCAGAAGATTGCCGTCACTCAAACCCGCTTGAAGATTCCGCTTCTTGAGGACGAAGAGGGCACCCACGGAGCCATGTTCCCCGGCGCTACGGTCTTCCCCGAAGGGCTTGCAATCGGCAGCACGTTTGATATGCCATTGGTCGAAGCAATCTACGCGGCAGCTGCACGAGAGGCAAGAGGCGTAGGCATTCATGTCCTGTCCACGCTGGTGCTGGAGTTGGATCGCGACCCCAGGATGGGGCGAAACGAGGAAGCCTATTCGGAAGATCCTTTCTTGTACTCCCGCATTGCCGAAAGCATTGTTCACGGCGCCACCGGAAATCATCTGGATGCGCCCGATAAGGTCATCTCATTGATGACCGATTTCCCGACTCAGAGCGAGCCTGTCAGCGGGCTGGAGCGAGGGGCCATTGAATTATCGGAACGCAACCTCCGCGAAAACTTCTTGCCTCCGTGGAGTGCGGCCTTCAAGGCAGGGGCTTTAGGGGTTATGGCGGGATATCCGGAGATCGAGGACGTGCCCGAGCACGCCTCCAGAAAGTGGAACACCGAAATTCTGCGGGGCGACCTCGGCTTCAAGGGATTCGTGGTGAGTGAAGGCTATGGCTTCGATTCGCTGATTTATGAGCACATCGTTCCCACTCAGAAGCAAGCCGGCGCGCTGGCATTGCAGGCAGGGGTTGACCTGAACATTACCTATGAGCCGGCCTACATGGGTCCCCTGATTGAAAACGTCGAAGAAGGCAAGATACCGATGGCGCTGGTGGACCAGGCGGTCCGGCGAGTGCTGGAACAAAAGTTTCGCCTGGGACTGTTCGAACATCCCTACGTAGATGTGGGGCTGGCGGAACGCGTGGTCCACTCAAACGAACATCAGAAGCTGGCGTTGCAGGCCGCGCACGAAGGCATTGTTTTGCTGAAGAACGAGAAAAATCTGCTACCTCTCAAGAAGAGTCTGAAGTCGATTGCGGTGATCGGCCCTAACGCGGATGACGCCCTAAACATGCTCGGCGATTACACGCCCTCCGACGTTCCTCAACCCATAAGCACAATTCTGAATGCAATTAAGTCAAGAGTGTCGCCGGCGGCGCACCTCGTCTACGCCAGGGGATGTGCGGTCACTGGCGACGACAAGCGTGGTTTTCCGGCAGCCATTCAATCGGCCCGGAACGCCGACGTAGCGGTGGTCGTGGTCGGCGAACAGGCGGTGAACCACGGTCCGAAGAATCAGTTCCCTCCTACCGACGGTGAGGGGCACGACGTCGCGAGCCTGGACTTAACCGGAGTGCAGGAAGATCTGGTGCGCGCCATTCAGGCCACCGGCCGGCCAGTTGTGCTGGTGCTGATCAATGGAAGGCCGCTTTCCGTCCGCTGGGAGGCAGAACATGTTCCTGCCATCGTGGAGGCCTGGCTGCCGGGTGAGGCTGGAGGGGAGGCTGTAGCCGACGTGCTCTTTGGCGACGTCAACCCCAGCGGCCGTTTGGCCATCACTATCCCCCGCAGCTCAGGGCAGTTACCGGCCTATTACAACCACAAACCCTCGAAAGCTTATTGGATTGAACAGGCATGGACCCATCATGGGGGATATGTGGACATGCCGGGCACACCACTCTATCCCTTCGGTTTCGGGTTGAGTTACACCCAGTTTCAATATAGCAACCTTCGCATCCAGCCGGATCAGGTTCCCACGCAAAGCGAGGCTCGGGTGACGGTCGATGTTGAGAATACCGGGACGGTAGCTGGAGTTGAGACTGCTCAACTTTACCTTCATGAACGCTACGCTCCCGTGTCAACTCCCGTGATCGAGCTGCGTGGCTTTGAACGGTTAACACTCGAACCCGGCCAGAAGAAATCCGTGAGCTTCACGCTGGGAACCAAAGATTTCCAGTTGCTCGATAGCGACATGCATTGGGTCGTGGTGCCGGGGACATTTGACATCATGGTGGGGAAGTCCGCTGCGGAAATCACCTTGAAGGGAACGCTTGAAGTGAAAGGCCCCAATGATTTGGAGGGAAAGTAGACCAAAAGCGTTTCAATGCAAAGTGAAGTGAGGCGCTTGCAGAAAGTAAAGAGCGGAAGGAGCAAACAACCGTGGCCGAACGATACAGCTTGATTCGCCATCGTTTCGCATGTGCCGTCATTTTCCTGTTGTTGGTCTCCTGCAATCGAGTGAACGCAGCAGAGATGAAGGCTGGCGTGGCCAAAGTCGAGATCACGCCGCCGCTGGGCGTCCAGATGTGGGGCTATTTTGATCGTTTGAAAGGGGCGGAGGGTATCCTCGACCCGCTCTATGCTCGAGTGCTGGTTCTCGAGACCGGTGGCAAGCGCCTGGCGTACGTAGATCTCGACCTGGGGCGGACATTTGGCCCAGCACCTCTCGATCGCCTGAAGCAATCCGCCAAACGCAGCAGCGGTATTGACTATCTGATCGTGCAGGCCACCCACACCCATGCTGGACCTGTCATTATGGACGAGTATCCGTCCGAAACGCCGGCCTGGGAACCTGCGGCGCTGGGCAAGATTGACAAAGCCATCCACGATGCTCAGCAACATACCGTGCCCGTCCGCATGGGAACTGGGTACGGGCAGGCATACATCGGCTATAACCGCCGGCGGATCGATTCCGATGGCGCGGTCACGATGATCTGGGACAACCCATCGAGAGTTCCCACCTGGCCGGTAGACCCGACCATCACAGTCCTTCGCATCGACCAAATGGACGGGCAGCCACTGGCTATCCTGGTGAACTATGCCGCTCATCCCGTGACTTTCGGCGGGGACAATCTGCGATACTCGGCCGATTTCCCGGGTGTGATGTGCAAAGTCGTGGAGCAGAATTTTGACGGGAAGCCGCTGGCCTTCTTTGTTCAGGGCGCGCCCGGGGACATCAACGTGTACGATGCCACCACTCCCATTACGCAGGACGCCATCGGAAGACGTGACTGGGCCGGAGAAACGCTGGGAAAAGCCGCAGCCGATGCGGCCAAGGCAATCCAAACCCGCGCCGACCCCGATTCCAGCCTGGACTTTGCGGAAGATTCCCTCCCCTTCAATCTGCGATGGGATCCAGAAAAATTCCGTCAGGCGATCCTGCGTGGGATCAGCCCCCTGGCTTTTCAGCTCTACTCACCGCCCATCCAGGAAACTATGCACTTGCCGGTGATTACGGTATTGATCGATCGGAAGATCGCGATGATGGGAATGCCGGGGGAGCCTTTCCTGGAATTTCAGACGAACTGGCGCGCCCGCTGTCCGGTCGAGAAGTGTCTCTTCCTGGGGTACACGAACGGCTACTACGGATATTTTCCGACGATCCGGGCTGCCACCGAAGGTGGTTACGGCGCCACAAGCGCGACTAGCTGGGTTCAAACCGGCGCCGGCGAGCAGATGGAAGATCATGCCCTTGTCGAGCTTTACAGAATGATGGGCCGCTTGCAGGACGCACCCAGGACGGACTGGAAGGACTCGAGATGAATCAAGGTCGGATCGCGACGGCTTCTATTCCAGCAAAGGTCAAATGGCCAACCCTGGGTCGCGTTAGCTCGCCCGCAGGAGAGATGACCGAAGAAACCCGAAGGCGAAAGCCGACTCTCGCAGGTCGGAAGCCGACCGAAGTGGTGGCTCCACTGGGCATCGAAGTTGCCCCTAAAACGTAGAGTTCGTCGTCCAGCCTTCGTTCTGAAACTACTTCCAAAGCCCCCGAGTTGCAAAAGTCACGAAGCAACCCTCGTAGACTTATGGTTTATGGATCAGCAGCGAGCCTAGCGGCCTTTTTGTCGCTCTACCCCCCGGCCCAAGCTATTAATTCTGTCAAGGCTTAAATACTACTCCATTACGGGCGTCAGGCCATCAATAATTTCTTATGAATTATAATATCATTGACCAGGACCGGGAAAGCGTGTATATGTTTCTGGTGGAGGCGAGGCGCCCCACGCAAGCCGAGCCCACCTTCTGGAGCGCGGCTGTACCGGACAACGAGTGACAAAAAGGTCGTTCAGCTCGCTGCCAAGTGGCCGCTACTTCTGCGGTGATTTGGCGGTACCGCAGGGGTAGATCCCTGTGCCCTATCTCAATTTGTCAACGGGAACAGTGGGACCGTAACGATATCAGGCGGAGAGGTCGAAATGGAGAACTTCGGGGTTTCCCGTTCCGTCTTGATCCCGCATCGTTCTGTTTGGACGACACATATGTAAGGAGTGTACATGCGCGACGAAGGGAAAACGGCGGTTCAAGATGCTAAGGCCACCAAGAATCGGTTGGCGATTGAGGGGGGAGCGCCAGTTCGAACGGAGCCTTTGCCTCTGGAATTCCCAGGCGTTCACTACATGGGCGAGGAGGAAGTCGAAGCGGTCAGTCGCGTAGTGCGTAGCCGGTCGCTATTTCGCTATTATGGCGTCGATTTACAGAAGGAGGTTGAGAGTTTCGAAACCGAATTCGCGGAATTTCTCGGACTTTCCTATGCCATCGCGGTGAGTAGCGGCACGGGCGCGTTAAATGTTGCTCTTTCAGCGTTGGGCGTAGGACCAGGGCAGGAAGTGATTGTCCCGGCATACATGTGGGTCTCCGTGGTTGCCGCTGTCGTCAATCACGGAGCCATCCCTGTGCTGGCTGATATTGACGACACGTTTTGCCTTGATCCGAAGTCGCTCGAGGAACGGATCAGCGGCAAGACGACTGGGATTATCGTTGTGCATATGAGCGGCGCGCCCGCCAATGTGAAAGCCATCCGGGAAGTGGCGCAGAGCCGGAAATTATTTCTGCTGGAAGATTGCGCCCAGTGTATTGGGGGAAGTGTTCAAGGCCAGCGAGTCGGAACCTTCGGAGACCTGGCCACCTTCAGCTTTCAAATGAATAAAAACATGACCTCCGGTGAGGGCGGTTGTGTGGTTACCAACAACCAGCGGCTTTATCACCGAGCTTTTGCCTGCCACGACTTAGGCTACGCGCGGGATGAAAAAGGCCGCCTGAACCTCATCGATCCCGATTTGTGCTTGTGGGGTCAAGGCTATCGGCTCGACGAGTTGCGCGGCGCCATACTGCGCGTGCAATTAAAGAAGCTGCCTCAGATTATGGCCAGCCTGCATCGGAGCAAGTACCGGATTCGAAAAGCTTTGGAAAAGCTTCCGCAGATTCATTTGCGGAAGATCGTGGATCCCGCAGGCGACTCAGCCTCCTTCCTGATTACCACGTATGCTGACGCGAAGACCGCCAAGCGGGTAAATGAGGCATTGAGGGCGGAGGGGATTGTGACCTTTCCCCAGGGCGTGTCCAATGTTGTGATGACCGAGTGGGGCTTTCACCTTTACTACAACATCGCCAGCCTGGTGGAAAAAACCAGCGTCGACCGCCGCGGTTTCCCGTGGAATCTCACGGAGAACGCGGGCTTAAAGACCCAATACACGAAAGGTACATGTCCCGTGGCCGATAGCCTTTTTGAACGCAGCATCATCCTTGCCATCCCATCGTCGCTAACCGAACGCGAAGAGGACGATATCATCCGTGCATTTGAAAAGGTCTATCAAGCGCTCCTTGTTGACTAAAGTATGGCTAGCACGTAAAGGCGCTGGCCCGACTGAAAACGCGAATATCACAGACGCGGCAAACGCATGAGAGTATGTCTTTATCTGCTCACCTTCCTAATGCTGCCGCTCGCCGCCAGTGCCCAGACAGGACCGGACGATCGAGTGGTTCATCTCATGCAGGAGCTCACGGATGCTCCTTCTCCTTCCGGCTATGAAGGCCCGGTCCGGGCGATTTTAATGCGGGAGTTCCGAGCACTGGGTGCAAAAGTTTCTACCGACGGAATCGGGAACGTCATTGCAATGGTTCCTGGCGTCTCCACAGCCCCGCGGGTGATGGTGGATGCGCATATGGACGAGGTCGGACTGGTGGTCCGCTCGATTACTCCTGAGGGGTTCGTCAAATTTCTGCCGATGTCAATCAACTGGTTCGATCAGCCGCTGGTTGACCAGCGCTGGCAGATCATGACGGCAAAGGGCCCGGTTACGGCTGTGAGCGGTTTCATCGACAAGCATGCCCACACTGCGGAGGACTCCACACGCGTCGTTCCGAGCCATGAACTGTTCCTTGACGTAGGCGCTCGTAATAACGAAGATGCACAGGCCATGGGAATTGCCCCTGGCAATCTGGTGGCCCCGTGGAGTCCGTTCACAAGATTAGGGACGACTCGCTTTGCCGCAAAGGCCTGGGATGACCGCGTGGGCTGCATCATGATGCTGGAAGCCCTTCGGCGAATGCAGGAGCGTGGCATCAGGCATCCCAACGTCATTTATTTCGTCGGTTCCGTTCAGGAAGAAGTCGGTATGCGAGGGGTTCAGAACGCGGTCGAAACGGTCAAACCGGATGTAGGTATCGCGCTTGAAGTCGGCATCGCGGGGGATTTCCCGTTAGCGAGAAAGGAATTCTCGCAGGAAGAGCTGGGCGCTGGGCCGGCCATCTTCGCATATGACGGCTCGATGATCCCCAACATCAAACTCAGCGAACTTTTCCAGAAGGTCGCTGCAGATAAAAAGATTCCGCTGCAAATTTCTGTCGTTGCGCAATACGGATCCGATGCCGCGCCTATCCAGAAATACTCAACCGGCAGACCGGCAATCAACTTCGCGATTCCCACCCGCTACACTCATCTTCACACGGGTGTGATTGATTGGGCTGATCTCAATCATGGCGTGGATCTGCTGGTCGCAATGCTGGCTCAATTGGATGGCAATACGGTCACTGAACTGACACGGTTTTAACTAGTACTGAAAATTATAAGAGTCTTTCTTGCGAGCCTCACGTTGGCAGTCGGGTTGTTTCTCGGCGATGCGGAAGCGCGCCGCGCAGAGGCAGATTCCGTTTCTCCCAGAAAAACACCGGATTTACTCCACCCGGTTGCCCTCGTCGAGAATCCCATTTCCGAAGGCGTCAACCGGGTCCACGGCGAGACTATCGGCGTTGATTGGGCCGACGTCCGGACGACGCCGGGCTTCGCCTTTGGAACCGAATCGCGCAGGGTGAAGGAGGAAGATTCGACCGCGCTGCTCGCGAGCGCCTGGGGACCCGGACGGCAGCCCAGGCGCGGGCTTTTACATCCAGGAAGCCGCCAGCGGAAACGATGATTACGGGTTTACATCTTTTGAGGCAGTGACTGAGCGCGCTTCCGTCAAATTTTTCGCAAGCCCATCAAACGGCGCTCAACCCCGGCCCCGCCAGGTTTTCGGTGCGAAGCTTGCCATCTCGAACCTCAAACAATCCGGGAAAGTTTTTAAGCCATGGCCGGTTTGCCGCGGGAACGTATTCGCGCGCGTTTGATTCCAGCGTATCGATCTGCGAAACATGCGCGGCAATGCCTGCGGAATGAATGAGCGCGGCTCCGGGGCAGGTCAAATCTTGGGCCGACATATACATTTTGAACTCCTGCGCGGCGGCATTCAGCAGCATGGACTGACTCTGCCCTTTGCATGCTTTGAGCGCTATCCCGGTGTAACCAATTTTCCGGCCACGCTGCAGCGCATCGAAACCCGTCAGCGATTCGTCCATGACTACGGGTTTTAGTTTGGAAGCCCGGAAAAGCAATTGCTCCGGAGTGGCGACAAGATCCCGCCGCGTCGGCTGCTCGATGAATGTAATACGCTTGTAGCCGGCGGGCGAGCCTTTCTCAATCCGGCTTATGAAATTCAAAAGGTAATCAACATCCGGGCACTGTTCGTTGAAGTCCAATGAATAATACCAGTTGTTCACGCCCCGGCGGGTTTCAACTTCCGTCGCCACCCGGTCAATGTGCAACACTCGCTCAACATCGCGCTCGAGATTGTTGCCATTGAGCTTGATCTTAAGGTGAGTTATGCCGTCCGCAACAATCCATTCGCCGAGGGTTTGAGGAAGGCCGTCATTCAGTCGCTTTTTGATGTCGGCTGCATCAATCGGATCGCCAGCGCCGACCGAGTGATTGCACCACAGCCACGCCTTCGGAGTGCGCAAAAGATATTGGCTGGGAAACTTCCCCTTGAATTCCGGCCCGAGATAGCTGGCCAGATCGTGGCTCATAAACTCCGGACCGTACATCAGATAACAATTGAGATTGTGAGCCTTACCGAATGCGTCGTGAATGGCCGCGTCGAATGGGCTCGCAGTGACCAACGTACACAGCTTCGGGATCGGCTGATCCAGGTGCATCTCCTGTGTGACGGCGGCTGCGGCTTTGAGGTATTCCGGCTCGAGCGCGAAGTTAATGTCAATCGGATGGCCAGATTCGTTATAACCCTCGTTGATTTTCTTGATTCGCTCGGCCAGTCGCTTCATCGCCTCGAGGGTTGTGTCGTAGGAAAGTGTTTTCGAGGGAAATGACCATTCATTCCCCATGGGCATGGAGCCGAATCCTTTGGCCACATGCCCGGCGACCGTCTCCACCGTGCAATGAACGTTTAAAAGGGTGACCCGATCCCCGCTGCGGCCGCCAAACTCGTAAGGAGTGCGATAAGGAAAATCTTCATAGCTGACATCCATCTCCTTGATGCGGATGTCGCTGGATTTAGGTTTGGGAACGGCAATCATCAGTGTTGAAGTTAGAGGCGATAGGGAAAAGGTTCCGACCGAGGCAGCTTTCAGAAAACTCCGTCGCGTAACTTTAGGATGCAGGGCCAAAATTACCTCCCAGGGAAGAGTTTCTAAGCGCCTTCGTATGCCTCCCGCAGCAGCGACTTGAGATAGTCCAGATTCTGCTTGGCAGCCGACATGACTTGGGGAATTGCTTCGCGTGAAAGCGCGATTCCCTCTCTGTCCGCCACGCCCGGAATGGCGAATTCCTCATGCAACGTGACAGGCCCGTGAAAATTCGATTGCCCTAGAATGTGTAAAAACTCTTTCCAAGGCGCCATTCCCTGGCCCAGCGGACAAGCTGCAGGCTCCCATCGCCGCGGCCCGCCTTCTTTCCAGGTTCTGTCTTTCACCGCAATCATTTTCAAACGAGGAATCACCAGATTGGTCGCGATCTTCCATTCGTCTTCGCCGGAGTCCACGCAGATATGGCCAAGGTCAAAATAGTAACCACACCAGCGTGGATCGAGCGCTTCGATCACCGCTGCCATATCCCATATCGAGGCTCCGATGTAGTTGGGGTGATTGTGGTAACCCACCTGGACATTATATTTTCCCGCGAGTCCCACCAGGCCGCGGAACTGGCGCCCCGCCTCATTGAACTCCTGCAAAACATTGACAAACTTGTAGTGGTAGTACCCCGGCTTCAGGAACGGAATGGAGAGCCTGCCCGCCGTTTGGAAAATCGGGATAGCGGTGGGATCGTCAGCCCTTAAGAGCTCAGTGGTGATCATGGGGACTTCGAGCCCTTCCGCGCGAATCGCCTCCACCGCCTTCGGAAGATCTGTTGCTGCGCGCTCAGGGAGAACGTGCCCCTCGGAGCGGACCGTCAAATCAATTCCGCCAAAACCCGCCTGTTTCGCGCTTTGCGCCAGTTCGTGCCAGCTCAGTTGCGGAACCGCCTTCGAGAACAGGCAAAGCGTTCCGCGGAACGGTCCACGCACCCCCGTAGGCGCCACCTCCGTGGGCCACGTCGAAAGCCCTGCCGCGCTTGCCATTGCGGTCGCCGACGACACTTGAAGAAATTCACGTCTCGAGAAGTGTCTGTTCATAGGTCTCTGTGCCCTCAAGGCAGAGCAAAGCCGAGAATATTCGGGCCGACCGCCAGCCCAACAAACTGCTTTCCATCCAACGTGTACGTGATCGGCGAGGTCTTGTTTTCTCCGTTGGTGGGAAAGTGCCACAGAGCTTTCCCATCGCGGGCATCGGCAGCCACAACATCGCCGCTGGGGTCGCCATAAAACAGGAGACCGCCGGCTGTCGCCAATATCCCCGCATCCCTCTTCCCGTCGGCTAAGCCAATTTCGGGGATTTTCCACACGACTCTTCCGTCGTCGAGATTCAGCGCTTCCAGGTATTTCTTTGCATCTGCCTCCTCGGGATGCGTTTCCTTCCAATTGGCGGCCGACAAATCTACGTCGCATTTTTCGACCGCCATGATGTAATAGAGGCTGGTCAGCGGACTGAATGCCGTCGCATTCCAGTTGGTACCAGCTTCGGGACAAACGATGCCACCTTCGGGCACGCGTTGGGGACGGCCATCAGCGCCGATCCCGCTCGCCCAGGTCTGCTTCACAAACGGTTTGGCTACCACGACCTTGCCGTTGGTGCGATCCAACACGTAAAAGAAGCCATTCTTATCTGCATGCAGCAGGAGTTTCCGCGACTGGCCCTGATAGACGGTATCCACCAGCACGACCGGTGCGGTTGCATCCCAATCGTGAACATCGTGAGGAGTCACCTGATAAAACCACTTGAGTTCGCCGCTATCCGGGTTCAAGGCCAGGATGCAATTGGTGTAGAGATTATCTCCCGGCCGATGCCGGTCATCAGAGTCGGGATAAGGATTGCCGGTGGCCCAGTAGAGGGTGTCTGTCTCCGGATCGTACGAGCCGGTAATCCACGTCCCGCCCCCTCCGGTTTCTGGCGGATTGCCTCCCCATGTCTGAGCCTCCGGGTCACCCTTGGCGGGAATCGTCCAGCGCCGCCACACTTGTTTGCCGTCGGAAGCTCGATAGGCGGCTACAAACCCGCGGATGCCCCAATCGCCGCCGGCAACGCCGCCGATCACCATGTCCTTGACCGCAAGCGGCGCCAAGGTTCCGCCATAATGCATCGGCTTGTCCGGCATCACGACTTCCCACACCAATTGTCCCGTTGTGCGGTTCAAAGCAATCATGTGAGCGTCGCTTGTCGCCATGAAGACCTTGTCCCCGAGAATTGCCACGCCACGATTCGATCCGAGCGACGCGTCGCCGACTAACCCTGGAGGAAGCGGCCGCGAATACGCCCAGATCTGATGGCCCGTCCGGGCATCCAGTGCGAATACTTGTTGCGGACCTGTGCCATACATAATGCCGTCGGCAACCAGGGGGGTTGTCTCCAGCCCGAAATACTGCAGATTCTCGCGAAAATAGGGAGTGTCCGGATAGAACTGCTTCCAGAGAGCAACCGTATAGATCCACTTCAGTCGCAGCTGGTTCACATTCGTGGTATTAATCTGCGCCAGTTCACTGTATCGGTTCCCGCTTAAGTTGCCGTTGTAGGTTAGCCAGTCCCCGGGCGGAGAATGGAGGATTCTCGAGAAGGAAATTCCGCTGGATTCGGACGATCCCGTGACCTCGGCAGTTCCCGCCTTTACCCCGGTCAGTCCACTGAGATAGGCAATCAGGTTCTGTAGTTCCTGGGGGCTTGCGTTTACCGCCGGCATCGGCGACCGCGTATCTTCGCTGACCGCCGAAATCTCACTCTGCTGCAGCAGGTGAAACTGGCCGTTCATGTCCTGCAATGCGATTTCGAAATTGCTCCGACTTCTCGCAAAGCCGCGAAGCTCTCCACCATTGCGCAAGCGCACCGTAACCATTTCATAGCCGGGGGCGATGCGGGCACTGGGCTTCCATAGCGACGCTCGAATCTCCGCGACCGTCATCTCGCGTCCTGCATTCGACAAATCCGGACCCACGGCTGTTCCCTTGCCATAAACCATGTGGCAGGCGGCGCATTGACCCGTACCGAAGAAATATTGTTCTCCTTTCGCGCGGTCCCCGGGCACCGAGTCTTCCGCCGCCGGTAAATTCAGAGAGTGGACCAATGCGGCAACGGCATCCAGCTCGCCAGCGGTTAAATCGAACGGAGGCATGCCGCCCGATGGAATCCCGTTGTGGATCACATCGCGGAACCAGGCGATCGATCGTTCGCGCAGTTGGCTGTTCCCGGCCAAACGCGGACCATACTCTCCACCGCGCGCGTCTGCTCCATGGCAAACAGCACACCGGGTTGCAAATATTTTTGCGGCGTCAATGGGCTGCGGCGATCCTGCCGGAGAGTTTTGGCCCCATAACGGCGCGAGGCTGAAAGCCAACACCAGAAGCATCCGCCCGGCAAGCCTTCGCGACAGGGATGTTTGTAGCAATGAACCGCTACCGTCCCTGCTTCTCTTAGCCAAATATTCTTCTCCAAATTTATAATGGCGTAATCTCACAATAATTTATTGCATTCCTCTATGCAAGAATAAATGCAGGAGAAAAAGACTTGACCAAAAGTCCGAGTTGCGATCTTATTGATACAAGCTCAAAATCGTATAGTTCGACTTTTTCCAGGTTACCGGGCTGCTCTGAGCCTTCCCTTACTTCCAAGGAAAAATGCGAGGCTTTCACCAAACACTACAAGGTCACGGGTTAGGTGGCTACCGCCGCCACGGAGGTTTGCCATCCCGATGGCGATTTCGTATGCATGGCTCTGCAGCTCAGCCGGAAATAACTTCGAGGGAGCGAATCATTGCCCGAACAGAAAGGCTCACTAGAGGGCGGGATGGCTTCGTCGGCTGATCATTCATTGCCGCCTATGAGCCCACTGCTTAGCGACGGTCATCGTTGGCCACGGACCACGATCACCGGACAAGAGCTCGGTCAGCTCAGGGAATGGCTGGCCTATTTGTATTGAATCTGGATCAGGTCTGTCCGCGTGCGGCCATTTTCACTGATCCGTGACAGAGCGTACACGTTGTCGTCTTTCCCAACCGCGATGGAATTTACATAGGCGGGTCTTTGTCCATTCTCGAGGAAGATGGCGCCGTAATCAGCGTATCGGCCGGACGGAATATCGTAAGTGACTAGGTGAAGATCCTCCTCGCCCTTCGAGCCGATTTTGATGGTGCTCTGTCCGGCCACCCGTTTGCCGGAGACGTAAATGGGGGCTCCAGTTAGATAGTACAAAGTTCGTCCATCCGGTCCGAGGACGAAACCGAGATACCCATATGTGAATTGGTCAAACATACCGCTACGCTTGGATGGCTCCGACGTAATTCGGTCCACGACGTCAACGCGCGGCACGTGAGGATCGAAACGGAATAGGTAACCGGAGTTGCCATGCACACCATAAATCACCTTCTCGGGCGCATACCACAAGGCCTGCCGCCAGTTATAAGCCATCGTCCCATCGGAGGAAGTGTTATAACACCCGAAGTAGTCCTTTTTCAGGTCTACGCCCTCCACTCTCTCGATGGCATCGCGATCGTACTGGTAGCGACGGATGCACCCGTCGCTCGTGGTGAAGTAAACGGAACCATCGGCGGGGTCGACGGCAAATGAGCGGCTAAGCACACGGTACGTTGAACCGATTGCGCCCTTTTCGCCTTTTCCGCTCACCGGCCCTAGGTTTTTCATTGCCTTTGAGGCAAGATCCAACCGCAGAAAATTTCCGGTCGGCCACGTCAAACCGTAGAGCCGCCCGCGCTCCGTATCCATTGCAAAGGTGATGATCCCCTCGCCATCCGGCGCCTTGGCTAGTTCTTCGAACTTGCCAGTGGAAAGGTCATAGGAAAGAAAATGGCCGCCGGGGTAAGCGTTGTATCCCCCGCCAGGGGTGCCCATCGTTTCGCGCCCATGAACGAGGTTGTAGTAGCCAACATGCGTTGCAAAGTAGAGCTTTCCCTGACTCTCGACGAAGCTGACGTGCGATTTGCCCTGTGGAATAGTCTTCAACCCCTTCTCGCCGCAGGCTTCCGTAATGTCACCTAGGTGCCGGATCCTACCGGTAGTGGGATCATAGGAGAACATTTGTGCGCCTACATCAATCGAAGCCGACGAGAGAACGTAGTAAATCTTGCCGTCGCTCGCCGCACTGATTCCATTGTAAGTGTCGTACGCCTGCGCAAAATCCGAGTTATAGACGCGCGCCACGAGCGAGTGTTCCTCCCCAGAGAGACGAGGAGGGACGGTCGGCAGCGAAGGTTCCGGCGTGGGGAACCGGCCTGCATCGACCACGATCGGGTACGAGCAGTCGATAGGGTTCCGAGATTTCAGCAGTACGCTTCCGGAAACCAGCAGGGCAGCGTTCAGAAAATCCCGCCGGCAAACCAGTGCATTCGTGCCCAAGGCTCTGTCACGATGCGGCGTGGCGATGTTTAGGAGACGCTCCGCGTTCTCATTGGATTTGCCTTCAGTGTTCCTCACACATGCTCCTTGCTTCAAGCGCCGGTCTCCTCTTTCTAGACATTCTGTGCTCGTCGCTTCAAAGGAAACTGCCAATCCATCGGGTCATAACAGTTCATTTTTCTCAGTCACTTTCCGCGGTCTATCCTAGCAGTTCATGAATGGCGGTCATCAGCCGTGCTTCACTGTTGGGTGCAACGAGTGATTGAGTCGGCTCGTATCCTCCCTCAGAGAAAGCCTTCTCGGTGCAGATGTAGCCGGGACCGCCCTCGCCATACGATGCCACTGCGATGAAATCACCGGGACGCAGCCTCTGGGCATAAAGCTGATACTCGACGAAAGCCTCGCCCGGCAAATGAAGAATACGGGCGCGGCCGATACGATAACAGCTGATATCGACGGCAGGCCAGAGCTTAAACCGCCTATACCAAGCTAGTGCGAGAGCGGCCGCCGTTCGCTTCTGATGAGGCTGATTCGGATCTTGAAGCATTTCGCGAAAGTGCACTTCGGAGAAATCCGGATCCGTTCGCAATGCGAAGTGGACATCGGTGCTCTTCCATGAGAATTCAGAACACTTCTCCTGTTCGGTCGCGGCGATTGCTCCTTTCATTCCTTCGTGCAGACGTTCCGCCAACCGCAAGCGGGCTTCGGCAGAACCATCGTTGTATTTGCCCGCAGCAATATTGCCGGCGCATCCGGTAAAGTAGATTTGCGGTATCCCTTCTTGCTTTTCCAATCGTTCACGTGCCAACCCAGGAATGTCCGCATTCATATGGCCCTTGCCGTAGTAACTCTGGGGATGTGACGCGTAGTAATGCAGTCGAACCAGCGGCTGTCCCTGATCAAAGAACGTGATAGTTCGCAACCAGGGGTCGATAATGCCCTCAGGCGCCGCCACTAGCAAGGGATCCCCGCAGGAACTGTATCGCATCCCGATAGAACCGTCCGGCATAGGGACACGGCGGTTAGAGGCGAACTTCTGGACCTTCGCCTTGCCGCAACCCACGTGTGTACACGGCTTGAGACGCCGGACCGCATCTCGGGCAGCAGCGGCAACGCGATCGGAAGCCGATTCAATGAAGTCAATGTCCGTCATATGGGGGGGCGAAGGGACTGAGTCCAGCAGCATGTCGGCGGTGATATCGTAAAGGGGCGCATCATGCTGGTGAATACAGTGGACTTCGACCTGCAATTCGTTGACTTCTATAGCATTTGCAATCTTCCTGCGAAATAAATCGTGCGCGCTGGTATGCAGCTCACAATAATCAAAAGCGCAGAGTGCGTAGCGAGTTCTTCCATCCGACAAGATAACCCCTTTCGCCAGGAGTGGAGTGTCCACACTCGTCGCAAAAGGTGGGTCGGATTCTTCTAGCGGGCTGCCTATCGGAGGTGTTACATCGCAGGAGAACGTCGCGACGTGAAGTACTGCAGGGGGTGTCGCCCCGCCCGGAGTTGGGACCGGATGCGCAGCTGAGGCAGTTGTTAGTAAAGAAGCGGTGGTCACCAGCGGAAATGCTTCCATAAACTTGCGCCGGCTCATCTTCCGCATAACTGATGTTCAACTCCCTTCCTATAATCGATCACAGTCACATGCTGGTGGAGCAAGGTTGGCTACGCGCGCCAGTTTGCTGAAAGACCTGATGGCAGCGCTATACCCATCTCCTTCGAACCTTCATACTCAACTCGAGACGCCTACGTCGGGTCATGATATAGGGTGCCTGCCGAAGCTGGGTTGCGGCCATGCCTGAAAGTTAGAAGAAATCTCAGCCCAAGCTGAATCGTTCGCGCCTCATCATTGATTGAGGTCATGACTCCGATTTTGGATGAGTCAAATGATGCGAGCATGGGGTCTGAGCATATCCGAGGCTCTCTTCAGATTCAAGCCGCGTTTGCGATAGCATGCCGGTGCCGTTCTTACATTCACAGAGCTGTGGAAGCGTTACCATGATTGGGAACGGAGAAGAGGAATTTAAGACGTCGAACGTTTGTTGAGTCTGCGGGGGTGGCGGTGCGCTTTTATCTTTTATCCATGGGCGGCGGTGCTGGAGCACAGACTACGGCTGATCGGTCATATCCGCAAGTGCCGAAGCTTTCGAGGTTATCCCTGCCGCAGTTGCGCCAGCAATACCACGACGAACTCGGTAGGCTGCCAATTTGGGGTATGCACGGCATCGATCACGAGTATGGCGGTATCATGCACAGCCTCGATGATGACGGCACTGTTGTGTGCAGACACTCACCGAAAAGGTTCGGACAGATGTCGGCCCTCGAACGGCTGAACGTCCTTGCCGTCTCAGCACAGCGGGATGTTCGACGAGTTTAGTTACGGCTACCTCGGCTTCACCCTGGGGCCGGACGAGCAGACTATTTACTATTTGACGGGCGGCCCGTCTACGTCAATGGAAAGCGAGTAAAGGGCAAGAGCAGCACGGCCAAGGGCGAGGAAAACTTTCATTTGCTCACATATCAGATCCCGACTGCGAAGTACCTTGATCACGGGCCCATCTTCCTCGCGGGCGGGCAGCGGCCCAGTGGGGTCAACTCTCTCGCGGAGGAAAGGGCGGAACGGTGCACACGTTGGGACGGATAAAACGAAACGGGCAGGTGATTAGGGACCTGATTAAGATACCGGTCCCGCCTGCCAATTGAGGACCGCATGTTGAGACGACTCTGGATTCTAGTTCTGGCGTCTTTGGTGCTACCCCTGCGGGGCGCAGCGCCACCGGTAAAGTTGCCTATGCGCGGCTTTCTGGTGGATTCCGCGTGGATGCCCGAGACCATGAATTACTACAGGTCCCTGGTCCGGTTTTGTGCGAACTGGGGAATGAACGTCCTGGTGTTCCGCGTCGCGGACGACGGAGGCAGTGCCATCCACTTCAGCAGCCATCCTGAACTGATCTACCATAAGCATGCGTTCACACCCGACGAAGTCCGTGGTTTAGTCTCGTATGCCGAGCAGTACGGGGTCGAGATCATCCCCGAGCTGGAGTCCTTCGGCCACACCGAGTACATCACGCGCGCGCCGGAGCACGCGGAGTTGGAGGATCGCGACGCCGCTCGCGGCGCTTTTACGAGCCTGATTCCCACGCATCCGGGGGGACTGCACATGATCGCGGATCTTTACCGCGAGATCGCCGCCATTTTCCCCTCCAAGTACCTGCACGGTGGCTGTGACGAGGTTAACTGGGGACATTCACAGTATTCGAAGAACCTGCTCAAGACCCAGACCAAGGCCCAGGTCTTCGCCGAACATGTGAACATGCTGAACAAACTGGCGAAGGCGCAGGGCAAGGAACTGGTCATATGGGCGGATCACGTGCTGTATAAGGAGACCGGCATCCTGCCGCATCTCGACAAGGATATCGTACTGTACGACTGGAACTACTGGGAGACTGACCCGGCGGTGCTTGAGAAGACGGCACGTAAGGCGATCGAAAGTGGTCACCGCGTCATCGGGGGGCCGGCCTGGGGTTGGGCTCGGTTCGGCCCACGCGTGGACTCGCAGCAGTTAGGGAATATCGATGCGTTTGTGGACGCTTACCGGCGAATCGACGACGCACGCAACCTCGGCGTCATCGTTACGAACTGGATCCCGAGCCGGTACTTGCAAAACTCCATCTGGGACGGCATCGCTTACGCAGGAGTAGCACTCAACGAAGGCAGCGTGGCAGCGCGGGACACAGCTTTCCAGCGCTTCGTCGAGAGGCATTACGGTAGCGCGTGGAACGACACCTGGGTCGACGTGTTCCGAAGCCTTTACGATCTCGCGCCGCGCGCGTCTCTCGATCCGGGCTATCCCGGCCCGGCGATGCCCATCCCCTGGTCGAACGAGGATGGGCTGACTAAGGCGGTCGGGGACCACACGAGCCGGATTCCGCCCTTTACTCGGCTGCTGGGACAGATGAAGATATGCCAGTCAGGGGTGAAACGGAATTTTGCGGATTTCCAGGCTCTTCAGCTCAGTGTGGAGTACATCGAGAACACCTATTGGCGCCACGTGACGCCGGGTCTCGAGTCGCGGGGCAATCTGACCCGCGAGTCTGCTGTGGATCTGATCCGCACTATCGCGGAAAGAGATCGTCAGCTCGTGGACTCGCTCAACGCGGAGTGGAATCGCGGGCGTTTCCCAGATGCGCCACATCTCACCCATGATATGCGCGCTTTGAGTGACAACGACACGCCCCTGGGGCAGGAGCAATTGCTTTTCAATATGCGAGAGGCCGCCAAGTTCTCCTCCCAACTGGCTGTGGATCCAGAGCGGTTTTACCAGATCCTGCTGCGAGCGGGGAGGTCCTCCAAAGATTGACCTGAAAGCTTCTCTGGGTCTCTTTGGGCGCGTCACGTCTATCCGGCAATTCATAACGGTACACAGCCATTCTGATTTGGTCAACTTTTCGTGCCGACGCCCGCTCCATTAGATCACATGCAAAGCTCTCTCTTGCTTGAGCCTCAAAATGCAGTACGCCCAGACCACGATCGGGCCCCAGGGTAGCCGGCGAGCCTTGCCAAGGAGAAGACCGAACCAAATCCTACTGGTGGAACCTTAAAATCCTCGCTATGACCGTGAGTGGAATTTGGCTGGGGGCGGGCCTGATTTATGTGGCCATCAGAACGCGCGGCTTCCGCGCCGCACCGGCGATCATCAATTTCACCGAATCCTAAAAATCTGCTGTCTGACCGGAGGTTTGCCCCGCAGGCGGCTTGCGTGAAATTATCAGTTCACCATAAATCGACGGCGGATAGAAGAGAGTAAGAACTCATCTATTCCGCCAGCGCCTCAAGGGCAGACTCAGCTTGGGGCGGGTTCCACCAAATTGGCAAGCCGAGATCGGCTGCCAATACTGCCGCTGCGTTGTAGCCGCATAAGCCGGTGATGTTGCCGCCGGGATGCGTCGAGCCGCCACACAGGTAAAGACTTTTGATCGGTGTTCGATACTGACCTGCAGCGGCGAAGGGCCGATGATACCCAACCTGGCCATTTGCGAATGATCCCACCAGCAGGTCCCCATAGCGCATGTTGGGCAGCTTCTGCTCAGTGTCAAGCGGCGATCGGGTGAACGAGTCGATCAGAACGCGTTCGCCAAGATTAGGAGCATATCGCGACCAGAGGCTAAGTAACGCACGCCCGTGCTCTTCGCTTTGATTTTTCCAGTTCCTTGCCTGACCCTCGAGGGCGTAAGGCACCTTCTCCCACATAAATGCAGTGTGCTTGCCGGCGGGGGCCTGGCTGGGATCGAACAGCGTAGGGCAGGCGCCCCACATCACAGTGGTTGGCATCTGACCGCGCTCGTGCGCATTCAAGATTTGGTAGAACTGGCCCACAGATTCGAGACCCAAAATTACCATGAACGCTTGATTTAATTCCGGGTGTTGCTTGGCTGCGGCGTAATGCGGCGGCTCATCAAGGGCCAGGTTTAGCGCGAACAGAGGCGCCAGTAAGTTATATGCGAAACCCGCCGCCTGCTCACGGACTCGGCGCGGAACAGAATCGGCGTCGATCAAGTCCAGAAAAGTCTGCTGAGGGTTGAGCCCTGACGCAACGAAGGCCTGTGCCAAAATCCTTTCGCCACTATCCAATTCCACTCCTGTTGCGCGCCCTTCGCGAACCAAAATGGCTTTGAGCGCCGTCCCAGTTCGAATCTCGCCGCCGTGCTCGCGAATGTCGCTCACCAATGCCTTAGCCAAATTCACCGAGCCACCGCGGCACATCTGAGCCATATGACTGCCGGCCAGCAGAGCGGGAATCGCATGTCCAAAACCCTTGAGCCGTAAATCGATTTCACGCAGGCCGTTGAAGAAGAGCAGGCCGGCGCGGATTACGTCGTGCTCGAATTCGTGCTCAACGAATTCCAAGGGCGATAGCTCTTGCAGCTCAAGCAGCCTTCGTCCAAGACGCGACCTTTCCAGAAGTGCGCGTCGGCGGTCGGGCGCAAGTGGAGCGGATCGTGCCTCCGGAATCAAAACCGATTCCACAATCGGCCGAAATTCGTCAATCCATCGGCGCAAGTTACTCGCATCCTTGCTTGAGAACTCTGCAAACGAATCGACCGTCTTCCCCGAATCGGTCCACCACTCGAGTGAACGCCCATCGGGCAGGATCATTGCCACGTTGAGTTCGGGCTCGAGATAATGCGCGCCACGAGTCTCGAGCTCCAGGTCGCGGAACCACGGCATCGCAGTGATGGCGCGATGAAAAAAGGAATGGGTATTGTGCAGGAAGCCGGGGAAACGCGGATTCTCTTCAGTTGCCAGCCCGCCTCCCGGCATGGCGGCTCGATCGAGCGACAGAACTTTGAGCCCGCTGCGCGAGAGATAGGCTTGAAGAACCAGGGCGTTGTTCCCGGTTCCAAGAACGATGCCATCGTATTGATCAGCCATAAGCTCCAATTTTCACGATTTATCCCGTTGTAGCGGCGGCTCTCACTACGGACAGCGGGAGAAAAAATCGAGCAATCAGTTTGGAGGACACAGGACACAGAGTGAGTCGAATTGTCTTGATTGTTGTTTCCATCCCTGAAAGTCAAACTAAGGAAGAACACGCCCGGATGCTAGTGCGACATTCAACATGTCGTACTCCTATCTCGCGACAGGAAGAGTTTCGATCCCGAGACGTCATAAAGTCGTTTGACGGAGCGATCGCGCCACAACCCGTGCAAGTTCTTTAGGCTGTTCGATTTTGACAACTTTGAACCCTGCCGCCAGGGCGCTTTCAAGTCCAGATTGGGAGTCCTCGAACGCGATTCCCGTGCCTACCTCTAGCTTCTGTGCAATCAGCAAATATGGATCAGGAGCGGGTTTATTTGCCGCTACGTCTTCCCCAAACACCATGGCATCGAATTGCTCGCAAATTGCCGAGGCCCGGAGGATTGGCTCCACGTCAAGCCGCTCTGAACTGGTCACCAAACCGATGCGATACGCGCCCAGCGTCGACAGCAGTTTGATCGTCGCTTGCGGAATCGGAATCTCTGCCAGTGACCACTCGCAAACCATGCGTTTGCGTTCGAGGTTCCGGCGTGAAAATTCAGCGCCGCCAATCAGAGCCACCCTCTCCCGGAAGGCTTCGAACATTTGAGTATCATTAACGCCTCGCCCTACTCTGCAATATTCTTCCCAGGTGAATTGAACATCGTATCGCGACAGTAAGGCTGCCCATGACCTCCAGTGGAGGGGTTCAGTGTCGGCAAGCACTCCGTCGTAGTCAAAGACCAACGCGTCCGGCATTTTTGTACAGGAGGACAGCGTGAATTTCCCAATTAATGAAGCAGTTCGCGCATGTATGCCTCATCCTGTGCGTGGGCTAAATCAGTAGTATCGCCGAGAACGTATCGATATTGATAGGCCGGGCCCACTGCGGCGACCCGGCCCACCCAGTTCGTTGGATCCGTCCAGAAAACTTGCCTCTCGCCCATGGCCTTCACCAGATCGTTAAGGTCCCAATGAAGCACAAAGTTGGGTATGACCGCATCCCACAAGTCGGTGGTGAGGGAGTTTTCTAACGCTGCGCGCAGACTGTAGGGTGTCCTGTCGAGCCAAATCTTACCAATCCGCGGGTCGGCCGCGGCCGCGAGCAAAAGCCAGATACCTTCCACACCCCGGGCGGCACCGCGAATCGTGCCAGGATCGACGTCCGGACGAGCCGTCAGCAGGTCAACGCCGCGGAGTATGTCGTGAGCTCGTAATGCAGGTAAGTTCCGGCCGATGAGGTTAGCCTGAGAGTTAGTTACCCAATCCCCCGTAAACGGCCGTTCGCCGCTTTTCACCGCCGGGCTGCGAGGCTCGACTTCGAGTACAACCTGACCCATCCTGGCCATTTGTTCGGCCATCGTGGGGGTTGGCATGAGGCCGAAATAATCGTCTCCCTTCACCATGACCACGGCTGGTTTGCATCCGGGAGAAGACGGGATATACAAAGTGGCTTTAAGCCAGATTCCCGGCTCACTTTCAAACTTTATATGCTCTTGCCGCTGTTCCGGGCCGTTCAATTCATCCAGCACCTTCACCTGCGGTGCCGGGCCATCGGAGGGAATTTTCAGATTCCGAAGTTCAGCTGACAGCTCAGAAGGCGTCCCCTGTCGCTCCATCGCGTGAAAATCGTCAAGTAGGAGTTGGTAGAGCTTCCGGCTGCCTGCTTCGTTCTCAACATTGCCGCTCTCCGTCACCCGCAGTTCGTTGTTGGTGTACATCTTTACGGGCTGCTCGTGGGAATCTCCTTGGCCGTTAAGCCAACGAATCATCCACTCATAGACGGCCTCCCGGTTGACCAGGGGCATGCCGTGCGAACCCGGTCCCAAAAGGAAGCCCACCTTATCTTGAGATCCGTACAGGGCGTACCATTTCCGAGCTTCTTCATAGACGAGCCTGACACCTTCGTGGCTAAAGTGGTATTCATCGGTTTCGGTTGTCTGAAGTAGCCACGGCGTCGGGGCGGCCAGTTCCACGAAATCAGCCGTGTCCAAACCGCTCGCTAGAAAGCGGGGGAACATCATTTCGATATCAGGGCCATCCGTGGGAAACAACACCTGGAAGGAGCTGGGATAACAGGCGGGGATCACCACCTTGAGTCGCGGGTCAAGACCCCCCAGGAAGGTCGTCAATGCGCCTCCGCCGGAGCAGCCTGCGGCTCCTAGGCGCGAGGCGTCCACGTCTGGCCGGCTGGCAAGGTAGTCGAGGGACCGCATAGCATCCCAAATGAAGTAACGAGCCAGCCCCTCGCCAATCAATTGGGCCTGAGCTCCCATCTGAATATGTTCAGGAACAGACCATCCCGCCAAAGGTGCGTCTAGTTGCCGGCTATTGGTCTGTACTCTCTCTCCCTGCCCGATGGGATCAAAACACAAGACGACAAACCCTTTCATGGCCAGGTTGGCGGCGAGTCTCTGGTTCTCGGGTTTCCCCTCCTGGGTATGACCGGATTGCAGAAGCACAGCAGGGTAGCGGCCCCGGCGGTTCGGCCGATAGAGGTTGGCGGTGATGAAAAAGCCCGGCAAACTTTCGTAAATCACCTTCTCGATGGTGTACGAGTCGTTGCTGAGCTGCCCCGTGATCCTGGTGTGCAATGGACCCCTGTAATCGGGCAGGCCCCCCAAGACCTCCAGGAGTTTTGCGTGGACCACTTGTTTCCGCTGCTCCGCCTGGGCGATGGTGCGGATTTGACCGACCGTCTTGTCTCGCTGTTGAAGTTCCTGCTGGGCGGTCTCATTCATCCAGGACACCAAGGGGTCCAGTTGGGATTCTTGCGCCGACAGCGAGGACAGAGCCAGTAAGGTTACAAACGCCAACGCTGTCCATTTCGTCGGGAGTGGAGTCGGGTAGGGAGTATGGTTGCTGTTACCGAGACAACGTGACATAGATCCTCTATATGGTCTTTGGCTGACTTCGATCATTACCGTCGTGCGATATTCTGACCGTGGCAGATCGCGTACCTCGCGCTGGTCGACCTCGGCAATCTCCTTGATCCTCCGACCACACCCTGAACACTCCAGTTCGCGGTTCCCGCGCTTGCGCGCCCACAGGCGCAGAGTCTTGGCTGCTTCGTTGATCTCGCTGCGATAGCCCCGGTACCCCGGCCTCCCAGAATCTTTGTCCATTCGCTCTCGCTCATCCTCCCGAGCGTACTGAAAAATTCCCCCCTCGCCCCCCCGTTAATCGAAGAGCTATTCAGAATTCCTGCACAGAGCCCGAAAATCTTAGTCGCGGACAAAGCGAGGAAATCGACAGAGCGTATCAGCCTAACCCCATCTCAACGATGATGATTTTGTCGCTCAAAGGTTAGATCGGCGGCTTACGCCCTGACCTCTGGGATTGGCAGCCGAACCTTTGTCATCTATCGAGACCCAAGTGCTTGCGAAGGAAGTCAAACGTTCCCTTTCCATGAATCGTGTGCCCGCCGTCGAAGTATTCGATGGCCGTGCGGTCCGCGATGCCGAGCTGATTGTAGAAACGCTTTACCTTTGCGTATTCAAAAGCGATCCATTCATCAACACCGATGCCGTCGTTGTGCCCTCGCTCCACCATGAACGGACGCGGCGGCATGAGATTTGCCAATTCGGCATAGTTGATCAGATTGGCGAAATTGAATTCGTAGAGGTCGTAACTGTCGTCAAACATGAAGCTGAGCTTCGAGGTGACGCTGGTCATCTTCATGACCCCCTCATTGAAATCACCGGAACAGATGCAAAGGAAGTAGCGGTCCAGCAACGGCGGCACGCGCATAGCGGTCTTACCGCCATAAGATAGCCCGTAAAAGCCGATGTGATCCGGATCAACAAAAGGTTGCTCGGTCAGCCAATTTAGGGTTTGCTGGTGCTGGCCGAGAATGAAGGAATAAATCGAGAGTTTCAGAGGATGCGCCATGCGCTGAATGATCCGGAAGCGCTCGCCACCTACGAATGGATCTTGCGGGGCGTAGACCACAAAACCGAGATCGGCCAGACTTGCGCCAAAGTGGTGGTAGTACTGACTGTCTATTTTTGGATCAGCCACTTCCTGGGCGCGGCCTTCCAAGCCGTGCTCGCAGACGACAACCGGGCGGCGGTCTCCGGCGCGGAGGTCCTTGGGTACCAGCAGAATTCCGTAGGCAAACACTTCCGGCCAAACGTCCAGCATGACTTCATAGCCACTGAATCGCGGCGCATCGTATATCAATCTCGTGCGAGGATTGAGGGGAAGGGTGGGCGCGGGGAGCCGCCCGAAAACTTCCTCCCAAATGTAGTCGCGCTGCGGTTTTGTGCTTTCTCTCCAACGCGCCAGTGACGAACGATTCGCCGTCGACCAGAATTCCGCGCGCCGCTCCGGCGATTTCTGCACCAGGCCTTGGGTGAAGCCGACCATTTGCTCCAGTTGGGATCGCAACCGCAGCTGAGGATCGTCGACCTGGCGAACATACCGCGGAGATTCTCGAGGGGGCAGCAACGGGTTGCGCACTCCGAGTGAACGAAGCAAAGCTTGCAGCGTCTTCTCCGATCCCGGCAGCCCGCGCCCGTTTTCGTTGATCACCAGCTGAAGATTTTGCCCAGCCTGCAAGGCAGAGAACATTGGGCGGGTCCGGTCCACTTCGCGTTCGACCGAATCGACCCGCGGAGAAATCAGCTTTCCGTTGGGGCATGCGACATCTCGATGTCCCTCGGTCGTGGTGGGCGGGCCGTCGACCTCGGGACCACGGCTCGCTTCGATGATCAGCACTCGCGGAGCAATGAAGCTGGCGATTTCTGCATCCCCGAACCTGCGGAGTAGTCCCCACACGTCCCGATAGATCGGCTCTTTCCAGACGTTCTCGCGCTCTTGGAAATAGCCGCTCACCACCGTAGCAGCGATGCGCGAGTCCAACGCGGCGGAGTACAGGGCGATCAGCCCTCCTTCACCGTAACCCATCACCCCAATGGGAACGCGCGGGGCGCGATCTTCGCTGACAAACCAGTCAATCGCCGCGAGTACCTTTTGCACTTCGTATCCAATAACGTGACGCCCTACCTCAAACGCCATGCGATAGATCCATTCACGATGGGGTTGGTTCGTCATTTTGATTTCTGGGTTGCCCGAAAACCTATCATCGCGGTTGATCAGCAGAGGGATCAGCACCTGGCAGCGGTTTTCCGCCAAACGCCGCGCAAATTGCGCCGCCGGAGAAACTCCCGTCGCCAGGCCCACGAGCATCTCCGGCGTCCAGTCGGCGTCCGGAATGGCCACCACGCGCGCCAACTCGGGGACCGCAGGCTGCAGTAGCAAGCCTTCAGCACGCAATCCGCCGAGGCCTTCGGTGACGGGGTCAAAAACCTGCCAACGAACCGCAAACACACTGTAGCCGGGCCCACGAGCCAGTTCCGCGAATCCCAGGGCGGGAGCCAAGAGTTCCGGTGCGCGGGGAGTCACGCGAGGATCCACGGCACCGATGATCTCTCGAAGACATTTTCGATGAGGAGCGACCGACTCCTCGTAACCCTGCAGGGAGCGATAATCCCACTGCCACAGGCGTGCTCGCTCCTGCGGCGCTTCCTGAAGGCGCCGCAGGAGAAATCGCTGGATTCCATCTTCCATCTGTTCCGCCAAGTCCCCACATTGAGTAAGCAGGGTCGAGTCCGGGAGCACTTGCTCGGCGGGCGCGCGAGAATCTCCGTTCTGTCGGATGCTTCGTTCCCGCGCTTCGGCAGTCGGCGAGACCCGGAAGCCGAGACCCAGCGACAGCAGCAGCGACTTGCTGGAATATTCGATAAATTTCCGACGGATCATTTTCTCAATTGTAGAGACTGATTTTCGCAGTCTGACGTTTTCGAGTGCGAACGCGGCAACCGTGTCCCTCAAAGGAAATGTTCCACCGGCGGGTTGATCTTCGCATTACGCGGCGGCTTTCTCCCAGGCCACAGTGAAGTTGCCAGGGCCTCGTCTCATTTGGTCCGGTTGTGTCGTAGGAAAGCGTTCTCGAGGGAAATGACCATTCATTCCCCGTGGGCATGGAGCCGAATCCTTTGGCCACATGCCCGGCGACCGTCTCCACCGTGCAATGAACGTTTAAAAGGGTGACCCGATCCCCGCTGCGGCCGCCAAACTCGTAAGGAGTGCGATAAGGAAAATCTTCATAGCTGACATCCATCTCCTTGATGCGGATGTCGCTGGATTTAGGTTTGGGAACGGCAATCATCAGTGTTGAAGTTAGAGGCGATAGGGAAAAGGTTCCGACCGAGGCAGCTTTCAGAAAACTCCGTCGCGTAACTTTAGGATGCAGGGCCAAAATTACCTCCCAGGGAAGAGTTTCTAAGCGCCTTCGTATGCCTCCCGCAGCAGCGACTTGAGATAGTCCAGATTCTGCTTGGCAGCCGACATGACTTGGGGAATTGCTTCGCGTGAAAGCGCGATTCCCTCTCTGTCCGCCACGCCCGGAATGGCGAATTCCTCATGCAACGTGACAGGCCCGTGAAAATTCGATTGCCCTAGAATGTGTAAAAACTCTTTCCAAGGCGCCATTCCCTGGCCCAGCGGACAAGCTGCAGGCTCCCATCGCCGCGGCCCGCCTTCTTTCCAGGTTCTGTCTTTCACCGCAATCATTTTCAAACGAGGAATCACCAGATTGGTCGCGATCTTCCATTCGTCTTCGCCGGAGTCCACGCAGATATGGCCAAGGTCAAAATAGTAACCACACCAGCGTGGATCGAGCGCTTCGATCACCGCTGCCATATCCCATATCGAGGCTCCGATGTAGTTGGGGTGATTGTGGTAACCCACCTGGACATTATATTTTCCCGCGAGTCCCACCAGGCCGCGGAACTGGCGCCCCGCCTCATTGAACTCCTGCAAAACATTGACAAACTTGTAGTGGTAGTACCCCGGCTTCAGGAACGGAATGGAGAGCCTGCCCGCCGTTTGGAAAATCGGGATAGCGGTGGGATCGTCAGCCCTTAAGAGCTCAGTGGTGATCATGGGGACTTCGAGCCCTTCCGCGCGAATCGCCTCCACCGCCTTCGGAAGATCTGTTGCTGCGCGCTCAGGGAGAACGTGCCCCTCGGAGCGGACCGTCAAATCAATTCCGCCAAAACCCGCCTGTTTCGCGCTTTGCGCCAGTTCGTGCCAGCTCAGTTGCGGAACCGCCTTCGAGAACAGGCAAAGCGTTCCGCGGAACGGTCCACGCACCCCCGTAGGCGCCACCTCCGTGGGCCACGTCGAAAGCCCTGCCGCGCTTGCCATAGCAGTCGCCGACGACACTTGAAGAAATTCACGTCTCGAGAAATGTCTGTTCATAGGTCTCTGTGCCCTCAAGGCAGAGCAAAGCCGGGCCGACGCGAGCCCAACGAACTCCTTTCCATGCACCGTGTTCGTGATCGCCGAGGTCTTGTTTTCTCCGTTGCTGGGAAAGTGCCAGAGGCTCTTTCCCATCTCGGGCATGGGCAGCGACAACATCGCCGCTGGGGTCGCCATAGAGCACCAGAAGCATCCGCCCGGCAAGCCTTCGCGACAGGGATTTTTGTAGCAATGAACCGCTGCCGTCCCTGCTTCTCCTAGCCAAATATTCTTCTCCAAATTTATAGTGAGGTAATCTCACCATAATTTATTACATTCCTCTACGCAAGAATAAATGCAGGAGAAAGAGACTTGACCAAAAGTCCGAGTTGCGATCTTATGGATACATGATGGCCGGCATCCTTATGGCAGGGGTGGCATTGATTGGCCTCGGGACAGTTTCGACCTTTGAGCATGTTCTATTTCTTCTATGTTTTTAACGCCCTTGGTTATGTGTGACGGCGGCCCCCTTCCCAATCAGGTTTTACTTTCCCAGTGGTTTGACAAATCACGCGGCAAGATTATAGGCATCGCCTACCTGGGAATCGGCCTGGGAGGCGCCACGGTACCCTGGCTTTCCAACCTTCTAGTGCGACACTTCGGATGGCAGGCCGCGCTACGTTTTGTGGGAATGCTGATCATTGTTGTTGCTTTTCCCATGGCTTATTTTGTGAAGGAAGCTCGAGGCAACCGGCCGATGCGCGAGCCCCAGATTCCTCCTGCGGCGAGAGTATGGGTTTCGGCGCTCAAAGCCGCAGCATGTACTCCGTCGGCGCGATCAGCGGGGTGCAACAGAATTTGAAATTGTTCCTGAGTCTGGATCAGCACTACACGCAAAACCTAGCGACACGAATTCTCTCGCTGATCCTGAGCTTCAGCCTTGTCGGACGTTTGTTGATGGGATGGCTGGCCGATCGTTTTCCCACTAAGTACGTGATGGTAATGATCTATACACTGGTGGGAGTGGCCATTCCTTTCTTACTGTTTAGGCAAACTCTTCCGGCGCTGTACATTTTCTCCGCAATTTTCGGAATTGGCTTGGGTGGCGACTACATGATCATTCCGCTCATGACTGCGGAAATCTTCAGCATGGAAATACTGGGAAGGCTCTTGGGTTTGATCTTAACCGCAGATGGCGTAGCCGAAGCGATTTCACCCTGGCTCGTCGGCCGCATGCGTGACACCAACGGAACCTATTTCGAAGGCTTCCTTACCCTGGTCGGCGTAGCTCTGTTGGGAGCGCTGGCCGTCTCCGCGTTGCCCAAGGACCGGAGGGTGGCGTGAGCAGCCCGGCGATTTTGCGTCTAGGCACCCTGCGCGATGTGGAGCACTTCCAACAACATATTCAATCCCTAGGCTTAGAAATTCCTTGCGACCGCGAATTGATTTCCGGGACAGAATCTCCATTGGCTCAACCGCTCGAACGAGCCGGCATTTTCGTGGGTAACCGGATTGCGATCCAGCCCATGGAGGGATGGGATGGCACGCCGGACGGCGCTCCCAGCGAGCTGACGGTTCGGAGATGGCAGCGCTTTGGCAGCAGCGGCGCAAAGCTAATCTGGGGCGGCGAAGCCGTGGCGGTGATCCACGAAGGACGGGCCAATCCCAATCAACTTGTCGCCTCCGAGCACACGCGCGCGGGCCTAGCCCGGCTGCGTTCCGTTCTCATCGAAGAGCACGTGCGCGCGGTAGGATCGGACCGTGGCCTGCTCATCGGACTGCAACTGACGCACTCTGGCCGCTTCTGCCGGCCAAATGCGAACCACCGGCCCGAGCCTCAGATCCTTTATCATCACCCGATCTTGGACCGGCGAATGGGTTTGCCGCCGGACTATCCTCTTCTTACCGATGGTGAGATTCGCAAGATCATCAACCAATACCACCTTGCGGCGCGAATGGCATGGGATGCAGGATTTGACTTCGTCGACGTCAAACATTGTCACGGATATTTGGGCCACGAATTTCTCAGCTCTTACACGCGCGAAGGAGGCTACGGTGGCAGCTTTGAAAACCGCACCCGTTTTCTTCGGGAAATTGTCGAGGGAATTCATTCGCTTGTTCCCGGACTGAAGATCGGAGTGCGCCTTTCGGCGTCCGACACGGTGCCGTTTCGTCCCGATCCCGATGTTTCGTCGCCGAAAAAACCGGGACCCGGAATCCCGGAGCCATATCAGCACTTGCTGCCTTATCGCTGGGGTTTCGGCGTGAATACGGAAGAACCCACCCGGGCCGACCTGGGCGAAGTGGCGCAATTCCTCTCCCTACTGCAACAAATGTCTATTTCTCTGGTAAACCTTACCGCGGGAAGTCCTTATTACAATCCGCACCTGCAGCGGCCGGCTTTATATCCTCCCTCCGATGGTTATCCGCCGCCGCATGATCCTCTGGTCGAAGTCGCCTGGCAATTACAGGTTGTGCGCAGCCTCAAGCAGCGGTTCCCCGAACTCATTATGGTTGGCACGGGGTATAGCTATTTGCAGGATTTTCTTCCGTACGTGGCGCAAGCCGTAGTGCGCGAAGGATGGGTGGACTTCGTCGGATTAGGCAGAATGGTGCTGGCCTACCCCGAGTTGCTGCGCGACGTCGTGGCCGGCCGGCCGGTGCAGCACAAAATCATCTGCCGCACCTTCAGTGACTGCACCACCGCTCCGCGCAACGGATTGGTCTCGGGGTGCTACCCGCTCGATCCCCGATATAAGACTTCCGAGGCGGCTCAGAAGTTGAAAGTGATCAAAACCAAGCACTGATTTTCGTGTTGTTCCTCAGTGCCCCCTACTTCGCCAGAAGCGCCCGGGCGTTCCCTTCAAACACGGCCAGCTCCTGCTCACGAGGCAAGCCTGCAGACCGAACCTTCAGCAAGGCGGACTCATAGTAGAAGAATGGATAATGAGAACCGAAGACCACCCGCGCCGGCGAGGTTTCAGCGATCAGACGTGCGAGTCCGCCCACCCCTTCGTTCATGGCAATATCGAAATAGACACTATCGGCTTTGTCGATCTCACGCAGGCCTAGTGTGCTGTCTTCTCCCCGATACCCCGCGTTGAGCAAAATCAGGCGCAAGTTCTGAATGTGCGGAATCAAGTCGGACAGGGGCGTAGGGTCCACAGGGGGCACAAGCATGAGTGGAAATTGCGTGCGCGGGTCCTCCATGGAAAGAGCGATCTGGACAATGAGTTTGCGGCTCGCCGCCATTGCAAGCAGTCGTGCAAAGGCTGGGTCTGCGAGGCCGTAGCCGTGGTAATTCGGGTACAAGCGAATGCCCACCATGTGATGATTTTCGTGGCAGCGCCGCAAGTCTTCTTCCCAGTCCGGCAACTTGGGATTGATGCAACCGAAGGGAATCAGAAAATTCGCTCCGTGCTCGCGGCAGGCAACAGCAAGCCTCGCATTCACGCCTTCTACATCCCGGCAGAGGAGACCTTCGAAACTTCCAGCCCAAGCTTGCGTCACACCCCTTTTTTCAAGCCGGGAAACGAGCCCCTCTGGGTCGTCCCCCACAACCCGCCGGAAAGGCCAGCGAAACAGGTTCACGTTGGTATCGATCACGACTGCAGGCCTTTCGCTTCAAGTATCGGTCGCAACAAGCGGCGTAGGTTTCCCCCAAGAATCAGTTCTTTCGCTGAATCAGTAATTTCGGCGCCAATGACCTTCGCGACTTGGGATGCGAAGCTGCGGCCCCCCACATCGCTACCGTAAATCACGCGTTCAGCCCCGAGTTCGCGAACGGCCATTTCTACAAATCCCGACACGGGATCCGAGCCGGCGATTTCGGCACACACATTGTTGGTACCGCGAATGGCCCGAATACCGAGTTCCCAGTTGCCTCCCGTGTGCCCGCATATGAACTGGGCCCGCGGGTGGCGATTTGCAAGTTCTACAAGATCGAAGGGGGTGGATTCGCCAGGCTCATTCCCAGAGGCTTTGATCCAGGTGTGTTGCAGTATCGGCACCCTCATCGAAACCGCCCATTCCACAATCGGGTCGAGCGCCGCCGAGTTGCATCGTACGTCAGTTTCAATTTCTCCAATGCTGACCATCGGTCCGTCCCTGATGCACCGATCAAGTTCCTCGAGACTGGAATCAATATTGTCAGGACTCAAAAACACGGCCCCGTAGGCCCGGTCGGGAAAATGCTTGACCGCCCGCATCACTCGGTCGTTTTCCTGACGCACCTGGTCGGGAGTTGGGTGGCTTATGTAGTCGCCGAATCCCTGAGAGAGTATGAGGCGCTCAATCCCCAGCCGGTCCATATGCCGGACCAGGATTTCCATGCGCGCTTCAGGAGTGTCGCCGGGCAGAGATTCAAGATGGCTATGCACATCCCAGATTCTGAAGCGGCTATCCGATTTCGAAGCGCCTACGGAATTCCCGGCGTCCGCCTGAACACCGGCCGCGAGAAACCCCGCAGCAAGCCCTTTGAGAACCGTTCGCCGATCAAGCTTCATGCTATTCAGAACCCAATGTTGTGACAAAGGCCGCAGGAAACAGGGGCCTTGCGGAGTTTATGGCAATTGATGCAGGAGACCATGGAAATATCTTTCTCTTGCTCGAGTACATCGCGGTCGCCCGTCACGCCATGGCATACTTCACAGCCCACCTTTGCGTCAAGGTGCTTCTGGTGACTGAAGAAAACGAAGTCGGGCAGCTGATATACGCGAATCCAGGAGAGTTGGTGGCCTTCTTTTTGCAATTGAGCCAGTTTCTGAATTGCCGGACTTGCCTTCATCACGGACTGGTGACAGCTCATGCACATGGGCACGTCCGGGATTTGCAGATTCTTGCCGGTCTTCGACGGCTCGTGGCAATTGTCACAAGTCATTCCTGCGGTCGTGTGACGCCGGTGACTGAATGGGACAGGTTGCGCCGGGGCGGCTCCAGGTGGGTTGATCTCTGGCGGCTCGCGCCCGGGCCCGGCTGGGATTTTCTCCAGTTGCGCTTGCAACTTTATCTGGGCCGGACTGGACTCTCCTTTCGGGAAAAGAGAATACGCTGCCAGGGTGGTCGGACCAGAAGCATCGTCCCCGATATTCCCGCCGGCTCCGACGGCGATCACCACGAATTGTTTCTTGGTTTTTTTCCCCACGTAGGTCATCGGAGTCGCGTGTCCATTGAATTCAAGTTTCGTGACCCAAAGCTCTTTCCCGGTTTGGGCGTCGAATGCCCGGAAGCGGTGATCCGCAGTGGCGCCAATGAAGACCAGCCCCCCGGCGGTCACTATTGAACCCCCGAGGTTATAAATTCCGGTCTTGGGAATCCCTTTCGCTTCGAGCGCGTCAAATGCACCCAGCGGTACTTTCCAGGCAATATCGCCGGTATTCAAATTCACTGCATTCAAAGTTCCCCAAGGCGGCTGCTGGCAGGGGTAATGCTGACTGTCCCAGAAGCGGGCAAATGTGCCCCACTTGCTCCCCCAAAGATAGGTCTCGGGAGAGCCTGCAGGTTGCCGTTTCATTTCACCGACTACCCCGAGGTCGCTTGTATTCACGAAAAGGTACCCGGAAGAGGGGTCGAACGAAGCTCCTGACCAGTTCGCCCCTCCCAATGTGCCAGGCATTTCCAACTGCAACGTCAGGCCCCAGGGATCGAAAATCCTTGCCGGAAGGATCGCCCCAAAGGTCTCTAGGCAGTATTGGCGAGACTCGGGCGTCACGGTCGTGATGTCGTCCCGCGTGACAGAGTTTCTGGCTAAAGGCGGCGGTCTAAGGGGGAATGGCTGCGTCGGCCAACTTGCTTCTCCGGGCACCTGACTCTTTGGGACAGCACGCTCTTCGAGAGGAAACAAGGGGCTGCCGGTAAGACGATCAAACACAAACACAAATCCCGTCTTGGTCACTTCCGCGACGGCAGGAATTTCACGGTGCGCACGCCGCACCGTCATCAAGACTGGCTGGGCGGGTAAGTCGTAATCCCAGACATCGTGGTGCACAATCTGGTAGTGCCAGACGAGTTTACCGGTATCCGCCTGGAGTGCCACTAGGGAATTACCGAAAAGACCTTCACCCTTCCGGTCGGCGCCGTAAAAATCGTAAGACGGTGAACCCAGTGGAAGAAAGACCATGCCGTTCTCAATATCCACACTGATCGGCCCCCAGGCATTCGTCCCGGAGCGGTCTTTCCATCCATCACCTTCCCATGTGTCGTGCCCGAATTCACCGGGCTTTGGTACCGTATCAAATCTCCAGACCAGCTTTCCCTTCTGTACGTCAAAAGCTCTCACCGCCCCGCTAGGTCCTTGCGATGGGAATTCCTGCACCACAGATCCGGCAATGACCAAATCCTTGTAGATGACCGGCGGCGAGGTATCGCCATATTCTCGTTCCGGCCAGTCGGAGGCCACTCCCTCACGAAGATCAATCGCGCCTCCGTTGCCGAAACTCTTGCACGGCTTGCCAGTCGCAGGATCCAGAGCAAAAAGGCGAGCATCCGGAGTCACATAGAAAATCCGCCCATGCACACTTGTTTCCTGGTCGCCACACTGAATCGGCGATTTTCCCTCCCAGTAAGCGACGCCCCGATTGACCACTGGGCGGCGTTCCCCCGCAATCCCGCTGAAGGGATCGAAGACCCAAAGCTGCTCCCCGGTCTCCGCATCCAGGGCGATGGCTTGGCCGCTTTCGGTCGCGAAGTAGAGGGCATCATCCACCATTAAGGGAGTGCTTTCGAAAGCTTCGATTTCATTACCCGGATTGGCAGGAAGCTCATACGTCCATGCTCGCTGGAGTTGCTGGACGTTGGTCCGATCGATCTGCCTTAGGGGGGAAAACCGCATCCCACCCGGATCGTGCGCATAAAACCACCATTCCTGGCCTGAAGAGCCGGAACCGGCTTGTCCCTGGGCAACTCCGCACGCCAGAAGAAGGCAAATCGGAATGTAGACGCGCACGACTCGCCCCGAACCGAATGCCAATCTATCCCCCCGGAAGCTCCCGATAAATACAGTCAGGAAGGCTTTGAACGATTCCCCACAGTTAATAACTTTACACACTGCTCCTGTGATCACTACGTCATTCACTCAGAACGGGAAACGGCAGGCGATAGAACACCTGCATTGCGAAAGTATGGAATGTCGCCAACTCCCAAAGGAAACCAGGGAACTGAAGCTGGTTGTTGCTGAAAATCGGGAACAAGACCAGGTACATCACAGTTGGCTCTGAGACAGCGATCAGAGTGGAAGATTTCTCATCGGATGACAGACTATTATGCTGGCAAGTCCCGATAACCAACTGGCGCGACCTACGGGACACGCATTGGGTGATTATTTCACTTCTGTCTGAACTAACACCCACGTGCAGGAACCGGTCTTTGCCGCCAATCAGTGCGACCACGAGCTGCGCTTGACTATTTCGCGGTCTCAACACGGCGCCGGGAGATTCCCGATCTTCGGAGAGCAACTAAAATAAGAATTTAATACCCAATTGGCCGATGCGCGGGTCTGCGGCGTTATTCACCTTCCCAAACGAATCCGGGCCGTCGTTTAAGTTGCCGTCCACGGCAAAAGCGCCATAGAACTGTGCATGGTTAAATACGTTGAAGAACTCCCCGCGGAATTCCAGAGACTTGCTTTCCGTGAGCTTTAAATCCTTGAGCAGAGATAAATTCCAGTTATTGATACCCGGCCCATGAAAGAACCTCCGGCGCGACGTACCCTGTCCGCCCAGGGATTCTCGAGTAAACAGCGAGGTGTTGAAATAAGGCTTGCCATCTCTCGGGTTCTTGTCGTTGAAAATTGCCCCAGGGGTAAAGTTGGGCTCGTCGGTGCCGCCAAAAAACCCGCTATTTCTAGTATTGCCCAGCAGCGATTGATCATCCGGTTCGAAAATCGAGACAGGGAGTCCACTGGCGAATTGGGTAATTCCCGACACCTTCCATCCTCGCGTCACCCTGTTGTTCTTCCCGAATAACTTGTCGAAGGGTAGCTCGTAGGTGTAGCTGGCCGCAAAGTTGTGAGTCAGATCGTATATGGAAAGGCCCCGAAACGTGGTGACCGTGCCATTTGGATTAAGGATAACCTGGTCCCCGAACCCGGAACCATCATCCATCGCCTTGCTGTAGGTATAGCTGAACAAAAAGGACATTCGTCCACTCGAATGCCGCAAAGTGGTTTCTAATGCGTGGTAGCTCGAGTTGCCGATGTCAAGTTGCAGGCCGTTGCCGGCGAAATTGGGCCCAAAAGGTGCGCGCGTGCTATTGATCATTCCACCGGTGATGGGCTGATAGACTCCGTTTTCCCCGAAAGGCCCACAAGTGGCGGTGCCAGGCATCACCTGACTCGGTTGGCTCACACTGAGGCAGAGTGCAGCGTTGCCAGGATTTTGGTCGGCGTTAAGAATAAGGTGATGCCCGAAAGTCCCCACATAACTCACACTGAGCAGCGTATTCGCGGTAATCTGCCGCTGGATCGAAAAGTCCACGTGCTCTGTATAAGGAGTTGGAGAATCCGGTAACGGGTTCCTGTTCCCCCCGAAGGGTTCAAACTGCGACCAATCGATAATCGAGCTTGAAGTCAGGGGAGGGATGGGGAACCTTTGCCCAAGGTTCTGGCCTGACGCCCGCGTAATAAAGGGGGTAGTAAACAAAGGGGGAGCCGAACTGAAATAGAACAAGGCATAGGGAGCAGCCGCAAAATTGAACGTGTTTGCCCCTTCGATGTTGGTATAGTACTTTCCGAATCCTGCCCGGATGCTACTCTTGCCTTGCCCGCCAAAAATCGTATGCAGGAACCCGTTGGAGAATTCGGGAGAATAGGCTAAGCCGATCCGCGGGCCGAAGTTATTCCAGCGGGTATTGGCCATGTGTTTGGGGACACCTGCATCGCCGGGGAAAACATACCCTGTCGGGGCTGTCGGAAAGGTCGTTGATTGCTTTCCCAGTAGTACAACGGGATTCCGATTGTGCGCGTCGGCCCAATACGGAGTTGCTTCCCAACGCACTCCGTAGTTGACGGTCAGGTTATGGGTTGCGCGCCAACTATCCTCCGCATACGCTCCAACATAGTAGCTTCGCAGATTCAGACCGGCGGGAGAGCCCTGAAAAAAATAATTCGGAGCGCCAATCAACATATCGGCAAAGTCAATTCCGGTCTCACCGCCGTCGAACCCAAAGGCGCCGTTGCTGCCGTTATTAGGATGGGAGATGTCGATATGATCCCAGTGGTAGCCTGCGCCAAATCTCAGCGTATGCGTCCGCACCACTTTCGTGATGTCATCCTGGAATTGATAGGTATTGTCAAACTGAGTGATAACGGCAATAAAGGCCCCCAGCGAAAAATTGTTAAATCCAAGGTATGGCCAATTTTGATATTGGGTGGTCAGTTGAAAGATGCCTTCATCCTGGGGGGGAGCGAAGCCTAGCGATGCCAACGTTGGCCCTTTTCCGGAAACACCTTGAATGTTCTTGTTGCGGGTGTAACTGGCGCTGAATTGGTTGACCATGGTAGGTCCGAATGACGTCGTATCGCTGAAAGTAACCAACTGGGCCTTCCCCAACGCCGTACTCGGAAAACCAGGCACTGTGCTGCCTCCATAACCGGGATTATAAGGATTGGTGTTCGTCCAAGGATCATAGTGATAGTAGCCGGAAACCATCCCCATGCGAGTGTTGGCGTCTATGCGGATACCGCCCTTGTCGTCACGTAAAGTTGCGGCATTAGCGGACGAGGTAAAGTATTGCCCCGAGTTGGGCATAGGAATCAGTGCAGGCACATTCACACTAACACTCGTCCACGCTGATTGAGGGACGATCGCATTCGGAAAGACACAATTCGCGGAACTTGTGCACCCACTCGTGTAATAGGGCTCACCAGCGGTTACGGGGTAACCGAGTTTGCCGGCAAGTATGTTGGCAAAGTAAGCGCCATTCACTGTTCCGGTCAAGGCGCTGGCATTATCGGAAAAGTCGCCCGTCCGTTCGGCCGCCGAGGGGACGAGGATACGACCCGTATCTACCCCAATCGTCTGCCGGGTGCCTTGGTAATCAACGAAGAAGAAGAGCTTGTCACGCATGATCGGCCCGCCCAAAATGCCACCGAACTGGTTCTGGTGGAACACGCCACGGATCAGAGAAAAGTAGTTCCGGGCGTCGAGACTGGTATTACGCAGGAACTCGAAAACATCGCCATGCCATTGATTGGTCCCTGACTTGGTAACCACATTGACTTGCCCGCCACCATAGTTACCGTACTCGGCGCCGGCGTTGCTGGTGATGATCCGGAACTCGGCGATGGAGTCGAGGTTGGGGACAACGGTCGTGCCCAAGCCAAATCCCTCTACGGTGTTGGCCCCGTTCACCATGAAACCACTGTTCACGTCTCTCGCCCCGCCGATGGAAAGCAGACCATTGTTGAGGCTATTCGAGGGTGACAAGCTGCCATACTGGGATGCATTAATTGGCACAACCCCAGGCTGGAGGGCCAGAAGGTCAGTGTAGGAGCGACCGTTGAGCGGCAAGTCGGTCATTTCTTGGCCGCCGATGACCTCACCGATCTGGGCGCTTCGGGTCTCCACCTGCGCCGGCGACGCCGTAACCGTAACCTCCTGCTGCGTCGCTCCCACTTTCATCGTCGCATCCACTTGCAGTGCGGTGTCCACATTAATCACCACGCCGGTTTGTTTGTAATCCCCAAAACCAGTTTTCTTAAAGCTCACGTCGTAGTGACCAACGGCAAGCGCCGGAAAGTTATAGAACCCCACCGAATCGGTCTCGATGGTCTGAACCACACCTGTCTGGGTGTTTCGTACCTGCACACTCGCACCTGGAATAACAGCTCCTTGCGCGTCCCGGACTGTTCCGGAAATACTTCCGGTCACCTTGGCGAAGACTAATGTGGTTGCCAACGTTAAGACCATCACTAGCAGCGCGAACTTTATGCCGGAGGCCAGATAGCTGAAGGCAGAGGAAAGTTGCGGCCGGGAAGAGCAATTGGAATGGCCCAGCCGGGACGCAATGCTGAACACACGACATTCCGATACTGTCGTATCCGATGCAGCTGGCTCGTGTCTCATAATTCTCGCCCTCCGTTAAATAGGCAACCCAAGAGTTTGACGCTCGCCCCGGCAAATCAAGAAAATCAGCTCACATTCCCACGAGCAAACCGCAGTACGTCCGCGACGTTTCGGGCAAATGACGGTAAAGACCGCGCACCCGACGGGACCCCAATTTTGGGAACATTATCGCCAATATCTACAGCATAATTCGCAGGAATACTACCAGTTTAGCGGTCTATGTCAAGCACTTTTTTCTTATATGCATTATTGTAGAATCTAATCGTCGGCTTTTCGCCGGTCGAGATCCCCGGGCCGGTGCGCCATCAAATGTGCAGCTACTCGAACAGGCGTGGCTGCCCAGGGGCGTCTCCCGGCTCGCGGAAGTTACTCAAGCCGACGCCGACCAGCCGAAAGAGTTGGTGCCGGGCCAGGCCTACTCTCTCCCGTAGCGCCAGAGCGATGTCAGTCAATTCCTCGCAAGTCACGGGAGGGGCAAAGGGTGTATGACTGCGGGTGAGGATTTTGAACTCGCTTGTCTTCAATTTGAGGACCACGGTACGCGCTATCCGTGATTCCTTGCGCGAAGCGGACCAAAGCTTCTCTGCCAAGCTCCGGATCATGGGCTCGGTTTCCGCCAATGGCACGTCGTGCTCAAAAGTATCCTCGACGGAGATGGACTGCGTTGGCCGGTCCGGCACGACTTCGCTGTCGTCGATGCCGCGGGCGAGATCGTGCAGGCGCAGACCATAGCGGCCGAACTGGTGTTCGAGTGCTGGCAAATCCAGCTTTCGTAGATCCGCCACCGTCTGTACTCCATGGTTGGCCAGCTTTTCCCCCGTGACTTTACCGACGCCAGGCAGGCGTCCAACAGGCAACGGCAGCAGAAATGTGTCTACATCCTCAGGCTGGATGACAAAGAGCCCATCAGGTTTGCGCCAGTCCGAGGCAAGTTTTGCCAAGAACTTGTTGGGCGCCACGCCCGCAGAGGCTGTCAGACTCAATTGCTGGCGGATTTGCTCACGAATGGTGCGGGCCACCAAAGTGGCGGTTGGTATGCTCGTCTTGTTCTCTGTGACATCAAGATACGCTTCGTCGAGCGACAGTGGCTCGATCAGGTCTGTATGACGCTTGAAGATCTCGCATACGCTTCGCGAGACCGCCCGATAGCGCGGGAAGTCGGGAGCGATGAAGATTGCGGCGGGACACAAGCGTTCCGCGCGTACAGCGGGCATGGCCGAATGGATGCCGAAACTCCTGGCCTCGTACGACGCTGCGCAGACGACAGAACGATTACCCCGCCAGGCGACAACCACGGGCTTGCCACGCAATTGCGGATCATCGCGCTGCTCGACTGAAGCGTAAAAGGCGTCCATGTCGACATGGATGATTTTTCGCACAATCTTCTGGCAACAATACTATTCCGGGTCCCCAACCACAGTGATGCTCCTGACAACATCACATTCTGGGCATGACCTTGTTCCCTTCCCGGGCGAGTTGTGCCCAGCGGGAGCTCGTCTTCGGGTTTTGCTCCAGCCCTCGAAACCCCTGCCCGTCAAACTGGAAATCGACCTCGCGCAGCTTGGATCGACTGGTCCCTCCCGACCGGAATACCTCCCGCTTTCGAGTGCGACCGTCCTGGCGTTTTCGACCAGGGCCTGGCGCCACACGGAAATCAGAGTTTCCTCTAAGCTCGCGGTCATCGTTACCCGTTCCCAGGCGAATTACTGAACATGCCATCAATCCTTCTCATGATTCGATCGGCCCACTGTGCCGACGCCATCTCCAAGCCTGTCTGTGCTGAAAGTCCGACCTTTTTTCGATCCATCCCGGCGAATCTGTGGGATACTGTGGCCTCTATGACGGGTCTGTGCGGACTTCAGAGCGAACGGCGTTTTCGTCCAATAACCGTACAATGGATTGGGCAATGGGGCCTTTTTAGGCGTTGTGTCAGTTCCTAAAATCAATACCTTACGTGCTGTCAACACTGTAGATAGTTAGGGATGAACCGTCTCCGCTCAATTCTCCGGACTCTGCTCGCCGCACTGCGAGAGATTTTCGATGAGGCAGCGTACCAGCGGTTCTTGGAACGGGCTGGCTTAGCATCTTCGCCTCAGGCCTACTCGGAATTCCTGCGCGAGCAGGAGAGAATATCCACCCCGCGTCCCAGGTGCTGCTGAAGGTTCGTTTCCTTAGGATCAACTGCAGCATCCGCTGTACACTGCGTTCATGCGAGTGCTGGGTATCGATTGTGGCGGCCAGTACACCGGATACGGCGTAGTCGAGATGCACCCGAGCGGACGGCTGGTGACCTTGATTTGCGGGGCGATCAAGCTTTCCCCTCGGGAAGCGCTGCCGCGTCGTTTGGCGCGCATCTTTGGCGAACTGGGAGCGATTATCGCGAAGCACCGTCCCGACGAGGTGGCGATCGAAGATGTTTTTTATGCCTTGAATGTGAAGTCAGCTCTCAAGCTGGGGCAGGTACGCGGAGTTGCGATGCTAGCCGCAGCTGCTGCTGGCCTGGAGGTTGCCGAATATTCGCCGCTTACCATCAAGTTGGCAGTAGTGGGTTATGGCCGGGCCGAGAAACAGCAAGTGCAGCACATGGTGACGCGGCTTCTCGAATTGGCGAAACCACCCGAACCGATGGATGCGTCTGATGCGCTGGCCATCGCCATCTGCCATCTCCACACAGCGGGAACTTTGGATAGGCAGCGGACTACGGCCAGGCTGGCGGCAGACTGAGGTCATGTTGTTGGGATGGGTCTCAAGTACTGATGCTGATTTGTTTTTGGCATAATTCTTTGAATGAAGTCTCCTCGGCGGTTCCTCGAAAAAAGCCGGCGCTGGGATACAGGTGGGGAGATCCGCTTCAATCAAGGGCGAATGTCGTTCCAGCGGATGAGGCCGAACCGAGCGAGGTCGACGTTCCTGCTATTGTTCCTCGCTCTGTGCGTGGCAATCATTCCCAGAAGTGCCGCTCAGACCGCAACCATAACCTATTCCCAGGATTTCCCGGGCTCCGATCCCGCGCACTACTCGATCGCGGTCAGCAAAGAGGGTCACGCCAGATATGAGAGTTCAGGAAAACTGTCCAATGACTCTGATGGGGTCGAGACTTACCAGCACGAGTTCGAACTCTCGCCCAAGAACCGTGGCCGTATTTTCGAGCTGGCAAGACAGGCGAAGTACTTTGCCGGCCCGGTTGATTCCGCCAATGGCAAACTGGCGTTCACCGGAGCGAAGAAGCTGACTTATCAGGATGAGCAACGGATCCATTCGGCAACCTACAATTACTCTCGCTCGCCGGCGGTGGAGCAGCTCACCTCGTTTTTCCAAAACCTGTCGGCGACTTTGGAATATGGGCGGCGTCTGACCTACTACCATCGCTATCAGAAGCTGGCACTTGACGAAGAATTGAAACGCATGGAAGCACAAGCCAAAGACGGATCATTAATCGAGTTACAAGCGGTGCAGCCGGTTCTCGAAGAGATAGTTGCGGATTCATCAGTCCTCAATGTAGTCCGGGCTCGAGCGCAGCGTCTGGTCGCGCTGGGAAAGGTCTAAGTTGCGCGAGAGCCGCGGGGGAATTTCAGTGTTTGTAGGGATATGTGTTACAAGCGGACCGCTCGATCTCATACATACGCCCCATGGCCAACGGACTTAACCTTGCTTCGTGGCTTACCGCAAAGCGACTGCGCGCTCAAGGGCTCGTCCTCGCCCTCTGCTCATGGTCGATCTACGTTTGGGATATTTCCGGCCCCCGACTCCGCGACCGTTACGGACTTCTAAAAGGCACTGACTTTGTCCACTTATACACACTGGGCTCCCTGGCGCTCACACATCGTGGCGCCGATCTCTATGACATGCAGTTCCAGGCAGCGCTAGTTCAGCAACGCATCCCGGGCGCAGCCGACATCGTGTATCTCCCTGTTTACCCGCCCCAGGTCTCCATTTTCTTCGCACCATTGGCTCGCCTTTCCTATGATTGGGCTCTTTTCATCTGGCTGACTGTCAGTACGGTGATCTACGCTTACTCCTGCTACGCGGTATGGCGCGTCTGTCCCAATCTACGGGACGAGAAATTTACAGTATTCATTCTTGCTGCCGCCTATCCTGCCTTCTTCCACTTGATACTTTGGGGACAAACCTCCGCCCTCGCGCTGGCGTGTTTCACGCTGGCCTATTTTGCGCTACGCGCCGAAAACTACTTCCTCGCAGGGATCGCCTTTGGCGCATTAGCCTTCAAGCCACAGTTGGGCTTGGTGGCTGCAATCGTTTTCGTTGCGATGCGTAATGGGACGCTGATCGCCGGAGCAATCCTGTCCGCAGCCACTCAGTTCGTCGTGGCTGGGCTCTATTTTGGCCTGGATCCTCTCCGCCAATGGTTCCGAATGCTGCACCATGTCCCTAGTGCGCTGGCATTGCTTGAGCCCAGACCCTACCAAACTCACTCCCTGCGCCCTTTTTGGTCCATGCTTGTCCCGTCACCCGCCGTCTCACTCGTGCTCTATATCTTCAGCGCAGCGTTCGTGCTCGCGCTTCTCCTCTTGTGCTGGCGCAGTCCGTTGTCGCTGGGCATCCGCTATTCGGCGTTACTGATAGCGACGGTGCTCGTGTCGCCCCATCTCACGGTCTATGATCTCGTGATTCTAGCGCCCGCGTTTCTTCTGCTTGGCGACTGGATAGTCGCCAATAGGCATCATCACCTTACTTTGCGCCTCGCCGCCCTGCTCTACCTCGTCTACCTTCTGCCGCTTGTTGCCCCAACGGCGCGCTGGACGCACCTCCAACTTTCTGTCCTGGCCATGTCAGCAATCATTTGGACGCTGTGGCAACTCGCCAAAACATCTGCGCCTGAACTTCGTGAGCGCACGGCATAGTCGTAGGACACTTACAGACTCGTATGAAGCTCTACTGACCGAACAAGAATCTTAGCGCCTCAGGAAAGCGTCGTGCCCACGCCGATTCGCTGTGACTCGCACCTTCTTCAATCACTAAACGTAAACCCTTTTCATTCAAACCGGCTCGGCACAAGACGCCAGCCAGTTCGCGAACATCGTCCACAACACTCTGATTTTTGTCTGGTTGTCCGGCCTCGGCCGTTCCCACTGCGAGGACCACGCGTTCCGGCCAGCGCCGAATTGTACGGCTTTCCTTGAGGAGCTGCCGATTGGAAGCCCACAGCGACGGACTCTCCACCAGGAGTTTCCCGACCAGTCCGGGTCGCTCCATCGCGGTGTAAAGCGCAATGAGCGCGCCCAACGACGAGCCCCCGAGCCCCGTGTTCTCCGACCCTGTCGCAATTCGGTACCTTGACGCTAGGAATGGAATTACTTCGTTGCTCAGAAAGCCTGGGTAGCGTTTGCCCTCTGCTCGCAACATCATCGGCTGCAGCGATCGATAGGGCATGTATTCGCGAAAGCGATCTTTCGTCGAGTTGTCGATGCCCACGATGATCAGCGGAGCTATGGCGTTCTCGCGAATCATCCGGTCTGCGGCCTCATCGACCTGCCACTCCACTCCGGCAAAAGCCGTAGCACGGTCAAACAGGTTCTGCCCGTCGTTCAAATAGAGAACCGGATATCGGCGCGTTTCATTTTGCGCATCGTCATAGCCCGGAGGCAACCACACCCGCAGCCAGCGCTTGTTGCGAAAGATGTGGCTGGTAAATTCGTGCAACCGCAAGTCACCGGTTACGGAGTCGTTGCCCTCGACGCGTAGGGAGCGCTCGACTGCAGTCTCCGTCTGTTGGACTTGTTCCATCAGGACCGTTTGAAAACCACCTGAACAACCCGCTTCACGCATTCGTGGCCAGACGCAACTTCAGCAATCCTGCCAGGGCAGTAATGCTTGCCATCAAGGCCAATGATGTCAGGCATAAGATGCACCAGGTAGTCAGCACGTAGGCTTCGATGTAAGTCAAATACAGCGCGAATACCAATCCGGCAGATGCCGCCATCAGCAATCGCGTCGCGGTTTCAGGGCGGGAGCGGCATAGGGTCGATAGCGTCAAAAGCAGCCCGTACCCGGCGACGCCGATCAACGAAACCGGGATTCCCATCACGCTCGAATATTCGCTGCGATTGACGATGTCGCAGTTGAATTTCTCGCCGAACTCACAATATGAGGTGGCCGACTTGGCATAGTGACGCTGGAGGGAAATCGAGGAGACGATCATGCCCGCAAGCGACAGGATGGCAATCCCGACCAGCACGCTCCTGGACAATTTCGTTTCCACAGCTTTGGCATGGGCAGATGGATTCGCCATTGCATTTATTGGGGTAGAGGGCAGGCACTCCTGACGCTCAGGTCTTCGATCGAAAGAACACCCTCGTGCAGTGCGCCCCCATTGAATTGCCAGCTAGGAAAATTCTTTGCCCCGGCGGCCTTGCACTCTGGCGCCATCTCTCGCGAACCCTTGATCGCGCACTCGACATAAGGAACGTACTTAAATGAGTCTGCAAACATCTCCTTCTGTTCTATGCAATGCGGACACCAGTACAGCCCGTACATTCGAGCCTGGTGGGTTGCGAGGCATTTGGCAAACGCCTCATAGCGGTGGTTCTTCCGATACCGCCCAGCGTAAAAGACAGCAGCGAACAACAGCACGATCACGCCATAGATAATTACCTTCCGTGAGGGGGCCCAGTTATCTTTTGTTCCTTCGCGTTCCTGCTTTTTTTTCCGGCGTTCTTCAGACATGACACATTTTTTATACCATGCTTTCTCGCGGGCTTAGCGCAGGATCAATTTGCAGGCCGCGGCGTCATTTGCCGGCTGTGGGGTCACCGCGGTGCGTGCCATTACGCAACAACGTTGAGTGCTCCCGGTAAGACGCTCAATTTCTCACAATGCAAAGTCAGCACTTCGCCATCCACCATGACGTCTATTGGCCCGGCAAGATCAAATTCAGCCAGTTGCACCGCTTTTCGTTCAGCCAAGGGATGCCTGATGTGCGTACCGTCGTACAGTCCGGGCAAATTGCGGACGAGTCCCAGCCTTCCGATCGGCCCCCAGCGGACATACTCAATCAAACCGCTGTTCACTTCAGCATGCGGCGCGATCATCATTGTCCCGCCGGTAAACTTGCTGTTATTAAAAGTGAGAAACAGACTGCGTCGCCGGTCGAAATCGGTCTCTCCGTTCACGCGAACCGGGAATGGCCGCCGCTCGAGCCGTGCCAGCCCCAGAAAAATCGAAATGATGTATCCCAGCTGTCCCCAATCATTGAAGCGCCGAGCGCGCAAGGTGGCCACGTCCGCCGTGAACCCCATGCTCAGCAAATTGATGTAGTGGATGACCCCTTCGCGGTGCCGCAACCGGAGCACGTCACAAGTTTGCCTTCGCCGCGCCAAGATCGACTCGATGGCATGTTCGACGCCGCGGTGGCTGAAATCGCGCAGGAAAGAATTTCCCGTGCCCAAAGGCAAAAACGCAAGCGTAGGAATTTCCTTCGCGCTGGCCTCCGGGTAAAGTCCATTCACTATTTCGAATGAAGTCCCATCCCCGCCAACGGCAATAAAGTCGCGCTGGCCTCGGCTGTAGGCTGCTCGCGCAAGATTCGTGGCATCACCCCGAGCCCGGGTTTCTGCCAGCTCTATCCGAATGCCGCCTGCTCTCAGCCGTTCCAGCGCCGGCCCTAGCATCTTGCGGCTTCGTCCGCCCCCGGCGGCCGGATTCACAATGGCCAGAAAGGATTGCCCGGCACTCACAACTTCACCACCGCGCTCCGCTCTACGGTATTCCTGATCTCCTGGGCAAGGGCGTCCCGCTTGATCTTCATCGAGGCGGTCCGGGGAAAGTCCTTGCCCCAGATGACATATCCACCCACCCGCTTGAAGTCCGGCAGACGCCGATTGCGCGCAATCACTTCTTCCAGCAACTTGCTGTCAAACTGCTGATTTTGCTCAAGCCGCAAGACCAGTACGAGCAGCTCGCGACCCAGTTCTTTGCTAGGCCAGACATAGTTGGCTGCGATCACCGAATACTCCTTGACCGGCAGTCCATCAAAAACCGACTCAATATCCTCCGGGTAGATATTTTTGCCCCCTTCGGTCACGATCATGTTCTTCTTGCGCCCGAATAGTTGCAGATGCCCGCTTCCCTCAAGCCGTCCCAGATCGCCTGTCAGAAGCCAACCTTCGACAATCGTCTCCATCGTCAGCTCGGGATCATCCAGATAATGCGACATTACAGTCTGGCTGCGTGCCGCCACTTCGCCGACTCCCTCTGCGTCGGGGTTTAAAATCCGCAGTTCCACTCCCAGTAGCGGCTTCCCAACGGTATCGGCTCGAAACGGCTGCAGGTCGTTCAATGTGAGCGCCGTGCCGGCTTCGGTGAGTCCATAGCCATTCACCACCGGAATTCCCAGATCATAAAAGAACTGCATGGTCGATGGCTCCATGAAGGCGCCGCCGGTGATCAGCGCCCGCAAGTCTCCTCCAAAGGCGCGGTGCACGCCCGGCAACAGCAATCGGCTGAGCTTTACTTTCGGCCGCCTGCGCGTCAGCAACTTATTGAGGCCGATCATGCGATCGAGCACAAATCGCTTCGCGGCTCCCAGTTCATCGAACTTGGCCCGAAGCCCGCGCTCCAGATTCTTCAGAATCATGGGCACAAGGGCCACGTACGTAATGCGGTAACGCATGAAAGCGTCTCGCACAAACTCCGGACGCAGCGTCCTCAGGTGCACTACGCAAGCTCCGCACACAAACGGACCGATGAAACCCACCATGAAGTCGATAGCATGGTTCGTGGGTAAAATGCTCAGATATCTCACGCCCGGCCAGAACGGGTACCATGCCGTCAGTGCCCGGCATTGCTCCAAATAATTTTCATGGGTAAGAACGCAACCCTTGGGACGCCCACCCGTGCCGGACGAATACACAATGCAAGCGACATCTTCCCTTTGCCGCATTACGAAGTCCGGCGCACCCTTACGCTTGAAGTCCTCCCATCGGAACCCGCCTACCAGGTCAGCGCCCAGTGGCGCCTCCGTCACCAGAACGATTCTCGTGGTCAGGCTCTGGAAATCAGGAGACTGCGTTATCGCCCGCCACAGGTAATACTCGACGATGAGTACCGTGGCCTTGGAGTGTGCCAGGAGCTGCAACTGTTCCGCCGCCGTCAGCTTGAAATCCAGCGGCACAAGCACACCGCCACAGTAGAAGATCGCATACGCCGAGACCAGCCACTTCGACTGGTTGCTCATCACAATCGCCGCGCGCCCGCCCGCATCAAAATCGGCGTCTTCCAAAGCGCGCGCTAAAGGCAACGCAAGTTCTTTAAAATCAGAATAGGTCAGCTGTGTCTTCTCACGGTCGCGGTCGGCCTCGATCAGGCATGTCTGTGCCCCAAAGCGGTCGATCGCATCGCGCAGGGCCGCGCCCAGACAGGTGTATTCTCGAAGATCGAGCATCGAAGGTTTATTTCACCACAGGAAACACAGCGGTTTGCCGAAAAGCTTAGTTATCATTTCATTACCCGGCCTCGCATTGAGGTGTCGCGAATTGCCCCTCATCATCGGCCGGATTTGGCTGTTCTCGGCGAGCCCTCGGGGTGAAATCCGGGTCACAACCTCGCCTGAATGCGGCCAGCTAACGTTCGGAAATCGCTCACGCCTTGCAGCTCGTAGTCGGGCAGCTCGACGTGAAAGTGATGTTCCAGTCGCGTCAGCAGGTCGAGGGTCTGCAAGCTGTCAATGCCTAATGTCTTAAAGAAGTCGTCGTCGGGGCCCAGCGTCTCTCGTGGCACTTTAAAATGGGCCGCTGCGAGGGTCAGGATTTCGTCCAGAGTTTGATCAGCCGTTTGCATATTTGTCGCCCTTTTTCAATTTACCGCGATTCGCTGTTCACACTCTCACGGCAAGTACGGCTGCGCCTCCGTACTCTCCACAAACTTCTTCAGCCCAGCCTGAACCGCAGGTCGCTCAAACAGGTCACAAAAAATATCGATTTCCCGCCGCAATTCTTCCTGCGGAATCGGCTTGATAAAACGCTTCGCCGCAATTGCCGTTTCGCGGTCAAACTTGCTCAATTGCGCTGCCGTAGCCCGCGCAGCGCGCAAGGCTTCTCCCTCCCCAACCATCTGGCTGACCAGGCCGACCTGAAGCGCCTTGGTCGCATTAAAGCTCCGCCCGGTTAACAGCAGATCGCGCACAACCCCATTTCCCAAGTCCCGCTTCAACCGCGGAATTCCGCCGAAGCCCGGGATCAATCCCAACCGCAGTTCGGGGAAGCAAAACCGCGCCATCTTGTCAGCGATGATCAGGTCGCATGCCAGAGCCAACTCAAAACCTCCCCCGAAGACAACACCATGCACCGCCGCAATCGTAGTCAGCGGGGCGGCATCGATCGTATTGAGTACCTTGTGAATGCGTTCCAGGAAGTCACGCACCCCGCGGAGAGCTTCCGCCTTCTCCATGCCTTGCGAGCGATGATAAAGCTCGCGTAAATCGGCGCCGGCGCAGAACCCGCACTTCAATTCACTGCAAATGATAAGCGCATGCGCTTCCGGTTGAATGCTTTCGAGCGCTGCGGCGAACTTCTCGAGCTCGTCCAGAGCCAACGACCCCAGCTCATTACAAGGTTCGCGATAGAGCGCCAGTTCGATGGTGCCGTGCTTCAGCTGCCAGGACATGGCCTGCCCGCGAAACGAGTGGCCGCTGTGCGACTCGCCCCGGGGCTGTTCCTGTAATGTCCTCATGCCGTTTTAACCGTCTGGTACATCTGTTCGATCTCGCTATTCATCCGAGCTGCTATCACGTCGCGTTTCACCTTCCCGTTTGCCGTCAAACACCCGTTTTCGATGGAGAATCCCTCGGGCCGCAGAGAAAACGCCCGCACCTGCTTGTAATGCGGCAGGTCAGCATTGACCGCATCCAGAGCGGTTTGTACCTGCTCCCGGGTCACACTTCCGGTCACAATCGTTGAAAGATAGCCGCGCCCATTGCCTACCACTACGACTTGCTGCGCGCCCGGCAGATTCCTCAGAATCTCTTCTTCAATCGGCTCGGGAGAAAGCTTGTGCCCGGATCCCAGAACAATCAGATTCTTGATGCGGCCGACAATCCGCCAATTGCCCCCGGCATTCACTTCCCCCTGATCGCCGGTATGGAACCATCCCTCACGCCGTGCACTCGCAGTCTCCGCCGGCCGCTTCCAGTATCCGGGAAACACATTCGGCCCACGAACCAGAATCTCATCGTTCTCTCCCAGCTTCATCTCCACGCCAGGAACCGCCGGACCCACCCGCCCCGGTTCCACACGATGCGGATCATCCATGGTGCAGATCGCCGTCGTTTCCGTCAACCCGTAGACCTGCAACACTCGAATCCCCAGCATCATGAAATAAAGCTGCGTTTCTGGATTCAGCGGGGCCGAGCCGCAGATCAACGCCCTCAAATTCGAACCGATCATCTTCTTACGAATGGCTGGAAACACCAGTTTATTCGCCAGCCAAAGCCACACCCTGTCGCCAGCCTGCGGCCGTTTTTCCTGTTCGCGCGCCCACGCGCCCTTGGCCCGCGAATAAATCACCTGAGCCACGCCCCCCGTCTGCCAGAGCTGCTCGTCCACCGCCCGGCGCATTCGCTCCAACAATTGCGGCACGTTCAGGAAATAATCTGGACGCACTACGCGCATATCGTTCGCCAGCCTGGCAAGATCCATGTTGAGAATAACCAAACTTCGCCGCTTTAAGAACGTAAGCAGTGCAATCCATGAGGCGGCAAAGCTTAGCGGGAGATAGTGCAGAATGCGATCCTGGCCCGCCCGGCCTTCCATCAATTGATCCAATCGCGCCGACGTCGATTCCAGCATGAACCCCACATTCGCCGCCGTCAGTACCACGCCCTTGGCTTCCCCGGAAGTCCCCGACGTGTAAATGATCGTGACCGCGTCCGACTCTCGGACCTCGGTCTGATCAATGGCTACGCCGTCTACTCCGGCAAATATTTCCTCAAACAACACTTGCGATGGAGCTTCCGGCCAGGCATGAATGATGCCATCCCTGAGCGCCGCCTCACCGCAGCATACCAATGACGGCGCGCAATCTTTCATCATCGCCACCAGCTCCGCCGGCGCCTGGCGCGCATATAGCGGCACGACAATGAGTCCTTCGGCCATCATCGCCAGGTCGAGCGCCACCCACTGGATATTGTTTGGCGCCAGCAACCCGCAGCCGTCGCCTTTCTTCAGGCCCCTTGCGGCAAGGAAAGTTCTCGCCTTCCGCACTAACTCCAGTAACTCAGTGCCGCTGACACCGCCAACCGTGCCGTCATGGCTCTCGGCCAGCACTCGCAAGTCTCCGGCCGCTCGTAACTGCGAAAATATTTCTTCTACGAAAGCCATGGCTATTTTGGTCAGCGCTGAGCGGCAAGATCAGCTGTACGCGGCCACCAACCGCTGAAGCGAGGAATTCATGGGTGACAAATAATCTTCCCAACTCCATTCTCCCTTGCGTGTCGGGAACTCCGGATATCTCCGCTGCACTTCTTCTTCGAAATACACACCCATCCGCGCCATTACCTTCAGATTCTTCACCACGGTACGCGCAACGCCATCCGCGATGCGCTCGCCCTCAGTCGCGAGTGTATCCAGCGCCGCCAGCAGCTTGGGCTCCAGGTCGGGATCATCCACGTTCATCAACAAATCCTCGTGTCCGCGTTCGCGCATGAGATTGCGAATTCGTTCATCCATGGTGATTCCCGCCGACGGCACCAGCGCCGGCATCGAGGTGACGATGCCGTGATAGCGAGACGAAACCATCATGTGCCCGGCGCGCAGGATGCTCACCATCTGGTACATGTCATGCTCCTCGGAGGTGAACACGGGTAGTCCACCGTCCAGTTTTGCGGAAATGCCTCGGCAGGCGCGCGCATCCAGTGCCTCGGTCGCAACCAGAATTGGGAATACCCGGCGCCGCTGCCGGAAGGCTTCAACCGCTCTCGCGATCGCAGTCAGATAGCGTTCGAAGGCCGCGTCCACATCGTGGCCGGACTTATGGAAGTAAACCGTGCGGTAATGACTGTCCCGGTAAGCGCCGGTTGCAACGCAAGCAGCATATTTCACCAACGACGGCTTCACCGGCCACCAGAACGGATTAATGGGGCAGACAATCAAAACCGGCAGCTCGCCGTCCCATCCCGCGTCGCTCAAAGCCTTGCGCCCATACTCCGGCGGAAGCGGCTCGAAGGTCCACGCCGTGTCGGTTCCGAGTTCTGTCGGCACTCCGAGCCCCCGCAGGACAGTGCGCGATTCTTCGTTGCGGGTGATGATGAGAGAACTCTTGCAATAACGTGCACACATTCTGGCGACCAGCGGATCCATCTGTCCCGCCTCCGACCCGTAGCCCACGGCAAGCTTGTTCTGAGCCGCCGCCATCCCTAATGAACCGATGATCATTGTGGTTAGCGCATTGGCGAACTTGCTCTTGAAAGCCGAGCCTTCGACCACAACCACACCGTGGTGCTTTGGGACTTCACGGGACAAGAATGGCGGAAAGACATCGGGGAGATGAACCTGCTCTGCGCCGGCGAAATAGCCGCGCGTCAGATCAAAGTTCTGGGACATCGCACTGAACTCGACATTGTCGGCGCCCAGGATGTGCCGGAGCTGGCGCAGAGTTTCCTCGGGGCGCACGTCGGAGCCCGTGTTGCGGGTTCCGTTGTAGCCGGCAAAAAGCAGCTTCAGCTTCTCTCCCGGCTGCCACGGCTTCCCGGCTCCCAACACCCAACTGGCCTTGGCGCGCTCGATGGCCGCACTGACCCAAGCCTCAAGGATGAAATCCATCATGCCGCAGATCCCCCTGCGGTTCGTGGCCAGGGTTTATAGACATAGCTGAAGTTATTTTCCCGGCTGAACTTCAGCAGCGGATAGCTGTATTGAGAAAACGGCACTGGCTTCCGCCTCAGTTCCGACACTACTCGCGTGTTATCAAAGACCGTGTTCCATCTCAGATAGGGCATGAACACTTTCATGAGCGACGCGCCATGACCCACAGCCCCCTTACCATCGGCTAACCAGTTCACAGTTCCCGCGAAGGGCTGCTCCAGGAGCGGCATGTAGATCGGCCCCCGTCTGTTCTGCGCAGCCGCCAGCGTAGCCGTCAATTCCCGGAACGTCTGCGATTGTCGTCCTGAGGACAAGTGATAAGTGTCGTACTGCGGCTGGTCCTTCTGATGCAGCGTTGCCATTGCTTCAGCAACGAAATCTACATTCACGATATCGATCTTGTCCGAGGGACGAAACGGAAGAACCGGCAGCCCAGCCAGGAAAGCAAATGCCTGCACCATCTCGAATTGCGTCGTCTCAGGATAGCGGCTGTCCCCCAGCACAATGCTCGGCCGGAAAATGGTCTTGGGGGTGTCGGGGAGAAGCTCTCGCATCATGTGCTCCGAGAACTTCTTCGTCCGAGCATAGGGATCGTAATCCGAACGGTCCCAGTCGATCGATCTGTCCTCGGTGACAACTTCATTCGTGCGCTTTCCAGCCACGGCTACCGTGCTGACTTGACTGAAGCGACGCAATCCGTGATAGTGCTCGACCGCGCGAGCTAGTTGCAATACTTCCAGCGTGCCCCGCAAGTTCACGTTCAAACAGCTTTTCTCTGATTTCCGGTTCAACGAGGCCGCGCAATGAATCACGGAGTCCGTCGTGTGAACCAGCCGGTCATAATCGTCAGGACCGAGTCCGAACCGCGGGGATGTCAGATCTCCGGGAAAAATTCGTACTCGTGTCTGCACATATTCATAAAAGAGCGGGAAGTCGAGGTGCAGCTGCAACGCCTGCCACAGACGCAGCTCGGCCTCGCGCAGGTCGCCCGCCCGCACCAGAAGGTTCAGGGCAGCGCCGTGATCCTCCAGCAGATTGGCGGCCACATGCGCTCCGATGTAGCCGGTCGACCCGGTCAGGAATATCGCCACGTTGCTCCGTTAGTCCCCGTCCTCGCCGTTTCACCATTCGCCGGCGCCAGTTTAAAGCTGCGCGGCGCGCGGGCTTCCAGCGGCCGTCCCTCGATCAGCGGATACGTCCACCGCCGGAGTGCGGGAATATGAACGTTGATCCAATATTCCCACCAATCAAGCGAGCGGGTGTGATAGCCGAATTCTGCCTGCTCCTCCGCAACCAGGGCATACGACAGCTTTTCGATGTTCTCTGCGGTGAAGTCATGTTCGTTCAAGAGTATGAATGGCTCGAAGAGCTGAATGAGTTTTTCCAATCGTTCCAGGTTACGCTCCGTTTTCACCAGTGGCGTCTTTTTCAGTGGCAGCGGAGCCATGATTCGCTGGATCGACTTCACGATCGCTTTCTGCGCCGGCGCCGACATGCGCTCGTACCTTGTCTTCGAAACCGGTATCGCATCAAACCGCAGCCTCAACCAGGATTCCAACCCTTCCTGTGCGCGGTAGTGCTTGCGATGTGCCAGAGAAGTCAGCTCAATCGAGCGCCCCATGTCGCAGGGATTGGTTACCGAGGTTGCCAATTGATATAGCCGGTCGTGTCGCCCCTCGATAATAGCTGCCGCAATTAGCGTCATTCCCTCGCAAACGTCGTCCACCGGAATAATGTCCAGCCGCTTGCGCTCGTTCGAGGGCAATTGACGAAAGTACGTTCCTAACAAATAGGAAAGCGAAGCGGAAGTGTTAATCCCTTCATTCCATCCCGCAAAAGGCTTCGCCACTGAGGTTTCGACAATGGCCGGACGAACAACCGCGATGGGTAGTCCCACGCCAATCTTGGCAATCAATGATTCCGCCAAGCTCTTGGTCAGGGTATAGGTGTTGGGCCAGCCCAACTCCCGAGCTCTTTTCGTCCCAGCTTCGGTAAGATATGTCTTCAGCCAACGAATCCGGTTTTTGCGAATCTGGTTCTCCAGTGCCGCACCACGCAGATCTTTGGCCGCATGCTCCTTCTCTTGCGCCTGGGTTTTCAGTTCTGCCGTCACCTCCGAGCTCTCGGCCTTCGCCTCCGCCTGCTTTACCAGGTCATGCAGGCTCCGCCACTCACGCTCGGCATCGAAGTCAGGCAAGTGCCGAGGGTTGTAGTTCTCCATCAGCCGTTCGGGCACGCGCCCGTCCTGTTCTCCGGCAACATAGCAGGTGGAAAGATGTAGCAATCCAGCGCGTTCCGAACCGTGCACAAATTCCACGATATTCACCGCAGCATCGGTGTTGGTAGCCAGCGCATCGCGCAGATCAGGATTGAAGTCCGTCAAGCCCGAACTATTAATGATGACGTGTAAGCTCTTCTGCAGACTCCGTGCGACATCCGTCTCCAAGCCCAGACCCGGTTGGGTGACATCGCCCTCGACGACTTCAACCTTTCCACGAAGGAATTCCGGCAGCCCCCCTCCGTACCGGTCGAACAGCGGATCGAATACCGGAGATTCCTCCACCATCTTTTCAAAGCGCCGCTCCGCCGGATTCGACTTTTGCCGCCGGATGAGCAGATAAATCCGGCCGATCTCGGGTAGATCGAGCAGAGTATTCGCCAACCAAACTTTGCCGATGAACCCGGTCACTCCTATCAGCATGACGTGCTTGCCGGCCAATGCCCGACGCAGCGAAAATCGCTCCAGCCGCCGTTGCCCATCAAAGTAAACAATCGGACGCTCTAGCACGGGAACACTACGTTCGGCAGGCACCACCGCTGACCGCACTTTCCGAACCTCAAGGTCCAACTCTCGAGCGATTGATTCCGCGTCGCGCTGTCCGTCGGGACCGCTGCCCGTGATCCTGGCGAACAACCCGCGCGGGCGGGTTACCGGCTCCAGCAGCCGACCCGTGGCCACACCATGACGAAACTCCAGCCGATTCGCTACCAGCCAGCTCACGCCCAAGTGGGCGGCCAGCGGACGCATCACGTGATCCAAGCCTTGGCTCACCAAAACTACGTCCGCACCCGAGCTCTGGAGTTCGCGCAACCGCCGCACGCCGTCAGGCTTCAAGTGCGGCTTCAGCTTGTACAGGAAGTATTCCTCGCCCAGCAGATCGAGCCGGTCGCGAGTGATCCCCCGCAGCACGCTATGCACCACTCGTGTGGCAAACTTGCGCTCCGCCGCATAGAGAAACGGTCTCAGCGCTGCCATCAGGAAGATCAGGCTCCGCCGTACAGACCGCTCCAGAAATGTTTGTGCATTCCAAGTGAAGAATGCCACTGGCCGTACAACAGTCAAATCCAGCAGGCTGCCTTCCACCCGCCAGTAGACTGGCGCGGCGACTTCAGCAACACCGGAAGGTGTGCTCGGCAGGCCTCGGATTGCGTCGCAATTTTGAGTCGAAGGTTCCAAATTAGTTAGGCTCAAACAAGGGTTACGTCGCAAGCCTAGGACGAAGTCTTCTATTGTAAACAATCCCTACAAGGGGGCGAGAGTCTTACGCCTAACACCCTCATTTTCCGAACCTTGTAGTGCGCAGGGAAACCTAAGAAGACAAGCAACAGGGCTGGTGCGTAGCATTCTAAACCACGACGCCCCAGCCCCCCAGGACCCGTCGTGTTTCCCTTGAACAGCGCGCAAATCCTACGTCAGGCCGAGTCGCGTACGGATTTCCGCAGCTATATCTTCAGGTGAGTCTTCCGCCGCGACAGTAATGGCGTCGTGTGGCTCTTCGAGTGTATCGAATTGACTGGCCAGGAGAAGCGGGCTGGCGAAATGGCCCCGCCGCGAAAGCAGTCGCTGAGAAATCAATTCCCTGCTTGCTTTCAGGTAGACGAACCTCACTTCGGGGCCGACATCCAGCTTCTCGCGGTAAGCGTGCCGTAGCGCCGAACACGCCAAGACCACATCTTGCCGTTCGGAAGTCCAGCGCAGCTCGGCGCTACGGATGGCCTTTAGCCACGGCTCACGGTCCGACTCATCGAGCGCGGCTCCCTGCCTGATTTTTTCAATGTTCGCGGCGGAGTGAAAATCGTCCGCGTCCACGAACATCCATCCCAGTTGCTCGGCGAGTAATTTCCCGCTAGTGGTCTTGCCTGCGCCCGCCACACCCATCACGACAACAATCAAAGGAACCCCTCCGTCCTGCGCAACTCGATCCAAGCCGTAACTTACCACGCGCAGTCCAAGCTAGTTTCTCTTTACATCTCCAAAGCAAGCGCGCCGCGGCAATTCAAGTTTTGTGCGTTTTGTGCGCGGAACCTTGACATCGGCGTCCGTGAAGGACTAATGTTCAGTCCGATTTCAGCGTTTCCGGCCGACCGACCGGGACGGGATCCAATCTAGGTCACGGTTGAGACCGAGGCGCACAAAGCGCCGATCATCCCACGAATTCGGCAACCAGAATTGCCTGCCCGGAAGGGTCCGGACCCGCTTATCCTGCGTACGCGAGGGTGGGGATGAGATCAGCAAGAATGTTAGCGGTCGCGGTACCGCCGTCCTTATTTTTTCTGCGGTGGCGCTTGGGCAAGGGGCGGCTTCCATTCGCGGCCCTGTGACGGACCCGTCCGGAGCAGTCATAGCCGATGCCATGGTTCGGCTGGTTCCGGCACGCGCAATCCGTTGCGGGGCGATGGCTACTTCGGCCTGGACGCCGGGCTGGCAAAGCTGTTCCATCCCACTGAACGTGTGGGTGTACGGTTCCGCTGGGACGTCTTTAACGTCACCAACAGCACGCGCTTCGACGTGAACACGATCGGCAACCGGCTTGATCAGCCAAGCACGTTCGGTGTTTACACGCAGAGCTTGACAAACCCGCGCGTGATGCAGGTTGCGTTAAGGATCGAGTTCTAGCGGACCACGAGTCTGGCGCAGATCTACGGGATCGGCCTTGGCTGACGAATGGCCCATCGGTAACGCTTGCGATCAGTATCACTATGCGGCGCGCGTTTTCCTCGCTTCCGCCTCAGCACAGTCCTGCTTGCATTCGCTCTCCGTTTCGTAAATCTCCTCGTCATGCCTCCATTAGTCCCGAGAAACGCTAGATTCCTATCGGGACTGCCCCGAAGCAGAAATGCGGGGATGCATAGGTCGAGGGGTCGGGGCAGTTTCGATAGGGTCGTTTGAAGGAAGCCGCTGGCGTTTGCGGTGGACGCGGTCAGCTATGGGATTTGAATCGACTTTGGGTTGGAGTTGTTGTATTGAAGGGAGTTGGGCAAAGAGCCCGTTATTGATGCTCATCGATATACTGCTGACGTCGCTATCCATGTTCACATCATCGTAGCGCACCACGGTCAGTCCTTCAAGACTCCACCAGCATATCAGACTGTACACGCGAAGCGTCCGCCGCGCCAGCGGCTTCGTTGTGTGCTGGGCATGCTCAGTAACTAGGAGGTGAAAATCCTCTGCCCGCCCTGATGGAGGAAAGGGCTAGTGATGATGCAAGGGCTACCGCCGCGAGGCGGGGTCTGAAGGAAGCATTAAACAAACGTGCGAGGCAGTCGATCCCCTTCCCGCCGTTCGTGTCGGAACAAAAATACTTGTTCGGCGAAGCACTTTCGATGCGTGGCTAGAGGCTCACAAAATAGAGCCGATTGACATAGAAATTACCCTAAACGAGATGCTAGCCACCATAAAGGCCAAACCCTAGTGACCGTGAACACTCGCAAACGCGGAAAGAACTGGTATGTCTTTGTGACCTACCACGGACGTCGCATCGTGCGGTCGGTCGGCCCGAGCAAGCAACGCGCTGAGCAGCTGCGCCGGGAAATCGAGGCTAGGCTGGTACTGGGAGGTCCCGGGATTTTCGGGTTCTTGGAACCCGACGACAAGCAATTGCAGACGTTCGACTCGTATTCCCAGCTCTGGCTCAAGCAACACGCGGAAATCGCATGCAAGTGTTCGACCGCGCGGAGCTATGAGCAACTTCTGCGAGTGCACCTCACACCTCACTTCGGACAGAAACGGCTGGCGGAGATCACCCGGGAGCAGGTTAAGAAGTTCGTAACTGAACTCTCACAAACCCGCAAGATTGCGAACGAGCTGTCAGTGTTGAGATTTTCTCGGAATACGGTCCGGCTCATCATCTGTGTGTTGCGCGGCATTCTGAACGCTGCCATTGAGGACGGACTCATTGCAGCCAATCCCGCCTCAAGGGTGGGTAAGTTTGCCAAAGAACGAAAACCCTGCGCACCAGGCTACTGCGATGACGCGGGATGAGGCCGAGAGATTCCTGACCGCTGTCGATGAGCTATTCCCAGAGTGGCTGCCGTTTTTCCTTACAGCTCTAAGGGCCGGTCTACGCAAAGGCGAGCTAATCGCTCTGAAGTGGGGAGACATTCAATTCGGAGAGAGCGCAGAGGATCCGAACCGATACATACTCGTTCAGCGAAACTGGTCGCAGGGCCATTTCACGACCCCCAAGAGCAAGAAGTCCCCGCCGCGTTGACCTGTCCAGGCAGCTGCGGGGCGTGTTGATGGGCTTGCGTGACACCCGCTTGTTGGCGGCAATGATCAACGGTAAAACCAGCATCGCGGATGAGCTAGTCTTCCCTTCCCACGCGGGAACTGCGTTAAAGCCGGACAATATAGCCCCTCGGTACATGGAGCCTGCGCTTCGGAAAGCTGGGCTACGTCATTCCCGCTTCCATGACCTGAGGCGCTCCTTCGGATCGCTACTGATCCAGGACGGCGCGTCAGTGGCCTACGTGAAGGAACAGATGGGCCACAGCTCAATTCAACTTACCGTGGACACGTACGGGCATCTGATTCCCGGACCCGACATCGCTTGGGTGGACCGACTGGACCGGAGCTCAAGTCAGCAACAAACAGCAACAAATCAGCAACAGGAGCCGACGAGCCCTTGCCAGAAGAGCTCGCAACTACCTGAAAAAAATTGGCTGCCCCCCAGGGATTCGAACCCCGATATGCTGATCCAGAGTCAGCTGTCCTACCATTGAACGAGGGGGCAGCAGAGTAGTCGGGTTGGATGGCGAAATTTTCTTCGCCACTTCTTGATTCTATGGGCTCTCCGGGCTTCGGTCAACAATCACGCCGGGGCCTTCGCCAATTTCGCTGTCCACAATTCCATCTCGCAAAGGCCAATTCCCTCTTCGCCACCGCCAAGAACCTCAAGGCGCGCTGTTGTCGACGCGCTAGAATCCTGGGAGGAGCGTTCGAACCAGAGGAGGCCCCCTCATGACCTGGCTCGGCAGTATTACTCGAGAAGCAACCGACTATGCGGAAATCGCCCGGCGGCCGCTCGATCCCGATCAGTGTGCGCTCGTCGTGATCGATATCCAGGAAAAACTGCTACCGCCCATTTTCGAGAAAGAGCGGTTGGTGCGGAACTCGCAGTTGCTGATTCGTCTGGCAGACATCTTGAAAATTCCTACTTTGCTCTCGACTCAGTATTCCAAGGGCCTGGGAAATACTGTCCCCGAGGTGGCTTCCCTTCTGCCACATACTCCACCGATCGAAAAGCTGGCGTTCTCCTGTTTCGGCAGCGATGCCTTCTGTTCTGCTTTGAAACGGTTGCCTGGAAATCGAAACATGGTCGTGCTCTGCGGCATGGAGAGTCACATCTGCGTGGCACAGACGGCCTTGGCCGCATTGCGGGAAGGGTACCTGGTCCATGTCGCTTCCGATGCCGTCAGTTCGCGCACCGAGTGGAACTGGAAAGTCGGGCTGGAACGCATGCAGGCCGCCGGGGCCGTGATCTCCTCGGCGGAGATGGTCATTTACGAGGCCCTTCGGTCATCTGGAACCTCAGCATTCAAGGATATGCTGCAGTATTTAAAGTAGTTAACTGATATTCAGGAGCGCGGCTGGATGGCATCTCCCGCATCCTGTCAACTTCTACAACCACCGCAACTTACCGCCCGGACCGGGGTTCACATGTTTGGCAGTAGAACTATCGGGCCACCCGCGCCGCCGCATCTGACGTGAGTGCCCCTGAGAGGATCTGGTATGGCAAGCAGAGTCGTTGAAGGAGCGCAGGCCATGATTAGTCTCAGGCGCGTGATTCTCGCAGTGTTTTTCGTGGTGTCGCTAACGGCAGCTTTGGCACGGGCAGAGGATAGCTCGCCCCAACCAAGCGACCCGCCAGGACGCGCTGCGCGTTTGCAGTACATGTCAGGATCGGTTTCGATTCAGCCAAGCGGGACCGGGGATTGGGTCGAGGGTTCATTGAACCGTCCGCTGACCAATTCAGACAACGTGTGGAGCGACAAATCATCTCGCGCTGAGCTCAACGTGGGTACGGGCGTGTTCCGTATGGGCGACGAAACCAGCCTTACGGTGACCAGCGTCAGTGATAGTACGGTTCAAGTACAACTTCACCAAGGAAGCTTGAACGTGCACGTCCGTCGGCTCTTTGACGGGGAAATCTACGAAATCGACACTCCGAACCTGGCGTTCACCGTTCAGAAATCCGGCGACTACCGCTTCGACGTCGATCCCAATGGCGACGCTACGGTGGTGACAGTCCGCAAGGGAGAAGGGGATGCCACCGGCCAGGGACCTGGCGTACGGGTGCACTCGGACCAGCAGGTTCGGTTCAGCAATGGGACTTCGATGAACCATGCCGTGGCGGAAGCCCCAGCGTACGACGGCTTCGATAGCTGGTGCGCGGTGCGCGACAAGCGCCTGGACAGTTCCCTTTCGGCTCGCTACGTCGCACCTGGAACTGTGGGCGCTGAAGATCTGGATGACTATGGAACCTGGCGCGAGGAACCGCCCTACGGGAGGGTTTGGGTTCCTGCCAGAGTGGCACCGGGCTGGGCACCTTATCAGTTCGGTCACTGGGTTTGGGTTGCGCCCTGGGGCTGGACCTGGGTGGACGACGCGCCTTGGGGATACGCTCCATTTCACTATGGGCGCTGGGTCTATGGCGGTGGCTACTGGGGCTGGGCTCCGGGACCGATCTATGTCCGGCCGTTTTACGCGCCCGCATTGGTCGCTTGGTTTGGCGGACCGGGCTGGGGCGTAGACCTAGGCTTTGGCGTGGGCGGCGGATTCGGCTGGTGCCCGCTAGGCTGGGGCGAGCCCTTCTACCCGTGGTATGGCGGAAGCCGGGGCTACTTCCGGAACGTGAACATCCGCAACACACGGATTGTCAATATCAACAACTACTACGGACATCCTCCGAATCGGTTCGGGGGAGGACACTACGCAAATCTGCGGGCCCCTGGCGGCTTCACCGCCGTTCCGAGCCGCAGTTTGGCCAACGGCACGCCGGTGCGAGGCACGGCCGTTCGCGTCTCGGCGAGAGAATTGGCCAACGCTCCGATGGGCCGAGTGAATGTCACCCCGACGCGCAACGCGATGCTGGGCCTCCATGCTGGGCGTCCGGCAGCGCTTCCTCCCGCGCACTCCGGGATGCGGCCGGTGGTTTCGCGCACGACTTCTCAGGCTGGCTTGGGACACGGTGCGGGCAATCAGATGGGCGGTGTCAACCCCCAGAAGCCTTCTGCTGGGAGGACCGAATCCGGACCACTGACGCCTTCGCGGATCATTCCGCACGGTCCTGAACGCGGATCGAATCCTGCACTAGCTTCGACCAATCCCCGCACTATCCCGAGGCCACAGAGTGGCCATCTGGGCCCGTCTCGCGCGATGCCGTCACAACCGAGTCATGACGTTCCGCGTCCGCCAGGGATCGGCGCGACGAGTCGTCCGGGAGCAAGCGGGGTGGGTGGCCGCCCGGCGATGGGCGGCGAGTCGCAGCCGCACGGCGCCTTCTCCACCGGGCCTGCACAGCGCTCGGTACCGCGTCCTCCTGCGGGCTTTGGTTCACGGGAGAGTCAGCCGATGACGCAGCACTCGGATTCACGTCCAGTCATGGAACCTTCGCGCAACCGTCCGACCACTGCGGTACCCCGCCCGACTGGTCCAGTGAGGCCCGCGAGCGAGTACAACCGCATGGGCAACAGTCAGTACGGAGGGTCGTCGCGGCAGCCGAGCTATTCTCCCTCCAATCGTGGCGGATATGGTAGCTCGCCGCGGTATGGCGAATCTTCCCGCTACAGTTCCCCGCAGTATCAGGCACCGAGGAGTGCGGGGCCGCAATACAGTGCACCACGCAACAGCGCGCCGCCCTCCTACCGTGGCTCCGGACCGTCTTATCAGTCCGCGCCAATCTATCGCGGAGGCGGCGCTGCACCGTCCTACCATGGCGGTGGTGGAAATGGGGCTCCTTCCTACCACGGTGGAGGCGGGGGTGGCGCTCCTTCCTATCACGGCGGTGGCAGCGGATCATCGTCGGGGCGCGGATCGTCTGGAGGTCACTCCGGACGTCGATAAACAGCATCTACCGCGAGCGGCATTGGGGAGAGGGTCGCCCCTGCTCCCCTGCCCCCCACCCGACAAGCGAGTCCGCATACGGCGGTTCGGCGGGTTGACCTAAGACCGTACGACCATGGCCGCGAGTCCGAGCGCAGCGAAGTAGGCATTGGGGAGCGCAACAGTCAGAGCTGGTGAGTTCGCTTCGCTGACCCTGCACCTCCATCAGGGTGGGTAGAGGATTTGCACCTCCGAACGGTCCAACGCTCGACACACCAAGGAAACGCCGCCCGATCTGGGCGGCGTTTTTCGTTCTCTGGACACTGCGCATTGGCGCCGCCAACCCTAGCCGGCAACCTCATTGTCCTTCTTCTTGACGCGTACAACCGTGACCTTCGAAAACCCTTCCTCAAAAGTCGGAGCCTTGAGCTTGGCGGCCATCCGGCGCAGAACATCTTCATCCACCGCGCGCTCCCTGCGCCGATTGCGCTCCAGGCACACCTCGACCGGGACGTCGAAGAACACGGCCTGCACCTCGTATCCGTAATCCTTTGCCAGCTTGATCCAGCTGTGGCGCTCATGAGGTGTAAGGTTGGTCGCATCCACATAGTTGAGTGGACGGCGCGCGATGAGTCTTGCCTTCAGCATCGACCGCAAATTGGAAAAAACCAGGTCCTGGAAGCGCTGTTCCTGTGCGTCATCGAACAACAGCATGCGCAGCACGTCGCTGGAGAGCGGGGTGATGCTGTGGCGCTTAAACCACGAGCTTTTGCCCGAGCCTGGTAGTCCGATGGCGAGGATGACCGCACCCTTGGGTGGGCGGGGCGGCGCGGCGGGCACTTGTTCTGTCGAGGCCGGCTCTGGAGCGGCTTTCGTGCCGACTGGTTCTGCCGCCTTGGCAGACTGTGATCCAGATCCCGCTGGCGTCGATCTTGCGCCGCCGCGTCCCCGGCCGCCTCGGCTCCTGCGACGGCGAGGGCGCGCTGGAGATCCTGCAGCATCCTGGGTTCTGCGCTCGGCTGGGGATGCCTCGGCTGCTTCCCGCGACTCCGGCGGACCAGAGTCAGCTTCGGGGTCAGGCTCCCGCCGATCGGTGCCTTCGGGCGCAGGAGCGGCATCCGCGTCAAAGTACGCGGGCTGCAAAGGAGCTTGCGCCGGTTCGCTGGATTGGGTTTCTTGGGGCTTTTTGCGGCGCTTCAGGCGCTCGTGCATCCATTTGCGCATGTAGGGCTTGTAACACAAGGATAGCTCTGTGAGCAATCGGCAGCGGGGCTGAGGAACCACGCCCGGCAGCCGAGGCCCCGGCCGGCATAGAATAAACGGATGCCGACCACGTTGCCCGCAGAGCTTCAAGGTCAGAAATACATCAGCCTGGCAACCTTTCGGAAGAACGGCGTGGCCGTGTACACCCCCATCTGGTTCGCCGAAGACGATGGCAAGCTGTTCTTCATGACGCGGAGCGATTCCGGCAAATACAAACGGATCCGAAACAACCCGCAGGTTAAGGTTGCTCCTTGTACGATCAGGGGAAAGATCACCGGCCCGGAGTTCCCTGCTCGCGCGCGCGTTCTTCCGCCCGAAGACTGGGAGCGAGCGCGCCACGCGATTCGCGCCAAGTACTGGCTCGCTCGGATCCCCTTCTTGTGGAGTAAAAACAACGTGTTTGTGGAGATTACGCTTTAGTCGAAACGATTGCGGTAGCGGGCAGCTTGCTGGCCAAGGTCACACCCCTCCAGGGTTCGTACATCGCAAATGCAGTGTGCGGTCCATCATTTACGCTGGACTGGTCGCCTGATACCATCAAAGGTTTACTGAAGGCGCCCAGTCGGCCCCTTGGGGTTGGCCTCATAACTTTACGGAGGGTAAATGGCAATTAAAGTCGGTATCAACGGCTTCGGACGCATCGGCCGCAACGTTTTGCGCGCTTCGCTCAACGATTCCTACCTCGAGTTCGTGGCCGTCAACGATCTCACGGATCCGAAGACCCTGGCCCATCTGCTGAAATACGACTCGATCCTGGGGAATCTGCCCAACAAGGTCTCGGCGGGCGCTGACAGTATCACGGTCGACGGGAAGACCATCAAGGTTTTCGCCGAAAAGGATCCCGCCAAGCTGCCCTGGGAGTCGGTGGGCGCACAGGTCGTGCTCGAATCAACCGGCCGCTTTACCAATGCAGAGGATGCCAAGAAGCACCTCCGCGGGCCGGTGAAGAAAGTCGTTATCTCCGCCCCCGCGAAGAATGAGGACATCACACTCGTACTGGGCGTCAACCACGAGAAGTACGACGCCGCGAAGCATCACATCATCTCGAATGCGTCGTGCACCACGAACTGCCTGGCGCCGATCGCCAAGGTTTTGAACGACAATTTCAAGATTGTCAGCGGTACAATGACCACGATTCACTCCTACACCAATGACCAGGTGATCCTGGATTTCCCCCACCAGGATCTTCGGCGCGCGCGCGCCGCTGCCGTGTCCATGATTCCGACCTCGACGGGCGCTGCCAAGGCCCTCAAGCTCGTGATCCCCGAACTCGCGGGCAAGCTCGATGGTTTTGCCATGCGCGTGCCTACCCCGAACGTCTCGGTGGTCGACCTGGTCGTGTTCGTCGAAAACAAGACCTCGAAAGAAGAAGTCAACGCAGCTCTGAAGAAGGCGTCAGAAGCGGGACCGTTGAAGGGCTATCTCGCCTATGAAGAGAACGAACTGGTGTCCGCAGACTTCAAGGGCAATCCACACTCCTCGATCGTGGACGCGCCCATGACGCTGGTGGTCGGCGGCACCTGCGTGAAGGTGATCTCCTGGTACGACAATGAGTGGGGATACTCCTGCCGTGTCCGCGACCTGATCAATTACCTGGGCTCCAAGGGACTGTAATCGGGTACCGGTCGCACTGGCTCCGGGCGGGGCTTGTCCTTCCCGTGGCGGGCGAGAAGCCCGCCACCACAGCCGTCGAGCCTTCCCCCTTGGGGGGTGGGACACCTTATTTGAGGACCAGCCATGTCCAAGCTCTCGATTCGTGATCTTCCTTTAAATGACCATCGTATTTTCATGCGGGTTGACTTCAACGTGCCTCTCGAGGATGGCCGGGTCATGGACGATACCCGCATTCGCGAGACTTTGCCGACTATCGAGTACGCCCTGCGCCATGGAGCACGCCTCATTCTCGCTTCCCACTTGGGCCGTCCGCAGGGCAAGCCCAATCCGAAAATGAGCCTGAAGCCGGTTGCCGAACGGCTGCGCATGCTGCTCGACAAGGAACTAGCGCGTGGCGAGAACGTTGGTTTCTGCCCTGAGTGTGTGGGCCCGGAAGCCGAGGAGGTGGCCGGCAAGCTGGAAAAGGGGCAGACGCTGCTGCTCGAGAACCTTCGTTTCCATGCCCAGGAAGAAGCCAACGACGAGGCCTTCTCGAAGCAACTGGCCAGTCTGGCGGACTACTACGTCAATGATGCGTTTGGCGCAGCGCACCGGGCTCACGCTTCCACCGTGGGCATAACGAAATTCATGCAAAAGTCGGCCGCTGGCCTGCTCATGGAGAAGGAGCTCGAATACTTGGGCAAGGCATTGCAACATCCAGAAAAGCCTTTCGTGGCAGTCCTGGGCGGCGCGAAGGTGAGCGACAAGATCCCCGTCATCAGAAATCTGATGGGCAAGGTCGATTCGTTGATCATTGGCGGCGGTATGGCTTACACCTTTCTTAAGGCGCTCGGTGAACGGGTGGGCAAGTCACTGGTGGAGGAAGATAAGCTGGAACTCGCCAAGCAGCTCCTGCAGGAAGCCAAGACTCGCAAACTGAAGTTCCTGCTGCCCGTGGATCACGTGGCGGCCGACAAAATTGACGCCAATGCACACGTGACCCGGGTCGACCAAGGTCAGCCGATTCCCCCAAACCTGATGGCCCTCGACATTGGCCCCATAACCATCGAGATTTTCGCCGAAGAGATTTCCCGGGCTCGCACGATCCTATGGAATGGTCCCATGGGAGTCTTCGAGGTTCCGCCCTTCGCGAAAGGTACTTTCAAGGTGGCCGAGGCGGTGGCGGACAACCCGGGCGCTATCTCGATCGTGGGCGGTGGAGACTCGGTCTCCGCGGTGCGTGCGGCTGGAGTTGCCGACAAAATTACGCACATCTCGACCGGTGGCGGGGCTTCGCTCGAATTCCTGGAAGGCAAAAAGCTGCCGGGAGTGGAAGCGCTCACCGACAAGCGTTAGGCGCGGGGTGCATCGGTGAATGAATTCTCTGTCCGGCTCTCGTTGGAGGGTGGCAAGTTGCTGGATCTCCACGGGCCAGCCGACATCACCCAGGAGACGACTGAGGCAATCGTGAATGCCGCCAACTCGTATCTGATGGGCGGGGGCGGAGTGGACGGAGCAATTCACCGTGCCGGCGGGCCTTCGATTCTCAAGGAGTGCACGGGAATCGTAGCGAAGATCGGACAGCTTCCCGCCGGGAAGGCGGTCCTGACGTCCGGTGGAAGGCTGACCGCGAAATACGTTATCCACACGGTGGGGCCGATCTACGGTCGAGGTGGCGGCGAAGCGGAAACGCTTGCCAGTTGTTACCGGGAGTCGATCCGTATCGCTGACGACCACGCCATACACTCGCTGGCTTTTCCCTCGATCTCGACTGGGGCTTTTGGCTATCCGGTGCACGAAGCAGCCCAGGTAGCACTCGCTGCGACCATCTCGACGTTGACGTCCGCCGCTCAACCGGCTCATGTGCGCTTCGTTCTCTATGACATTGCAACGCTGAAAGCCTACCTGGGTGCTGTTGAGAAACTGCACAAGGCAGGCACCATATCTCCACTGAAGATTGAAAAAGGCTCTCCATGAGGAAAAAAGTAATCGCTGCCAACTGGAAGATGTACAAAACGCCCGACCAGGCCCGTGACTTCTTCTGTGACTTTCTACCGCTGGTTGCGGGACATGACCGTGACGAGATCGTCGTCTGCCCGCCCTTCGTTGACATTCCCGCGTCCGTCGAATCGGCGAAAGGGTCGAATGTCGCCGTGGGCGGCCAAAACCTTCACTGGGAAAAAGAGGGGGCTTTCACCGGAGAGATCTCAATCGCTATGTTGCTCGCCGTCGGAGTGACCCACGTCATCATCGGGCACTCCGAGCGCCGCCAGTACTTTGGCGAGACCGACGACATCGTCAACTTGAAGTTGAAGGCAGCTCTGGAGGCGGGCCTGACACCGATTGCGTGCGTGGGTGAAGTTCTCGAAGAACGGGAAGCCGGGTTGACCGAGGACGTGCTCCGGCGTCAGTGTCTGCGGGCGTTTCACGCGATCTCAGGCAAGAAAGCCGCAAAGCTGGTCATTGCGTACGAGCCAGTTTGGGCCATTGGAACGGGAAAAACCGCCACCCCGCAGATGGCCGCCGATGCGCATGCGCTGATCCGGACAGAGGCAGCCAAGGCCTTCGGGCGAGAACACGCCGACGATCTTCGAATTCTTTACGGCGGCTCCGTCAAGCCCGAAAACGTGAAAACTCTGATGGCAGAGGAGGAGATCGATGGCGCCCTGGTCGGCGGCGCGAGCCTGGATTCAAAATCGTTTGTGGCGATTGTGAAGTATTGAAATCTAAGCAAGACAAACTCATGGTGCAGGCCCCCTTGCCACGGTCAGCGGTTTGCCGTCGAAGTGAGCCGGTAACGCCAGGCCGAAGAGTTTCAGGATGGTCGGTGCAAGGTCCACAATCGCGGGCTTCTCTTCGGCGATCTTGCGGTTGGAAAAGAGCACCCCTGGAACGAGCCGCGGATCGATACAGTGGTCGCCGCTCCACGCCTTGAGATTGTCCTCGAAGATCCGGCTGGTCACTTTCCCCATCACGGAATCCCACGATGCTCGAAAGCCTTCGCCGTAGCCGACCATCAGGTCGGGCGCATTGTCTACATAGGGACCGGCATAGATGGCGTCGCAGTCAAAGACACCCGTAATGCCGACACGTCCTGAGTCAGGATCGACCAGGCCGTTGAGCTTGGTGCGCAACTCCTGCTTCAATGCTTCTGCCTCGTCGCCAGGCCCAACAATCCCTTCCCGTTCGCGTCCCTCGAGATTCAAGTAGAGGCCGTTCAGGCCCATGGTGTACGCGCGCGTGCAGGACCAGTCGACGTCCTCGAACCAGTCCCCGCTTTCACTCTTCTCCGGCTTCAGCGCCAGATAGCCGTTCCGATGCAGCCATGCGTTCAGGTTGACGCAGCGCGCGAACGATTTGAAACCATGGTCGGAGACAATCAATAGCAGAGTCTCCTCGTCGATCTGCTTCATCACGCGGCCGATCAGGGCATCCACGCGGCAGTACAGATCCTCAATCACATTCGGGCGCTGGTCGCGAGGCACGCCCCGCGCGGCAGGATGATCTTCTTCCAAATAGCGCCAGAACATGTGCTGCACGCGATCGGTGGTATCGAAGACACACGCGCATAGACCCTGGCGCGTTTTTTCCAACGCGTCGAAAAGCATGCGCTCACGATCCTCATGGTTGGCGTAGCACTGAGCAAGAAATGCCTGATCGTCAAGCACCTCCTCGTTGAGCGCCCAGGTATCTTCCGCCAGGCCGAGGGTGGCAAAGGGGCCGAAAAGTTTGGCCAGGTAGATGGAGTAGGTGACTGGATGCGAAATCGGCAGATCCGGCCTGCCCGGATCGATGTTTACCGGCGTGACGTAAACCTCCACTTCGGGCGACACTTGCTTGAGGTAGAACCGGCAGATGCCACGTGCGCCGAAGCCCAGACCTGCCTTGAACTTGACCGGAACCCAACCGGAGTACTCGCCCACCCTTAGAGTGAATTTCTCGGAGTCCACGGTGATCCGAGCCTGCTTCTTGCCGGCGTCCGGCCGTATCTGGTAGTCGACCCGCAACTCACCTCCGGAATTTCCGGCGAGCGGATCTTCGGGACCGGGGATATAGGAGTGATAACCGGAACCGTTTCGCTCGATGGGGACACGCACCCCACCCTCGCGAAACCTCTCACTGCTGTGACGAGTCGTGCAAAGGCAGAATGTTCCCTGGCTGCCTTTCAAGTCCGGGACGCACATCCCAGAAAGAAGAACACCGGGAAACTTCTCCGGCGGGAAGGTCACCGGAACCCGAATGACGGAACAGAAGATCCCCGCCTTCCCCAGCCAGTGCCAGAAAGGCGTGCCGCGTCTCATGCCCTTGACCACCGGCTTGCCGAGCGGGATGGTGTATTTGCCAATCTTCACGCTTCGCTTTGGCGCGCGAATTTCAACAGAAGAAAGAAACGGAAGATAGTTGCTGAGATCCCGCGCCAGGAAATCGAAAATGTTATGTTTGCCGGGATTCACTCCGGTCATGAACGTGGACCAGGCCACGGGAGAGATTGCAGGGAATGTCGTTCGCAGTTTCCGGAAACTTCCCTGCTCTTGCAGCTTCGCCAGATTCGGCAAATTCCCTTCTGAGATAAACCTTGCGGCCAGCTCTGGGTCCATGCCGTCGAAACCCAGGATCACGGCACGTTTGATCTGCGCCTTGCTATAGGCCTGGCGGCGACGGAGCGAGCGCAGCAGGTGGCGGAACGGCCAGGTGAGGAACGCGTACACGGAGTACAAGAACGCAACGAAAAGAGTCCAGAAGGAAGAGAGGACGGCAAAGCCAGCTCCGGGACCTGCGTAAGCTTCACTCCGCAATGGGCAGAGCACGACCAGGCAGAGCAAGGCCAGTAAGAGGGTCAGCTGCCCACGTTTTGATACCGAACCTGCTCCGTGCTTCATATCTCAATTCCCAAGACGCTTTTGAACAGGAACCCTGCCACCAGCGACATCAAGAAGAACAACCAGATCCAATTCCACTCGAACCCAACGAATTGAATGCTTCGGGAAGGATAACCCACTTCAATCGACTGGATGGGGCTTTCTGCCGGTAAAGCTGGCTCGGTGGAGACGAACATTCGCTCCCAGAAACGTCCCTGTAGCCGAACCGGCGAGACGCGCTCCAGGCCCTTTGAGACCGAGACGCGCTTCAAGAATCTCCGGTCAGGGGGACCGATGCTGAGGTCGTAATTTCCGGGCTGCTTGGCGACCACTCTCCAGACGATCTCGTTGTCGGCTGGGATATGTACCGCTGGGGCTGTAATCGCCATCTCTGGCGGTAATTGCAGCTCGATCGTCTGGAGAGCTTCGGCATCGATGGCGCGCGTTTTAACTAGGAAATCCCGTCCTGTTGGTAAGGCCGTCCGGCCCAGGTAGTGATCCAGCTGCACGATGAGCAATGTCAGCGGAAGAACTACAAACAACAGCGGTCGGAACGCCAATTGCAGATAGCGCCCAGTACCCCGCACGATCTGGCGGTAGGAGGTCAGCACAACTGGGAGCTGGTCCTGGAACAAACGGACGGCCAGCAGATGGGCTTTGAGTTGGTCCTTCGCGATGCGGATCGCCTTCTGGTCGGATGTGTAGCGGAATACGACCACCATCAGCAGTCCAGTTGCAACTGAGAGCGACACAACCAGGACAGCCGGCACATTGAGGTTGAAAGCACTCAGTGAGATCATGAAGAGCCTATGAATAGAGGTGGGGTAGGCCATCGCCAAAGAGTGGTTTTTCGGGGTCTACTCGATGTAGCCCAGGCCCTGCAGGCGCTTCTTCACAACTTCTTTGCTCGGTGCGCTGCCTTCGTCCGGTGGAAGCACCTTGTTGATCTCTTTCTCCAGCATGTGGAGCACGAACTCATCCACCGACTCGTAGCCGCACACTTCCGCACACTGTTTTGCCTTGTCCAGCAGTTCGCCTTTAATCTTCACTTTATGGGAACCGAACACCATTTCCTCCCCGAGTCACAGGTCGGAATCTCAGTGCCTGACGGGTTCCGGCTGAAACACAGGCTGTCCCATCATATCCTTCGGCTGGCCGATTCCAAACTCAGCCAGAATCGTCGGAGCGATATCGGTAAGCGCGGGAGTCCCGGCTGCGATTTTCCGGTTGCTGAGCAGCACTCCCGGAACCAGGGTGTAGTCCATGCAATGGTCCCCGCTCCACGGATTGGTGTTGTCTTCGAGAACATCGGGCGGAAAAGCCCCGAGGATCGTCTTCCAGCCCGCCCGATATCCCCGGTTATACCCGACGAGAACATCCGGGCCTGACTGCGTGTAGGGTCCACGATAGACCTCGCTGGCAACATCGACTCTCGTAATCACGATGACGCCCGTTTTGGGGTCCTTCTCTTTCAGCAGTTTCGCTTTGATTTCCTTGATGAGAGCGTTGGCCTCCAGTCCCGGCTGCACGATTCCGTCTCGGTCGCGTCCGCGCAAGTTGATGTACAGGCCGTTCAGTCCCAGACCGTACGCGCGTGTTCGGCTCCAGTCCACGTTGGCCAGGGGTTCGTTGGAGTCCATGCCAGCCTCGCTCTTCAACTTGATGTAGCCGTTGTTCAGCAGCCAGGTATTCAGGTTGAAGGAGCGATAATACGGTGCGAATCCGTGGTCGGAGAGAACCAGCAGGGTCGTGTGTTCGTCCAGCTTCAGCAACACCTCCCCCAGCACCTGATCGATCTGCTGATAGAACTCGACAATTGCGGAACCACTCCGGGCCGCGAGCGAAGCATGGTATCCCGGATGCTTCGCGTCCATCAGCCGCCACATCATGTGCGAATTCAGATCCAGGCTGGAGAAATAAAAGAAGAAGGTGCCTTGCTTGAACTTGGGAAACTCGGCGTCGAAGATGCGGCGATGCTCCGCCAGCACAGTCCGTGCCTGCTCCAGGTATTCCTTGTCATCGAGCACGCCGTCGGATAGCGCCTTTGTATCCTCGGCGATCCCCTGGGTGTAGAACTCTCCCACTTCCTCGGAGAGCGCACGGGAGTAGCCCGCGGGCGTCGAGACTGGAAGCGCCGGGTCCGCCGGATCAATGTTGATGGGTGACACGTACAACTGAAATCGCGGATGCGCCTGCTTCAAATAAAACCGACACATCCCCTTCACATTGCCGAAGAATGGAATCAGCTGAAACTCGACCCGCACCCAGTCACTCCATTCGCCCTCGCGCAAGACGAACTCCTGGCCCTGCACGGCAATCCTGCCCACGGCCTCGAGCGGATCGACCGCCACGGAGAAGGGCTCGGTCGCAGCGGGAGAATCTTTGCGGAAGGGGTTGTCGGGACCAATCAGGTTCGTGGCGACCTTTGAATTCTCCACCTGCACAGCAATCACATCCCCGCCTTCGACCGCTCCGGGCACAGCCGTCGGATCATCGGTGTAGAAGGAGAAAGTGCCGTAGGTCCCCCTGAGGTCAGGAGTTCCCATGCCGGAAAGTGTCTGCCCCTTCGCCCGGACGGGCGGGAAATTTGCGGGAATCCGGAAAATGGTGTTGGGGACACCGTGTTGGTCGAGAATCTCCCAGAACGCCCTGCCCTTCCGAAGCTGCTCCACGCTGCCCCCACCCAGCGGAAGAACCCATTTGCCAATGTGAAGAGCGTGCTTGGCGCCCACGACGCGTGAAGTTGAAAAGTAAAGCTGCAGGGTCTTCGGGTCGCGATGGATGAAATCGAAGATGCCATGGCCGCCGGCATCCATTCCTGTGATCAGGTTGGACCACGCGACCGGGCTCTGAGGCGGAATACTAGTGGTGAGTTCGCGGAAAGATCCCTGCTCGGCCAGCTTCGAGAAGTTGGGCATCTTCCCTTCCTGCATGAATTGCTTCAGGAGTTGGGGATCCATGCCATCGATGCCGAGGATGATCAGCTTTTTCTGTGCCGGCCAGTGACCCCGGGCGTGCTCGCACGCGGGCAATAGGGTGATGTACGCCAGCAACGGTACAGCGAGGAGCAAGGCGAATTTGTTCAGAGACGTGTTCCCTCCCCCGTCGTCATCCACGTTGCTATTGTAACGAACGCGAGTAGACGCCGGGATCGGATGCCTTCGCACGCTGAAGTGGCCCACCCCCAGGCAATCTTCCCGGACAACTCATCAGGCGTTACACTGATTTCCATGTTCCGTAGCTTGCTCCTTTTAGTTGTTCTGATTCTCTCGAACTGGGCCCTGCTTTCCATACGCTCCTCGGCAGCCACTCAGCCAAATATCATTCTTATCACGCTCGATTCGACCCGAGCTGACCGGATGGGATTTCTTGGTTCGCGCAGCGGATTGACTCCCACCCTCGACGGTCTTGCGCGTCAGGGAATCGTGTTTGAGCGAGCCTACGCACAGGCCCCTCTCACGCTGGCCTCGCACGCCACCATTCTCACCGGTACCTACCCGCAGACCCATCAGACGAGCGAGTTGGCAGCTCCTCTCAGTGCTGCGCTTCCCTACCTCCCGGACTTGCTCCGCGCCCACCGATACCGCACCGCTGCGTTTGTAGGCTCCATCATGCTTGATCCCAGAAATGGCTGGGCTCCCGGCTTTGATCGTGGCTTCGAGGTGTACGATGCGGACTTTCACCAGAGTCAACGACTGGTAAAGCGCCAAGGAGACCAGGTAGTCGCCCGTACAATCACATGGCTGAGCAGCAACTCCCGCGGCCCCTTCTTTCTTTGGGTCCATCTCTACGATGCGCATGTTCCCTATCTGACCTCCTACGATCGAGCCGTGGCCGCCGCCGATGCCGCACTGGGTAAGCTGGTGGCCGCACTGCGTGCCCAGAAAGTCTATGAGGATTCGATCGTCGCAGTGGCCGCGGATCACGGGGAAAGCCTGGGTGCGCATGGCGAGGATATGCACGGAGTTTTTCTGTACGACGAGACCATCCGAGTGCCTCTTCTGATCAGGCTGCCTCGGAACCAGATGGCGGGCCAACGTGTCAAAGGGCGGGTGCGCCTGGTGGACGTTGCTCCAACCATGCTGGAAGCGGCGGGCGTCGCAGTTCCATCGCAAATGCAGGGTCAGTCCTTGCTGCGCATTGCCAAAACAAATCCTGACGCTGACCAACCGGTGTACTCACGCAGCGACTTTCCACAGCAGGCTTTCGGGTGGAGTTCGCTCGAATCGTGGCGCGCGGGTAAATATCTTTACATCCGCGCCCCCAAACCGGAGCTTTACGACCTGTCGGCGGACCCGGGAGCCATCCGAAGTCTGGCCGAGACCTCCCAGGCGACTCTCGCGACCATGGCGGCTCAACTTGAAGCTTTCGACAGCCACTTCGGCAACCAGGGCGGCAAATCAGCCACGAAGGGGCTTTCTTCGAGCGAAGTGCAGAAGCTGGCCTCTCTGGGGTACGTCGGCTTGCAGAAATCGCCTTCCAGCGCGAATCCGGCCGCGGCCGGCACGAACCCAAAGGACGTGATTGCGCAGGCGAACGAGATCCTGAAGGCATTGCTAAACTTGTCAGAGGGCAAATTGGAAAAGGCTCTCCCCACCCTTCAACAGGCGGCGAAGGGCGGCACATACCTGGCGCAGTATGGATTGGGAGTCGGCCTGGCTCAGCAACAGCAGTATCGACAAGCCATCGAGCACCTTCACAAGGCCATCGAACTCCAACCAAATTCCCCCTGGGCCCACTACGAAATGGGAAAGAGCCTCCTGAAAACCGGTGACTTCAAGACGGCTGCTGTCCACCTGGACCTTGCCACCGCCCGACTGCCCAAGTTTCGCGACGCCCACCTGCTTCTGGCAGAAAGCTACGAGCATCTGGGGAGAATCAAAGAAGCGCAAGCTGAGCGGAATAAAGTGTCGCAATAGGCTATGTGGCTTGCCTGGCGCGTTGCCGGTAGAGAGTCTGGTCAACTTGGCGCGCCATGGCGTCGATATCCAAGCGAATCCCCAGGAACTGCCGCAGTTTCTCCGAGATTTCTCTGGGTGCAGCGAGGATCTGGTGGTATTGCACACGGATTAGCTTCAAGTTAGGTTTTCTGGTGAGCCAGCTGTTGACCTCGAACAAGTGATCTTGAAACGCTTTCACCACCGTGGAAATATTCCCCCCGGGATCGGAAGTTCCCCGGTTCCGCAGCATCTGTTCCTGCGACGCCAGCACCTCCGCAAGCGGCCGCTGCATAAATATGATGCGGTACTCGTACCCTGCGGGGAGCGAGAGCAGGAGTTGCGAGATGATCTTGACGACCTTCCCTTCCGCTTCGGCAATGCACTCCGGCTCTTTGGGAAGCTGCTTGATGCGCTCCCACTCGAGGTAGCCCTTGGGGTTATCAACATCCGCTTGGCGTTCGCCATCCGACAGGACAGACATCCCGCCCCCGGCCAGCATCTGCATCATCAGAGAAGTACCGGAACGTGGCAGGCCGGAGACAATTGTGATCATGAGTTCTGGTGTGAAGACCAACGGGCCAGCGAGTATTCCGCCTCGATGGTCGAACGAGATTATAAAAGGTGACGCGGGCTACGACCCTCAGCTCATCCAGGAAAGGAGTTCCCGCAGATCCGGGACGGAGGTTGACTCGGTCCCGCGGGGCATGGAGGGGCCAATGGCCAGCGCCTCACCGTGGTTCTCGAACCAGACCAGGAACGAAGATTCGTCAGCTCCCGGTAGCCTTTGCTGATTCAGCCAGTTGTAGTACGCGCCCATGTCGGCATCGATCAGGGATCCGACGGCGTCGAGTTCAGGACGCTCATTACTCTTGGATAGCAGCTCGTTCATGGGCTTTTGGCGTTGCCGCGGGGCAAAGCGAACCAGCAACGTGAGCGGCTGAGCTCGCCGCAGCGTTTCCCGTGCCGTCCATTGCGCGAAGGTGGTGCTGAAGATTTGCGTTCCCGACCCCTCCGTCAACAGCTTCACCTGGAAGCGCTCCAGCACTGCATCCTCTGCCTTGCCCAGCCCAAGTTCTGCCGGATTCATCTGGGCCAGAAGCGTGCGCAGGGCCTCCGGTCCCATGCCTGGTCGCTCGCTTTCCGACCCCATCTTGCGCAACAAAAGGCTGCGCGCAGGCTCCAGGGCGTTGTAGGAAACGCAAGTTAGGGCGGGGTCGTGATCTGCTCCTTCCCCGCCATCGACGTACCAGTGGCCGTAGGGCACGGGGTGCGCCTTGGCTCTCGCTGCAACTGTATCCAGCAGCAGCTGCAGCCCGTTTTCCGGCTTGACGCGGCTGAAATGTGCGCCGTGCGCACGCAGTTTACGAAAGAGTGGTTCGTCGTACGCGGTGACACCCCGGCCGATGACAGTAATTCCGAGCCTGGGCACCAGCGGACGTTCTTCTGGAACTGCCGCATGCAAGCGATCCGCGTAGTCGAGGGCCGCTTTTCGAAACTGATCCTGCTGGTGCGTCGTCCAAAGCTGCGCAGAGAGTTGTTCGACAAATTGAGCCGGACCATTTACCCAATCGAGACGTTCGAGCTTTGATGAAAGATCAATCTGCGCGAATCCCTGAAACCAGTCCTTCACCTGCTCTGCAGAAAGAGAACTTAGATTCGCAAGCTCCTTCTCCACTGCTTTGCGTTCCGCCGGGAACTTGAAGTCGTAGTCGATGACCTCCCTCAACAAGCTTGGCACAAAGCTCAAGGGTAGCCGCCGCAGCGCACCAACGTAGTTCGCGACGAGTTTTCTTGCCTCTGGGGGATAGCCCTTGAATGTGTCCGGCTTGAGATCGAGTGGAAGCATTAGAACCTACAACAGTTCCTGTATCGGCTTGCCCTGTGCGAGCGACGGAGAAAAATCCAGCATCGACCCGATGGTAGGCACAAGATCCGTAGACTGCAGCGCGTGGTCGAAAACAACTCCCTCGCGCACACCGGAGCCCAGAGCCATCATCCAGGTTGTCCGTGACAGAGCATCGCCGGTGCGATGGTGCTGAAATCCGTTTCCCCCGGCATCCTCGTCGGAGTCCCGACCAAAGTCCGGCAAAATGAAGAGAGTCGTTTTGCCGGCGTATTCCGGCTCGCTCTGGACCGCCTTCCAGACCTCCGCGCACAGACGGTCGGTGCGCCGGATGCCTTCAATGTAGAGCGAGTATGCTCCGGAATGGGCGACATCAATATCGTGCAAAGTGATCCACAGAAGGCTGGGCGCTACTTGCCGCATCAACTGACGCACGATATAGACCGAGAGTTCGTCGGCGCTCGACAACGTCAGCGCATGAGCCTTGAAATTATCTACCGAGAGTCTCAATATCTGCTCGAGCTGCCGCAATTGAAACTCACTGCCTCCGAGCTCAGGAGCGTAGTACGGCGACGTCTCATAGTTGTCTCTCAGCAAATGTTCGTAGTCGCTGTGGCCGCCAGCCAGGGCCGCGCTCAACAGATGCTTCGGCAGAATTACTCCAGCTCCGAACCCAGGGCCATAAGAACGGTGGCTGCTTTCTCCGATCCGGTTGAATCCATTGCTGGGAGCAACCACCCACGCGTCGGCGGGGGGGCGTTTCAAGTCTTTCCGGAAGTACTCAAACACCGTCGGGTGCTCCGGCGGCAGGGACGCAAAATTGTTGATCGTCTCGTAGATGCCAGTGGCCAGGCTTGCGGTCGCCACGTAGTGACCCAGGATTCCCCGGTTCACCACCTGCGTGAAGAAGGCCGACTGCGGGATAAGTTCGCTCATCAGGTGGGGGATATTCTCCTGCCCTTCCGGAGCGAACGTCTCCTGATCTCGCGCGCCGCCGCCGAAGGTGATGACCACTACCTTCCTCTTGTTCTTGATAGCAGTCCCTGCGAACGCGCCTGGGCCAAGCAGCGTGCTCCCCAGCGCCAGTCCGGCAGCGCTGCGCAAAAAATCACGCCGGTTGCGGGCGAAGTGCCGGGTAAGTTCCTGAGGAGAAAAGCCCTCTCTCGAAAGTCGCTGAGCCCCGCCTCTTGCAATCGATGGTGAAAATGGGAGCATCATTGCAAATCCGACGCGGCGCGCACAAAGTGCGACGCGCTGCTACCTAAGTCAAGAGTTGGCAGCAACCGCTCATCCGCTGAGTTCCGCTCTTTACTGCTTCACAGAGGGGGCTTCCTTCTCCGAATACACAAACTGACGAATTTCCGCCCTTTGTCTGTCGAGGTCCGCCAAATGTCGCTCGCGTAGCTTCTGATAAACCGCAAGCTGTTCCTGGGCGTGTTCCTTGTCGCCGGTGCGAACATAGGCCTGCCCAAGCCGGTAGTATACCTCTGCCAAGTCCGGATTCAGTTCACGGGCGCGCACGTACGCCGGAATTGCGTCGGCGTACTTGTTCTGGTCCGAGTAAAGATTGCCCAATTGCAGGTGCGCCTCGGCAAGCGCCGGATCAAGTGAAATCGAAGTCTTCAGCAATGATTCAATTTGATGCAGATCCAGGTCAGGATCCTGCGCACGCCTTCCCTTCCACAAACTCATCGCGTAGTAATATGAGCCTCGCGCATTGCGCGGCTGAAGTTCGGTAAAGCGACGGAATCGCTGGATGACCTCCTCCGCCTGGCTCGGCGAACTGTCGTATGCTTTGGAAAGAAAATAGTAACAACGCGGGTCGGAGGGATTCAGGTCAGCCCCTTTCAGGAGAGCCTTCACAGCGTCATCATAGTTCCCGCGCGAGTAGAGAGCCATTCCCAGGCCAATCACCAGGCGCGGCGAATTGGGATAGCGTTCTGTCGCGTGCTGGAAGACTTCGATCGCCGGATCTAGCGTGCGGTGCAGAAGCAGTTCACTTCCCCAATCGAACAAGTTGCTCTCGCTCGGGTCCTTGTGGGCGGCGACTTCGTATTGATTGGCGGCCTCTACGAACTTTCCATCCTTCTCTTCAATCTCGCCCAGCAGGTTATGCAGTTCCGCGGTGTCTTTTCGTTTCAGAAGATCCTGGACCAATTGCCGGGCCTCCCGCATACGCCCCGTTATCACGTAGGCCAGGGACAAGTCGTAACCATTGTCGTAGGAAGAATGATCGATTCGCTGGGCTTTCTCGAGAAAAGGCGATGCCTCGGCGACCTTTCCAGAGCGCACGTAAAGCTCGCCCAGGTTGTGGTTCACGTCAAAGTTCCCTGGTTCGAGCTCAACCGCCTTTTTGAACTCCATTTCGGCCAGTTGTAGCTTTCCCAGGTGCGCGAGATTCGTGGCTAGATTCGTTCTGGCCGCTACCGAATCGGGCTGCAAGCGGACGGCCTTCGCGAGGTGTTCGTTGGCCTTGGCGTCCTGCGACTGCGCGGAATAGGCCAACCCCAGAAGCTCGTGAACCTCGAAGCTTTCCGGCGCTTCGCGCAGTAGCTTCTCCAGCTGAGTCGCAGCCTCTGCAAAGCGACCCGAGTCGTATTGCGCGACCGCCGCCTGAAAGTCGCGGTTCAGGCGCTGGCTCTGCTCCTTGTCGACTGCCACCGCCGGAATGCACACCAGCAGAACCAGGAAAACAGACCACGTCGACCGGTGTCGTCTGCTCACGGTCTCGTATGTTAGCACCGCACTGGGCCGTACAGGAGCAAGAGCAGGCCTCGGGAAAATAGCTCCAGAGAGAAGGCGCTTGACCGAAGCGCTTTCTCCGTGGGGTCTCCCTCGAACCTAGAAGTACAGCTTTAAAGCGAGCTGGATCTGTCTCGGATCATAGGGAGCATCGCGAGTCGATCCGATCTGGCCAAAATTGCTGTTGGTGAAATTGCCCGATCCGGAGATTGCGACAACCCCGTTGCCCCCGAAATTGGGCTGGTTAAAGTTCGGATGGTTTAAAATATTGAACATCTCCGTACGGAACTGCAGGCGGAAACGCTCACTGAGCTGGAAATCCTTGAAGACCGAGAAGTCCAGTCTGCGGAATCCAGGGCCGGAAACTGTCGTGGGGCGAGGCCCACCCAGGACGTCAACACCTGGTGTCAAGGAGCACCCAACCGCACCCAACACACAGGGTTGAGCGAACGCAGCCGCATTCAGCCAGACCGGATTTCCGTTTGCCGCTGTGTGCATTCCGGGCGTTGGGTTTTGTCCCGGAACCAGGAAAGCCGTGCAATTGGTTCCTGAGGTCGTGCTCTTGGGGCAGTCAAGTTTCATGGGCTGGCCACCTTGCAGAACGGTGGTCCAGACGACCGTCCAGCCTCCAGCCAGCGCGTTCGAAATCCCGCGTGGTTCGGCCAGGTAGCGCTTGCCTTTGCCGAAAGGAAGCTCGTAACTGCCACTGAAATGAAATACGTTCCGAACATCAAAATTGGCAAGAGCGTAATCACTGTGGATTCCCAAACCCGGCACTTGTGGAGCGCGGTAACCGTTTCCAGAGAACCCATTCAGCAGGTCGTGCGCATCGGAGAGCACCTTCGACCATGTGTATGTGGCCAGGAAATTCAAGCCCGCCCCAAATCGCTTCTCGACGGTTGTTTGCAAGCCGTGGTAGAAACTGCTTCCGTTCGTGGTCGCATAGTTCGCCCCTTTTCCGAAGTCCGGGAATTGAATAGGTTGGGGGGCGCCGGCGGGCAAGACTTGCGTCACTTGGTTTGAGCTGGGAAACGTCTCCAAATGACGACCTAGTGAGGTTACGTATCCGGCTTGCAGTGACAGCGACGGGGTTAGCTGATATTGAAATGTGAGGTTGCCCCCCATCGAGTAGGGAGTAATGTAATCGAACTGAATTCCTCGCAAAGCCAAGCCGTTGGCAAGAACCAAGAGTGGACTAAGCGGTGTACACGCAAACCCCGTCTCCAGGGTTGCATTCCCGATGGGGCCTGCCCCATTTGCGGTGCAGGGGTTACCGCTCGAGTCGGTGTATAGGATGGGGTGATTGTCGTTGGGGGAGGCAAACTGGAAATTGAACTGGAAGGGATAGTTTTCACCCAGGTTCGGTGAAAAACCGCGGTTCTCAAACCCGTTGTAGAAGAGACCAAACCCGCCCCGAATCACCAGTTTGGGGTCGACTTGATACGCAAAGCCAAAACGGGGCGCAAAATTCGTCTTCTGCGACGTGCCCAGTCCCTTCCCGTATTTGTTCGTGACAGCGAGTTGGATCCCGTCCGTAGCCAGTAAATCGGTGAAGCACTTCGGACAGCCGCTGGACAAGTTATTCGCGTTTGGCCCCTGCGGGATCAAGTACATCGGGCTGCCGGTCGGAGGCCCACTCGGCACAAAGTTGGCCTGGTTCGCATGGTGCTCATAGACCAGTCCAAAAAAGTCCCAGCGGAGGCCCAGGTTGATCGTCAGCTTGGGAGTTACCTTCCAGTCATCGTTGAAGTAGCTGCCGTAGTAGTTCTTCCCGTTATCCGTCAGAGAGATGTTGGAGACGTATACGCAATTGCCCGCATTTTGACACGCTGGACCCCCAACATAGTCTACCGTTCCCCCGTTGTGTGCTTGAATCGGAGTCAGCAACAACTGGGCGATCCCGGTGTTGTTTGCCGAAGGGCTAGCCCCCGGAATATTCGTATATACCCCGTCAAAATTGAACTGTCCCCGCGACCACGGCGGCTGCAGCGTCGAGAACTTGACATGCTGATACTCAAAACCCATCTTGAAGGTGTGTTTGCTGTAAATCTTGGTGAAGTCGTCGGTGAACTGGATGGTGGAACTGACTTCGTCCGACGGCAGGAAGGCGTTACTGCCGAGGGTGGCCAGTCCCTGGATTCCGAAGGCGGGGAGGCCTCCATTTTCGTGCTGCTGCGGAATGCCGAGAATACCAAAGTCTGCCGGAATGCCATTCCCGCCCGTACCGGTCAGATTGTTGGCCTCCGGCGAAACTCGTGTCGTGTGCAGGTAGTTCAGCCCCGCGCGGGCGACGTTGATGGTGTTCGGAGAAAACACATGCGTCCAAGCCAGTGCACTCTGCTGACCAAGCGCCGTCTGAGGACCCTCCTGGAAACCGCCGCCGTCCGCGACGCCTCCAAAAATTGCTGGAATGAATTGCGGGTCGTCTACCAGGCTGAATCGGAAGAACATCTGATCCTTCTGGCTGAAATTGACATCCAGACGAGTGTCAAAGGACTGCCGGTCCTCCTTGAGGTTCGGCGAAACCGCGTAGTTCGAAGATATGCCCGAAGCGTTCGGCTGCGGATAAAGGTTCAGCAACGCGATGGCGTTCTGGTCCAGCCGTCCGGCCGGCAGGATGTTCAGATCGCAAGCGGCGAGCGTATAGGTAGTTGTGCTGGCTGAGCACGTGGTGGCCGGACCCAGAAACGGATCACGGACAAACGCTCCAGAGGGTATTTGCCGCGTCGTCGCTGGATCGAGAACCGTCCCGAACGGCATCGTCCTGCCCAAGGCGTCAGTCTGCGTCCCCGTCTGAATCAGTTCCTGAAAGTTGGTGTAACCGCTGTTTCGCTCCTGGACGGTAGGGACACTCCCGTGGTGAGGAACTCCCTGACGCCTCTTAAACCCTTCGTAGTCGCCGAAAAAGAACAACTTATTCCGACCGTCGAAAACTTTTGGGATTACCACCGGTCCGCCGATGGAAAACCCGTACTGGTTCTGGCGCAGCTCACCCTTCTTAGTCTGTAACGCGCCCGACGAATTCTGCACGCGCTCAAAATAATCCGCGGCATCAAGCTTGTCGTTCCGGAAAAACTCCCAAACGGTGCCATGGAAACTGTTGGTGCCCGACTTGATCGTGGCATTCAGAACGGCAGCTCCGGAGCGGCCAAACTCCGCGCTGAAATTCGTAGTTTGAACCTTGAATTCCTGAATCGCGTCGACCGGAGGGAGAACGACGAAATTCGTGCCGTTCAGGAAGTCCACAGTGTCAGAATTGTTATCAATTCCGTCGAGCATATAGTTGTTTTGCGCGGGACGGTTCCCATTGGCTGCGAAGGCACCGCTAGCAGCATTGCCGCGCGTATCGGCCTGCGGCGTGTTTACGCCAGCGGACAGTTGGGCCAGGAATGTGAAGTTGCGCCCGTTTAGGGGAAGATTATTGACGTTGTGCGAGTCGACCACCTGGCCAACGGAGGCGTCCTGGGTCTGGAGTTGAGGCGTAGTCGACGTCACCTCCACCGTCTCTGTTACCTGGCCAGGCTTGAGGGTCAAATTGACCACCACCGCCGAGCTGACGTTGACAACCACGCCACGCTGCGTCGTTTTCTGGAACCCCAGGTAGGAAGCGCTGAGCGTGTATGTCCCAATTCTGACCGGCGAGAACTTGTAACCACCGTCCGATCCCGCCGTCGTCGTCA
>Ga0137418_10000014_pt1 | contig 108447 bp, 99 predicted proteins | sample CZODoug3_1_2_16f_FD_122242 | JGI IMG/M metagenome (GOLD analysis project Ga0137418, IMG submission 122242) | Vadose zone soil fungal communities from Angelo Coast Range Reserve, California, USA - CZODoug3_1_2_16fungal (Hybrid Assembly) | ecosystem: Environmental > Terrestrial > Soil > Vadose...
CGGATCTGCTGGCTCGGCCTGGGCGAGCGCCAGCGTGCCGGGCTGGCATTCAACCAGATGGTTGCAAGCGGGGAGCTCGCGGCGCCGATCGTGATCGGCCGCGATCACCTGGACGCCGGTTCGGTCGCCTCGCCCAACCGCGAGACCGAAGCGATGCGCGACGGCTCCGACGCGGTGTCCGACTGGCCGCTGCTCAATGCGATGCTGAACACGGCCTCGGGCGCGACCTGGGTCTCGCTGCATCATGGGGGAGGGGTCGGGATGGGCTACTCGCAGCATGCCGGGGTCGTGATCGTGTGCGACGGCAGCGAAGCGGCGGCGCGCCGGATCGAGCGCGTTCTGTGGAACGATCCGGCCAGCGGGGTGATCCGGCACGCCGACGCCGGTTATCCGGACGCTATCGCCTGCGCCCGCCGGTTCGAACTGAAGCTGCCGATGCGGCCCGCTTGAGTCCGATCGATCGCCGACCGTTTCCAAGCACTCGGTCCGACTGACCGGTCCGGAGCGCCGCCGCGATGATCCTCGAGCCTGGCCATTTGACGCTGGAGCAGTTGCAGGCGATCCACACCGCGCGCACGCCGCTGGAGATCGACGAGACGGCGCGCTCCTGGATCCGTGCGAGCGCCGATCTGGTCCAGCGCGCGGCGCAGGGCGAGCGGCCCGTCTACGGCGTGAACACGGGTTTCGGCAAACTCGCCAGCCGGTCGATCAGCCGCGAACAGGTCGACGCCTTGCAACTGAATCTGGTGCGCTCGCACTGCGCCGGCGTCGGCGAGCCGCTGGCGCCCGCCATCGTGCGGCTGATGCTCGCACTGAAAGCGGCCAGCCTGGCGCGGGGCTACTCGGGAGTGCGCGAGCAAGTCGTCGACGCGCTGATCGCGGTTCACAACGCGGGTTTGATCGCTCATGTGCCGAGCCAGGGCTCGGTGGGCGCCTCCGGGGACCTGGCGCCGCTCGCGCATATGGCGCTGGCGCTGATCGGCGAGGGCTACATGTGGGCCGACGGCGAGCGTAAGGAAGCTTTGCCGCTGCTTCAGGCCGCCGGCATCGATCCACTGGTGCTGCAGGCCAAGGAAGGCCTGGCCCTGCTCAACGGCACCCAGACCTCAACCGCGCTGGCGCTGCATGCGCTGTTCACGTTCGAGCCTGTGCTCGAATCGGCGCTGGTGATCGGGGCAATGACGGTCGATGCGGCGCGGGGCAGCGACGACCCGTTCGATCCGCGCATCCACGAATTGCGCGGGCAACCGGGCCAGATCGACGTGGCGAAGTACTACCGCGCACTGCTGGCGGGCAGCCAGATCCGGCGCTCGCACCTGGAGGGGGATGACCGGGTGCAGGATCCGTATTGCCTGCGATGCCAGCCGCAGGTCGTCGGCGCCTGCCTGGACCAGCTGCGCCACGCGGCGGATGTGTTGCTGCGGGAGGCCAACGCAGTGACCGATAACCCGCTCGTGTTTGTCGCGGACGACGCACTGGTGTCGGGCGGCAATTTCCACGCGGAGCCGGTCGCGCTGACGGCCGATGCCTGCGCAGTGGCGATCGCCGAGGTCGGCGCGATCGCCGAACGGCGCATCGCGATGCTGATCGACAGCGCGGTCTCGCGCCTGCCGCCCTTTCTGACCGGCGAGGCCGGACTGCATTCGGGCTTCATGGTGGCTCACGTTACCGCGGCCGCCCTGGCGAGCGAGAACAAATCGCTGGCGCACCCGGCGAGCGTCGACTCGCTGCCGACCTCGGCCAACCAGGAGGATCACGTTTCAATGGCCTGCTTCGCGGCGCGCCGTCTGCAAGCGATGATTTCCAACACGGCCCATATCCTCGGCATCGAGCTGCTCGCGGCTGCGCAGGGTATCGAGTTTCTCAGGCCGTTGCGCAGCTCGTTCGCGCTGGAGCTGGCGCACGGACTGGTGCGCGACGTGTGCCAGCCGCTGCGTCAGGACCGCCCGCTGGCCGACGACATCGAGCGGGCAACCGCCCTTGTGACCGGAGGCGCGTTGTCGCGCGTGTTTCACACACTGCCGAACCTGGTTCCGCTTTGGCCTCTGGAGTGAGCGGCACGGCCAGCGCGGCAATGGAGCGGGCCGCGTCGGGGAAGGCCTCGTTAACGAAACGCGTGTACTGTCTCGCCCGTCGCAAGCAGTTGCCGGCGGAGGTGCCCATGAAAATTGTCCAGGGCCTGCCAAAAAAGAGCGCAGTCGGCCTGTTGATCGCCTCCGGCTTCCTGCTCGCTGCCGCGCCGGCCCGGGCCCAGGTCGCCTCGATCTTCAATGGGTCTTACTTCGCACTTGGCGGCGGGATTGTCGGCCTCGAGGATGCAGAGATCGATTACGGGGGTGCCTTGTCAGGCGGCAACATCCAGTTCGATGCCGGGTGGGCCGTTTCGGGCGCGGCGGGTTGGCGAGTGCTTCACAATTATCGTGTCGAGTTCGAAATCTCGCACCGGGACAACGACCTGACGGATCATGGCTGTTGCTTCGTTCCGCAAGGATCGGTGACGACGACCACTTACATGGTGAACGGCTATTACGATTTTCCGACCTATTCTTATGCGGGCGCGGTGCCTTATATCGGGCTGGGCGTGGGCAGGGCCCAGTTCGTGCATAACATCCAGGTCAACGGCAGCACGCTGTCGAACTCCAACAGCCATGCGGTCGCCTATCAGGTGATCGGCGGGCTCGAGTATCCGATTATTGCGCGGCGGATGAGCGCAACGTTCGAGTTTCGCTACCTAGGGACCAACGAGCCGACGTTCCGGGATCAAAGCGGCTTTTACTATCAATCGGACTACAACAGCTTTACCTTGCTTGCCGGCCTGCGATGGGGGTTCTGACGTCAGAACTCCGCGTGGACCCGGAAGCCGAAGATCGACACCGGACCACGGTCGGCGTTGTACGCGGGATTGACCACGTACTGGAAGTCCGCGCTGACCGTGAACTGCCCACGCAGGCTCCAGGACTGCGCAGAGGGGGCGCTGCCCGTTTCATCGGTGGTGGCCGCGCTCCCTGAGTGGAATCAGCGGCGCGCGATGCCGGCCAGCAGTGCGTACGGACCGGGGCACGGGCGCTGCTGCCCATCGCGGTAGCGATAGCGTGAACCGATGCGCGCATCATCGACCGGCCCGCCGATCACCCAGGATTTGATCGCGATCGCGAAGCGACCGCAGGACTTCCCGATCTTGTGCACGGTCTTGAGGGTCATTTCACACCTCCACAGGCAGGCCGGACGCGCTTCGCCGGCAAAGACGAAGCAACCGAATCCGGCAATCCGAACTACTGGGAGGTGGTCGACGCCCCGGCCAGGAAACTGCCGGGTCTTGCTCTGCCTGACGCACCGCCCCGCTCTTTAAGCGGGACGGCGGTATGAGATTGGACTCGTGCCGCGGATCCCGCTGATCACTTCAGAGACCGACTAGGGCCACTTTCCATGGGGTATTTCCCCGCAGTTGACACATCACGAATAATGGGGTCGCGCGGGAGCCAAGTCAATAAGGTCGGACCCGAATATTCAATCGATCGTCGCTTCGTCCAGCACCGAGTCGATCATGTTGCGATTCTTGTCGATGATCCGGATCCGGACCGGGAACCAGTTCAGCTTCTCGCTGATCCAGACCTCGAGCGATTCATCGCCGGACGCGGTGGTGCGGTTCGACAGCACGCGCAGCGCCGGCAGGTGACCGAGCCCGGAATCGACGATTTCCTCCCCGGTCACCGTGAAGGTCCAGTGGCTGACGTCGCGCGTGCCGGCCAGCGTGATCGGTACCACGCTGCCGCGGACGAAACGCTCCGGGTAGACCTGCCGCAGTACCGACAGCTGGAACTGCACGCTCAGTCGATCCTGCGTTCCGGGTTCGGCCTCTCCCTGTCGATTGTCCTCGGTGAAGGTGACGCGGCGGTTGGCCCAGTCGAATTGGGTGGTCGATACCGGACGGCGAGGGCGGGTCTCGGAATATCGCTCGGGCTCCAGGCCAAAATCGGGATCGAACAGGCCCTGCGACGACTCGACGAAATTCACGACATCGATGCTCAGGTCCGACTGGTAGTGTCCGTTCTGGAACCGCCAGCGTGTCGTGGTGCGCCCGCGCACTCCGAGCATGAAGCCTCCGACGCGAACCGTCCCATAGGACGCGTAGACCAAGCGGGCCGACTTCGGCAGCACCACCTGCACCGCGGCGTGCCCCGGCGGCGAGCGTGGCGGCGGCTCCGGGGCCGCCGAGGCAGCGGCGGCCGGCTCAGGCGCCGTCTCGGCCGGCGCGGCCGTTGCGACGGCTTGGTCGGGAGCCGCACCGGGTCCCGATGGCGGGGGGGCCGCAGTCGCGATGTCGCTGGTCTTTGGCGCAGCCGATTGCCCAGAGGCGGGCACAGGCTGTTGCGTTCGCGCCTCGGGCGCCGGCGCAGCAGCGCGGGTCGGGCCGGGTCGGCCCGACGCACCCGTGCGGACCGCCGTCAACGGCGTGGCCTCGACGCTCGTGGGCCCGCGGCGTCGGGCCGTGAGGGCCCGGACCACGGCGCGGCGAGCGGGCAATGCGATTGGAGTCTGCGGCGGCGGCAGCAGCGCAACGTCGATCATCGGGGGCGGTGGCTCGCGCCGCGGCAGAAATACCCGGATGCCCGCCAGCGTCTGCCATGCCGACAGGTGAATCAGGACGGCCAGCACGAGCGCGACACCGGCCCGCGGCGCCAGGCTCGCACCGCCGTACGTCAGGGGCATCGAGGACACGACAGGGAGAATAAGATACCGGGGTCCCCAACGGTCGATCCGAACGCAGGAGGCTCAATCCAATGGCCGATCCGAATCCCCTGGCTGGAATGCCGCTTGCGGAATCGCTCGCGAACAACATGAACGAGTCGCTGCAGTGGATGGCCCGCATGTGGGGCAACCCGGCAGCGGCTTCGGCGGCCGGCGCCGAATCGCTGTTCGGGGCTCAACCGCCGCTGCCCGTGGGCATGCCTTCGATGCTGATGCCGACGCTCGATCCGAAGGAGCTCGAAAAGCGGATCACCGACCTGCGCACGGTCGAGCACTGGCTCGACATGAACCGCGCGTTGCTGCACTCCACGATCCAGACGCTGGAGATGCAGCGCAACGCGATCGTCGCGCTGCAGTCGATGGCGCGCTCCGCGCAGGCCGGCCCGTCGGTCGCAAGCACCGGCAATGTCGGCCCCGATCCGGCCGCCCAGGCGCGCGGCGACCCCCCGGCGGGCGCCCAGCCGCTGGCCTTTGACCCGTCGCAGTGGTGGAACGCGCTGCATGAGCAGTTCGCTCGCGTCGCATCGGCAGCGGCGCAGCAACCCGCTGCTGCCGATCCGCCCGCTGAAGGCAAGGCCGACGCCGTGCGGCCAAAGTGGCCTGCAGAGGCGCCGCAAGCGCCGCCGGAAGGCAAGTCCGCCCGGAAACCGTCCTGAGCCTAGGTCGACCGGTGCGTGCTGCGCCAGGTGGCAAGGGCCGGCGGGATATCGTTCAGCGACCGCAGCGCCAACACGTCTGCCGGTACGCGCCGCACGAGCGCCGAGCACGATCCGCCGACCCAGATCGCCGTGACCGGCGGAAGCTTGCTGCGCAACTCCACGATCCCGTCGATCACCTGGTTCGGGTTCAAGGCTTCGCTGAACGACAGCGCGGCGATATCCACGCGCTGCACCGCTGCCGCCCTCACGATATCCAGCAGGGGCGTCTGAACGCCCAGCGACACGCATCGGCATCCTTCCAGCGCGAAGAACGCCTCGGCCATCAGCAGTCCGAGTCCGTGAGACTCCTGCGGGAAGGTGGTCAGCAGCACGACCGGAGGCCGGCTGCCCGGGCGCGGGATCGAGCTGATCGCATTGCGCAACACCACCTGGATCGATTCGGTGTACAGGTGTTCTTCGTAGATTTCCAGGCGACCGCGGGCCCAGGCGTCGCCGACCAGCTCGTTCAGCGGCGACACGGCTTCAGACACGAAGCGCGCCAGCCCGATGCGCAACAACGACTGCGAGAGCTGCCGGCGTAGCTCCTCGACCCGGTGCTGGCGAATCAGGTCCAGGTACACGTCCAGGCCGCCGTGCAAACGCGCCACCTCGGCGCGTCGGGCTGCGTGAGGGGCGGCCGAGTCGGCCAGCCGCTCGAGTTGCTCCATGGCCAGCCCGATCACCTTGCCGGGCCGATGGCCCTGATCGAGCAGCCGTTTCAACACCCGGAGCTTCTCGACGTCCTGACGTGAATAGACGCGCTCGCCGGAAGGGTCCCGGGCCGGGAGTGGGAAGCGATAGCGGCGCTCCCAGACCCGCAGCGTGTCCTTGCTCAGTCCGGTGTCGCGTTCGACCGCGGCGATTCCGAATGCACCGCCGGCGGAGTCGGGAACCGCATCGTTCATGGCGAGGTCAGCGTCTATCTGTCCACGACAATCTATCAACTCTAGCGTATCACGCTGCAGGGGTAACGATACGGCTTTTGGCTGGTCGCTTGGCTAGTGCCGGCGTAACGCGCGCGCGGATCGGCCAATCGGCGGGCGTTTGTCCAAGGCACGTAAGCGCCAGGCACACAGCGACCGCGCCGCGGCATCCCAGCGGCGCGGTTTGCGAAAACGAGGGGGCTGCGGCACACTCGACCGCTTCGACCTGAACCCAAACTGGACGCGGAACGAAGGTCCTGCCAGCTGATGAACGCTCCGGATTTGCTCTTCCTGCCCGATGTGCAGTCGTCGGCCGATCTGCGGCAACTGGCCATTCAGCAGGTCGGCGTGCGCGCGATCCGCCACCCGGTGACGATCGCCTCTGCGCGCGGCCCGCAGCCGGCGGTGGCCTCGATCGACATGTTCGTCGGGCTGCCGGCCCACCAGAAGGGCACGCACATGTCGCGCTTCATTGCGGTGCTGCAGGAAAACCGCGAGCCGCTCTCGGCCGCGGTGGTGGGTTCGCTGGTGCGATCGATGTTGCAGCGCCTCGAGGCTTCCAGCGGCTCGATCGAGGCCCGCTTTGCCTACTTCGTCAACAAGACGGCCCCGGTCAGTGGAGTCGAGAGCCTGATGGACTACGACGTCACTCTGGCGGCCCGCGCTTCGGGCGCAGCGCTGTCGCTGACGCAGAAAGTCGTCGTCCCGGTCACCAGCGCGTGCCCGTGCAGCAAGCGGATCTCGGACTACGGCGCGCACAACCAACGCTCGCACGTGACGGTTCAGGTGGAACTGGCATCGGCTCTGGCGCTCGACGAGCAGATCCGGATCGCCGAGAGCTCGGGTTCGTGCGAAGTGTGGGCGCTGCTGAAGCGGCCCGACGAGAAATACGTGACCGAGCGCGCGTACGACAATCCGAAGTTCGTCGAAGACGTCGTGCGCGACGTGGCGCTGGAGCTGAACGGAGACGGCCGCGTGATCGCGTACACGGTCGAATGCGAGAATTTCGAGTCGATACACAATCACTCGGCCTATGCAATGATCGCGCATGACAAGCGCACGGCCGGCTAGCCGCTGAAGGCACTGCCCGGCCAGCGGGGCGAGCCTGGCCTCGATAAGCGGCTCGCGGAATCTTTCGGCGGACTGTCCAGCGGGAGACGCGATATGGACATGCTCTATCCGGACCTGTTCAAGTCGTTCGAAGCCGTCCGCTGGAACATGGAAACGGACATCCCTTGGAACCGATTCGACGGCGCGCGGCTCACCGAAGACCAGGCGGTGACGATCAAGATGAACGCGATCACCGAATGGGCGGCGCTGCCCGCCACCGAGATGTTCCTGCGCGACAACCGGGACGATTCGGACTTCTCCGCCTTCATCTCGGTGTGGTTCTTCGAGGAGCAGAAGCATTCGCTGGTGCTGATCGAGTACCTGCGCCGCTTCCGCCCGCATCTGGTGCCGACCCGCCAGGAACTGCACAACGTGCGCTTCGAATTCGATCCGGCGCCGGCGCTCGAAACGCTGATGCTGCATTTCTGCGGCGAAGTGCGCCTGAACCACTGGTACCGGTGCGCCGCGGAATGGCATACGGAACCGGTGATTTGCCACATCTACCAGCTGCTGTCGCAGGACGAGGCACGGCACGGCGGGGCCTACCTGCGCTACATGAAGAAGCATCTGGCCGAACTGGGCGATACCGCGCGCGCCGCGTTCGCCAGGATCGGCGTGCTGATGGCGAGCGCCCGCCGCACCGACCGGGCGCTGCACCCGACCAATCTGCATGTGAACCGGCGCCTGTATCCGAGGGACACGGTGCAATCGCGGCTGCCCGATCCCGGATGGCTGGACCGCTGGCTTGACCAGCAGATCCGGTTCGATGCGCAATGGGAAACGCGCGTGGTCAAGCGCATTCTGCATAACCTGAGCCTGCTGTTCGAGCGTACGTTCGAAACCGTGCAGGACTTGAACCGGTATCGCAAGGAGTTGACATCGTCGCCGGCCTGAAGGCCGGGGATCGCTGCTGCGCCGGCGCTCGTGGGGGCGATGCCGGCGCGATCCGATCGCGCTAGATGAGCGCAGTTCCGGCTCACGTGCCGCTGATGGTCACGACGCGAGGGCGCGCGATCGAGTGCGTGCATCACGGCTCGATCGCGGTGTGTGACCTGCGCGGCGACCTCGTTTTCGGTCTGGGCGACGTCCAGGCGCTGAACTTCGCACGCTCCGCGCTCAAGCCGCTGCAGGCGCTGCCGTTCGTCGAGGACGACGGTCCGGCCCGCTTCGGATTCGGATCGCACGAAGTGGCGCTGATGTGCGCCAGCCACAGCGGCGAAGCGGTCCACGTGCGGATCGTGCAGCGGATGCTGGCGCGCGTCGGCGCCCGCGAGACCGATCTGCAATGCGGCTGCCACCCGCCGCTCTACTACGCGGCCACCGGCGAGCCGGTGCCGCCGCGAGCCCGCTTCAGCGCGCTGCACCACAACTGCTCCGGCAAGCACGCGGGCTTTCTCGCCTACTGCCGGCTGCACCGCCACCGGCTGGCCGACTACCTGGCGCCCGAATCGGCGTTGCAGCTGCGGGTCCGCAACACGGTGCAGCAGTTCGCCGAAACGGGCCCGATCGAGTCGGGGATCGATGGCTGCAGCGCTCCGAACTACGCGTTGCCGCTGGTGCGCCTGGCGCAGGCTTATGCGCGGCTGGCCGCCGGCGAAGACAAGGCGCTGAGCGCGCTGCGCTACGCGATGTTGCGCCACCCGGACCTGGTATCGGGCACGGCGCGGATCGATCTGGCGCTGGCGCGGGCCGGCGGCGGCGACTGGATCGCCAAGGCGGGGGCCGATGGCGTGCAGGCGATTGGGGTGCGTTCGCGCGGGCTGGGAATCGCGGTGCGAATCGCCGACGGCAACGCGCGCGCACTGCACACCGTCACTGCCGAGGTGCTGTTCCAGATAGGGCTTCTGGCCAAGCCGGCCGACAGCCCGCTCGCCCGGTTCTTTCGGCCAGCGTTGAACAATTACCGGGGCCTGACGGTCGGGTCGCTGCAGCCGCTGTTCGAGCTGCGCCGCGCTTAGCACTGCGATCAGCGGGCTTCGGGGCGTTCCAGGCCGGCCCCTTTCAAGGGGCCGGCCGCTTCGGGACTCGCCAGCAGGTCGAGCAGGGCCCGGGCACCGGCTGGATCGCGCGTCGAAGCCCCGATCACGCCGGCATACACCGTGTAGATCTGGATCGGGGCTGGCAACGGCCCGACCAGTGCGACTCCCTTGACGCCGACCAGCTCGCTGGTCATCTGGATGCCGATTTCGGCTTCCCCGGTGGCGACGCGCTGCGCGACCGCCCCGCCCGGCACCAGTAGCGCCTTTGGCCTCACCGAATCGGCGACGCCGAGGCGATCCAGCAGGCGCGAGAAATAGATGCCACTGGTGCCGCCGGCGGCCGGGTCGACGTAGGCGATCGAGCGGGCCTGGCGCAACGTGCGCTTGAACGCCTCAACGCTGCCGATGTCGGGCCGCGGCGCGTTCTGGCGCACCGCAACCCCGAGGCCGACCCGCGCCAGTTCAACTCTTGAGCCGGCCGCGAAGCGACCGGAGGTCTTTTCGATTCCGGCCGGCGTCAGCAAGGCGACATCGAATCGCTCCCCCTGGTTGATCCGTTGCACCAGGCGGCCGACCGTGTCCTCCTCGATCAACACCCGCTGGCCCCGTCGCTTTTCGAATTCGGCCGCCATCGCGCCGACGAAGCGCCCGCAGGCTCCCGCACTCAGCACTTTCAACGGCCCGGCAGCGCAGGGGAGCGGCAGCAGCCAGGCAGCCGTCGCCAGCGACAGCACGGCGCCTCTGAGCGTGACGAGGTCGAGCCGGTTTGCGACGCGCATCGCGTGAGCCTACCGGTTTCGAAGCCAGTATGCTCGCGGTCCGGAGCCCTGTGCCGGCGTCCGGCCACAGGCAGGTCATCCGCGATGAGCCGGTTTTCAACTTCCGACCTGCCTCGAACCGTCGGATTCCGTTACCACTGGCTGGTCCCCGGCGACCTGAACGGCTTTTTCGCGCTGGCGATCGACAACCTCGCGTTGCTTGGCGGGATGAGCGCGCTTCTGACCGGCGTCTTCCATCTGCCTTCGGGCCTGGTCTTCGGAAGGATGGTTCCCGGCACCGCGCTCGGAGTGCTGGTCGGCGATCTGGCCTATACCGCGCTGGCATTCCGGCTGGCGCGCCGCGAGCGGCGCGACGACGTGTGCGCGATGCCGCTGGGCGTGGATACCCCGTCGATGTTCGGCTTGTGTCTCGGCGTGATCGGTCCGGCGTGGTTGGCGACCGGGGACGCCGACCGGACGCTGGCGATCAGCACCGCGGTGCTGGCGACCATGGGCGCCATCAAGATCGTCGCAGCGTTCTTCGGCGACTGGGTGCGTCGCAGCTTGCCCCGCACCGCGTTGCTCGCCGCTCTTTCGGCTGTCGCGATCGTGCTGATCTGCTTCTTTCCGATGACCAGGATCATCGCCGACCCGGTCGGCGGGCTGGTCGCGTTGGGGGTCGTTTTCTGCACGCTGATCGGCGGCCGGCGCCTGCCGTTCCGGGTTCCGGCGATGGTCGGCGCGTTGCTGCTGGGGCTGGCGGCCTGGGCGGCAGCGCACGCGCTCGGAGCGCCGGCTGCCGCTGCTCGGATCGACGGCGTCGGCCTGCAGTGGGCGGTGCCGTTGCCGACACGTTCATGGCTGGACGGGCTGGCCGCCTCGCTGCACTACATTCCGCTGGCGGTTCCATTCGCACTGGCTACGCTGGTCGGCGGCATCGACAACACCGAAAGCGCCGCGGCGGCCGGCGACCGCTACCGGACGCGCGACATTCTGCTGGTCGAAGGGGCCGCGACCTTCATTGCCGCGCTGTGCGGCGGTGTGGTACAGAACACGCCTTACATCGGGCACCCGGCCTACAAGCGGATGGGCAGCCGTGCCGGTTACACCGTGGCCACCGGCCTGTTCATCGGACTGGGGGCCTGCTCCGGCATCGTTGGCCTGTTGCTGTCCCGGCTGCCGGAGACGGTGCTGGTGCCGGTGCTGGTGTTCGTCGGCCTGGAGATCAGCGCGCAGGCATTTCGCGAGACCGATCGCGACCACATGCCGGCCATCGCGATCGCCTTCATTCCGGCGATCGCCCAGCTGGTACTGATCCATTGGAACGGCCTGCTCGGCGCGCTGCAGCTCGCCCCCGAGCAGCTGCCGCCGGCACAGCTGGACACGTACCAAGCGCTCTTGCTGCTGGCCAACGGCTTCATCGTCAGCGCGATGCTCTGGAGCACGCTGGTCATCGACCTGATCGACCGTCGGCGCGGCCGCGCGCTGGTGATCTGCCTGCTGGCGGCCGCATTGACGCTGTTTGGCGCGATTCACTCGCCCTACGCGGACGGCCGCCTATTCCTGCCCGATGCTTCGACTCCGGGGTCGACCTGGGCGCTGGCGGCAGGCTACGTGCTGCTGGGCGCTGTGACCTGGGCGATCGACCGCTTCGACCAGCGCTGAGCCCCTCGCTGACCCGCTCCATTGACCCGCTCCATTGACCCGCTCAGTCGGCCGCTGCCGACGTCGCCGCGCCCGGTCAGGGCGAGCCGACCACGATCACTTTGAAACTTCCAGGCACCGCCTCGGGACGCGCCGCCTTCTGCCCCGGCGCGACCGGCGCCTCCGGCTTGAAGTCGGCCGTCGGCAGGTAAAGCTTGTGCAAGGCGTGGTCCGCGGCGATCGTTCGAGCGCCGCGCGCGACCGTGACGGTGGCGAGTGTTTCGAAATGCCCCGGCGCCGTTTCGCCGATCACGCTGGCGGTGCCGTCTCGGCCGTTGGCGCTGACCGCGTACCCGTCCAGCCAGACGACACCATCAGAGCCTGCACCGATGCCGGCTTGACCGATCACTTTGCCGGCAAGCGGATCGCTGACCACCATCAGCCCGTTGCCGCATACCGAATAGAGCCTGCCCTGCGGATCCAGGTCCAATCCGGTCGGACTGTTGCACGGGGCGATGGAATAGCGTCGGACCAATCGGCCCGAGCGAGCGTCAAGCACACCGACCTCGGCCGTATCCTCGACGTTGAAGTACACGAGACCATGGCCATCGGCGACCGCGAATTCCGGCTTGCCGCCCACCGCGATCGACGCGGCGACGACGTCGCCGGTCCTGGCGTCTGCGACCGTCGCATCGTGCGAGCGTCCATTGAAAGCGATCACGCGCCGCGACAGGGGTTCGTAGACGATCGCATCCGGATTGCCGCCCGCCTTGATCGATCGCAATCGCTTCTGCGTAGCCAGATCGTAAACGCCGATTTCGTCGTCGGCGCCGTTGCTGGTGAACACCACGCCGAGCTCGTCCGCGGTTGCGATGCCGTGCACGCCGCGCGTATCGGCCAGTTGGCCGATCAGTGTGTCCCGAGCGGTGTCGATGATGTCGGTCTGAGTGCCGTGCGCGACGTAAAGGCGATGCTCGCGCTGGTCGACGAATGCATAGTCCCAGCGCGTGGGGCCGGCCACCGGGAGCCAGGCCGTGACCCGGTATTCAGGCGGCGCCGCCAGCGCGGCGGTGGAAAGCAGCGACAGGAACACAAGCTTCATCCGAGCCCCCACCGGTTTCGGAAACGCGATCAGATTCCCCAGCCGGTGACTTGCAGCGTCTGCCCGGTAATACCCGCCGAGGCATCGGAGGCTAGGAAAACGACGACGCGGGCGATGTCCTCCTTCTTGGCCCATTTCTTCAGATCCTTGGGCTTCATCGCTTCGATGTTCGATCCGGTGTCGACGAGCCCCGGCGCTACCGCGTTGACGCGGATAGCGTGATCGCGCCCTTCCAGGGCCAGCGTGCGGGTCATCGCTTCCACGCCCGCCTTGGCGCAGTTGTAGGCCACCATGTTGGCCTGGGGGGACCCGGCGCGGGCGAAATTGATGATCGTGCCTCCCCCCGCGTCGCGCAGACGGGGAAACACCGCTCGCGCGCACAGAAACGCGGCCAGAAGATTGTTGTTCATTTCGTTGTTCCAGTCCTCGAGCGTGTGCTCGACGGCGGGCTTGTAGCGGGTCAGGCCACCGGCCAGGTTGACGAGGATGTCGATCCGGCCGTGCTTCAACACCACCCGATCGACGGCCTCACGCACTTCGGACTCGTCGGCAAGATTGGCCGCCACCGGCAGCACGCGCGCCCCGCTTGCCGCCAACTCCTGCGCTCGGGCTTCGACGTGATCGCGCGAGCGGGCCACGATTCCAAGGGCCGCGCCCTCCGCTGCCAGCGCCCGGGCGACCGCTTGTCCGATCTGCTGGTCGCGGCTCACGCCCGTCACCAGCGCGACTTTGCCAGATAGCAAAGCTGTCATAGAGCCTCCTTCCCGATCCGGGCGCGCCGGCGTCCGTATCCGCCCTGTATCCAGCCGCCCGTTGGCGACAATATCCGGTTTCCATGGCACGCGGAGCCCATGGTGGCGGCGCTGTTAGTTGACGGGGGTCCGGTACACTGTGCGCTGACCGACCGCCGCACTGACCACGCACTGACCCACATTCATGCTCGCCGAACAGCGGCAGGCGATCGCGGACCTGTTGCGCCAGGCGCTGAGCCCAATACGCGCCGCGCCTGACCCCGTCGAACTGCAGCGTCCGAAGCTTCCGGAGCACGGTGACCTGTCGTCCCCGGTCGCGCTGGGGCTGGCGCGCGAGCTGGGGCAGCCCGCCCGGCAGATTGCCGAGCAGATCGCGGCCCGCCTGCGCGAGCTGCCGGCCGCCCGCGATCTGCTGGCTGCGGTCGAGGTGGCCGGGCCCGGCTTCATCAACCTGCGTCTTAACGCCGCCGCCAAGCAGGCGGTGGCGCATGCGGTCCTGCGCCAAGCGAGCCACTTCGGCCGCGGGGCCGAGGGCGAAGGCCGTCGCGTGGTCGTGGAGTTCGTCTCCGCCAACCCGACCGGACCGCTGCACGTGGGGCACGCGCGTCAGGCTGCGCTGGGCGACGCGCTGGCTAACCTGCTCGCGGCACGCGGCTGGCAGGTATCGCGCGAGTTCTATTACAACGACGCAGGCGCGCAGATCGACCGCCTGGCGACCTCGGTGCAGGCGCGCGCGCGCGAGTTGCTCGGCGAGCCGATCGATCCGGACCTGATCGGCTATCTGGGCGAATACATCGTCGAGATCGCGCGCGCGTTTCTGGCCGGCGCGACAGTTCAGGCGCGTGACGGAGCCGCCGTGCAGTCGAGTGGCGACCCCGCGGATCTGCAGTCGGTCCGCGCCTTCGCGGTGGCGTACCTGCGCAACGAGCAGGACCTGGACCTGGAGACGCTGGGCCTGCGCTTCGACCACTTCTACCTGGAATCGTCCCTGTACTCGGACGGGCGGGTCGAGGCGACCGTTCGGGCCCTGGCCGAAGCCGGACTGACGTACGAATCGGAAGGGGCGCTGTGGCTGCGCACCACGGCGATTGAAGGCAGCGGTGACGACAAGGACCGCGTGATGCGCAAGGCGGACGGTACCTACACGTACTTCGTGCCCGACGTGGCCTACCACGTGACCAAGCTGCAGCGGGGCTACGCCCGTGCGATCAACATCCAAGGGTACGATCACCAGAGCGAGGCCGTGCGCGTGCGAGCCGCGCTGCCGGTGGTGGGGCCGCCGATGGGCTTGAAGGTCCCGCCCGACTATCCGGAGTACATGCTGCACAAGATGGTGCGGGTGATCCGCGGCGGGCAGGAAGTGAAGATGTCCAAGCGGGCGGGCGAGTTCGTCTCGCTGCGCGATCTGGTCGATTGGGCTGGGCGCGACGCAACGCGCTTTTTCCTGGTATCTCGCAAGGCTGACACCGAGTTCGCGTTCGACGTGGATCTGGCCTTGTCGCATAGCGAGGACAACCCGGTGTATTACGTGCAGTACGCTCACGCCCGCATCTGCTCGGTGCTCGCCCAGGCGACCGAGCAGGGCACGGCGCTGGACGAGAAGACCGCGTTGCAGGTCGACCTGGCGCCGCTCGTTTCCGCGCGCGAGATGGCGGTGCTGGCCCGCCTGAGCGACTTTCCGGACCTGGTGCGCGAAGCGGCCGACGTGCTGGCACCGCACCAGGTCGCCTTCTACCTGAGGGAGCTCGCGGCCCAGCTGCACGGGTTCTACAATGCCGAGCGGATTCTGGTCGAGGACCGGGACCTGCGCGCGGCCCGGCTTGCGCTGTTGCTCGCGGTGCGCCAGGTTGTGAGAAACGGGCTTGACCTGATCGGCGTGTCCGCCCCCGAACGGATGTAAGCATGCGTGCGCTGAGCTGGTCTGATCGTGCAATGGTGGGCTTCATCTCCGGCCTGGTGCTGGGCGTCGGACTGTCGACCGCCGCGGCGCTTTACATCACGAACTCGCCCGTGCCGTTCGTCAACAAGGTGCAGCGGCCCACCGAGAAGGTCAATCCGGGGGCCGGCGGGCAGCTTCCGGATCCGAATCGGCCGCTGTATTCGAATCGGGCCGTGCTGCCGGCCCCGCCGTCAGACCGCCCGCGCGAAGGCACACCAGCGCCGATCGAGGATAAATCGGGGCCTGCTCCGGGCGCGGCACTGCCGTCGACCGCGACCGACAGCGGCGGGCGGATGCTGCAGACCGGAGCCTTCAAGTCGGCAGAGGACGCCGACGCGATGCGGGCCCGGCTGGCGCTGCTCGGACTGGACGCGCGCGTGTCGCAAGTCACGCAGGACGGCGCGACCGTTCTGTACCGCGTGCGGATCGGCCCCTATCGCGAGCTCGACGACCTGTCGGGAATCCGCCGCACGCTGTCGGAAAACGGTATCGAGTCGCAAGTCGTGCGCACTCCGTGATGGCCAGTCGCGTCAGCCGGCGGACCCCGCCGCGCGTTTAACCAGTCAAACCCGATTCCACCCAGCTGAGGTAAGCCATGCCAGTTCGAAATACACGTCGTGACGTTCTGATCGGCCTGTGTTGCGCGCCGTTGACGCCGCTGGTGGCCCGTGCCCAGGGCAACACGACGCCGGAGGCCGGTACCGATTACGTCGTGCTGAAGAGCCCGCAGCCGGTGGAGACCGGCGACAAGATCGAAGTGCTGGAATTCTTCCAGTACAGCTGCCCGCACTGCTTCGCCTTCACGCCGGACCTGACCGCCTGGCGCAAGCACCTGGCGCCCGACGTCGCCTACGCACGCGTGCCGGTTGCCTTCGACCCTTCGCGGCAGCCGCATTCGCAGATCTACTACGCGTTGCAGGCACTCAATCGCCTGGACGACATGCACGACAAGGTGTTCAGCGCGATTCACGTCGCCCATCGCCACCTGATGGATACGGACGAGATCGCCGATTTCATGGCCGAAAACGGGATCAACAAGGCGCAATGGCTTGCGACCTACAGTTCGTTCTCGGTCATGACAAAGTCCAATCAGGCCGTGCAGATCTGGACCTCCTACAAGATCGACGGCACCCCGACGCTCGGCTGCGACGGCAAGTTCCTGACCTCGCCCTCGATGGTGCGCGGCCATACGCGCGCCGGTTGCCTCCAGGTGATGGATTACCTGATCGACCGGTCCCGGCGCGAGCGGAAGAAAAAATAGAGTCAGAGGCCGGGGCATCCGGGCTGGAGGTGAGCGGGCGGGGGACCGGGTGCGGTTCCGCTCGCGTTACGCCCTTCGCCATGCCGGGGGCTCGGGCGTGCTGACCTCGCTCCACCGCACCCGGTCCCCCGCCCGCTCACCTCCAGCCCGGATGCCCCGGCCTTGGTTCGATTCGTGTCGAATAGCGCCGTCCCGCGCCGTTGAGGCAGACGCGTGAACGTATTCATCACCGGCGCTTCCAGTGGCATCGGGGCGGCGCTGGCGCGCGAATTTGCGGCGCGGGGGGCGACCTTGGGGCTGGTGGCGCGGCGCGGTGAGGCGCTCGATGCACTGATGGCCGGGCTGCCCGGCCGCCACCGGCGTTATGCGCTCGACGTCACCGATCGCGCGCGTCTGGTCGAGGCCGGGCGTGAATTCGAGCAAGCCAGCGGGGGCGCCGACATCGTCGTCGCCAACGCCGGCATCTCGGCCGGGACGCTGACCGAGTATGCCGAGGATCTGCCGGTGTTCGAGCGGGTACTCGCCACTAATTTTCTGGCGGTCGTCGATACGTTTCACCCGTTCGTGGCTCCGATGCGCCAGCGCGGCCGGGGCAGGCTGGCCGCCATCGCCAGCGTGGCCGGCGTGCGCGGGCTGCCCGGCGCCGGCGCGTATTGCGCTTCCAAGGCGGCGCTGATCACCTACTGCGAGAGCCTGCGCGTGGAGTTGCACGGCAGCGGCGTGCGGGTGGTGACGATCGCACCAGGCTTCATCGATACTCCGATGACCGCCGGCAATCCCTACCCGATGCCATTCCTGATGACCGCCGAGTCCTTCGCGCGCCTGGCTGTTAAAGCGATTCTGCGCGGTGACGCCTACCAGGTCATCCCGTGGCAGATGGCGTGGCTGGCGCGCGTTCTACGCGTACTTCCGAACCGCGTGTTCGATCGGATCATGCAAGGACGCGCACGCAAACCGCGCATCGGATCCAGCGCCTAGTTGCCGGGCTGCCGGCACAACTGCCGCAGCGAGGTCATCTGCTCGCCCCACCATAGACCCATCATGCGGCTGAACGCCGCGTCCTGGGCCCGCGCGGGCCGGACCGCTCCGCGTGCTGCTTGAACGCGAGGAGTTGCTCGTCCCACAATTCCTCGATCTGCGCGAGCCAGTGGCGCACGGGTGCGAACGCGGCGGGGTCCAGCCGGTACACGCGCACCCGCGCGTCGGTCTCGATTCCCTCCTCGACCACGAGCCCCGACTTGCGCAGCACTCGCAGGTGCCGGCTCAGTGCCGGCGGGCTCATGTGGATCGCCTGCGCCAGTTCGCCGGCGCGGCGCGGCTTGGCCAGCAGGGCCTGGATCACGGCTCGCCGGGTGGTGTCAGAAAGCGCGGCGAAGGCGGCGCTCAGATCGGGGGCGCGGGTGGAGTTCATCGGCCCTCCACCATGGCCAGACGGGGCCGTGCATCGAACCGGGGCTTCAGCGCGTCGGCGGATTGCGTACGCGCTGCGAGACCCACCACATGTGCCCTTCCGGATCGAGTGCCCCATAGGAGCGATCCGCCCAGTAGTCGTCCCCGTAGTCGTGCGTCGCGGGCTCTTCGACGATGCGCGCGCCGCGGGCGCGCGCGTGCTTGCAGTGCGCGTCCGCGTCGTCGACGAAAAACATGATGCACTGGGTGTTCGCTCCATCGAGCGAGCGCGGGCTGCGCATCGCACGCTTCCAGCCGCGCTCCGCGTCGGCGTTCTCCTGGCTTACCATCACGAGGCCGTCGCCATAGGTGAGCTCGCTGTGCTCGATCCGGCCACCGTCGCCCTCGACTTTGAGCCTGACCTCGAAGCCGAACGCGTCGCACAGCCAGTCAATGGCGGCCCCGGCGTCCTGGTAGAAGACCGAACTGGAAAAGCGTGGCCAGTCGCTGGGGCTAGGTTTCACCGCGGCCTCCGATGATTCGATAGTTTATGATGTTCGATAATATTAACCTAATCGTTAACTATTTGAAAGTACTCGAATAACAACGATCTGCCTGGAAACGAGGACACTTGATGCTGGCCGACGTGGTGCTCGCCGTCCACGTGGCGATCGTGATCTTCATTACGGCCGCACTGCCGCTGATCTGGATCGGCGCCGCACTGCGCTGGCGCTGGATCCGGATCGGCTGGTTGCGCGCGCTGCACCTGGGCGCAATCGGCTTCGTGGCGCTGGAGTCGCTGGCCGGGATCGCGTGCCCGCTCACCGTGTGGGAAGCCCTGTTGCGGCATCGGCAGCCGCCGCAGGGCTTGATCCAGCAATGGATCGAGCGCGCTTTGTACTACGACCTTCCGGCCTGGGTATTCACGCTGGCCTACACGGCCTTCGCCCTGGCAGTGGCGTTGACGTGGTGGATCGTTCCGCCGCGCGCTACTTCTCGATCCGGGTGATCTTCGAGCCTTCCAGCGTCAGGTTGGCCATCAGCCCCTTGTTGGAAAACACGAAGCCGATGATCGGCTTGTTCTGGGTCTCCGTGTCGATCGCCCCCCCGGCGCCCAGCGTCGCGAGCGCGACCGAACCGTCGACCCCTGCCTTCCAGCCCTTGCTCTCGCGGAACTTGCTGAGCGCGTCGGCCGTCATGAACAGCAGCACGAGGCTCTTTTCCTGGACCCCCGCCTGAAGTCCCCACGAGGCCGAAATGATGTTGTAGTAAGCGACGGTTTTGCCCCCGACCAGCAGCGCGCCCTCGCCGTATTCGCCCCCGACGATCAATCCGGCCTTGACGATCGTCGGGAACACCAGCATGCCGGCCGATTTGCCGGCCAGCTCCTTGGCAGCTGCACTGGTCCGGTACAGATCCTGAATCGCCGCGCCCACGTGGGCGTCGAGTTCCTCCTTCGAGGCGGCGGCCACCGGCGGCGGCGACAGCGCGAATCCGCACAGCACAAGCGCCGCAGCCGCGGTTCGGGTGATGCCTTCGACCATTGCGTTCATTTGGGTCTCCCTGGTTGAACGAGAATCGGCGGTCAATTCGCGCGCAGCCGATCGAATCCCTCGCGCAGGTCGGCGATCAGGTCGTCGGCATCCTCCAGCCCCGCGCTGATCCGGAACATCGGCCCCGAAGGCGGCAGCGGCTCGACCGTGCGCTCAGGCCGGGTCGGAATCAGCAGGCTTTCGAATCCGCCCCAGGAGTAGCCGCGCCCGAACAGCCGCAGTCCGTCGATCATCACCTCCAGAGCCCGTTCCTTGACGGTTTCGGCCAGCACGACTCCGAACAGGCCGGTGGCGCCCCGGAAGTCGCGACGCCACAGCGCGTGTCCCGGATCCTCCGGCAGCGCGGGATACAGCACGCGCGCAACCTCAGGCTGTCGGCGCAGCCAGCCGATCAGCCGCTCGGCGTTTTCACGGTGGCGCGCCAGCCGCGCCGCCATGGAGCGCAGGCCACGCAGCGCGAGCCAGCAGTCGTCCGGGCTGGCAATCAGGCCGTACTGGTGGATCGCCTCGCGCAGCGCCGGCCAGGCCGGCTGGTTGGCGGTCACGGTGCCGAGCAGCAGGTCTGAATGACCGCCGATGTACTTGGTGGCCGCGTGCACCGATACGTCGACGCCCAGGGCCAGGGGCTGCAGGTAAAGCGGCGTGGCCCAGGTGTTGTCGACCACGCTGACTGCGCCGTGCCGCCGCGCGATTTGCGCCAGCAGCGGCAGGTCCTGCACCTCGAAGGTCAGCGAGCCCGGGGACTCCATGAACAGAAGCCGCGTCGTGGGGCGAAACTGCCGCTCGATATCCGCCCCGATGCGCGGCGCATAAAAGCTCGTCTCGATGCCGTAGCGCGCCAGTGTGTCGCGGCAGAACCGGCGCGTGGGCGAGTAGACCGAATCGGGCACCAGCACGTGGTCGCCCTGCCGCACGTACGCCAGGATCGCGATCGTGCAGGCCGCCAGCCCCGATGGCAGGGCCCAGCTGCGGTGTCCGGCCTCGAGCGCCGTCAGCGCATCGCAAAAAGCGTGATGGCTCGGCGTGCCGTACAGACCGTAAGCGACCGGCATCGAGTCGTCGCCGCCCGCGCGGCGCCGGACCCGCTCGCGCATGTCGTCCAGGCTCGCATGCAGCACGGTCGAGCCGCGCACCAGCGGCGGATTGACGAACCCGGAGCCGTCCGCGCCGTCGCGGCCCAGCGTGGTCAGGAGCGTCTGCGGTTGCAGGCGTGATCGGTCAGTCACTGCGCCCGATTGTAGACCGCGTGTTCCCGCGCCCGCCGCGGCGCGCTACCATCCTTCCATGCGAGAGTGCTTGCTGCTCCGTACTCACATTCACTCGGGTTGGGGGAGCGGAAGAGCCAAGTAAGGAGCTGTACATGTCGACGGCGGGACTGGATTTCGACCTGGGTGGGGACATCGAGTCGTTGCGCGACGCGGTGCGCGCTTTTGCACAGCGCGAGATCGCGCCGCTGGCGGCCGAAACCGATCGCAGCGACCGCTTTCCGGCGGGCTTGTGGCCGCGGCTTGGCGAGCTCGGCGTGCTCGGCGTCACGGTCGAGGAGGAGTACGGCGGCAGCGGCATGGGCTACCTCGCTCACATGATCGCGATGGAGGAGATCAGCCGGGCATCGGCGTCGATCGGCTTGTCGTACGGCGCGCACTCCAACCTGTGCGTGAACCAGATCCGGCGCAACGGCAACGCCGCGCAGAAGCGCCGCTATCTGCCCAAGCTGGTGCGGGGCGAGCACGTCGGTGCTCTGGCGATGAGCGAAACCGAAGCCGGATCGGACGTGGTGTCGATGCGTCTGCGCGCGCAGGACAAGGGCGGCTCGTACCTGCTGAACGGATCGAAGATGTGGATCACGAACGGGCCGGACGCCGATACGCTGGTCGTGTATGCGAAGACCGATCCGGACAAGGGCGCCGGTGGCATCACCGCGTTCATCGTTGAAAAAGGCATGCGCGGATTTTCAGTCGGCCGCAAGCTCGACAAGCTGGGCATGCGCGGATCTCACACCGGCGAGCTGGTGTTCCGCGACTGCGAGGTGCCGGCCGAAAACGTGCTGGGCGGAGTCGACCAGGGCGTACGCGTGCTGATGAGCGGGCTCGACTACGAGCGCGCGGTGCTGGCGGCCGGCCCCCTGGGCATCATGCAATCGTGCATGGACGTGGTCACCCCGTACATCCACGAACGGCGCCAGTTCGGCCAGCCGATCGGCGAGTTCCAGCTGATCCAGGCCAAGCTGGCCGACATGCTGACCACGCTGTCGGCCTGCCGCGCCTACGTGTACGCCGTCGGTCGCAACCTGGATCGGCTCGGAAGCGATCATGTGCGCAGCGTGCGCAAGGATTGCGCGGGCGCGATCCTGTTTGCGGCCGAACGGGCGACCTGGATGGCGGGAGAGGCAATCCAGATCCTGGGCGGCAACGGTTACATCAACGACTTTTCGACCGGCCGGCTGTGGCGCGATGCCAAGCTGTACGAGATCGGCGCCGGCACGTCCGAAATCCGCCGGATGCTGATCGGGCGCGAGTATTTCGGGGAGACCTCGTGATCCATGAGCGCCTGCCGACCGGCGGGCCCGCATCCGATGCGATCGACGAGCCGCAGGACGTGCTGGTCGAAACTGCGGCCGAACCGGCACGCTTCGACCGCTCGATGCCGCAGCCGGCCGCGATCGCCCACGCGATCCTGGAAGGATTCGACCTGCACTACCGCCGCTTCCGCTACGTGGCGCAGCGGGCCAAGGCCCGCTTCGAGAGCGGCGACTGGCAAGGCATGCGGGCGTCGGCGCGCGAACGGATCGACTTCTACGACCAGCGGGTGCTGGACGCGGTGGCTCGCATTCAGCGCGACTTCGACCTGGACTCGCTGTCCGACGAGGAACGCGATGCGCTGTGGCAGGCGGTCAAGCAGCAGTACGTGGCAGCCCTGGCGCGGCACCGCCAGCCCGAATGCGCCGAGACGTTCTTCAATTCCGTGTGCACCAAGCTGCTGAACCGGCTTTATTTCAACAACGCGTTCATCTTCGTGCGCCCGGGTGTTGCGACCGACTACATGGATTCGGATCCGCCGTCCTATCGCAGCTACTACCCGGCCGCCGCGGGCCTGCGCGACACGCTGCGCCAGATCGTGATCGACATCGGGCTGGCATCGCCTTTCGTCGACATCGAACGCGACATCCGACGGGTGATCCGCTCGATCTGCGAGGCGCATCGCTCGGCCGCCGGCGCCGCCCCCGCGTTGAGCCGGCCGTTCCACGTCGAGCAGGACTGCCAGATCCAGATCCTGTCGAACCTGTTCTACCGCAACAAGGGCGCCTACCTGGTCGGGCGCTTCCTGAACGGCACGCGCATCATGCCGATCGCGGTCCCGTTCCTGCGCGATGTGCGCGGCCAGATCTATGTCGATACGCTGCTGCTGTCGGCCGATATGGTCGCGACGCTGTTTTCGTTCACCCGCGCCTACTTCCTCGTCGACATGGAGGCGCCGTCGGCTTACGTCGAATTCCTGCACTCGATCCTTCCCTACAAGCCGGCGAGCGAGCTGTACACGATGGTGGGTCTGCAGAAGCAGGGCAAGACCCTTTTCTACCGCGACTTCCTGCATCACCTTCGGCACTCCGGCGACTCGTTCCAGATCGCGCCGGGCATCAAGGGCCTGGTGATGACGGTGTTCACGCTGCCCTCGTATCCATACGTCTTCAAGGTGATCCGCGACCTGATCGCGCAGCCGAAGGACACGGACCGTGAGCAGGTGATGGCCAAGTACCGGCTGGTCAAGATCCACGACCGCGTGGGGCGGATGTCCGATACCTGGGAGTACTCGCTGGTCGCGTTGCCGCGCAAACGCTTTTCGGCCGAGCTGATCCGGGAACTGCTGACGTACTGCCCGAGCGTGGTCGAGATCGACGATCAGACCGTGCTGATCAAGCATGTGTACATCGAACGGCGGATGACGCCTTTGAATATCTTCCTGCTGCACGCCACCGACGCCGAGGTCGACCGCGCGATCCGGGAGTACGGGCAGGCGATCAAGGATCTGGCAGCCGCCAATATCTTTCCAGGCGACATGCTATTCAAGAATTTCGGTGTCACGCGCTTGAACCGGGTGGTGTTCTACGACTACGACGAGATCGAGTACATGGTCGACTGCAACTTCCGGCCCATTCCCGAGGCACCCAACGAGGAGGCCGAGCTGTCCGTGGAGCCGTGGTATCCGGTCGGTCCGCGCGACGTGTTCCCCGAGCAGTTCGGGCCTTTTCTTCTGGGCGACCCGAGGATCCGCGCGGCCTTGCTGAAATATCACGCCGACCTGCTCACCCCCGAGTTCTGGCAGCGGCGCAAGGAGCGGATCCTTCAGGGCGTACTGGAGGACATCTTTCCGTATTCCGAGGAACGCCGCTTCGTGAACCGGTATCGGTGCCGGGTAGCCGAACCTCGAGATAACATGGCTCCCCTCTCGCAATAGGCAGAACCTGATCAGATGCCAACCGTACTTGTGGTCGGCGCAACGCGTGGCATCGGGCTCGAGTTCGTGCGTCAGTACGCGGCCGACGGCGCCCGCGTCATCGCGACCTTCCGTCGCCCGCAGGACGCCGAGGTATTGCGCGCGCTCGGCGCGCGCGCCTTGCCGTTGGATGCGCTGGATCCGGATTCGATCGCCGCGCTCGGCCAGCAGCTGGACGGACAACCGATCGACGTTGCGCTGCTGGTGGCCGGCGTAGGCGGTCCCAACACCACCGAGCTCGCCCCGCCGTCGCGCGAGCAGTTCGACGAGGTCATGCGCACCAATGTGCTGGCGCCGATGCAGCTGATCCCCCTGCTCGCCCAGGGCCTGGAGTCGGCGCAGGGCAAGCTGGCGGCGATCTCGAGCCGCAGGGGATCGATCGGGCTGGCGACCGACACCAACAGCTGGCTGTACCGCGCCAGCAAGGCAGCCTTGAACAGCGTGGTGAAGACCGCCAGCATCCACCTCGGCGCGCGCGGGGTTGTCTGCATGGCCCTGAGTCCCGGCTGGGTGCGTACCGACATGGGCGGCCCGTCGGCCAGGCTCGACGTGCGCGACAGTGTGACCGCACTGCGACGCGTAATCGCCGCTGCCAACCGCTCCCACAACGGACGTTTCCTTCAACACACGGGCGAGCAGCTGGAATGGTGAGGGTCGAATCGCGCGGTAAACTGCCGCTCGGCTGAATCCCGCCCCAGCCTTCCCAGACGATGTCCGCCGCCACGATCGCGTCCCTGGTTTTTTTCGTTTTTTCGCTGATCGCAGCCGCCGCCGTCGAGTACCTGCTCCGGGCATTCGCCGAAGAGGCCGGCGTGAACCGCTGGGTGTTCGCCATGGTGCCGGCACTGTTCGCGATGCTGTATTCACTGATCATTTTCCAGAGCGCCGAGCGCAAGATCCGGCGGCTGGGCGAATCGGTCTCCCGCGGCATCCTGGTGATGCTGCTGACCTGGATGTCCTTTGCCGCTCTGACCAGCTGGACCTGGTGCCAGCCGCGCGACTTCGGGTCCTGCCTGAGCAAGACGCTGCTGGTATCGGGCATCGTCGGCGGCGGTCCGATGCTGCTGGGCGCGCTCGGCGCCGGCATACTCACGGGCGTGCTGATCATCCGCCGGCCCAGGCCCCGGATCGAGTGAGCGGCTCGCAGGATGGACAGCAGTCCCGACACACCCGGACTCGATTCGACCGCCCGCTTCTCGGGACGGGCGCAGGCGTATGCCAGCGGCCGGCCCGGCTACCCGCCGCAGATCGCCGCCCACCTGGCGCGCGAGCTCGACTTGCCCCCCGGCGCCGTGATCGTGGACCTGGGCAGCGGCACCGGGCTTTCCTCGCTGATTTTCCTGCAGGCCGGCTTCCAGGTGATCGGAGTCGAACCGAACGCCCAGATGCGAGCGCAGGGCGAGCGCGCCCTGGCCGGCCTGGCCGGCTTTCGCAGCGTGGACGGCAACGCACAGGCCACGACGCTCGATGACGCCTGCGCGGACTGCGTGGTCGCCGCACAGGCCTTCCACTGGTTCGACCTGGGCGCGACCCGCACCGAGGTGCTGCGCATCCTGCGCGGGCCGCCCCGGGCCGCGTTGATCTGGAACGTGCGGCGCACCGACGAGAGCGATTTTTCTCGCGGCTACGAACAGCTGCTGCTCCAGTACGGTACCGAATACCCGCAGATCCGCGAGCGCCACACCGACGAGGACTCGATCGGGGCCTTCTTCGGCGGTTCGCTCTTTCACCGCAGCGAATTCGAGCACGTCACCGAGCTGGACTTCGAGCTGCTGACCGCCCGCGTCAGTTCGGCCTCCTATCTGCCGGCGCCCGATCACAGCGCCTACGCGCCGATGATGAGCGCGCTGCGGCAGCTGTTCGACTCGATGCAGCGCGGCGGGCGTGTGCAGATGCAATACGACGCGCGCGTCTACTTTGGCCTGATCCAGACCCCGAGGACGGCTGATTCAGGACACTGAGCGATGGCAGCCCCGATCGAGTTCTATTTAGACTTCTCGTCGCCCTATTCGTACCTGGCCTCCGAGAGCATCGAGCCGCTGGCGGCCCGCTATGGGCGCAGCGTCGATTACAAACCGATGCTGCTGGGCGTGGCCTTCAAGGTCTCCGGCATGCGCCCGCTGCCGGACGTGCCGCTGAAGGGCGACTACAGCAGACGCGATTTCGAGCGCAGCGCGCGCTTCGCCAGCGTGCCGTTCCTGCTGCCAGAGACTTTTCCGATATCGACAGTCGCGCCGGCGCGCGCGCTGCTCTGGCTGAGCGATACCGATCCGCCACGCGCCGGCAGCTTCGTGCACGCGGCGTTGCGCGCGTATTTCGCCGCGGGTCGCAACATTTCGGACGTTGCGGTGCTCGCGGATGTGTTGCGCCAGGTCGGCGTCGATCCCGGGGCGGCCCTGCAGGCGATCCAGCAGACAGCCGTCAAGGAGCGGCTCAGGGAGCACGTCGATTCGGCGCTGGCTCGCGGAGTGTTCGGCGCGCCGTTCATGTTCGTGGATGGCGAGCCGTTCTGGGGCCATGACCGGCTACCGCAGATCGAGCGGTGGCTCGCGACGGGGCCCTTTTGATTCCGCCGCCGGCTGACACCGAAGGCGCGGACCGCTCGCCAGCGATGAGCCGGCGCCGGCCGGCCGTCGCGTTCATCATGGTGACGTCGCTGATCGACGTGATCGGCATCGGCCTGATCATTCCGATCATGCCGATCCTGGTCGGCGAGTTCACCAGCGGACGCGACGCGCAGGCCTACTGGTACGGCGCGGTCGCGGTCACTTACGGCGCCAGCCAGTTCCTGTGCGCGCCACTGCTGGGCGCGCTGTCGGACCGTTTCGGGCGCCGCCCGCTGCTGCTGCTCGGGATCGCGGGCCTGGGAGCGACCTTCCTGCTGACCGCGCTGGCCCATTCATTGTGGGTGATCGTGGCGGCCCGCGTGCTCGGCGGTGGGCTGTCGGCCAACTTCGCGGTCGGCCAGGCGTACGTGGCCGACATCACGCCGGTGGAGCAGCGCACACAGGCCCTGGGCAGACTCGGCGCGATGTTCGGCATCGGCTTCGTACTGGGTCCGATGCTCGGCGGGGTGCTCGGAGGCATCGACCTGCGCCTGCCGCTTTACGCAGCGGCTGCGCTGTCCGCGGTGAACTGGCTGTATGGCCTGCTGATTCTGCCCGAATCGCTGCCGGCGCACCGGCGCCGGCCGCTTTCGCAGGCGCGCCTGAATCCGCTCACCGCGCTGGCCGGCATCACCCGGCTGCATGGGGTCGGCGCGCTGGTGGCGGCCCTCGCGTTCACGACGCTCGCGCAGTGGATGCTGCAGATGACCTGGGTGCTTTATACAAACTTCAAATTCGCCTGGGGCCCGCGCGAAAGCGGCCTTTCCCTCTTCGTCGTCGGGCTGGTCGCCGTGATCGTGCAGGGCGGACTGCTGGGGCGGCTGATCCGGGCGTTCGGAGAGCGCCGCTTGATCCTGGCCGGCATGCTGTCGGGCACGCTCGCCTATGCAGGCTACGGCCTGGCCACGCAGGCCTGGATGCTGTACGCGATCATCGCGTGCAATTTCCTGGCAATGGGGTCGGTCGTGACGATCCAAGGGATCGTGTCCAAGGCGGCCGCAGCCGAGGAACAGGGCCGGGTGATGGGAACGCTGTCCTCCTTAGGCAGCCTGATGGGTGTCATTGCGCCGATCATCGGCAATTCCGTTCTGGCCCAGGTCACGTTTCTGCCGGCCTCGGATTGGCGGGTCGGAGCGCCGTTCTTTCTATCCTCTGCGCTGCAGGCGCTGGCGCTGGCGATCGCGTGGCGGCACTTTGCCGCCGGCCGCGACAGGCCCCCTGCAACGGTGTCACCCCGGCGGGCCGACGGATGAACGTTCTGGAGACCCGCCTCGAGCGTGGCGGCGACGGGTTCGTTCGCGCGCGGCAGGCGATGAGTGCATTGGTCGAGGACCTGCGCGCCCAGGTAGGCCGGATCGCGCTCGGCGGCGACGAGGCCGCCCGCACGCGTCACGTGGCGCGCGGAAAGCTGCTTCCTCGCGAACGCGTGCAGCTGCTGCTGGATCCCGGCGCGCCCTTCCTGGAGCTGTCGCAGCTGGCGGCGCTGGGCATGTACGACAACGAGGCACCCGGGGCCGGGCTGATCACCGGAATCGGGCGCGTCAGCGGCCGCGAATGCGTGGTGGTGTGCAATGACGCCACGGTCAAGGGCGGCACCTACTTCCCGATCACGGTAAAGAAGCACCTGCGCGCGCAGGACATCGCCCGCGAAAACCGGCTGCCGTGCGTGTACCTGGTCGACTCGGGCGGGGCCAACCTGCCGAACCAGGACGAGGTGTTTCCGGATCGCGACCACTTCGGGCGGATCTTCTACAACCAGGCGACGCTGTCGGCACAGGCCATCGCCCAGATCGCGGTCGTGATGGGCTCGTGCACCGCGGGCGGGGCGTACGTGCCGGCAATGAGCGACGAGACGATCATCGTGCGCAACCAGGGGACGATCTTTCTCGGCGGTCCGCCACTGGTGAAAGCGGCCACCGGCGAGACGGTCAGCGCAGAGGACCTCGGCGGCGGCGACGTGCACACACGCCTGTCGGGGGTGGCTGACCACCTGGCGCACGACGACCGGCACGCGCTCGCGCTGGCGCGCCGGATCGTGGCCAGACTGGGGCCGCAGCAGCGCGCCTCGGTCGCACTGCGCGATCCGGCGCCTCCAGCGCACGACCCGCAGGACCTGTACGGGATCGTGCCGAGCGACGCGCGCCAGCCGTACGACTGTCGCGAGCTGATCGCGCGGATCGTCGACCGCAGCGAGTTCGACGAGTTCAAGGCACGCTTTGGGCCGACGCTGGTCACGGGGTTTGCCTGGATTCACGGCATTCCGGTCGGGATCCTGGCCAATAACGGGATCCTGTTCTCGGACAGTGCGCAAAAGGGAGCGCATTTCATCGAGCTTTGCTGCCAGCGCGCAACACCGCTGGTGTTTCTGCAGAACATCACCGGATTCATGGTCGGGCGTAAGGTCGAGAGCGAGGGCATCGCGCGGCATGGCGCCAAGCTGGTGGGCGCGGTCGCCTGCGCCCAGGTACCCAAGTTCACGGTGATCGTCGGAGGCTCGTTCGGCGCCGGCAACTACGGCATGTGCGGGCGCGCGTATTCGCCGCGGCTGCTGTGGATGTGGCCGAACGCCCGCATTTCGGTGATGGGTGGTGAGCAGGCCGCCCGCGTGCTGGCCACAGTGCGGCGCGAAGGCATCGAGGCGCGCGGCGGCTCCTGGTCGCCGCAGGAGGAGGAGGCGTTCCGGGCCCCGATCCTGGCCCAGTACGAGCTCCAGGGACACCCGTACTATGCGTCGGCCCGGCTGTGGGACGACGGCGTCATCGACCCGCTGCAAACACGCATATGCCTCGCACTCGGGCTGTCGGCGTCGTTGAACGCCCCGATCGAGCCGACCCGTTTCCCCGTGTTTCGCATTTGACGGTGCAGCGCGGCGCATTTCTGTAGCATCGAGCGAGCCTGCGAAGGGCAACGGAGCGGACGATGACGCAGGGATTCCAGACGCTTCAGACCGAAGTGCGCGACGGCGTGGCGTTCGTCACGATGGTGCGCGAACGCGTGCGCAACGCGTTCAACGAGTCGATGATCGGAGAGCTCGACGCGGCTTTCGGCGAGCTCGGCCAGAACCAGCGCGTGCACGCGGTCGTACTGTGCGGCCGCGGCCCGGTGTTCTGCGCCGGTGCCGACCTGGAGTGGATGGCGCGGATGGCCGACTTCAGCGCTGAGGAGAACCGTCGCGATGCGCTGCAGCTGGCGCGCATGCTGCGCACGATCTGCGAGTGTCCGAAGCCCACGATCGCCCGCGTGCACGGCGACGCCTACGGCGGTGGCCTGGGCCTGGTGGCGGCCTGTGACATGGCCTTTGCCGCCCGCGGCGCGACCTTCTGTCTGAGCGAAACGCGCCTCGGCCTGATTCCGGCCACGATCGGGCCTTACGTGGTGCGCGCGATCGGGCGGCGCAACGCGCTGCGCTACTTCCAGACCGCGGAGCGATTCGACAGCGCGGAAGCGCTGCGGATCGGGCTGCTGCACACGGTGGTCGCCGCCGAGCAACTGGATCCGTATATCGCCGGGGTGCTGGATGCGCTGTCACAAACCAGCCTGCAGGCCACGCGCGAGGCCAAGCGCCTGGTGCACGACATCGCCGAGCGGCCGCTCACCGACCAGTTGCTGGCCGATACCGCGGAGCGGATCGCCTTGGTGCGCAGCTCCGAGGATGGCCGGGAGGGGGTGCGCGCGTTTCTGCAGAAACGCAAGCCGCTGTGGCAGGTCAGCCGCTCGAGCGCGCCGCCCGCCAAGGACGACGATGAAGAGATGTGAATTGCGTTGGCGGCTCACGCCGGCCGGGGAGGGGACCGGGCGCGGTGGAGCGAGGTCAGCACGCCCGAGCCCCCGTCATGGCGAAGGGCGTAACGCGAGCGGAACCGCACCCGGTCCCCTCCCCGGCCGGCGTGGGCCGCCAACGCTCCGATCCGCGTCGCTTCGCGCCGTTATATGTTCCGCACGCTGCTGATCGCCAACCGCGGCGAGATCTGCAGCCGGGTGGCGGCCACTGCACGGCGCCTTGGACTGCGGACCGTGGCGGTCTACTCGGACGCCGACGCCGCTTCGGCCCACGTGGCTGCCTGCGATCAGGCGATACGGGTCGGCGGGCCGGCCGCCGCCGACAGCTACTTGAGGATCGACCGGATCATTGCGGCGGCGCGTGCCAGCGGCGCCGAGGCGATCCATCCAGGTTACGGCTTCCTGTCCGAGAACGCGGCTTTCGCCACGGCGTGCGAGGACGCGGGGCTCATCTTCGTCGGGCCGCCGGCCCACGCGATCCAGGCGATGGGCGACAAGCGGCAAGCCAAGCAGCTGATGCGTGCTGCTTCGGTTCCCCTGATCCCCGGCTACGACGGCGGCGATGACAGCGTGGCGACGCTGCAGGCACAGGCCGCGCGCATCGGTTTTCCGGTGCTGATCAAGGCAGCGCTGGGCGGGGGTGGGCGCGGCATCCGGGTCGTGGCGGCGCCGGGCGAGTTCGAGTCGGCGCTGGCCTCGTGCAAGCGCGAAGCGCTGGCGGCTTTCGGCGACGATCGCGTGTTGCTGGAGCGCTACGTGTCGAACCCTCGCCACATCGAGATCCAGGTGTTCGCGGACCGGCACGGCGGCTGTGTGTGGCTGGGCGAGCGCGACTGCTCGGCCCAGCGCCGCCACCAAAAGGTGATCGAAGAGTCGCCTGCCCCGGGTCTTGCGCCCGACCAGCGCTTGCAGTTGGGGCGGGCCGCGGTGACCGCGGCGCAGGCGGTCGGATACGTCGGTGCCGGCACGGTGGAGTTCCTGCTCGCGCCGGACGGCGAGTTCTACTTCATGGAGATGAACACGCGGCTGCAGGTCGAGCACCCCGTCACTGAAATGGTGACCGGCCTGGATCTGGTCGAATGGCAACTCAGGGTCGCGGCCGGCGAGCCGCTGCCGCTGCGGCAGGACCAGGTGCAGGTCCGCGGCCACGCAATCGAGGCCCGCATCTATGCAGAGGACCCGGATCGCGACTTCATGCCGACCAGCGGGCAGATCCGCCACCTGGCGCTGCCGGACCACGTGGCCTTCGCCGTGAAGGCCGATGGCTGCGATGGTGGGCAGCCGGCGCCGGTGCGAGTCGATGCGTCTGTCCGGGCCGGTGATGCGGTCACGCCCTACTACGACGCGATGATCGCCAAGTTGATCGTCTGGGGCGCCGATCGTGAAGAGGCCCTGGTGCGCATGCGCCAGGCGCTGCAGCAGACGATCCTGGTCGGCTTGACCAACAATGTCGACTTTCTGCACCGCCTGGTCGGCAGCGCAGACTTCTCGAGCGGGCGGGTCGACACCGGGCTGATCGGCCGTGAAATCGCGAGCCTGACCGGCCCGGGTGATCCGTTCGAACTGCATCCGGTGGCGGCGGCGCTGGCGGCTCTTCTGGTCGAGGAAGCGCGCGCTCAGACGACCGACCCGTGGTCGAATCGGCAGGGCTGGCGGCTGAACGGGATCGCCGCGCGACCGATCACGTTGCGCTGCGGCTCGGAGCAGCACGACGCGACGATCGAGTACCACGCGCAGGGGCCGCATCTGGCGTCGGGGTCGTGGCAGGGGCCGCTCGCGATCGATGCGTGCGAGGGCACACGGCTGCGGTTGCGTCTGGGCGAGCAGGCCGTGGCGGCCGACGTCGTGCGCGACGGGGACGTGCTGCACGTATTCATCGGCGGGCGCCATCGCGGCTTCGCGCTGGTCGATCCGCTCGCCAGCGCCGGTGAACTCGACCAGGACGAGGATCGGCTATGCGCCCCGATGCCGGGCAAGATCATCGCGATCCACGCCTGGGCCGGCGACCGCGTGCGGCGGGGCCAGTTGCTGCTGGTGATGGAGGCGATGAAAATGGAACACTCGATCGTGGCACCGCACGATGGCGCGGTCGAGCAGGTGCGCTATCGTGTCGGCGACCAGGTCGAGGAGGGGGTTACGCTGGTGTCGCTGCGCGGGGAGGAGCCTTGATGAAACTCACGCGCTTCGAGCGCGAGGGATTCCGATGATGGCGGGCTCGACTTCCGGTTTGCCGACGCGCGTAACGCTGGTCGAGGTCGGTCCGCGCGACGGCCTGCAGAACGAGACGCAGCCGGTCGCAACGCCGCTGAAGATCGAGCTGATCGAGCGCCTGGTGCAGGCGGGGATCAGGAAGCTCGAGGCGGCCGCCTTCGTGTCTCCGAAGTGGGTGCCCCAGATGGCGGACGGCGCCGAGGTTCTGGGCCGCGTGATGCGCCGGCCAGGCGTCGTGTACGCGGCGCTGGTTCCGAACCTGCAAGGTTTCGAGGCGGCGCTGGCCGTGCGGGCGGACGAAGTGGTCGTGTTTTCCGCTGCGAGCGAGACGTTCTGCCGGAAGAATATCAACTGCTCGATTGCCGAGTCGATCGAGCGCTTTGCCCCGGTGTGCCAGGCAGCTCGCAGCGCCGGCATCGCGGTGCGTGGCTCCATTTCCTGTTCGCTCGGTTGTCCGTACGAGGGGCCGGTTCGGCCGGACGCGGTGGCGCGCGTGGCCCGGCTGATGAAGGAAATCGGCGTGCAGCAGATCGGGGTCGCCGACACGATCGGTGTCGGCACGCCCCGGGCGACCCGGGATGCGTTCGAGGCCGTGCTGGCCGTGTATCCGCTGCAGGACGTCAGCGGCCATTTCCACGACACCTATGGCCAGGCGCTGGCCAACGTGTACGCGTGCCTGCAGATGGGCATATCGACCTTCGATGCCAGCGTGGCCGGCCTCGGCGGCTGCCCGTTCGCCCGTGGGGCCACCGGCAATGTCGCTACCGAGGACGTGCTGTACCTGCTGAACGGGCTGCAGATCGAAACCGGCGTCGACATGACCCGGCTCGTCCAGATCGGCCAGTGGATCAGCGGGGTGCTCGGCCGCAAGGCCGCCACGCGCGCCGGCAACGCGATCAACGCGCGTGCCACACAGGCGGGATAGGCCGCAACCCGGACCGTCCGGCTCTGCGCCTACCGCAGCGGCGCGTTTGACATCAGCCCGAGGCCGCGTCGGGTCCCCGCACGAATCGGCAGTTGTCCTTCAGGAACGTGCCGCCCATGCTGGAGGCATAGACGACGGTGAGCTCGCCTGAGCCGCGATCGAACTCGTAGTTGCCGCCGCGCGCGGCATCGCGCCACCGGATCGACCTGTCCGTGATTTGCGCCGGAAACGAATCGGCCGTGCTCCTTGCCGGATCGATTGCCACGTCCCAGCTCGCTCCGCTGAAAGGATTGGTGCATCGGAGCGTCGTGGACTCGACACCGACCGGATCCGAACCGCCGGCACTGCCGAACGCGAAGACGATGGCGGCGGCCGACAGGGCCGCCGTCACCGTAAGCGCCAGAAACAGCCGCTTCTTTGTGCTCACTTCGTGTCGTGACTCAAACCGGCGAGTAGGCTTCCTCGCCGTGTACGGCGTTGTCGCCGGCCTGCAAGGTGCTGTCCACCATCCGCAGCGATACGAAGAGGGACATCACCTTCAGGATCACGTAAGTACCAATGGCGTTCAGCACGATGATGAACCCGGCGGCTTCGGCCTGCAGCAGGAATTGCTTGAAATTGCCGTAGGCCCACCCGGTGGTGGAGGCGCCGGGCGCATTCGACCCGGTGCCGAGGTAGACGAGCATGTTGGGATCGGCCAGCACACCGGTTAGCAGGCCGCCCATCAGGCCGGCCACACCGTGGGTCGACAGCACTCCCAAGGTGTCGTCCACTTTGGACAACAGCGCGGTCTTCTGCAGCTTGTTCATGCTGAACCAGGGAATGATGCCGGCGCAAAGACCGATGATGATCGCGCCCCAGCCGTTCACGTAACCTGCAGCGGGTGTGATTCCGACCAGTCCGGCGATCATCCCGTTGATGGCCCCGACGATCGAAGGCTTGCCGTAGGCCATCGAGTCCATGGCCGTCCACGTCATCAGCGCGACCGCAGTGCAGAGGTTCGTGTTCAAGACCGCTCCGGCTGCGTCGGCGTTGGCGAAGTAAGGATCTCCGCCATTGAAGCCGTTCCACCCCAGCCACAGGATGCCGGCGCCCGCCAAAGCGATCAACAGGTTGTTCGGCGGAAAATGCTCGCGGTCGGCCTGAAGGCGCGGTCCGACGACCGACGCGGCCACGAAGCCTGAAACGCCTGCGGCCAGATGGATCACATAGCCGCCGGAGAAGTCGACCGCCCCCGCCGCTGCGAGCCATCCACCGCCCCAGATACTGAAACATCCGATCGTGTAAATGAACGTCATCCACAGGGGAACGAAGATGACCCATGCCTTGAAGCTCATGCGCCCGAGAACCGATCCCCCCAGGATGATCACCGTTATCGCGGCGAACACGAACTGGAAATAGGTCATCGTGGCCATCGGAAATGTCAGATCGGGCATGCCCGAAGCCGCCTCGGGAACGGTGGCCTGGCTGAGTTCGAAGCCCGCCGAAACCGCCGGACCCGGCTGGCCGAGAAAGGGAAACCATTTCGGACCGAACGACATGTTGTAGGCCCACAGCACCCAGACGACCATCACGGAAGCGAAGGCGTACATCACCATGAAGGCGCTGTTGATCGCCCATTTCTTCTTGACCAGCCCCGCGTACAGAATCATCAGGCCGGGGATGCTCTGCAGGGCAACGAAGGTCGCCGCCGCAAGTTGCCAGGCGTTGTTGCCGGAATTCAACCAGGCTGGGGCCGCGACCCAGGTCCCGGTGGGTGCCGCCGCCGCCGCCGCTGCAGGTGCCGCCGCAGGAGCAGCCGGCGTTGCGGCAGGCGGCGTTGCGGCCGGCTGGTTTTGCGCACAGGCAGGAACCCAGGGCAAAAAGTTCAAAGCAACGATCAGGACAATCCCCATCAAGGCGCGAGCTCGATTCATACCGTTCTCCCTCGTCCGACCGTCGGCTGGTACCCGTCGCAAAACTCGGGGCCGCTCCCTTTGATCGGCGTTCCGCGTTCACCAAGCGACCGAGCTCTTGATGGAGTTCTTCGATCGCCCCCCAAAGCACCGGGCAACAGGGGTTCGTGTCGCCCGACGGACCGACTACCAGCAAGATTCGAACCATTGTCATTTCGATGCGATCAACGGGCTTTCGAGGGGTCGGTGCACCAACATCGGTCTGGCAACCGGACGTTTGCCCCATCTCGGTGCGTTCCGGTGCTGCAGATTAGGGATCGGTTACGATGGACACCACGCCACGAGGATTCCCCCGCATCGACGTGAGCCCAGATCTTCGACCCGGCATCACCTTTCGGCTCCAGTACAGGGTTTCGGCCGAAAAGACCGTCCCGAACATCTATCCGGAATTCGCCGAGTTCCGCGAGATGCCGGAAGTGTTCGCCACCGGCTTCATGGTCAGCCTGATCGAAGGCGCCTGCCTGCTCGCGATCAAGCCGTACCTGGACTGGCCGCGCGAGCAATCAGTCGGCACCCATGTCAGTTTCTCGCACCTGGCGGCCACGCCACCGGGCCATCTGGTGACCGTCGAGTGCGAGGTCACCGAGGTCGAGGGCCGGCGCATCCGCTTTCGCGCTCACGCGCGCGACGAAAACGACCTGATCTCCGAGGGCACCCACGAGCGCACCGTGATCGACTTCGAGCGATTCAAGCAGCGCCTGGAGCCGAAGAAAAAGGCCTACGGCGGATGAACCAGGACTGCCCGCGCGAGCACCCGACCGGAGCCGAGCCCGAGTCGCAGACGCCGGTGCCTTCGCCTTGCAACTCGGTGTGCCGGATGGCTCCGGACGGGGCCTACTGCGTCGGATGCTTCCGGACGCTGGACGAGATCGCCGGCTGGGCTGGATTCGACGACGCGCGCCGGCGGCTGGTCTGGAGGCAGCTGCGCCAGCGCAAGGCTCAGGCCGGGCAATCCGGAGGCGAGCAGCGTTGCTGAGCCAGCTCGCACCCGCCGCCGAGGCACCGTCGGGCGCGCTGCCGCCCGGCATGCATGTGCTGGAGCGCGGCTGGCTGTCGTCGAACAGCGTGCTGTTCGAGGAAGGCGACCGCCTGACCGTGGTCGATACCGGCTACGTGCTGCATGCACGTCAAACCGCCGCGCTGATCGACCGCGTGGGACGCGGTCGGCCGCTCGCGCGCATCATCAACACGCACCTGCACTCGGATCACGTGGGCGGCAATGCCCGGCTGGCCCGCAGCGGCGCCGTGTCGATCCAGATTCCGGCCGGTGGGGCCGACGCCGTGCGCCGATGGGACGTCGAGCGCCTGGGCTATCGGGCGACCGCGCAACGGTGCCCGCGCTTCGGCTTCGACCGGTTGCTGCGCGCCGGGGACATGCTGCGGCTGGGTGCCGGTTGCTGGCAAGTGCTGGCCGCAGCGGGCCACGATCCCGACATGCTGATGCTGTACGAAGCGGATCGGCGCATCCTGATATCGGCCGACGCGCTTTGGGAGCACGGATTCGGCGCGATATTCCCGGAAATCGAAGGCGAGCCGGGCTTCGTGGAGCAGCGCAGGTCGCTTGACCTGATCGCGCGATTGGGGCCCTCACTGGTGATTCCGGGGCACGGCCCGCCGTTTCGCGACGCCGGTGCCGCGGTGCGACGCGCCTACCAGCGTCTGGACGCCCTGCAGTCGAGCCCCGAGCGCAATGCGCGTCACGTTCTGAAGGTGCTGGTGAAATTCTGGCTGCTGCAGGTCGGCCAGGCGACAGTGGCCCGGTTGATCGAGCATTTTCGCCAGGCGCGATATGCTCACAGCGTGCACCAGCGTTACTTTGCGAATCTGACCTTCGGGCAGATGCTCGAGCAAACGGTCGAGCAGTTGTGTGCGGCCGGCGCCACTGTGATGGAAGGTCCGAAGGTGAGAAGCGTCGATGGCGCCGGAACGGACTGAGCCCGGTCGGCGGCAAATTTGCGCTGCGGCCGCACTGCTGCTGGTAGCCGGCTGCGCGGGCCCGCCTTCGACCGCGGTCCGGCCTGCCGGGCCCGGAGGCGCGCCCGAATCGCCGCCGGCCGGTGCCGCGCCCACCGTCCCGCCGGAGGTGCCGTCGCGCCCGTCGCTGGGTCTTTTCAGCCGGATCAAGGCACCCAGCGAGGTCGAGCCGGTTTTCGCATTGGCGGCAACCGGCGTGCAGATCTTTCGCTGCGAGCCGGACAAGGAAGGCTATCACTGGGTATTCCGGCTTCCCGAAGCCGAACTGCGCGATGGGCGCGGACAGGTCGTGGCCCACCATGGTGCCAACTATTCGTTCGAACATGTCGACGGCAGCCGCCTGATCGGCACCATCGTTGGCTACGATTCGGCTCCGGGCGGTGACGCCGTGCACTGGCTGTTGTTGCGAACCCAGTCGTATGGCGCGGGCGAGTTCGAGAAGGTGACTTACGTACAGCGCGTCGACACGTCGGGAGGCATACCGCCGGAGCAGTGTTCGGCCGACCAGGTCAACGAGATCCTTCGCGTGCCCTTTTCAGCCAAGTTCGTTTTCTATCGTCCGCGTTGAGCGCCGCGTGAAGCCACGCCGGATCGCCGTGCCCCTGGATCTGCTGGCGCTGGCTTTCGCCACGCAGATGTTCGCGGCACCGCCGTCGCCGGCGGCCGAGCCCGGCTCCGCCTATCTGGGCCGGCCGATCTACAGCGACCCGTCCAACGGCCTGCAATTGCCCCCGACCTGCAATGTCGAGCCGACCTGGCGCTCGCGGATCAGCGGGACCGAAATGGAGATCTGGGTACTGAGCTGCGACTCGACCGCCCGCGTCTGGCTGCTGACGCGTCAGATCGTCGAGATGCTGAACGCGCACGAGGCCCGTCTGAGATTCCAGGTCGTCGACGAGCGCGTACTGCCCGGCGAGACGGCCGGCGAATCGCTGAGCGTGCAGTGCGCCGGAGGCAATGACGCCTCCGGAATCGTCGTGTACGGAGCGCGATGGCGCAGTTCAGGGCACGAGTTGCACCTGGCCGGCGCGCGCGGCGCCCTCCGAGCGGACGTGACCCGACGCCGATTGAATGACGCCGAGCTGAACGGGCTCGATTGCGTGCGTTTTCCAGACCGCGAGGCGATGATGCGCAAATTGCAACAACCGGAGCGCCCGAACCGATGACTTTGAAACGTCCGCAAGGCCCGTCCGGCAGGGTCGTGACGCTGGAGCACGTTTCACGCGTGCTGGCCGACAATCCTCTCGGCGATCCGCACGTGCGCAAGCTGTCCGCGTGGCTGCCGCCCCAGTACGATCAGGGAACCGGGCGCCGCTTTCCGGTGTTGTTCGACCTGGTCGGTTTCACCGGATCCGGAGCCTCGCACCTGAACTGGAAGCCGTTCGAGGAAAACGTCGCCGAGCAGGCGGCCCGGCTGGTTCACGAACGCAAGATGGGGCCGGTCGTGATCGTGTTCCCGGACTGCTTTACCCGGCTCGGCGGCAACCAGTACATAAATTCCAGCGCGATCGGCCGCTACGGGGACTACCTGACGCGCGAGCTGGTGCCCTTCGTCGACCGGGAGTTCCGAACCCTGGCCTCGCGCGAGCATCGGGGCTGCTTCGGCAAGTCCTCAGGCGGCTACGGCGCAATCATCCACGGCATGCGGCACGCGGACTGCTGGGGAGCGGTCGCCGACCACTCGGGCGACTGCTACTTCGACTTCTGCTACGGGGCCGACTGGCCCAACACGCTCGATGAGCTGGCGAAATATCGTGCGCGTCCGCGCCGCGAGGGACCGGTGGACGTGCTCCGTCTCGAGCGCGGTGCCGCCTCGGGACTGGACGACGGGCGCGTGCGGCGTTTCCTGGAGGCGTTCGACAAGCGGCGCAAGCCGTCACCGGCCGAGGTCCATTGCATCATGAACCTGTGCATGGCCGCCTCGTACGACCCGGACCCGCGCGCACCGAACGGCTTCCGGCTGCCGTTCAACCTGGAGACGGGCGAGCGCATCGAGGCGCGCTGGCGCCGCTGGCTGGAGCACGATCCGATCGAGCTGGTGCAAACGCACCGCGTCAGCCTGAAGAGTTTGAAGGGCATCTTCATCGATTGCGGCTGGCGCGACCAGTACCGGCTGCACTACGGCAGCCGCATCCTGTCCAAGCGGCTCGCCGAGGCACGGATTCCTCACCGGTATGAGGAATTCGACGACACCCACTCGAACGTCGACTACCGGATGGATGTCAGCCTGCCGTTCCTGTACCGAGCCCTGAAGTCCTAGCGGCCTGTAACGACTTTGGCGACGTTCCCGACCGCACACCGCGAGACGCTGTTCAGAATGGCGCGCGCCAGTTCAGTCCCGGAAAGCGCGCGTAATCTCGATCGGAGGTGATCCACTCGCATCCGGACTCGATCGCCAGCGCTGCGAACCATGCATCCTGAACCAGGTTGCCCGTCGCTTTGGACTTGCGGCAAAGCGCTTCGAAGATCGACCAGTGCCCTTCCCCAGGTGTGACCACGGTCGCATTGGGCTGCTCAAGGACCGCACGACAGAATCCGAACGATTCGGCCGTCGAACTCGGCCGCGCGAATATCCGCGGGTGCGTGCACACGCGCACGACCGCGCTTAGAACCTGCGGCGACACCCCGTAGGCTGCCGAGCCATTAATGACCGACTCGAGCCACGACTTGTGCTCCCGGTGATTCTCGGCATCTGAACGGAATGCGTAGATCAGGATGTTGACGTCCGCCAGAATCAACGCCGCTCTTCCATCCGGTCGAGCAGGGCAACGCTGTCATTAAGGTCCACGCCGGGCTGCGTACCGCCGCCGGCTCGGCACTCGGGCAGAGTCACATGCGATCGAGCCGAGTGCTTCAGCGGGCGGCGCAAGATTAGCTGAAGACCCTCCTCGATCAGCGAGGTCAGCGTGGCGCCACGCCGCGCAGCCTCCTTGCGGGCGCGCTCCAGGAGCCGGTCATCCAAGCGAACGGTGGTACGCATATGTCAAAGCGTACATAGACGTATGTCTATATGTCAAGCTGGGTCAGCCCGCGGGCAGAGAAGCCCACCGGCCGGCGGTGCATAGCGTACCGGGCCTGGGACCCGGACCCCGCAGACCAGTGATTCAGTAGTTGGCCGCCGCCCGTACCTGCTCGCCCGACTTGTCGAGGTCGGCCAGCAGCTCGGGCGCAACGATCGAAAACGGAGTCGTTCCATACGACAGCAGCCGGTCGTGAAAGTCGCGCAACGAAGCGCGCTCTGCGGCCTTGCGCAGGTACTGTCCCAGCAGGTCCTCGAGCTGCGCGCGGCCCGCCGTGTAGGCGATCACGTAGCCGGGGTCCAGCGCAATGCCCGACACCGCGGCTTCGGCCGCTTCCGGGGTAAAGCCGGTCTGCTCCGCGTAAAAGCGCACGGCCCGTTCGAAGCCCCACTGCCCACTGGCCAGCATCGGGTCCACGATCGCGCGCGCGCCCCGGACCCTTTCCCAGCGTGCGGTAAACAAGCGTGGGTCCAGGTCCTCGCCGTACAAGCCCAGCCGGACGAACATCTCCTCCCCGTAGAAAGCCCAGCCCTCCGCGAACTCACCGCTGTTCTGGATCTTCCGAATGAAATCCGAATGACGCTTCGCGATCGAAAGCTGCAGGAAATGCCCCGGCATCGCTTCGTGCGCGGCAGTGGACAGGATGCGATCGCGATCGAAATCCTCGTTCATGTCCAGGCGCGCGGCCGCCTCCTGCAGTGAATCCGCGGGCGTGATGTAGTAGTAGCCGGTGGTCGAGGCCGAAAACAGGCGCGGCGAATTCATCGAGGCGCCCGGCGAGACCGGGCGCATGAACGCGGGTGTCTCTTCGATCTTCATTTCGCCGAGCCAGTCCGGAACGGTGATCAGCTGGCGATCGGCGACGAACCGGCGCAGCTCGGCAACCCGGTCGCGGTAGTAAGCAATCAACTCGGTGCCGCCGGGAGCCAGCCCGCCGCCGCTGCGCGGCCCGAACGGGACCTGGTCGCGGCTGGACAGAGATCCCAGCCAGGCCTCCTCGGCCCAGCCGTGCTCGAGCTCCATGTGCCCCATTCGAACCAGGTCGTCTGCCGTGTAGGGCAGCAGCTTCTCGTCGCGCAGCATCCGGTCGTAGGCCCGGCGCCCCATCGCGAAATTCTCGGGCCAGGCAGCCACGTGCGCGTCGATCGTGGCCTTGGTGTGCGCGATCGCAGCCAGGGCCGCGTCGCGCGCCCGCGCGAACTGCCGGAAGCCGTCCGATTCCCCGCCGAACTGGCTGTTCGCCGCGTCCGTCAACGGTCCGTTGAAAAGGTCCGGCGCCCCGCCGAGCTGCCGGCTTGCCACAATGCCGTACCGGTGGCCAGGCTGCGTGACCAGGCGCTGCGCGGCCGCTACGAAAGCCGGTGTCCCGGCCAGGCGCTCGACGATGTCGTGCCACGCCGCGCTGACCTGCTCGGAGGTCGCACCGTCGCGCCCGGCGACCGGAAGCTCGTGCAGTTGCGTGTAGATCGCCATGACCAGGTTGACGGCGGCGCCGCCGTAGCTCTTGCGGTCGACCTGGTAGACCTGCAGCTCGTTCAGCGCGCGATCGAGCTGCGCCTGAAGGAGCCTGGCATCGTTGGCGTCGACCATCGACAGATTCGACACGCCCGGCGGCGCGATCCGGTGCAGCTCGCCACGCCATTTCAGCAGGCGCTTCACTTCGGCGGCCCGGGTCGCCTCGGTCGGCGTTTCCAGCTCACCGTCGTGCCCGGGGATGCCCAGCGCGGTCGCGTGGATCGGATGAAAGCGCGCCGTGGTGTGTACGAAATCCTGGGCAAGCCCGACCAGCCGGTCGTGCACAGTCTCGGCGGCCCACGCGGACGAGGACAAAGCCAGCACAGCGGCCAGCCCCGGCAAATGGTGACGGCGCATCAAAAACTCCGGTCCAAGAATCGATTCCGAGAGGGAGGATAGCCTGACTCGGCCCGGCCTTCGCTCGGGCATCTATCCGATGGCGTCGGTGCGCGCCGCTGACAGCCAACGCAACAGCGACGCGTACAGCGTTTCCGGGTGTACGGGTTTGGCAATGAAATCGTTCATGCCCGCCTGCAGGCAGCGCGTGCGGTCCTCGTCGTAGGCATTGGCCGTCATCGCGATGATCGGCACCTGCTTGCGGTCGGGCAACGCACGGATTCTGCGGGTCGCTTCCAGGCCGTCGACGGCCGGCATCTGCATGTCCATCAGGATCAACGCATACTCGTTGCGCGCGGCCAGCTCGAACGCCTCATGGCCGTCGCCGGCCACATCGGTCGAAAGGCCCGCCAGCTCCAGCAGGTACAGTGCCACTTCGCGGTTGATCGGATCGTCCTCGGCCAGCAGCACACGACGGCCATGGTGGTCCCGGATCAACGCGCTCGCTGCCGAGCCAGCGACAACCGACCGGGCGACCGGGGCCGGCGCCACGGATTTGCCCAAACGCGCGGTGAACCAGAACGTGCTGCCGGTGCCCAGGCGGCTCTCGACGCCCACTTCGCCGCCCATCAGCTGGGCCAGCCGCCGGGTGATCGCCAAGCCGAGGCCACTTCCGCCATAGCGGCGCGTGGTCGAATTGTCGGCCTGCTCGAACGGCTCGAACAGCTTGGGCAGGGCTTCGTCCGCTATACCGATTCCAGTGTCCTGCACCTCGAAGCGTGCGATCAGGCCTTCGTCCGTTTCGCGGACGTTGCGGGCTCGCAGGCTGACCGTTCCGCGCTCGGTGAACTTCGCCGCGTTATCGGCGTAATTCAGCAGCGCTTGTTTCAGTCGCTTGGAATCACCGGTCAGGTTGTCCGGGAATGGGTCGGTCTGAACGTCCAGCTTCAAGTCCTCGGAGTGCAAGCGATCGGCCAGCATCGAAGACACGCCCGACAACAGCGCCTCGATATCGACACGGTCCTCGACCAGCGCGAGTTTGCCGGCCTCGATCTTGGAGAAGTCCAGGATGTCGTCGATGATCTCGAGAAGGTGCGTCGATGCCTGGTCGAGCTTGAGCAGCCATTCGGTCTGGCTCGGCGTGACGCCGTCGAGCTTGATCAGATGTGCCAGGCCCGAGATCGCGTGCAAGGGCGTGCGGATCTCGTGACTCATGTTGGCCAGGAACGCGCTCTTGGCCCGGCTGCCGGCCTGTGCCTGCAACAGGGCCTCACTGAGCTGCTCGGTGCGCTCCCGTACCAATTCCTGCAAATGATGGCGGTGCCGGTCCAGCTCGGCGCCCAGGCGCTTGCGCTCGGTGATGTCTTCCTGGAAAGACAGGTAATGGCTGATGCTGCCGTCGGCCTGGCGAATCGGCGTGATCGTCGCGAAATCGAGGTACTCGGTGCCGTCTTTGCGTCTATTGAAAAATTCGCCGCGCCAGGTCCGGCCGTCGCGCAGCGCGTTCCACATCGCAGCGAAGCTCGCGCGCGGTGTACGGCCGGAGCCCAGCACCTTCGGGTCGCGCCCCAGCAACTCCTGCGGGCTGTAGCCGCTCGTGCGCATGACAGCCTCGTTCGCGTATTCGATGCGGCCGTCGGTGTCCGTGATCAGAACGCTCTCGGGGCTCTGCTCGACCGCGAGCGAGAGCTTGCGCAGCAGATGGTCGGCCCGCAGCTGGTCGGTGACGTCCCGGCTGATCACGATCAGCGCCCGGCGACGCCCGTCGGGGTGGAACAGGGCCATCTTGCGGACCTCGTAGCTGCGCTGTTCGCCGTGGGGCCCCGGGATGACCTCGTTCTCTATCCTAACGCCCGTGCTGCCCCAGGCCGCTTCGTCGCTGGCCGCGCACGCCTCGTGCGCCGCCCTGAATTCGGGCCGTAACGCCGCCATATCCGCGTGGGTCTTGCCCTGCCACGGGAAGTCTTCCACGTGGAACAGCCGCCGGGCCGCCTCGTTGGTCGTGCGCCAGCGGCTATGGCCGTCCTTCAGGGACACCGCTTCGGGCAGCGCTTCGACGAATGACGAAAGGCGTTCGTCGCTGTCGCGCAGCTCGCTTTCGATTCGGCGTCGCCGGGCGTCGGAACGCACCAGCTCCAGCAAGGCGATGCCGGTGACCAACTCCGCCAGCAGCGTGATCGCGATCAGGATGAAGCTGTCGCGCCGCCACTTCTGCAAGGCGCCGGCGCCGGCCATTGTGTGCGGCTCGGTCGCGGCCTCGCGGCGCGCCGCCTGGTACGACGTGGCAACGCTGTATGCGACCGGAAGCGCCAGCGCCGCCGACAGCAGCACGAACAGTGCAACGCAGCGCCGCGCCTGGGGCGACGGTCGAGCCTGGACGGTCGTCGGCGCGGTCATGGGGAGGCTAAATCGCCACAAGGCCGCCCAGCTCGACCACGCGATCGATGGGCAGCTGCAGCAGTTCCGTCAGATGAGTCGAATTGCGCTGCATTGCCGCGAACAGTGTCTCCTGCCAGCGGGGCAGGCCATGACCGTCCTGTTGCGGGATCACGGTTTCATGGGCCAGGAAGTAGGTGACCTGGCTCAGGTCACCGAGACCGCACGGCGCCTGCAGGCTGGCCAGCAGTCGAGGTATGTCCGGTCGCTCCATGAATCCGTAGTGGGCCTGCGCGCGCCAGAAATCCGGGGACACCTGTGCGAGCGAACATCGTGCCGACTCGGCCACCCAGGGGATCGATTCGGTCAGCACCGTCAGCGCCACCACGCGTTGATGCAACGATCGGCTGTGCTTCACGTAGAAGGCGACCACCGGCGGCGTGTCGCTGAGCGAGCGGGTCAGGAACACGGCGTTGCCCGGCACGCGCGCGACCCGATCCTGTTCCAGCTTGGCCATGAACGAATCGATCGGGATCGGGTTGGCCAGCAGGCGGGCCGCCACCGCCGTCGTGCCACGATGCCAGCAGTACATCAGAACATACACCAGAATCGCCAGCATCAATGGAACGTAGCCGCCTTCGCCGATCTTGAGCATGTTCGACAGGAAGAATGCGCAATCGACGATCAGAAAGGCGCCGGCCACTGCCGCGCTCGCCGCAAGGTTCCACTGCCACACTTCGCGCATCGCGATGAACAGCAGCGCGCTGGTCATCAGCATCGTGGCCGACACCGCGATGCCGTAGGCCGCGGCCAGGTTGTCCGACTTCCGGAAGGCCAGCACCAGCCCCAGCGTAACCGCCATCAGGATCCAGTTCACCGCCGCCACATAGATCCGGCCATAGCCTTGCTCCGACGTCTGGGTCACCTTCAGGCGGGGCATCCAGCCGAGCACGATCGCCTGGCGGGTCATCGAAAATGCGCCGGTGATGATCGATTGGCTGGCGATCACGGTGGCGAGCGTGGCCAGGGCGACCAGCGGCAGCAGCAGCGCTTCAGGGCAGAGGCGATAGAAGATGTTGCCGTTGATCGGCTCGCCCGAGACGGCGATGGCTGCCTGTCCCGCGTAGTTGAGTATCAGGCTGGGAAACACGATGGCCGACCAGGCGAGCTTGATCGGCCCCGCGCCGAAATGACCCATGTCGGCGTACAGCGCCTCGGCGCCTGTCACGCACAGGAACACGCCACCGAGCACGAGAAAGCCGGTTGCGCCGCTGTGCAGCAGGAAGTCCAGGCCGACCAGCGGGTTCAGCGCATACAGTACAGACGGATGCCTGACCAGTCCCCACAGCCCGAGCAACGCCATCGCCGCGAACCACAGCGCCATCACCGGACCGAAGGCGCGCCCGATGCGCGTGGTTCCTTGCGGCTGCAGCGCGAACAGCGCGCCCAGAACGACCACCGTCGAAGGCAGCACGTACGGACCGAGCTGCGGCACCGCGATCTCGAGCCCTTCGAGCGCCGACAGCACCGAGATGGCGGGCGTGATGGCACCGTCGCCGTAGATCAACGCGGCACCGAACAGCCCGACCGCCACGATCAGCGGGCGCTTGCGCCGCTTCACGCCCAGCAGCGACATCAGAGCCAGGATGCCGCCCTCGCCGTCGTTGTCCACGCGCATCGCAAAGCCCACGTACTTGACCGAGGTGACGATGATCAGGGTCCAGACGATCAGCGACAGCACGCCCAGCACCGCCTGCAGCTCGTGGCGGCCCATCAGGTCCAGCACGGTCTTCAGCGTATAGAGCGGACTGGTGCCTATGTCTCCGAAGACCACGCCGAGGGCGGCCAGTGAGGTCGCCGCCAGCGCAGGGCGGGCGGCCGGGGCATTCTGGCTGGTCATCGCGACGAAGGATAACAACCGGGCAGATGGCAGGCGCTCCGCATGGATAGTCACGGCCACCGGCGCGCTTCGATCGCCCTGTCGCGCCCGAACGCAGCGGATGACTCGATTTCGGCACCCTGTCGCGGCGTGCTGGAACAGTAGGACGCAATTTCTACAATCGTCGTCGGGATCAACGGGGAGTATTCGACATGAGGAACTGGCGACGGCGGGCGGCCCTGTTGGCCGGCACGGGCCTGATCGCATGGGTGGCGTGCGCCGCAGCGGACGAGCGGGTGCGCGAGACACGAAACATTCAGCCGCCATTCAGCCAGGTGCGCCTGGCCGGCAATTTCGATCTGGAGCTGACTCAGAGCGATGCGATCTCGCTGGTCATCGAGGCCGCGCCCGAGGACCTGCCCAACATACGCAGCGACGTCGACCATGGCGTGCTGACGGTGCGGCGAGTCGACGACGGACCGCTGAACTTCTTTGGTTGGTTTTCCCGCCACCGCGCTGCGGCGGCGCGCGTATTGCTGTCGGCCAGAGCGATCGATAGGCTCACGCTGGATGGCGCCGGCCACATCCACGCCGGGCCCTGGACGTCTGAGTCCTTGGAGGTGCGCGTTTCGGGCGCCGGCGATGTGAAGTTGGACCGTCTGAAGGCTGCGCGCTTCAGCTGCGAGGTAGACGGAAGCGGCGACGTCCTCCTGGCCGGCGCCGTTTACAACCAGAGGATCGTGCTTTCTGGATCAGGGCGATACCGGGCCTCGGATCTGAAGAGCCAGACGGCGACCGTCACGATCAACGGCTCCGCCGAGGTCGAACTGTGGGCAGAGCACAAGCTCGACGCGCGGATCTCGGGCAGCGGTGACGTTCGGTATTACGGGGCACCGGCGGTGACCCAGTCGGTGTCCGGCTCAGGAAGGCTGACGAGCCTGGGAGCAAAGAACACGCCCTGACTTGCTGTTGTCAGCCCTCCCTCCGAGCGAAGCCACACCGAAGCACCGGTCGATGCTGCCGAAATTCCGCGCGGTGATCCAGTCGGACGAGGAAATCGCCGCGAGCCTGAAGCAGCGGGCCGAACGCCGCCGCCAGGGCCTGACAGTCCTGGTCAGGCGGCTACGGGACGATGGTGGCAGCGATAGTGCGGACCTGGTCGACGTCCTGTTCGCGCTGACCACATTCGAGATGTTCGAGGCGCTGTCGGTCCGGAACCGCCGCCCCAAGGCGGTCGAGGCGCTGGTCCAGTCGCTGGTCGAGCAGGCCGCGGACCGCTATTGCGCAAGCCGTCATACGCGCAGGCCTTCCTCGGCTTCATCGTGATACCGGCGGCGCCCGACCCGGCTTGCGGCAAATCCCGGCGCGAAGTGAACTACCGGATGGCCGCCGACGATGCGGAGCCGCCGATGTCGCAATCACGCGTGAACCCGCTGGCCACCTCGTAATGCGTCACTAGAGTGTCGAACTGCGTCAGGACGGCCCGGGCCTGCGGCTCGACGATCGCGATCTCGGGATTGGGCCCCGCGAATTCCTTGACTGTCTCGATCGAGTCCCAAAGCGTGATCGCGACAAACTCGACCTGACGCCCGGCCGAGCGCCTGAGCAGCAGGGCTCCGCGATGGCCGCGGATTGCCTTCAAGCGCGGGACCACTTCCGTCGCGAAATGCTGGCAGTAGGCATCCGCGTTCTCGGCCGTCGCGGCCGTGGCGTGCCATGTTCGAGCGATCATGTGGTTCCCCCGTCCTTGCGCGTCCGAATCGCTCGCCATCAGAGCGCAAGCGTCCGCGTTTAAAAGGGCCTATGAACAGATTCGATCAGCTGTTAAGCGCCGCCACGACTCGTTCGATGTCGTTCGCGATGATGGCGGCATTCATGATGAACGTATGGAACTTCCTCACTGTCGTGATCGGTATCCCGGGGATCACAGTCTCCTTGACACACAGTATGCCGTCATTGGGCTCGTAGCCGAAGGGCGACCGACGTCCGATGGGGCCCGCCGTTCCTGCGTATATCCGAGTAGCGCAACTCGGTACAGGTAACGCGCTCATGAACTCCGGGTTCGCAAGCAGCTGACCCATCTCGCCAGTCGCAAGCTTAAAGAGACGATGCGGTGCGAGTGCCCGCGCTGCGCGGCATGCCTGGGCCGGCGGCGCAATGAAGAAGCAGGCTACTGGAGGAGGCCGAAGGCGCGGGTAAACGGATCTCAGCAAAACCGTACCCAAGGAGTGACCAATGACGATGAAGCGCGACCGATCCGCCTTTCGATCGATGAAACTGCGCAGACGCTCGCTGCAACTTGCGAAAGCTTCAAATGTGGCCGAGTAAGCGAATAGCGTCGGCCGAAATCCTCGAATGCGAAGACGCGCCGCAAGAACCAGCATCGAAGCGGGTGTGCGTCCCATGCCATGAACCAGAATTGCGCGCATCGCTACAGCCAGTCGCCGGTGACCGCCATCTCCAGCAGTCGGATTCTAGGCACGGCACGGCCGGTGGCCTCGAAAGCCGGCACGGCGGACGGGGATCCGATGCCGCCCTATGTCCGTTTCTGTATGATTCAGGTCCTTCAGGACATCGGGGCCAGAGTCTATCGTGCAGCCACCGACCGACTTGGGGAGGCTGCAATGAAACCGCTGACCTGGATCCTGGCCGCCGTCTGCTTGCTGACCGGCGCGGTCTGCAACGCGGACTCGAAGCAGAAAGTGCGCGTCGCCTTCGTCATTTCCGACGGATTCGACGTGATCGACTTCGCGGGCCCCTGGGAGGTTTTCCAGGACGTGATGCTCGGATCGGGCAACGACGACATGGACATGCCTTACGAGCTGTACACGGTATCCAGCAGCAAGAGCGCGGTGACGAGCTCCGGCGGCGCCAGGGTCGTGCCGCAGTACACGCTGGACGAGGCGCCGCGCCCGGACCTGATCGTGATCGGCGCGCAATCGGACAACGGAGCCAAGCTGCTCGCCTGGCTTGAATCGCAGCACGCCTCGCGGGTGACCATCATGTCGGTGTGCACGGGCGCGAGGAAATTGGCGCTGGCGGGCTTGCTCGACGGCAAGTCGGCGACCAGCCACCACGAATATCTGGCCGAGTTCCAGAAGAAGTTTCCGCAGGTGCGCTGGCAGGCGTCACGACGTTACGTGCGTTCGGACGAAACCATCTACACGGCGGGGGGGCTGACGTCCGGAATCGATCTGGCGCTGCACCTGGTTGCGGTCCGGTTTGGCGCGCAGGTCGCTCAGAAAACGGCCGACTACATCGAGTATCGCGGCGATGGGTGGAAGCAAGCGGACTGATCCCGATGGGCGCGGCGCGGCGAAGCGCGCCTCGGGGGCGAGCCTCAGGCGGATCGGCTTCCTCGGCTTCAGGGACGCCCTGGCGCTGGACATCGTCGGCCCGATGGAAGTGTTCAGCCTTGCGTCGGCGATCGAGCCGGGTCGAACGCCCCGCTACCGATGCGTGCTGATCGGCTTGAATCGGCGACCGTTCGTCACGGAGTCGGGTCTGGTCATCCGGCCGGACTTCGCGCTCGCCGACTCGCCGGCACTGGACACGCTGGTGATTCCCGGCGGCGCAGGGCTGCGCGATCGCGCGACCAGTGCGCGGATCGTCGACTGGTTGCGTGCATCGGCTCCGCGAGCGCGCCGGGTCGCGTCGGTGTGCACCGGCATCTACGCCCTGGCGCCGACCGGGCTGCTGGATGGGCGGCGCGTCACGACCCATTGGCGCTTCGCCGAAGACCTGGCCCGGCGCTTCCCGAAGCTGACAATCGACGCCAATGCGATATTCATCCGGGACGGCCCGTACTACACGTCGGCGGGCGTCACGGCCGGACTCGATCTGGCTCTGGCGCTGGTCGAAGAGGATCACGGGGCACAGCTCGCCATCCGGGTCGCGCGTGAAATGGTGGTGCACCACAAGCGCGCCGGCGGGCAGGAACAGTATTCGGAGCCCCTGCGCTTCCAGGTCGAGCACCAGGACCGGCTCGGCGAAGTGGCTTGCTGGCTTTCATCCAATTTGTCGGACGACTTGTCGGTCGAGCATCTGGCGCAACGCGCCTGCCTGTCACCGCGTCATTTTTCCCGCCGGTTCAAGCAGACCTTCCTGACCACGCCGGCCGACTTCGTCGAAAAGGCGCGCCTGGACGAGGCGCGCAAGCGGCTTGCGGCCGCCGGCCGCTCGCTGTCGCAGGTTGCCGATTCCGTGGGCTTCGCCAGCGCCGACGCCTTTCGCCGCGCGTTCACGCGGCGTTTCGGTGTGACGCCCGGCGCCTATCGGCGCACCGTCCGATGAAGACGGCGCAAGCGCCGCCGGCGCCGCTCATTTCAGAGCGGCCTTCAGCTCCTGTTTCATGAATTCGATGAACGCTCGCGTGCGCAGCGGCAGCAGGCGGGCGCTCGGATAGACCAGGCTCACGCTTCTGGGTGGCTCCTCAAACTCGGCCAGCACGACGCGAAGCCGCTTGCCGCGCACATAGGGCGCCACCTGGTACGACATGAAGCGCCCCACGCCCAGGCCCCTGGCACAAGCCTCCAGCCGTGGCGCTGCGAGGTTGCATTCGAAGTTTCCCCGCACCGGCACGGCGACCGCACGGTTGCCCTCGACGAAGGTCCAGCGACCGCCGTCGGCGCCGATCAGGCAATTGAGGTTCGCCAGGTCGCCGGGATGACGGGGCGATCCGTGCCGCAGCAGCCACCCCGGGCTCGCGGTCACCACCCGCCTGACCGACCCCACCGGCTGGGCGATCAGGGTCGAGTCCGGCAGGTGGGCGATGCGCACCGCCAGGTCGTGGCCTTCCTCGACCAGGTCGACCACGCGATCGATCAGCATCAGCCGGACCTGCGTGAGCGGATAACGCTGAAGAAAGCGTGCCACCGCAGGGGCCACGTGCATGTGCCCGAACAGGACCGGAGCCGTAACGCTGAGCGTACCGCTGGGCTCGGCGTGCTGGACCGCGATCAGGCGGTCGGCTTCGTCCAGATCGGCCAGCACGCGCCGTGCCCGCTCCAGGTAAAGCCGGCCATCCTCCGTCAGCGACTGTCGTCGTGTCGTGCGGTTCAACAGGCGTGCACCCAGCTCACGTTCCAGCGCGGCGAGCTGCCGCACGACGGACGGCAACGACGATCCAAGCGACCTGGCCGCTGACGTCAGGCTGCCGCGGTCGACGATGGCCACCAACGTTTGCAAGGCCTTGAGCTTGTCCAGCGACGCACGATTACTTCGCATGGCGCAGTAGTCTAATCCCTGCAAAGCTCTTTAATTCATACCGGCGCCCGTGAACAATCAGGTTCCACGCACTCGGGAGGCCTGATGAAACTGCCCGAATGGCCGTACGAGGACGAGCCGTTTCACGCCGGCGAACAGGCGGCGCAGGCGCTTCACGGCGTGCGCCAGCGGTTGGCCGAGGTCGGCCGCCGCGTGATACGGGCCCAGATGCCGCTGCAGCATCGCGAATTGTTCCGGCAATTGCCCTTCATCGCGCTGGCAGGCGTGGATGGGCGGGGCTTGCCGCAGGCGACGCTGCTCGCGGGCGGCGGCCCCGGATTCGTGAGCTCACCGGATCCGACGACGCTGCGGGTCGAAGCGCTCCCTGCGCCCGAGGACCCGATCGCGCCGGTGCTGGCCGTGGACGCACCGGTCGGCCTGCTCGGGATCGAGTTGCCCACACGGCGCCGCAATCGCGCCAACGGCGTGGTCACGGCGCTCGAGGCGAAGGGTTTTACGGTGCGGATCCGGCAAAGCTTCGGCAATTGCCCGAAGTACATACAGGCGCGCGAATTGCTCACCCGGACGGCACAAGCCGTCGGCACGGGCGCAGCGCCGCGCCGCTCCGACCGGCTCGATGCGCCGTCACGCGCTCTGGTGCGGCAGGCCGACACATTCTTCATCGCAACCCACGCGGCGGGCGATCGTGCCAACGGCGGCAGCGACATATCGCATCGCGGCGGCCGGCCGGGATTCATTCACGTCGGCGACGACGATCGGACCCTGGTTTGGCCCGAATTCGCAGGCAACCTGTATTTCAATACGCTGGGCAATCTGCTGCTGCAGCCGCACGCGGCCCTCGTGGTGCCAGGCTTTGAACGCGGGGACCTGCTGCACGTGTCGGGCCGATGCGAAATCGAATGGGCCGGGCGCGACGTCGAAGCGTTCGCCGGAGCGCAGCACCTGGTCCGGATGCGCGTCGACCAGGTGCTGCTGCGACCCGCCGCGTGGCCGCTGCGCTGGCGCCTGGTCGAGCCCTCGCCCTTGCTTCGGGAAACCGGGCGCTGGGAATAGGCAAGAGACGACACCGCCGCAATGGCGGACAATGCGCTCGGCGCAATCGCGGGCAAGGCGCGCGAAACGGCGTGCCGGCCGGGCGGTTCGCCAAAAAAAGCCATGGCGCAGCGCTTCGACGCGATCATCATCGGCAGCGGGCAGGCTGGCCCGGCACTTGCCGGGCGATTGACGGGCGCCGGAATGTCGGTCGCTTTCGCCGAGCGCGAGCACTTCGGCGGCACCTGCGTCAACGACGGCTGCACTCCGACCAAGGCGCTGGTCGCGAGCGCACAGGCCGCTTTCGTCGCGCGGCGCCATGCGGATTTCGGCGTGACCGTCGGCGGACCGGTCGGCATCGATATGCGGGCGGTCAAGGCGCGCAAGGACGCGATCGTCCAGGCCTCAGTCGACGGCGTGGCCAAGTGGGTCAGCAATATGCGCGGGCTGCGCGTGGTCTGGGGACATGCGCGCTTCAGCGCCCCGCACCGGGTCGTCGTGGGCGGCGAGGATTTGGAAGCCGAAAGGATCTTCATCAATGTCGGCGGACGGGCCCTGGTGCCCGAATGGCCCGGCTTGGATTCGGCACCCTTCTTCACCAATACCAGCATGATGGGGGTCGATTTCCTGCCCGAACACCTGGTCGTCGTCGGCGGCAGTTACGTCGGGCTCGAGTTCGCCCAGATGTACCGGCGCTTCGGCGCACGAGTGACCGTGATCGAGCAGGCGCCACGGCTGATTGCCCGGGAGGACGAAGACGTCTCGGAGGCGCTGCAGGACATCCTCGCCCGCGAGGGAATCGAATTCCGGCTGAACGCCCGATGCATAGGCGCGAGTCCGCGCGAGGGCGGCATCGTCGTGTCGGCCGACTGCGCAGAGGGTCCGCCGGAGATTTTCGGCACCCATCTGCTGCTGGCGGTCGGCCGCCGACCCAACACCGAGGATCTCGGCTTGGACGCCGCCGGGATCGAGTGCGACGAGCGCGGCTTCATCAAGGTCGACGACCAGCTGCGCACGAACGTGCCGGGCGTCTGGGCCCTGGGCGACGTCAACGGGCGTGGGGCCTTCACTCACACGTCCTGGAACGATTACGAGATCGTGGCGGCGAATCTGCTCGACAGCGACCCGCGCCGCGTGACCGACCGCATCGCCGCCTACGCGCTCTACACCGATCCTCCGCTGGGGCGGGCCGGCATCAGCGAGCGCGAGGCGCGGGCCAGTGGCGGCCGCCCGGCTCTGATCGGCAAAATGCCGATGACCCGGGTCGGCCGGGCCCGCGAGCGCGGCGAGACGCTGGGTTTCATGAAGGTGATCGTCGATGAGCAGTCCAAGGCGATCCTCGGCGCGGCGCTGCTCGGCGTCAACGGCGACGAAGTCGTGCACTCGATCCTCGACGTGATGTACGCCAAGGCACCCTACACGGTGATCTCACGGGCCGTGCACATTCATCCCACGGTCACTGAACTGATCCCGACGCTGCTGCAGAGCCTGACGCCGCTTCGATGAGCACCCTGCCGGTGTCAGTGCGGTAGGCGGGTTCCTGCGTCCTGCCGTAGCATCGCGCGGGCATGCCCATCACCGGACGCGACAAATGCGTGAGAACCATCATGTGTTCGAGCATCTGATTGCCCGATGCAAGGACCTGGAGCCGATTGCGGTCGCAGTCGCCTACCCGACCGACGAGGTCTCGCTGCTCGGTGCGCTGGAGGCCGCTCAACAGCGCTTGATCGTGCCGGTGCTGGTCGGGCCGAGGTCGCTGATGCTGGCGGCCGCAAAATCCATCGGACAGGATATTTCGGCCTGCCGGACCGTCGACGCCGACAGCGCCGAAGCGGCGGCCGCGGAGGCGGTCGCACTGTGCCGCACGGCCGAATGCGCCGCGTTGATGAAAGGGAGCCTGCACACGGACACGCTGATGCACGAGGTGATGAAGGCGGACACCGGCCTGCGCGGGGCGCGCCGCATCAGTCACGTATTCGTGATGGACGTTCCGAACTATTCGAAGTTGCTGCTGATCACGGATGCGGCGATCAACATCTATCCGTCGCTCGAGGAAAAGGCCGACATCGTGCAGAACGCGATCGAGCTGGCGCACGTGCTGGGCATCGAGCAGCCGAAAGTGGCGATTCTTTCCGCAGTCGAAACCGTCACGACCAAGATCGCCTCGACGATCGACGCGGCTGCCTTGTGCAAGATGGCCGAGCGGGGCCAGATCCACGGCGGTGTGGTGGACGGTCCGCTTGCCTTCGACAACGCGGTCAGCATCCGGGCTGCCCGGATCAAGCACATCGTGTCGCCGGTGGCCGGCCAGGCTGACATCCTGGTCGTTCCCGACCTGGAGTCCGGCAATATGCTGGCGAAGCAGCTCGAATACCTGGCGGAAGCCGAGACCGCGGGCATCGTGCTCGGTGCGCGCGTGCCGATCGTGCTGACCAGCCGGGCCGACGGCGCGAAGGCCAGGCTCGCTTCGTGCGCCGTGATGTCGATGCTGGTGCACGCGCGGCGCAAGGGCGAGCCGGCGCGCGGGCACGGTGGGGGTACCGAGTGAAAGGAACGATCGCGGTCGTCAATGCCGGTTCATCCAGCATCAAGTTCACGCTGTTCGCTGCCGGCCCGGGATCGGAGCTAAGGCGGGTGGCCGACGGCGCGATGGAAGGGGTGGGGACGGCGCCCCTTTTTCGCGCGCGCGACGAGCGCGGTGCGCAGGTCGCCGAATACCGATGGGGTGCGGGTGCGGGCCGGTCCCACGAGGCGCTGCTGAGGCGGCTGATGGAGTGGATCGAAGAGCACGCCGGGCCGGGTTCGCTCGAGGCGGCCGGACACCGGGTTGTGTTCGGAGGCGCAACGCATCAGACGCCGGTACGGATCGACCCGGCGATACTGGCGCAACTCGACGCGCTGGTGCCGTTCATGCCGCTGCATCTGCCGCAGAACCTGGCTCCGATCCGGGCGCTGGCGACCACGCATCCGGCTCTGCCACAAGTCGCCTGCTTCGATACCGCGTTTCATCGGACGCTGCCACCGATCGAGCGCCGGTTCGCGCTGCCGCGCGCCCTGAGCGACGCGGGCCTCGTGCGCTACGGCTTCCACGGGCTTTCGTACGAATACATCGCATCGCGGCTGCCGCAGTTCGACCGGCGCGCGGCCGAGGGCCGCACGATCGTGGCCCATCTGGGCAACGGCGCAAGCCTGTGTGCGCTGCACGCGTGTCGCAGCGTCGGCACCACGATGGGATTCAGCGTGCTCGACGGGCTGGTGATGGGCACGCGCCCGGGATGGCTCGACCCCGGTGTCGTGCTGTACCTGGTTCGCGAGAAGGCCTATGACGCCCGCCAGCTCGAGCGCCTGCTGTACGATGAATGCGGCCTGCTCGGCGTGTCAGGCGTCAGCAGCGACATGCGGACGCTGCTGGCGAGCGCGGAAGTCACGGCCGCGGAAGCGGTCGATCTGTTCTGCCATCGGGTCGTGTGCGCGATCGGAAGCCTGATCGCGCCGCTGGGCGGGTTCGATGCGCTGGTGTTCACGGGCGGCATTGGCGAGAACGCCGCGCCGGTCAGATGGCGGATCTGCGAAGCGCTCGGATGGATGGGGCTGTCGATCGACGCCGTCGCCAATGAACGGGCTGGACCGCGGATCAGCGCCCCCGACAGCCGGATTCGCGCCTGGGTCATTCCGACCGACGAGGATCTGATGATCGCCCGGCACACGCGCGCGCTGATCGGCGGTGCATGAGGAAAGTGTTCGAAACAGTCGCCATGGAGTGAACCTGAGATGGAGCAGAAGAAGGACATGGAGGCGGCAAGCCCCGTCACGTCGACGCGGGAGCACAGCGTCCCACTGTTCTGGCCGCTGGCGGCCGCGTACGCGATGGGGCAGGCGGAGCTGGAGCTGTTTCGCAAGAACCTGAAGTTCGTGATCGAGGCGCAGAAAGTCGATCACGGGCTGAAGCCCCGTTTCGCTACTCCCAACACCGTGCTGCTCGAGCTGCACACGCTCGCGCTGCGCGCGTTCGGCAGCGCCGACTCGAGCGCGCCTGCGACACTGATCCTTGCGCCCTATGCCGGACATTCGGCGACGATCGCCGACTACCACGAGGGCCAGAGCCTGGTGCAGACGCTGCTCGAGGCGGGTCACTCGCGCGTCCTCGTGACCGACTGGAAAAGCGCCAGCCTTCAGATGAAGGACTACGACATCGACAACTACCTGGCCGAGCTCAACGTCTGCATCGATGATCTGGGCGGGCGCGTGAACCTGGTGGGCCTGTGCCAGGGCGGATGGATGGCGGCGATGGTTGCGGCGCGCTACCCGGATCGGGTTCAGGCGCTCGTGCTGGCCGGTGCGCCGATCGACACGCAGGCCGGCGACGGCCCGCTGAAGAAAATGGTCGCGGCAGCGCCCCCGGGCTTCTACGAAGAGCTGGTGGCGCTCGGCGGCGGGCTGATGCGAGGCCGGGCGATGCTCAGGGGTTGGAAGAACATGCACCCGGGCGAGCAGTACGTCGACAAATACGTGCGCCTTTATGAACACATCGACGACCCGGACTACGTGAGCAAGACCGAGGCGTTTTCGGCCTGGTACGAGAATACGATCGACTTGCCGGGCCGCTGGTACCTGCAGGCGATCAACGAGCTGTTCAAGGAGAATCGTCTTGCCACCGGCCGGTTCGTCGGCCTGGGACAGCGCCTGTCGTTGCACGACATCCGTTGCCCGCTCTATCTGCTGGCGGGAGAGTCGGACGACATCACGCCGAAAGAGCAGGTCTTCGCGGCCGAGCAGCTGGTCGGCACGCCCCGGGAGGCCATCGAGAAGGCGATGGCTCCGGGCGGGCACATCGGCCTGTTCATGGGCTCCAGAACCTTGCGGACGAATTGGCCGCAGATCGGAAAATGGATGCTGGCGGTGCAGCGGGGGCGCTGACGCCGCTGACGGCAGGCGCCTGCACGGCTGTCTGTCGAGTGGAGTAACGTTGTCCGGACTCGGATCAGGGAGGCCGATCATGGGGTCGATTTTGCGGCTCGCCTCTGCATGGATGATGGCGATCGTGCTGTGCGGATGCAGCACCGGCTGGTTTCACGTGGGGAGCGACTTCGACCTGAACGCGTTCACGAGCCGCGTGGAGCGCGGCGTCACGACCAGAGACCAGGTCCGCACCTGGCTCGGGGCGCCTCCCTCCACGGGAGTCAACGTGGACACGAATGGGCAGCGCTTCGAGGCATGGACCTACTATTTCGTCGAGGGCAGGATGGCGAGCCTGTCCGACACGACACTCAAGACGCTGCAGATCAAGTTCGATTCGAAGGGGCTCGTTCAGGGCTGGGAGCTGTCGCAACCGCCCAAGTAGTTCGACGCCGCGGATGCCCGACGGATCATTCCGCCGGCACGCCCTCGAAGAAATCGACGATCCCCGTTTCAAGCGAATACTCGGCGCCGACCACGAGCAGCCCGCTGCTGCGCACCAGCTGCTCGATCAGCTGCGATCCGTGTCTCAGGTGGCTGACCGAGGCGCGGATATTCGCCCGCACCGCCTGCCGCACCAGGGTTTCGGGGTCGCGCCGCAGTTCGGTCGCCAGCAGCCCTTCGACCGACGGCCGGATGCGGTCGACGATCGAATGCAGATTGCGCGACTGGTTCTCGCTCGGCCGCTGCAACTGCTCCAGGGTCGCCTGGATCGCGCCGCATCGCGAGTGACCCAGCACCACCACGAGTCGCGTGCCGAAGCGTTCGGCGGCGAACTCGACGCTGCCGATCTGGGATGGCGCGACGACGTTTCCGGCCACGCGGATCACGAACAGGTCGCCCAGCCCCTGATCGAACACGATCTCGACCGGCACGCGCGAGTCCGAACAGCCGAGAATCGCCGCGAAGGGCTCCTGGCCTGAGGCCAGGTCGCCGCGATGGGTCCGGGCCGAGCGGGACTCGAGGCCCGAATCGCCGGCGGCGAAGCGGCGGTTGCCCTCCCGCAGGCGTTCGAGTGCGTGCAGAGCGGATGTCATCGAGCCGGATTATGCCGGCACGGTTTCCCGCTCCATGGCGAGTTCGGCCTTCAGGCTTTCGACGTCTCGGAAAATCGTCGCGATCGCCAGCACGCGCCCCTGGCGCTTGTAGCGCAGCAGGCAGTCGCGCGCTTCGATATCTCCGTCCACTTCGATCCGGTCCCAGGCCTCGGCATGTCCGACGTAGTTGATCTGAACGTCGTAGTGCTGGCTCCAGAAGAAAGGCACCGCGTCGAATTTCTCGCGATACCCGAGCATGTTGCGCGCTGCCGTCTGGCCCTGGCGCTGTGCGACCACCCAGTGCTCGACCCGGATCGCCGCGCCAATGCGCGGATCGGGCCAGCGGGCGATGTCCCCTGCCGCGTAAACGCCCGGCGCGCCGGTCTCGAGATAGTTATTCACCAGCACACCCCGGTCCAGCGCAAGACCGGCCGCCTCGGCGAGTTCAGTGCGCGGACGCACACCCACTCCCATCACGACCAGGTCGGCATCCAGCGCCAGACCGCTTTTCAGCATCATCCGGGTTCCGTCGATCGCCTGGACCGTGTCCTCCAGGTGAAACCGGACGCCGTGCTCTTCGTGCAGCGCGCGCACGAAGTCGCCCATCTGCGGTCCCAGCACATGCTGCATCGGACGCGAGTCCGGCGCCACGACGTCGACCTGGATCGAGCGTGCGCGCAGCGCGGCGGCCACCTCCAGGCCGATGAAACTCGCGCCGATCACCACGGCGCGTCGCGCGCTGCCGGCGCGGTCGATGATCGCGCGGCAGTCGGCCAGCGAGCGGAGCGTGTGAACCTGCGGCGCAGCCGAGCCTGGAAACGACAGCCGGTTCGGCTCGGCGCCGGTGGCAAGCAGCAGTCGGTCGAACGGCAGCGTGCGGCCGCCCGCCAGCGCAACCGCCCGCGATTTCAAGTCGATGCCCGCCACCTTGGCGCCCAGCTGCAGCTCGATGCCGTGATCCGGGTAGAAGTTCGCCGGGCGCAGCGGCACCCAGTCTTCCGGTGCGTTGCCCGCCAGATAATCCTTGGACAGATTGGGCCGGTCTACCGGGGGCGACTCGTCGTCGCTGAGCATCACGATGCTGCCCTGGTAGCGCTCGCGCCGCAGCATCTCGGCTGCTGCAAAGCCGGCTGCTCCGCCGCCGACGATCACGATTCGTCCCGGTGCTGGCCCGCTCGCTTCGCCCGCTGCCCGGCGATCGGCGGCGAGGGCTTTCTTCCGGGTGCGCACAGTGATCTTTCCGTCGAGCACATCGACCGCCCAGCACGAAACAGGGCTCAGCGCCGGCGCGCGCAGCGCTTCCCCGGTGCGCAGGCTGAAACAGGCGTGATGCCAGGGGCAGCGGACCGTTTCGCCCGCGATGATTCCTTCTGCCAGCGGCCCGTTGTAGTGCGTGCAGGTCGCCCCGATCGCGAAGAACTCGGCGCCACGGCGCGCAACAAGCACCGCTTCGTCGCCGACGTGGCCGACCAGCATCTGCCCGTCGCCCAGGTCGGCCAGTCGGATGCCCTGGGTCAGATCCGGGCCGGTTGGGGTCGATTCGGCGGAGGACATCGGATACTCCCGTTGCGGTGGACGTCGTTCCCCCGCGCCGGTCGATTGTGCACCCGCTCGGCACAGTCAGTGACCGGTGCGTTACACCGGCGCGGCAATACCGGTCAGGCTCGCAAGGTCATTAGCGGTCGCTGCAAGTTCGACGTCAGGCTGTAGAGGGTTCAGACTATATCCATCATTGTCTTTCGCTTGCGGACCGGCGTCCGCCGAGTCCGAGTCGCCCATGTCCACCATGTCCAGCCCCATTCCGGCGGATCTTGAGAGCCGGCGCCACCAGCTGTTTCCGGAATTGACCGAGGCGGAAATTGCTCGCGTCGGCAGGTTCGGCAGCGTGCGGCGCTACGGGCGTGGTGAACGCCTTCTGACCGCCGGAGAACCCAGCCCCGGAATGCTGGTCGTTTTGAAGGGAGCGGTGGCGATTAGCCAGCGCGACGGCCTTGGCCACGTCGTCCCGCTCGCGCGTCACACGCGCGGGCAGTTCCTGGCCGAGGTAGGTCAACTCTCCGGTTTGCCTGCAATGGTCGATGCGCATGCCGACGAAGACGTTGAAGCGCTTCTGGTGCCGCCGGCGCAATTGCGCGCGCTGATCATCGCCGAGGCGGATCTGGGCGAGCGGATCGTGCGCGCGCTGATTCTGCGCCGGGTCGGTTTGATTCAATCCGGGGCGACCGGGCCTGTGTTGATCAGCGAGGGGGAGTCGGTCAACCTGCTGCGAATCCAGAATTTCCTGCGCCGCAACGGGCACCCGCACCACGCCGTCGACGCCGCTGCCGACAGCGAGGCCGCCGCTCTGCTGCGGCAGTACGGCGGCGCCACGGCGGACGTGCTGGTCGTCTGTCCGAACGGTTCGACGCTGCTGAATCCTTCCGAATCGACGCTGGCCCGCTGCCTGGGCATGCTCGACTCGGCCGACCACGACGAGCTGTACGACGTCGCGGTCGTGGGCGCCGGACCAGCCGGACTCGCGACCGCCGTGTATGCGGCCTCCGAAGGCTTGCGCGTGATCGTGCTCGACTGCCGAGCGTTCGGCGGCCAGGCCGGGGCCAGCGCGCGCATCGAGAACTACCTTGGCTTCCCGACCGGCATATCGGGGCAGGCGCTGGCCGGCCGGGCCTTCGTGCAGGCGCAGAAATTCGGTGCCGAGATCCTGATTCCTGCCGAGGTTCTCTCGCTCGACTGCAGCAGGGCCCGCACTGACGGGGAGATCGTGCTGAAACTTGTCGACGGACGCCGACTCCGATCCCGGACCGTTGTGATCGCCAGCGGTGCACGCTATCGGCGCCCCGCCGTTCCGGGATTAAGCGAATTCGAGGGCAGAGGTGTTTGGTATTGGGCATCCGCGATCGAAGCGAAGATGTGCGAGAAGTCCGAGGTGGCCCTGGTCGGCGGAGGAAATTCCGCCGGGCAGGCCGCGGTGTTCCTGGCGGGGTATGCCGCTAAAATTCTGATGCTCGTGCGCGGTCCGAGCCTTGCGGCCAGCATGTCACGCTATCTGATCGACCGGATCGGCGCCACGCCGGCCATCGAGCTGCGGCCTGAAACAGAACTCACGCAGCTTCACGGCGACCCGGTCGCGGGTCTTTCCGCCGTATCCTGGTACGACCGCCGGGCGGGGGTCGCCGAGCAGCGCTCGATCCGCAACGTCTTTCTGTTCGTCGGCGCCGAACCCGAGACAGACTGGCTGATCGGCTGCCGCATTGGCCTGGACGCCAATGGCTTCGTGCTCACCGGCCGGGCTGCCGGCGGCCTCGCCGACGGCCACGAACCGGCTCCGCTGGAGTCGAACTTGTCCGGGGTTTTTGCGGTGGGCGATGTGCGCTCCGGCTCGGTCAAGCGCGTCGGCGGCGCCATCGGTGAGGGTGCCGCGGTCGTCGGGATGATTCACCAGCGCCTGGCGGCGACACAGGCTGTGATCTGAACGCTGAAAGGAACGAAAATGCAAAGCAAAGACGCGGATCGATCGGTTCTGGACCACATCGGACATCTGGTCGCGGAAGAGCACCATTTGATCGAGCGCGGATCGCTCGATGCCTCGGACAGCAATCGGCTTAAGGCCCTGCAGGTCCAGCTGGATCAGTGCTGGGATCTGTTGCGCCAGCGCCGGGCGCTTCGCGAAACGGGCCACGACGCCGGCGAGGCGCAAGTGCGGCCGCCGGAGGTCGTTGAAAAATACCTCGGCTGATCCTGTTGCCGCGCGATCGGCTCAATCGCCGTCCGGCGGTTCAGCCGGGCGGACAGCGCCGAACCCGCACGAGGAAGGAATGGAGAATCCGTGCGAGGCGGTGCCGCGGAACAGCTGTTGCCCGCAATAAAGGATCAGGGGCGGGCGCCGGCGCAATGCGCCAGCGACTCGAAGCCGACGCAACACGAAACCGGCCGCCAGTAGAACCATCCGTAGCGCCCGTCGGCGCTGGTCTGGACCGGCCGGTCGGAGGAGGATGCCTGCGGCAGCGGCTGCTCCCCGACGTTGAAGCAGGTGCTCACGGCCGGATAGGCCTGCTGCATCCGCGCGGCCAGATCCACCGGAAACGGGAACGTCGCGAGTTGATCGCGCGCGATGCTGAGCGCGCGAAACGCGGTCTTGGCCGAGTACACGACCGGCGGCGTGCCCAGGTCGCGCATCTGGCGCGGATACAGGGAGCCCCAGCGGCCCAGGCTGGCCCGATCCAGCGTCCGCCACGAATCGAACGCGAACAGATCGCGGCAGCCGGTGCGCCAGTTCACCGCATCGGCCTCGGACGCATAGGCGAGCGAGGGCAGCAACGAAGCGGAACCTGACACGCCGCTCGACACCAGTGCCGCGACAACCGAGGATGCGGCGCCGCACGCCAGATCGGCCGCCGCCGATGGCGGCGGCCCGACTGACCGCGCATCCGAAGGCTGGCAGCGCAGGCAGGGCAACCGCCCCGCCAGCAGCCAGACGGCGTTGCCGAGCACCCAGGCGTGCGCTTCCGCCGTGTTATCCAGCCCCGAGTGCGATGAGCTCAGCGTGCCGTCCGATCCGGCCGCAGCCGGCAGGGGCACCGACAGCAACGAATCGCCGGGAGCGCGCACCGTCTCCGCAAAGGCAACCGGCACATACATCCGGATCAAATAGCCGCACGGATTGGGGCCGCACCAGCACAGCCCAAGCACCTGGGTGCGCGTGCAGGCAGGCTCCGGGCTGATCCAGCGCGCCAGTCCGAGCAGACCGAGGGGCGGCTCGGCGGCCACGCGGGCCGGCAGTAGCAAGAGAGACGCGAGCAGCGGCGCGAGCAGCTGCACGCGTCCGCTTGGCCGGCGGCGTGCCGGCCGTCTCGAGGTGATTTGATGGACCATCGGCAGATGGCGATTGTCGGTGCCGGATCGGGGTGCCGCACTGCCGGCGGCGATAGCGACGCCATGCCAGATACCGCGCCGTCGCGGGCCGGCGCCGCGCCATGGAAGACGCCCATCGCGCAGGTGCGAATACGCCCGATGTCGTCTGATGGCCACCACCCTAGGATGGCGAGGTGAACGCGACGGCACCCCAACTCGATCCGCGGGCCAATCCGGCGGCCCACGCGCGGATCGACGAGCTGCTGGCGCCCCTGCGTACGATCGCCGAGGCCAGGCTCGACATCGAGTTGGGCGAGCGCCTGCGCCAGATCGTGCCGGCGTCCCACTGCCTGTGCGTGCTCGCCGATTCCGGAGGAACAGGGTTGGCTTTGGCGCCGCTACAGCTGCACGGATCGATGCATCGCGAGCTACAGGGACTGTACTCGACGCTGATCGGCGAGCGCGATCCGCTGGCGATGCGGGCGCGCCAGGAATGGCGTCCGCTGGTCGCGCCGATCGACCAGCACGCAGCCTGGGTTCGGTCCCAGGTGCGGCACGCGGACACCTTCGTCGCGTGGCTGCACCGCAATGGCGCCAGCGGCGCCAGCCACCTGGCGGTGGTGCCGGCCCGCGGCCGCCTGACGCGCGGCACGCTGTTCGTGTTTTCGGCGCGCGCGCCGGTCGAGGCCGAGGTGCTCGCGCTCTTTTACGCGGCGCAGCGGCTGGCCGTGACGCTGGAGCTGCGGCATCGCCCGTTCATCGCCGAGTTGATGGCGATGCGCTTTTCCCCGCGTGAGGCCGACGTGCTGCGGGCGGGGCTGAAAGGATCGGCCGACGAGCAGATTGCAGCCTGGCTCGGCCTGTCGGTCGATGCAATCCGCTACTACTTCAAGAAGTTCAAGCACCGGGTGCCGCCGGTGATCGGCCACATGAAGCCGCGCGATCTGGCGCGCATACTGCACCAGTTGGACAGGCTGTAGGCTTGTGTCGTGAGTCGGAAGCGGGCCGTGTCGTGAGTCGGAGGCGGGCCGTGTCGTGAGTCGGAGGCGGGCCGTGTCGTGAGTCGGAGGCGGGCCGGAGTGTGTGACCGGGTGCGGTTCCGCTCGCGTTACGCCCTTCGCCGGTGACGGGGGCTCGGGCGTGCTGACCTCGCTCCACCGCACCCGGTCACACACTCCGGCCCGCCTCCGACTCACGACACTTGAAAACGGTATGGAAGATCGGCAACTGCAGCGCTACTCCCGGCACATCCTGCTGGAGGAGATCGGCATCCAGGGTCAGCAGCGGATCAGCGCGTCGCGCATGCTGCTGATCGGCGCCGGCGGGCTCGGTTCACCCGCCGCGCTTTACCTGGCCAGCGCTGGCGTCGGACGCCTGACGCTGGTCGATTCGGATCGGGTCGACCTGACCAACCTGCAGCGCCAGGTGCTGCACACGACCGACCGGATCGGGCAACTGAAGACGTCTTCGGCTCGCAGTGCGCTGCATGCTCTCAATCCCGACGTCCAGGTGGTCGAGGTGCCGCAGCGGGCGGGGGCCGATGAGCTCGATCCGCTGGTGGCGGAGGCCGAGATCGTGTTGGATTGCAGCGACAATTTCGCCACGCGGCACGCGCTGAATCGGGCCTGCGTGCGGCACGGGCGCCCGCTCGTGTCGGGCGCCGCGGTGCGCTTCGATGGGCAAGTGGCAACCTTTGACCGGCGTACGCGGGACGCGGCGTGCTACGCGTGCCTGTTCCCGGAATCCGCCGATGCGCAGGACGAGTTGTGCTCGACGATGGGGGTGTTCGCGCCGCTTACCGGCATCGTCGGCTGCATCCAGGCGGCCGAGGCTCTTAAGCTGGCCGCCGGCCGGGCGGCGAGCCTTGGCGGCCAGCTGATGATCATCGACGCGCTGACGATGCAGTGGCGCTCGCTTGCGATCGGCCGCGACCCGAACTGCCCGGTGTGCGCAGCCGCCGCTGGATGAAGCAAGGACAGGAGCGGCGAGGATCGAAGGCCGGGCCGCGCCAGCCGGCAACCCGTCAGGTCGCCGGGCCGATCAGGATGGTCAGCTGGACGTCCAGACCGTCGGTAGGCTGCTTTCGGAAGCCGCTCTTGGCGAACCGGTGCCAGCGTCCCACCACGAAAGCGACCGCCAGCGAAGCCCGCGCTCCGGTATCCAGGTCGGCCGGCATTTCGCCTTGCGAGACGGCCACGCGCAGGCTCTGGCGTAACGAAGCCTCGATCCGCTCCAGCAGCTGATTCATCCGGTCCTGGAGCCGGTCATTTTCGTTGACCAGGGCGTCACCGATCAGCACCCGGGTCATGCCCCGGTTCGTTTGCGCGAACTCCAGCAGCATTTGGACGATCCGCCGAGCCTGGCGCGGCCCGGAGTCTTCTTTGCTGGAGATGTCATTGATCAGCCCGAAGATCGTCGTCTCGATGAACTCGATCAAGCCCTCGAACATCTGGGCCTTGCTGGCGAAATGGCGGTACAAGGCCGCCTCCGACACGTCCAGCTTGGCCGCCAGGGCGGCGGTTGTCACCTTTTCGCCGCGGGGATCCTCCAGCATCGATGCCAGTGTCTGCAGGATCTGCAACCGCCGGGTGCCTGGCTTGCGCCGGGCCTTGCCGGCCTCGGTGCTGTCGGTTGTCTGGGTCGGGATTTCCATCGGCGGCCTCGCGGAGCGGCAAATCTACCGGAATCCCACCGGACGTGGGGAATTACTCACTTAGAAGCCGGTGCTGGGACGTGCCGTCGCGGTGGTACGCCCATGGCAACCGTATCTTAGTGCACGCTAAGGCGCCTGGCACAGGCAGTGCGCCAGTACGCGAGGGGTCAACCCGTTGCTCAGCAGACGTTTGAAGTCTGCGCCCACGCCGGCTGCTGGCGCGTCGGCACCAAAAAGCAGCCCGGTGGGCACAGGACCGACCACCTGCAGCGCCGCACGTGCGGCGCCCTGGGCGAAAAGGTCCAGCAAGCGGGTCAGCCCTTTGGGCTCCAACTCGATGTACATGGTGCGGAAACCTGGGGTGAGCTTTGCATGCTGCGCCGCATCATGGATGGCGGCAGCCAAACCCCCAAAGCCGTCCACCAGGTGGCGTTCGTGCGCCTGCCGCCCAGTCCAGACCCGTCCCTGCGCCACTTCCTCGATCTGTTCCGCGGTTGCGTGCCTGCTGGCCGCGGCCCGCGCCAGAAACTCCTGGTAAATGTGGCCGACGCTGGCCTGGATCACCTGGCCGAAGCGCGGGTCCAGCGGCCGGCGCAGATCCGGCCCGCCCGCCAACCAGGTCGTCGTCACGCCGCCGGTGTGCACGCCCAGCTTGTCCAGGGTCTTGTCGAACGTCGGCACCAGCCCGAATACGCCGATCGAGCCGGTAATGGTGGCCGGATCGGCCAGCACCTCGTCGGATGAAGTCGATACCCAGTAGCCGCCGGAGGCTGCCACGTCGCTCATCGAAACGATCACCGGCTTTCCGGCCTTGCGCGTGATTTCCAGCTCACGCCGGATCAGCTCGGCTCCGAAAGCGCTTCCGCCGGGCGAATCGACCCTCAGAACCAGCGCTTTGACGGTGTCGTCGTCGCGTGCATGCCGGATCAACTCGGCCGTCGAACGACCACCGATCGCGCCCTGCGGGGCATCGCCATCGACGATGTCGCCCTGCACGACCACCACCGCCACCTGCGTACTGCGGTCGCCGCTGTCGGGCAGCCCGTAGCGGTACTCCTGGAACGACACCTGGCGGAAGGTCTTGTGGGCCGGATCCTCGGCGCCACGCTTTATCAGCAGGGCCCGCAGCTCATCACGGGTCATCAGCGCGTCGACCAGCTTCTCCGACAGGGCCAGCTTCGCCAGGTCGCCCCCGGCAGCACCCAGGCGCACCGGCAGCTCATCGATCATCCGGCCGAGCGCGCCCGTTGGCAGCTTGCGCGCCTGCTCCACCTGCCCGGTGTAGCTGGTCCAGGCGTCGTTCAGCCAGAAGGATTCGGCCTCCTGCGCCTCGCGCGAAGGCGCGTTGTTCACGAACGGCTCCACGAAACTCTTGTATTTCCCGACGCGAAACACGTTGACCGTCACGCCAAGCCGGTCCAGCGCATCGCGGTAATAGTTCCGGTATCCGCCCAGACCGGTCAGCAGCACGGCGCCGCTCGGATGCAGGTAGACCTGATCCGCGTGCGCGGCCAGGTAGTACTGGGCCTGGCTCATCTGCGAACCCCACGCCAGGATCTGCTTGCCGGCCGAGCGGAACCGTTCCAGCGCGGCTGCGACTTCGTTCAGCTTCGCCATGCCCGCGCTGCCCATGTCGTCCAGGATCAGCACCGCCCGCGCGATGTTCGGATCGCGGGCGGCAGCATCCAGTACGGCGACCACGTCGCGCAGCTGCGTCTCGCGTTCGACGCCGCCCAGCGCCTCGGCCAGCTGAGCCTCGCGCGCGCTGCCGCTGTACTGCTCGACCAGGTCTCCCCTGAGCACGACCACGAGCGCGGTGTTCTCCGACAGGCGCGGGCGCGAGCTGGTGAACAGCGCGACCGCCAGCACGACGACGATCAGCAGAAACAACACGTTCAGCACCAGCCGGCGGGTCGCGTCGACCAGGCGCAGGAAGCCCCCGAGAGTGCGGCGCAGCCATCCGGGTTCAGAGTCAGCCATGGGTTCTCCGAGTGCGTGTCAACGTTACAAAAGAAACGACGGCGGCTGACGGTGCTTCGCGAGACGCCGCCCTGTGCCCCTCGTTCTGTTCCTTCTGGCCTTTCCGGCTGAAGGCCGGGAAAAGCTTAGCCCAGTCGGCGGGCGAGCTGGCGCACGGTGCGCACCCGCGCGTCGACGTACGCGCCCCCGGCCAGCGCGCGCCGCGCCACAGGCCGGATCCGCAGCACCGTCGCGAAGCCTGCGGCCCGGGCCGACTTCAGGTTGACCGCGCTGTCGTCGACCAGCACGGCTCGGCCCGCGTTGGCGCGGCCGGCCAGGCCTTCGCGCGCCAGAACGGCCCGCAGCATTGCGATGGAGGGCTTGGGGCGGAACCGCCCGTGCAGGCGCAGCCGCTCGATCGGATAGCGCACGCGGATGTGGCGGTGCAGTCCAAGCCGCCTCAGCACCTGCGCAGCATAGGCGCCCGGCGCGTTGCTCAGAAGCACTTTGCGGCCCGGCAGGCGCGCCACCATGCGCGCCAGGCCCCGCTCGATCCGCATCAGCTCTTCGACCCGGAAGTCGTGCGTCTCGCGCAGGAAACGGTGCGGATCGACGTCGTGATGGCGCACCAGACCGAGCATCGTGGCGCCGTAGCGGCGCCAGTAGTCGTGCCGCAGCTGGTCGGCCTGCTCCCGCGTCAGCTGCAGATGGCACTGGACGAAATCGGTCATCCGGGTGTCGATCGCGGCGAAGATCGCGTGCGAGGCTTCGTGCAGCGTATCGTCCAGGTCGAAAAACCAGACCCTGCGGGCGCGTCGGCCCGTGGATGGCCTCAATGCGACCGAATCATCGTGCCTACGCCTCGATCGGTCAGGATCTCCAGCAGCAGGCAATGGTCGACGCGCCCGTCGATGATGTGCACCGAGTTCACCCCGCCGTGGGCTGCCTCCAGCGCCGACGAAATCTTGGGCAGCATCCCGCCGGAGATCGTGCCGTCGGCAAACAGCTCCTCGATGCGCGAGGCGGTCAGACCCGTGATCAGCCGTCCGTCGCGGTCGAGCACGCCGGGCGTGTTGGTCAGCAGCACCAGCTTTTCCGCGCACAGGATCTCTGCGATCTTGCCGGCCACCAGGTCGGCATTGATGTTGTAGGACAGGCCGTCTGTGCCGAATCCGATCGGCGAGATGACCGGGATGAACGCGCCGTCCTGCAGCGCCCGCACCGGCGACGGATCGATCGCCTCGATCTCGCCGACCTGTCCCAGATCGTGGGTCAGGCTCGGGTCGTCGCGGTCGGGCAGGCGCATCCGGCGCGCCTGGATCAGGCCGCCGTCTTTGCCCGTGAGGCCGACAGCCTGCCCGCCGAACCGGTTGATCAGCATCACGAGTTCCTGCTGAACCTGACCGGCCAGCACCCACTCGACGATTTCCATCGTCTCGGCGTCGGTGACCCGCATGCCTTGGACGAACCGCGACTTCTTGCCGACCCGCTCCAGCGCATCATCGATCTGCGGCCCGCCGCCGTGGACCACGACCGGCTTCATTCCGACCAGTTTCAGAAGCACGATGTCGTGCGCGAAGCTTTCCTTCAGCGGCTGCTGCGTCATCGCATTGCCGCCGTACTTCACGACGATGGTGCGCCCGTGGAAACGGCGGATGTACGGAAGCGCCTCGGACAGGATTTCGGCCTTCAGCTCGGTCGGAATCTGCGCCCGGTCCATGGGTCGTGGCAGGTCGATGCGATGGGCTTGATGCAACCGGAAACGGACAGTTCTCGATCAGTCTAGCATCGCCGCGCAGACTTCCTGCCGCGCAAACGGGTTCGGGTCGAGCTCAGCTCTCGCCGAGCAGGCGCTTGAGCCGACGTTTCGCCGCCTGGCGCCGGCCGCCCGGCGTCGCCGTGTGCGGACCGGCCGGCCGCCGCCGTGCCGCCACCACCAGCGGATTGCGTGGCCGCAGCCCGTCGGTGCGAAATACGAGCTTCTGGCGGGTCCTCAGTGCCTTGGCCATCTGACAGGCTGTTGCAAAGCTACCGCGCGGGCCGATTTGCGACCTGCGGTGCGCGCCGTATTCCTCATCGAGTGCCGCTGCTCGGTCGCAACTCGGCCCTGCTCGCTACGCTTTTCAACAGCCTGCTACAGCACATAGCGGGCCAGGTCCTCGTTTGCGGCCAGCTCCGCCAGACGCTGATCGACGTAGGCCGAGTCGATCACGGCGCTCTGTGCGCTCTGGCTGGCGGCCTCGTACGAGATGTCCTCGAGCAGCTTTTCCATCACCGTGTGCAGCCGGCGCGCCCCGATGTTCTCGGTGCGCTCGTTGATCGTAAAGGCGATCTGCGCCAGACGGGATACGCCGTCCGGCGTGAATTCGAGCGTCACGCCCTCGGTCGCCAGCAAGGCCTCGTACTGGCGGACCAGGCAGGCATCGGTGCCGGTCAGGATGCGCTCGAAGTCGGAGGCCGACAGCGATTCGAGTTCGACCCGGATCGGGAAGCGTCCTTGCAGTTCGGGCATCAGATCGGATGGCTTGGACAGGTGGAACGCGCCGCTGGCGATGAAGAGAATATGGTCGGTGCGGATCATCCCGTACTTGGTATTCACGGTCGTGCCCTCGACCATCGGCAGCAGGTCGCGCTGCACGCCCTGGCGCGACACGTCGGCGCCCTGCACTTCGCTGCGGCTGGCGATCTTGTCGATCTCGTCCAGGAACACGATGCCGTTGGCCTCGACGTTGGCGATCGCCCTCAGCTTCAATTCGTCGTCGTTGACCAGGCGCGCGGCTTCCTCGTCGGCCAGCGCCCGCAGCGCCTCGCGCACCTTCAGCTTGCGCGTGCGACGCCGCCCGCTGCCCAGGTTCTGGAACATCGACTGGATCTGCTGCGTAAGCTCCTCCATGCCGGGCTGGGCGAGCACCTCCAGTTGTGCCGATGGCGCCGCCAGCTCGATCTCGACGTCCTTTTCGTCGATATCGCCTTCGCGCAGCTTTTTGCGCATCTTCTGCCGCGTGCCGCCGTCGCCCTCGCGCTCCGCCTCGCGCCCCGTCAGGTCGCGCGCCGGCGGCAGCAGCACGTCCAGCAGCCGCTCCTCCGCCGCTTCTTCGGCGCGCGCGCGCACTTTGCGCATCTCGGCCTCGCGCGTCTGTTTCACCGCGATATCGGCCAGGTCGCGGATGATCGAATCGACGTCTCGCCCTACGTAGCCGACCTCGGTGAACTTGGTCGCCTCGACCTTGATGAAGGGCGCGTCGGCCAAGCGCGCCAGGCGGCGCGCGATCTCGGTCTTGCCTACGCCGGTGGGCCCGATCATCAGGATGTTCTTCGGTGCGATCTCGCTGCGCAGCGGCTCGGCCACATGTTGGCGGCGCCAGCGGTTGCGCAGGGCGACCGCCACTGCTCGCTTGGCACGCTGCTGGCCGACGATGTGCTTGTTCAGCTCGTGGACGATTTCCTTCGGAGTCATCATCGGGCGCCCACCATCACTCGAGCGTCTCGATCGTATGGCTCTGGTTGGTGTAGATGCACAGATCGGCTGCGATCGACAGCGCGCGGGCCACGATGTCGGCCGGTTTCAGATCGGTATTGTCCAGCAGGGCCCGCGCGGCGGCCTGCGCATAGGGACCCCCCGAGCCGATCGCCACCAGACCCAGCTCCGGCTCGAGTACGTCGCCGGTACCGGTGATGATCAACGAGCACTCGCGGTCCGCCACCGCCAGCATCGCCTCCAGCCGGCGCAGGATCCGGTCCGTGCGCCAGTCCTTGGCCAGCTCGACGGCCGAACGCATCAGGTTGCCCTGATGCTTGTCCAGGCGCGCCTCGAAGCGCTCGAACAGCGTGAAGGCATCGGCGGTCGCGCCCGCAAAACCGGCCAGGATCCGGTCCTGGTACAGGCGCCGGACCTTGCGCGCGGTGCGCTTGATGACGATGCTGCCCAGCGTCACCTGGCCGTCGCCGCCCATCGAGACCGCGGGGCCACGGCGCACCGAAAGAATCGTGGTGCCGTGAAATTCGTTCAATTGCGGCGAAGCTGGACCTCGGCCACCGCCGATATGCCCAACAGCTGCAGCAGCGCGCCCACCAGCGCGTTGACGTTGCGGAATTCGACCGTCGTGCCCAGCTGCTGCAGCTTGATCACGTGGCCGAGCAGGGCCGAGGCCGCCGAGAAGGCCACCCGCCGCAGGTGCCGGCACTCCACCGTCAGCCGCTGCTGCGAGCGTGCGCCGACCTTCATCCGGCCGAACAGCGGCTCGCCGTCGCCAACGATGTCACCACGCCAGTCGAGCGGATCGACCACGCTCGGTGCGGCCGTGGTTCCGGCCCGCGTCTTGATGTTGGCCGAGAAAGGCTCCCAGGACGGCGGCGACACCTCGTACGTGATGCAGTACTGGATTCCCGTTTCCTCGAAATCGCTCTGCCGGTTCAGCAGCCGCTGCACATCCAGCATCAGCATCCAGCAGGCGTCCGAGCTGTCGCGCCGGCCCGGCTCGATCGCCGCGCGCAGCGGGTTGAGCAGCTGATCGGCGCCCTGCACGATCAGTTCATGGCTGGCGCGCTTGAACGCATTGAACACGCGCAGCAGCAGCTCAGCGCCGACCGGATCGATGCTGCGCGCTTCCGACACGTCCAGCGTCAGCGTCGCGTTGGTCATCGCGAGCGCCTTCAGGTGCTCGAGCGGCTTCACGATGTTGGCGCCAACCGCCGCCGGCAGCTTCACGACCGGGCTGTCGCTCTTCGGGTCGACTCGCGCACCCGTGGGCTCATAGTCGAGCCAGCCCGGCGCGGAATTCTCGAAGCGCAGCGCGTACTGCATCGTCAGCTTCTCGAAGCCGGCCTTGTCGCCGCGCTGCTGCATGAACTCGAACATCATCAGCCAGGCGCGTTCGGTGGCCAGGCCCAGCCGGTCGGCCTCGATCGCCGAGCGCAGCACGGCCTCGGCGGCCTGGTCCTGTCCGTTGGCAAACAGGATCGCGGTCTCGTCCAGCGCCGAACTCGAGTCGCTGGTACCCAGTTCGATCGCTTCGATTCCGTAGCTGGTCGCATCCTCGCCCGGATCGAACGGCTCTTCGGCCTGGGCTGGGGCGGGCTCCATTTCCAGCGGGGGCAGCTCGGCATCTTCCTCGCTTGCGGGCAGCGGCTCGCTCGATCCCGGGGCGCCCAGCACGGAATTGGCTGCTATGTTGTCGCGCGGGGCGCCGCGTGGCCGCAGGAAGTCCTGCGACATCTCCGACTCGATCGCGTCGATCTTGGCCGCAGTGGCCATTCCCAGGTTGCGGGCCAGTTCCCGGTCAGGGATCGCGTTCTCGGTGGTTGCGAAGCTCGGCGCGGAGGGGGTCGAGGTGCGGTTCAGCGAGCGGTTGACCGGTCCAGGCAGCGGACGGGACAGCGTTCGAGCATCGTGCGGGGCGGGGCGCGCCGGGGAGCGCGCGGCGTGCGAGTGCGGGCCGCGTCCCGCGACTTTCTTCGCGGGTTTCGAGTCCTTCTTGAAGAACGAGAACACCACGTGCTAGATCCTGACGTTCAGTGCAGGTTGTGCAATCGAACTCGGGACGGTCGCCAAGGAAACCCTTGAGCCGTCGTAGACAAAGCGACGGTCCGGTACTCCATCATCGAGCCGCTCGCTCCGATCGCAGCGATTCGACTCAATATAACAATTATCCCATTTCTTAAGGGTCCGAGTCTGCTGGGCTTTAGGCCCCGCCTCGGGATTTATGCGCCGTAAGGCGTGTTCGATGCAAGGGGACACGTTCGGTTAAAATAACGGCTGCGGAGCAGTCGCAAACGCGGAGCCAACAGGATGATCACGACAGCCACGACGGTAGGCGCCTACTTGCGGGATTTGCCGCCTGACCGCCGGGTCGCCATGGCGCGCGTATGCAGCATGATCCGCCGCTCGGCCCGTGGTGTGCGGGAAAGCATGCGCTACGGGCTGGCCTTCTACGAGTTGGATGGGCCTTTGTTCGCGCTCGAGTCCGGGCGCCGCCATATGTCGTTGTACGTGGCCGAGCAGGAAGTGGTGCTGCGGCACAAGGAGGCGCTGGCGGGCGTGAATGCGGCGCGCAGCTTCATCCGATTCTCCGACTTCAACCGATTGCCGCTCGACGTGGTCGAGAAGATCGTGCGCGAATCGGTGGTGGCTCGTCGTGCGCGCGCCGCCAACGGAACGATTCCGACGCAGGCCGAGCTGCTGAAGCTGTGGGCGATCAAGGAGCAGGCCGCGCAGGCGCCGCAGGCCGTGACGCGCGCGGTGGCAGCACCCGCGGCGAAGCCAGCCCTTGCGCGGGGCGAGGGTGTGAAGCGGACAGCGAGCCGAACCGCCGCGTTGCGGCGGGCCAATGGCGCGAAGGCACCGGCGCGTGGCACCGCCGAACGCCGACCGGCCCGCAGCTCGTAAAGTTAGGTCCAAAAAATCACGTAGGACCCTCACCCCGGCTACGCCGGGCGACGCCCGGCTCCTCTCCCTAAAGGGAGGGGGGAGGCCACCAGTCCCTTTCTAACGGAAGGGGTGGAAGTTCAATTGGATGGCGGTTCGCGCGGCTCCGACGGCGGGGGCTGATCGCGCATCGACCAGGCTGGATTGGCGGCGGGCTTGATGGCCGGCGGCTTGTTCTGCTGCGCGAACCAGCGCCATCCGGCGTACAGGCAGCCGATCTCCAGCGCCAACCCGGTGATCTGCAGCGGCCAGTTGCGGTACGCGCCTCCGACCGCGAACAGCACGATGCCGCCAAGCGCGGCCAGCACGAATGCAACGATTCGCAACGACATCACCGCTCCCAGATCAACGGCGCGTCAGACGGCGCTTCAAGTCCAGGCCCACGCCCTTGTTCACGAACTGCACTGTAGCGACCCGGGCCGGGTCGATTTCGCCGCCCGAATACAGCCCAGCAGCCACCATGCTCCGGAAGAAATGCCGGATGCGCTCGATGTTCATCGTTCCGATGCCCAGCGTGAGCGCCTCGGACGAATCGACGATGCCCTGCGAACGCATCAGTGCGACCGACGCTTCCAGCTCCTGTTCGCCGATTTCCGGATTGTCGCGCAACATCGCCGCATGCGCGGCCCGGCGGTCTCCGTACAGGTAGCTGTTCCAGCCGAGGATCGAGGCGTCGACGAAGCGCTGGACCAGGTCGGGGCGGTTGCGCACCGTCTCGGCGCGGGCTTCGATCAAGGTGGAGTACGTGTCGAAGCCGTGATCGGCCAGCAGATGCACGACCGGATCGAAGCCCCCCTGGCGCCTGACATAAATCGGCTCGGCGATCGAATAGCCCTGCTGCAGCGCGCGCGGGTTGGCAAGGAACGGTCCGAGGTTGAAGTTGTACGGCCGCAGCTGCTCGTCGCGAAACCCCTGCGTCACCGTCAGCCACTGCCACCAGGTGAACTGCGCGTCCTTGGCGACGAACACCACCGGCGCGTCCTTCAGATGCTCGAACCGTTCGTAGCCCCGGCCCGGATGCGCGATCAGCGCCTGTGGATCCTTCTGGAAGATCGCTGCGACTTCGACGGTGGGAACGCCATTCTTCTGGTTGTCGAACGCGTGCAGCAGGTTTCCCGTCATCAGGAAATCGATACGGCCTGCCGGCAGCAGAGGCCGGTTGTTCACCTGGGGCCCGCCCTGCCGAATCGTGACGTTCAGCCCGTAGCGCGCGTACGTGCCGTCGGCCAGAGCCTGGTAGAAACCGCCGTGCGCGGCCTGCGCCTTCCAGTTGGTGGCGAACACGACCGCGTCGGGCTGCGCGCATGCTGTCGCCGGCAGCAGCGCCGCCCAGGCGTACAGCAGGCTTGCACCGGCGCTCTTCAACAGCCTGTCAAGCGGCGCGCTCGTTGGCTCGAGACGGCAGCGTAAACCAGAACGTGGCGCCGTGGCCGGGTGCAGCCTGCGCCCAGACGCGTCCCCCGTGGCGTGCAACGATGCGCTGGACGGTCGCCAGCCCGATCCCGATGCCGGGAAACTCCTCCTCCCGGTGCAGTCGGGTGAACGGGGTGAAAAGGCCGCCGGCGTGCTTCATGTCGAACCCGGCGCCGTTGTCGCGCACGAAAAACGCGCGCTGCGCGCCGAGTGCGGATGCGCCGATTTCGATGCGCGCGTTGCCCGCGTCGCGCGTGTATTTCCAGGCGTTTTCGAGCAGGTTCTGCACCACCAGCCGGACCAGCCGCACGTCCCCCTCGGCCGCAAGACTTTCTTCGATGCGGATATCCACGCGGCGCTCTGGATGCTCCCATTGCAGATCGGCGAGCGCCTCCTGCGCGACCTGCGTGAGGTCGATACGCTCGAGCTTCAGGTCGGCACGACCGACGCGCGACAGCCGCAACAGACCGTCGATCAGCTCTCTCATCCGATCGATCGATTTGCCGATCAGCACCAGATAGTCGCGACCTCCAGCGTCGAGTGCGTCGGCATGGTCCTGCAGCAGCGCTTCGGAAAAGCCGGCGACGGCCCGCAACGGAGCGCGCAGATCGTGCGAGACCGTGTAAGCGAAGGTTTCGAGCTCCCGGTTGACCGCTTCGGTGGCGCGCCTGGCCTCGATCAGCTCGTCCTGGCCACGCTTCATCGCGACCAGGTTGCGCACTCTGGCGCGCAACTCCTCGACGGCAAAAGGCTTCACCAGGAAGTCCTGCGCGCCCTCGCGCAGCAAGCGGACGCGTTCGCCCTCGTCGGTTGTCGCCGTCAGCACGACGACCGGCATCCGGTCGAATTCCGGTTCGGCGCGAATCTGCCGTATCAGGGTCTCGCCGCTCGTGCCCGGCATCATCAGGTCGGTGATGACCAGGTCGGGATTCAGGTCGACGGTCCGCACGTAGCCTTCGCGGCCATCGAAGGCGGGCATCGCATCGAATTCGCTTGTCAGCGCATCACAGATGAACCGATTCAACTCCCGGTGGTCTTCGACGACCAGCACGATCGGCAGTCCCTTGATCGACGTGATCGGCGGCGCCTTGTCCGGCTCGCGCAGCGCCTCGACCGTCTGCTGTGCGAGCTCGACCGCCGGCGCCTGCGACTCGGCCGAGGCGGCGCGAACAGCCGTGCCGGCCGGCAACCGGGCGGGTAGCGTGACGACAAACGCCGCGCCGCCTTCGGGAGCTTGTGTTACTTCGACCCGGCCCCGGTGCAGCTCGACCAGCTCTTTCACGATCGCCAATCCGAGTCCGACTCCTGCCTTTTTCCGGGTCGGGGCGCCGTCGAGCTGCCGGAAACGCTCGAACACCGCTTCGCGATCGGCGGGGTCGATGCCAGGGCCGCTGTCGGCGACGGTGATCCGGACGCTACGGTCCTCGCCGTCCGGTCCGGTCTCGGCCGCGAGCTCGAGCCGTATCCGACCGTTGGCAGGGGTGAATTTGAACGCATTCGACAGCAGGTTCAGCACGATGTGCTGGACCTTGTCCGGATCGAGCTCGGCGCGCAGCGGCTCGGGCGCAAGCACCGCATAGCGGATGTTGCGGTCGCTCGCAAGGCCTTCGAAGTTCGAGCCGATCTCCCGCATCAGCGTCCCCAGGTCGACGTCGGCATACTCCAGTCGCAGACCGGCCTCGAGGCGGGCGGCGAGCAGCAGGTCGTCGAGCTGCCTTTGCAGCACGCGCGCGTTACGCAGCGCGATCGCGAGCTCGCGCTGCGCCGCCGCGTCCAGGCGGCCGTCGGCGAGCAGTTTTTGAATCGGCCCGAGCACCAGCGCGATCGGCGTGCGCAGCTCGTGACTGACGTTGGCGAAGAACTGCGACTTCAGCCTCTCCAGCTCCTTGGTCCGCTGGTACACGGAGCCCAGCTCGCGAAACGCCGTCTCGAGCTTGATGCCGCGCTCATGCGCGGCTCGCGTCGCGCGGGCCAGCGCCGCGGCGTTGGGAACCAGCGACGGCAGCATCGCGGCCGTTGCCGCCGACACGACTGCGGTCGCGATCCGAATCGCGCTGTCGAGCCAGTAGGCCGGCTTCCAGATCACGAGCACGTCGGACATGTGCGTGATCCCGCACAACACGATGAACGCGCCGAAGGCCAGGTACATCCCGCGGTACGGAATGGCCTCACGCAGTTGATACACCAGATAGGCCAGCGTGCTGGAGATCGCAACGTATGACAAGGCAATCGTGCCGTTGGAGACGACCTGGGTCCAGACGATGCCGGGGTTCCAAAGGAAACAGTGTCCATGCGGGATGAAGTCGGACGAGAACAGAGCGTCGAGCATGAGGCCTCCGTTGCACGACGGGGGAGCGCCCCCGAAGCCCTACGTGTAACTCCGACTCGGGGACAGAAAGAGCGTACGTGAATTGACAGCGCTCTTGAAGTCGTTTCGCGGCGATACAACGACGGGCACTGCCGGCGTCGGCATCCCTTGCTCAGCTGCGCCCGGACGGATGCCAGCGTCCCAGCAAAGCGCGCGACAGAGCGTTGGACGCCAGGTAGATTCCGATTCCGGTCAGCGCCACCAGCGTGAGCGCGGCGTACATCTTCGGGATTTCGGTGCGGAAGCTCGCCTCCAGGATCCGCGAAGCCAGGCCCGTCTCGCGGCCGGCCGCACCGGCCGCGAATTCCGCCACGACGGCCCCGATCAGCGCGAGGCCCCCGGAAATCTTGAGTCCTGCCACCAGATAGGGGAGCGCCGACGGCGCCAGCAGCCAGCGCAGGCGCTGCCAGCGGGTGGCGCCGTACAAGGTCATCAGGTCCTGCAGGTTCGGATCGGCCGAGCGCAACCCGATCAGCGTGTTGGAAAGCACCGGAAAGAACGCCACGATGAAGGCACAGATCAATAGGGCGGCCGTCGTGCTGTCCACGTAGATCAGGATCAGCGGCGCGATGGCGACGATCGGCGTGACCTGCAGCGCGATCGCAAACGGAAACAGCGCGCGCTCCAGCGTGCGCGAAAGGGCGAACGCACTCGCGAGTGCCACGCCGCCGGCCAGCGCCAGCAGCAGCGCGCCAAAGGTGATCTTGATCGTGTACAGCCAGGACAGAAGCAGCGAGTCCAGGTTGTTCCACAGCGTCTGCACGACCAGGCTGGGCGCCGGCAGGATGTAGGGCGGGATACCGCGCAGGCGAACGATCGCCTCCCAAGCCAGCAGGGCAGCCGCGGCGGAGACGGCCGGAACCAGAGCAGCCGCGCGGCGTGGCCGGCTCACGGCCGGGTTTCCGCGGTGGCGAGCTGGCCGCACTCGAGCGCTTCGGTCACGTTGCGGCAGTGCTGCATGAACTGCGGCTGCAGCCGCAGCGCCGGTGTGCGCGGATAGGCCAACGCAATCGGCAGGTCGGCGATCAGTCGGCCGGGCTGCCCACTGAGCACCAGAACGCGCTGACTCAAGTACACCGCCTCGAAGACGCTGTGCGTGACGAACACCGCGGTCGGCGCCTGCTCGCTCCACAGCGCCAGCAGTTCGTCGTTCAGGCGCTGGCGCGTGATCTCGTCGAGCGCGGCGAACGGTTCGTCCAGCAGCAGCACGGCAGGGTGCGTGACCAGCGCGCGGGCGATCGATGCGCGCATCTTCATGCCGCCGGACAGCTCGGCCGGGTAGGCGCTCGCGCGGCCGGCCAGGCCGACGGCGGCCAGCGCCTGCCGAGCCCGGTCGCGGGCCGGCCGCAGAGCGGTCCCTTCGATCCGCAGCGGAAGGGCCACGTTGTCGATAACGCTGGCCCAAGGCATCAGAGTCGGCTCCTGGAATACGTACGACATCACCTCGATCCGCTCATCGGCCGGTGCCGCGCCGACCTGGACCCGCCCGGCCGACGGTCGTTCGAGTCCCGCGATCAGGCGCAGCGCGGTAGACTTGCCGCAGCCCGAGGGGCCCAGCAGCGACACGAATTGGCCGGGCGCGATCACGACCGAAAGCGCCCGCACCGCGTCCACGCCGTTCGCAAAGCGCTTGTCGACTTCGGCAAGTTCGATCCTGGCGGACATCGAAGAATGGCTCCGGAAATTCTCACTATCCTAGCTTGAGCTTCGCAGGACCCGGCTTGTAACGAGCGAAGCGGTGAATCATCCCGTTGCACCCCCCGATCGGCCACTCGAAGCGGTTGCCCGAGAGCTGGCCGAGGCCAATGCACGGCTGAAGCAAACCAACGAGGAGCTGGCGCGGCTGTACGAGAAGTCGCGCGACATGGACGAACTGAAGTCGCGCTTCTTCGCCAACGTCAGCCACGAGCTGCGAACGCCGCTGACCCTGATCCTCGGCCCGGTGGCCAGGCGGCTGGCGACGAAGAGCGTCCCGCCCGAGGAACGGCGCGAGCTGGAAATCATCGATCGCAACGCGCGCCTGCTGCTGCATCACGTGACCGATCTGCTCGATGTGGCCAGGCTCGAGGCCGGGCGGATGCGGATGAGCTACGCCGAGTTCGACCTCGCGCTGCTGGTTCGGCTGGTGAGCTCGCACTTTGAGACGCTGGCAGGCGAGCACCGCATCCGCTTCGGCGTCGACACGCCGGACGCGCTGGCGGCCCAGGCGGACTTCGACAAGGTGCGTCGAATCCTGTTGAACCTGTTGTCCAACGCCTTCAAATCCACACCGTACGGCGGAGTCATATCGGTCTGGCTTCAAGCTCGGGCGGATCAGGCGACCATCGGTGTGCAGGACAGCGGGCCTGGAGTTCCGCCCGCGATGCGGGAAGCCATCTTCGAACCGTTCCGTCGGGCCGACGCCGAGGCCGAGCTTGCCCTCGGCGGCACCGGCCTGGGACTGGCCGTCGTGCGCGAATTCGCCGCCTTGCACCGCGGATCGGCTGCCGTGGCGGATGCCGCCGGCGGCGGCGCCCTGTTCACCGTCAGCCTGCCGCTGTCGGCCCCCGCTGGATGCCCGCTTCAGGCGGCGCCGGCCGCCTTCGAGGAAGCGTCGGGGCCGATGCCCGGCGAGGCCTTGCGCGCGCAGCTGGGAGAGGCGATCGGCATCCCGCCGCTCGAATCGGACAGTCCGCTCGTGCTGGTGGTCGAAGACAACGGCGACATGAACCGGTTCATCGCGGCCGTGCTCGGGCGGCACTATCGCGTCGCGACCGCCTTCGACGGCAAGGAAGGGCTCGACATGGCGCTGGCACTTCAGCCCGACCTGATCATCAGCGACGTGATGATGCCCAGGATGGCCGGCGACCGGATGGTGCGCGCGCTGCGCAAGCATCGCGAGATCGCGGACGTGCCGATCATCATGCTCACGGCCAAGGCCGACGACGCCCTGCGCGTGGAGCTGCTGAGGGAGGGGGTGCACGACTACCTGAACAAGCCCTTCTCGGCGGAGGAACTGCTGGCGCGCATCGGTGCTCGCATCAGCGCGCGCCGGCGCCAGGAAGCTGCATTGAGCGGGCTGCGCGCGGAATTGGAGGAACTTCTGAAACAGCAGGTCGCCAGCCAGACCGCTGCGGCCATCGCCCACGACCTGAACCAGCCCCTCAATGCGATGGCTTCATACACCGAGGCGGCGTTGCGACTGCTGCGGGCCGGCAATCCGTCGCCGCAGAAGCTGCAGCACGCCCTGGAAAGCGGAGCGGCGCAAGCACAGCGCGCCGGACAGGTGGTGCGCGAACTGCTCCAGTTCTTCCAGGCCGGCGAGACACCGATCGAGTCGCTCGACCTGAACCGGGCGGTCGACCGGGCGCTCACCCTGGTCGGAACGGACGGTCAAGGAGGGTTCGATTCGACGGTCGATCTGGCCCCCGAGCTGCGGCCGGTGCGCGCGAACCGGCTGCAGGTCGAAAAGGTGCTGGTCAATCTCGTGTGCAACGCGGTGGACGCGATGCGCGCGGCGGGGGTCAGTCCGCACTCGATCGCGATCACCGTGCGCCCGGTGGACGGCAACATGGCGCAGGTGACGGTGCAGGATCGCGGACCGGGCCTGAGCGAGGAGGCGGCCCGGCGCATCTTCAAACCGTTTTACACCACGAAGCCCAGAGGCATCGGGATGGGGCTGGCGATCAGCCGGGCGCTCGTTGAAGCAAACGGCGGCCGCCTGTGGTGCGAAGCGGCTCCGGGCCACGGAGGAATATTCCACTTCACGTTGCCGTTCGCCTGATGAGTACCGACCCGACCGTCTATGTGGTGGACGACGATGCCGCGGTGCGCGACGGCCTCGCGTTGCTGCTCGATACGGCTGGTCTGGCGGTGCAAACCTACGACGGCGCGGCAGCGTTTCTGGCCGACTGGTCGCCGGGTCGCGTCGGCTGCCTGATATTGGACGTGCGGATGCCCGATATGAGCGGCCCGGAACTCCAGGCCGAATTGATCCGGCGCGGCATCGACCTGCCGATCGTTTTTCTGACGGCCCACGGGGATATCCCGACCACGGTGCAGGCCATCAAAGGCGGCGCGATCGATTTTCTGACGAAGCCCGTGGTCGGCGCGGAACTGCTCGAACGCGTTCAGGCCGCCCTGCACCGGAGCGCGCAGCTGCGCGAGCAGGCGTCCGCCACGCAAACCCTGCGCGAGCGCCTGCAGGGTCTGACCCGGCGCGAACGGGAAATCATGAGGCTGGTCGCCGACGGCCACTCCAACAAGGAGATCGCGCGCAGCCTGGGCATCAGCCATCGCACCGTCGAGGTTCATCGCGCCCGCGTGATGCAAAAGACCGGGGTCACCAACCTGGTCGAGCTGTCCCGCCTCGCCCAGGCCGCCGGCCTGCTCGCCCGGCCTTAGGGCCTGCAACCGTCGATTCGGCAGTGGCATCGACGGTTACAACTGGCCCGGTTTCGGATACGTGCTTGTACGAATATTCCCCGCGTAGACCTGCGACTAACTTGGCAGCCAGGAGCGATCCGACCGGAGTTCGCGATGGACATGCCAGACCCGAATGGCCCCCGACCGCGTGTGACGTGCACGAGTTGCGTCGTGCGCGAGTTGTGCCTGCCCCCCGGGCTGTCGCGCAACGAGCTCGAGAGCGCCGAGCAGCTGGTCTCGACGCGCCTGCGCATCCGGGGCGGCGGCGCGCTGTACCGTTGCGGGGACGCGTTCAAATCGCTTTACGTGGTCTGGCGGGGGTCTGTGAAGAGCACCGTGACGTCGGACGATGCCCGCGAACAGATCACCGGCTTTCACATGCCGGGCGACATGATGGGCTTCGACGGCCTTGGTGCCGGGTCGCATACCTGCGACGCGGTGGCGCTGGAGGACAGCGAGGTTTGCGTATTTCCGTACAGCCGGATCGACGGCGCGGATGCGGTGCTGCCGGCGCTGCGCAGGCATTTCTACCAGCAGATGAGCCGCGAACTCGTCCGCAAGCACGAGTCGATGCTGATGCTGGGGAGCATGCGCGCGGACGAACGGCTTGCGACCTTCCTGCTGAAGCTGTCGGATCGCTTCGATGCGCTCGGCTACTCGAGGCGGGAATTCGCCTTGCGAATGACGCGCGCCGACATCGGCAGCTTCCTGGGAATCACGCTTGAAACGGTCAGCCGCGTGATGTCGCAGTTTGCGAGGCAGGGCTTGATCGATTTTCCCGGATTGAAGCGGGTCAGGATCGCCGACCGCGAGGGACTGGGCCGGGTAGCGCTCGGGCGGGAAGCGGCACCGGACCGTGGGCGCGGGCCGGCCGCTGACGCACGGGCCGGCGGCATCGCGCAACGGCGGGCGACGAAGGCGGTCCGCGTGCCCGTTGTCGAGGTATTTGCCTAGCGCGCGGGATCTGCTCCCGACGCTGCGGCTGATCGTGGGCAGGAGCGCGCGAGGCAAGGATCTATTGCGGGAATCGGGTCAGACTCTTGCCGTCTTTCGGGATGGGGTAGCGCGCGACGTTCAGCTGCATCGCGAGCAACGCGTAATAGCCGTTGATCCCGGTCAGATCCACGACGCCCCTCTTGCCGAAGCGCCGATCGGCGCGTTCGAACGTGGTATCGGACACCCGCTTGGTCCTGTTCAGCTCGGTCAGAAAGTCGTAGACGATCCGCTCGTCATCGCTCATCGTCTCCGGCCGCCGTCCGTCGGCGATCGCGTCGATCACGTCCCGCTGGATTCCCGCCTTCAAGGCGAGCGGGTAGTGGACGTACCATTCGTAGTCCTGTGTCCACTCGCGGGCGGCGATCAGGATGGCGAACTCGCTCAGCACGCTCCCGATCGCGGCGTTGAACCGCAGGTAGTCGCCCATCGCCCGCGCGTGGTTCATCAGTTGCGGGCTGTGCATCATCGGTTCGAACGGACCGAACACCGGCACCTTGCGCGCTGCCTTGAAGTCCTCGGCCGCCTGCTTCTGCTGGTCCGTGTACTTTTCCGGGGCAATCGTCGGCAGCCGTTCCTCGGCGAGGGCGGCGTGGATGAGCGTCGCCGCTAGCAGGATCACAAGCGCTGGTTTCATTTCGAGTCTCCCGATCTGGTTTGTACGCCGGCGGCAATCGCGCCGGCTTGCGCCGCGGCCGCGCGCCAGGGTAGATTTTGAATTGAAGCCGGGCAGACCGAAGCGATCTGATCGGCGTGACGGCGTTCATGCTCAAAGGCGCGCAAAATCTCGATTTTGCGATCCCAGCCGAGGATTTCTGGAAGCAAGGCACTTGGCTTTTCATTCGCCTGTCGCGGAGCGCTGATCGTGCTGTCGCCAGAGCAGTTGACCCGGATGAGCCGGCTGCTCGATCAGGCGCTGCCGCTCGGCCGGGAGGAGCGGCAACGCTGGCTGGATACCCTGCCGGCCGAACACCGCGATCTGGCGTTGCCGCTGCGAGAGGCTCTGTTGGCGTGGCCGCACGAGCACGATTCGAGCGCGCTGACGACCTTGCCCAGGATCGGCCTCGGTCATCGGGGCGGCACCGGCGACTCGATCAGCACCGGCTCGCACATCGGCCCGTACAAGCTGGTGCGCCAACTCGGGGTCGGGGGTATGGCCGAGGTCTGGCTGGCGCAGCGGGCCGATGGAGCCATGAAGCGCGAGGTGGCGCTGAAGCTGCCGTCACTCACCCGGCTGCGGGAGGATCTTGCCCAACGCTTCGCCCGCGAACGCGACATCCTGGCTGCGCTGGAGCACGCGAACATCGCGCGCCTGTATGACGCCGGAGTCAGCCCCAGCGGGTTGCCGTATCTCGCGATGGAATACGTGGCGGGCCAGCCGCTGACCGACTGGTGTGATGCGCACCGGCAGGATTTGCGGGAACGGTTAAGCCTCTTTCTGCAGGTGCTGGACGCCGTTCAATACGCCCACGAGCGCCGGGTGCTGCACCGGGATATAAAGCCCTCGAACATACTGGTGACCGAACCAGGCCAGGTTCGCCTGCTGGACTTCGGAGTCGCAAAGCTTCTGGCCGAAGACGAGCCGGACCCTCAGCTCACCCAGATCTATGGCCAGGTGCTGACGCCGGAGTACGCCAGTCCGGAGCTGTTGCTGGGCGAGCCGGCCGAGGTCGTCAGTGACATCTACGCACTCGGGGTCGTGCTGAACGAATTGCTGGCGGGCACTCGCCCCTACGGGCTCAGGCCAGGCGCCTCGCGGACGCTGCTGGAGCAGGCGGTGATCGAAGCGCGGGTGCACAAGCCAAGTACCCAGCTCACCGAGCAGGCCGCCCTGGTGCGGGCCGGCACGGCCGAGCAGCTGGCCCGCCGGTTGCGCGGGGACCTGGACGCGATCGTACTGAAGGCGCTGGCGAAGCGGCCGGCGGACCGCTACGCCAGCGCGGCAGCGCTGAGCGATGACCTTCAGCGCTACCTGAACGGCGAGCCGGTCCAGGCCAGGCCGAATCGGCTCGCGTATCGAATGGCGAAGTTCGTTGTGCGTCATCGTGCCGGGTCCGCCGCGGCGGCCGCCGGGGTCGTGCTGGCAGCGGGCGCGATCGGCTACGCACTGACGGGACTGCCTTCGAGCCAGAGCGGATCCAGCCCGGCCGCTGCGGCCTCGTCGCTCGCCCCGACCCACGCGACTGCGACGTCGTCGGCCGGCGACAAGTCGATCGCGGTACTGCCCTTCCTCGACATGAGCGAAAAAAGGGACCAGGAGTACTTCTCCGACGGCCTGACCGAGGAGCTGATCGACCAGCTCTCGCGCAACCGCGAATTGAGAGTGATCGCGCGAACTTCGTCGTTCCAGTTCAAAGGCAGGAACGAGGACGTGCGCGTGATCGCGCAGAAGCTCGGAGTGGCCTATGTTCTGGAAGGCAGCGTTCGCAAGTCCGGCGGCTCGCTGCGCATCACCTCACAGCTGATTGGCGCCTCCGACGGCTCGCACGTCTGGTCGCAGACCTATGAACGCAGCTTCAGCGACATCTTCAAAGTCCAGGACGAAATCTCCGCAACCGTTTCTCAAGCGCTCAACGTCACATTGAACCCGGGTAGCGCCCATTGGCAGAGCCACAGGACGGATACCGAGGCCTACAACCAGTTGCTCCAGGGCAACTATCTGGCCGATCACAACACGCGGGAAGATTCCGCCAAGGCGATCGTTTTCTACCAGGCGGCCATCAGGCTGGACCCTAACTACGCTCTGGCCTGGGCCAAACTTGCCAACGCGAGCATGCACCAGGCATCGATCGGCTGGGTTTCCATCCCCGAGGGCATCGCCCGTGCCCGCGACGCCTTGCGACGCGCCCTCGACATCGACCCGGACCTCGCGTACGGGCACCGCGTTCGAGGCAACCTGCTGGAGGAGTTCGACTGGAACTGGGCGCAGGCCGAATCCGAGTATCAGCGTGCGCTGGCACTGGACCCGAACGACCTGCACGTGCGGATCGCGCTGGCGGATTTGAAGGCGATACGGTCCGGCGAGTTCGGCGAGCGCATCGAATATTCCCGTCAAGCGCTCGCGCGTGATCCTCTGGACACGCATGAGCGCTGGAGCGTCGGATGGGCGCTTCTGGGCGCGGGCCGGTTCCAGGAATCCGAGGCCACCTTGCGCAATCTGGTGGAGTTGAACCCGGCTTTCGCCGGCGGGCCTTCCTTTCTCGGGCTGTCCCTGCTGCTGCTGAACCGACACTCCGAAGCCCTGGCTGCCGTGAACAAAGAGAGCGACGAGACGTTCCGGCTTTCCAGCTCACCCGCCGTCTATTGGGCATTGGGCCGGCGAGCGGAATCGAACGCTGCGCTGGGCGAGCTCGAGCGAAAGTATGCGGCCAGCTCGGCCTACAACATCGCCGAGATGTACGCCTACCGGGGCCAGTCCGATGCCGCATTCGGCTGGCTCGAACGCGCCTACCGTCAGCGCGATCCCGGCATGGAGATGGTGAAGATCGACCCGCTGCTGCGGAACCTTCACGCCGATTCCAGGTTTCAAACTGTGCTGGCCAGGATGAATCTGGCCGATTAAGCGCGGGCATGGACGTCAGCTTCCCCGACGGCGAAACGGTTCCGGCGCTGGGCCTGGGCACCTACCGGATGGGCGAATCGAGCCGATCGCGCGAGCAGGAGATCGCGACCTTGCAGCTCGGGCTCGATTCGGGCGTGCGCGTGCTCGACACGGCCGAGATGTATGGCGATGGTGGCGCCGAAAGGGTGGTTGGCGAGGCGCTGCGCGGCGGGCGCCGTGACAAGGCCTTCATTGTCACCAAAGTGCTGCCCTCCAACGCCGGCCGGCGTCGCCTGGCCGTGGCCTGCGAGCGGAGCCTGGCGCGTCTTTCGATCGACCGGATCGACCTGTATCTGTTGCACTGGCGCGGCGCCACGCCGCTGGCCGAAACGGTCGAGGCGTTCGAGCAGTTGGTGCAGCAGGGCCGGATCGCCCGCTGGGGCGTCAGCAATTTCGATGTCGATGACATGCGGGAGCTGTACCAGCTGGCCGCTGGGAGCCGTTGCGCCGCCGACCAGGTCTACTACTCGGCCTCGCGGCGCGGAGTCGAGTTCGACCTGCTGCCCTTGTTGCGCTCGCAGCGCGTTCCGCTGATGGCTTACTGCCCGTTCGACGAGGGAAGAATTCTGAGCGACCGCACATTGGCGGCTATCGGTCGCAAGCACGGAGTCGGGAGCGCGCAGGTGGCGCTCGCGTGGCTGCTGGCCAAACCGGGCGTCGTCGCGATCCCCAAGGCGGGGACTGCGGAGCATCTGCGCGAGAACCTGGCCGCCACGAGCCTTAAGCTGGACGCCGGGGACTTCGAGCAGATCGATCGGCATTGGCCGCCCCCCGCTCGAAAACACGGGCTTGCCGTCGTCTGAAAGCTTTCCCACAGAAGCGGCATGGTGTAGCGTCCACGCCCATGACGACCATGTCCGCGCCCGTACCGTCAGTTCGACGCTGGCAGTGGCTGCCCGTGCCGGGCACCTGGAAGTACCACGCGTTTCTGGCGGCGGTGGGCCTGTTCGTGCTCGGTCCGCTCGGAGGCTTGGCCGCGTCGTACATGAATTTCTCGATCGGCTTTTACGTCAGCGGCCAGGTGCTGGCCGGGATCCTCGGCTCGACGGTCACGTTCGGCTATGGCGCCGACGGCAAGCACGGCGCCAACTACATCCAGACGATTGCGGCCTCGGTCGCGCAGATGAGCGCGATGGCGGTGGTGTTGCAGGCGATGGTCTGGCTGGGTTTGCCGCAGCCGCCGGTGTGGAAGGCACTGCTGTACCTGACCTGCATCGGGATGTTCGGGGTCGGCGTCGGGATGCTGCTGACGCCGATCCTGGTGGATCGGATGCAGCTCACTTATCCGTCCGGCCTCGCAGTGGCCAACATTCTGCGGGCGCTCACCGACCCGGTGCTGCTGCGCCGCTCGGTTGCGACGTTGGGCTCGGGCATGTTGACGGGTTTCACGGGTGGGATCCTCACGAGCTCGATCGCGTGGCTCGGCAAGACCGGCCTGAGCACTGCGACGTTCGGCGCCGGCATGATCGTCGGCGCACGGATCGCGATCCCGGTCATCGTCGCCGGGTTGACCGGCTACGGGCTCACCCCGTTCTTCATCTCGATCGGCTGGCTGCACGCGGGTGACCCGTTCCGCAAGATCACGTTTCTGATCGGGCTGGGATTGATCCTGGGGGCAAGCCTGATCGACGTGTCGCTGATCCTGTGGGAAGCGGCGCGCCGTCTCAGAAACGGCTCCAAGCCTGCCGACGAGGCGACGGCCCCGGTTCCCGAGCTGGAGCCTTGGAAGAAGACCAACCCGCGTCGTCTGGTTCTATGGGTACTCGCCTGGGGCGCCGGCATCGCGGTAACCGGAACCACCCTGATGGGCGTGCCGCTCGGCTCTGTGCTGTTCGCGCTGGCCCTGGCCGTCGTGCTGGTGCTGGTCACCGGCATCGCAACCGGAATGACGGACAACACGCCGATTTCCTCGGCCTTCGTGGTTACGGTGATACTGCTGGCCGCGCTCGGACTGCGCGACCCCGGCATGGGGATGATCGCGGCCACCGTGGTGCTGGTGTCGTGCGGCGTCGCTGCCGACATGCAACAGGACCGGTCGACCGGCTGGCGCCTGGGCACCAACCGCACGATCCAGTTCCGCTATCAGGTGGGCGGAATTCTGGTCGGAGCCGTGATGGCGGTCGTGTACGCGCGACTGTTCATGAGCGCTTACCCGGTGTTAGCGGTCGATCAGACCTCGATACCGGCCGACCAGCAGCCGGTGGCCTGGGCTTCGGCGATGACTTACAAGTTCGTGGGCGCGCTGCGCAGCCTGACCGACGACAAGCCGTACCAGAGAACCGCGATCTGGATCGGGATCGGGATCGGGGCGGCGGTGCAGATCGCGCGCCTGGCGCTGCGGGCGAGCCGTGCGTATCGGAGCCTCGTAGCCGAAAGCCGTGTCGGCTACGCAATCGGTTTCGCGCTCGATGCGTTCGTCTTGCCGTCGCCGTACGCCTACGCGTTCGGATTCTTCCTGAACCTGTCGGGGTCGGCCTGGTTCGGAGCGGGCGGCGCTTTCTCGAGCTTGTATAACACCTGGAGCGAACGGCGCGGACGCCGCGCCGGCGAGGCGGCCCCGTTGCCTTCCGACATGAGTCCCACTTCTCTGGTCGGCGGCGGCCTGATCGCCGGCGACGCCCTGGCGGCGCTCACCCTCGGCCTTATAGGGTTGACACACACGTTGCTGGGTTGAGCGTCCCTCCGACGCAACAGCTGCGCTTGCGCTGCACGGCCCGTAGTACTGTAACGGGAACGAAAAATTTGGCGAAAGCGCCCGCCTTCGCCTGCGTTGCCCATGCCAAGCCCGACCGACCACCGGCCCGCCGCCGACCGCGGCGCCCGGCCCGGCACGCATCACGATATTCGGCCCGCTGGCAGCCGCTCCCGGGGCCGTCCGGTCTGGCGCGTCGGCGACATCGACTTCACGCGTGCCGATGCGCGTCACCGGTCCGACACGACACTGTTCTACCTTCTGACCGGCGCCTCATTCGTCGAGAGCGGCTCCGAGTTGTATACGCGCAACCTGCTCACGTATTACCGCGATGTTCCGCAGATCGCCGACTGGCTCACCAACGTGTGGGAGCCCGAGGAGTTGCAGCACGGGGCTGCGTTGCGCGCCTACGTTCAGGCCGTCTGGCCCGAGTTCGATTGGCCCAAGGCTTATCAGGGCTTTATCGCAGAGTACTCGCAAGCCGCCTCGCCAGAGGCGTTCGAGGCCACGCCACATCTTGAACTGGCCGCCCGCTGCATGATCGAGACCGGCACCGCGACCCTTTACCGGATGTTGCATGACTATGCGCAGGAACCGGTGCTGCGTCGGGTACTGGCGAGCATCCGCGACGACGAGGTCAGCCACTTTAAGCACTTCCTTCAATTTTTCCGTGCCGGCCGGGCGCGCGAAGGCAACCGGCGAATGAGAGTCGCATGGGCGATCGGACGCAGGGTGCGAGAGACGCGCTCGGACGATGCCTGGATTGCGTTCCGCCACGCCTTCGAGGTGCGCAACCCGGGGCGCCGCTGCCTGCAAGGCGATTTCGAGCAATGGCAGTCCGAGCTGCACTCCATCATGCGGCGCCGCTTCCCGCTCCGCATGGCGGCCGACATGCTGATCGCGCCACTTGCGTTGCCGCTGCTGATCCGGCGGCTCGTGCGCCGCGTCGCCGAGGCAGGCCTGCGTCGCGTTCTGTTTGCATGAAACGGGCGCGGGCGCTTGCACTGCCGGCCGGGTTTTGCGCGCTTGCGGCCTGCGCGTTGGGCGGCTCGGCCGCGCGCCCCGCGCCGGTGGACGACACGCTCGCCCGCATCCAGCACATCGTCGTGATCTACGGCGAAAACCGCAGCTTCGACAACCTGTATGGACTGTTTCCCGGAGCGGACGGGATCGAGCAGGCGAGCGCCGACGCGCGCACGCAGCGCGACCGCGACGGCAGCGTCCTTCCGGTGCTGCCGCCGGTGTGGAACGCCAATGGCCCGGACTTCGATCCGCGCTTCGGCACGAAGCTGTCCAACGGGCCGTTTCGGATCGATGGGGAGCCGGCACGCGTTCCGCTGTCGGTTCCGACGCGCGATCTGGTGCACCGCTACTACCAGAACATCGAGCAGATCGACGGCGGCCGCAACGACCGGTTTGCCGCCGTGTCCGACGCCGGTGCTCTGGCGATGGGCTATTACGACGGCAGTTCGATGGCGCTGTGGCAGCTGGCGCGCGAGTTCACGCTCGCCGACCACTTCTTCATGGGTACGTTCGGCGGTTCTTTCATGAACCACGTGTGGCTTGCGTGTGGCTGCGTTGCGCGGTATCCGAACGCGCCCGATGCGCTCACGAGCCGGCTCGACGCGCAGGGCCGGCTGCTGCGCAAGGCCGCCTCCCCGCCGAGCGCGCTGGCTGGCCCGGTTCAGTGGGAGCGGGACGGGGCGATCACGCCGGACGGCTACGCGATCAACACGACGCAGCCGCCGTACCAGCCCAGCGGCATCGCGCCAGCGCCCGGCGGCGATCCGCAGCTGGCCGATCCGTCACGCAAGCCGCTGCCACCGCAGGAAGCGCCGACGATCGGTGACCGCCTGACGGAGCGCTCCATCAGCTGGGCCTGGTACGCCGGCGGCTGGAACCAGGCGCTGACCGACTCGAGCCAGCCGGGCGGCGCCTCGCGCGGCGTGATCTACTCCAACCAGCCGGGCAGCGTGAATTTCCAGCCGCATCACCAACCGTATAACTATTTCCGCCGCTATGCCCCTGGCACAGCGGCGCGGCGCGAGCACCTGAAGGATTTATCCGACTTGCTGGCGGACATCGCGAGCGACCGGCTGCCTCAGGTGGCGTTCTACAAGCCGGTCGGAGATCAGAACCAGCATCCGGGTTACACCGACGTACTGTCGGGCGACCGCCACATCGCCGACCTGGTCCGGAAGATCCAGGCCAGCCCGGCCTGGAGCTCGACGCTGATCGTCGTCACCTACGACGAGAACGGCGGCTTCTGGGATCACGCATCGCCGCCGTCCGGGGCCGGCCACGGCGACCGGTGGGGACCGGGCACGCGCGTGCCGGCGATCCTGATTTCGCCGTTCGTGAAGAAAGCTTACGTCGACCACACGCCGTATGACGCCGGGTCGATACTGCGACTGCTCGAGCACCGTTTCGCGCTGACGCCGTTGCCGGATGCGCGGGTCAAGCTGGGCGATTTGACCGGCGCGTTAGACGTGCCACAGCCGCGGCACTGATCTGTTCACAACCCCTGGGTCGCTGCGAGTGTCAAGACGGCGATCAGCAAGGCGGCAAGTGTCGGTTTCATTGGGCACCTTTCGTCTTCTGGTTCTGAGGCTGCTCGATGGCGGGGGCCAGGGAGCGCTTTGATTCCATTGCGTCGGGACCGACCCTGGCCCCGGTTAATTCCTTCGAAGCACGAATCGGTTCAACGCGCGTGCATCGATGCGCGAATAAGAAGCAGATCCGCGTGTTCAATGCGACCGCTGCGTTGCAACGTTGCCTGGGATCATCTGTCGAAGTGGAGCCTGATAATGCTTGAAAACCTGCAGGGCGAACGGCGCGACGGGGGTTGAAGAGGCATGACAGCCACGGGAATCGATAGTCTTGCCTCGGGCTCGGACACGGCAGAGCGGACCCGGATCGCCGCTCCGCCCGTGCCCAGCGGCGCGGCACCGGATATCGAGCCCGATACCCAGTCCGACCAGGAAGGCGCCGTGCGCCAGCGCGTTGCCGCATCCGGCCCGACCTCGAGCCAGCAGAGCCGCCCCACCGAGCTCGGGGCCGACCCGATCGCATCGCCCGAGCAGCCCCACAAGCCGCTGATCAAGCGAGCGGAGTTCTGGACCGCGCTGGTGGCTCTGGTCTTTGTGCTGATCGAAGCAAACCAGCCCTATCTGCAATCGCTGTTCGTGTGGGGCGCCGTCACGGACATGACGTTCAAGGCCGAGGCCGGCCCGAGTCCGGCCATACGCTTTCCAAAGTCCGGGCCTTACGATCAGCGTCTTGGCTATGTCGCTCTGCCATCCCTGATTCAGCGGCTGACGAGCCACAGCTTCGACGTGGAGAGGCAGGCACGCCAGTCGCCCGATCTGCTGGACTTCATCGGGGCGGGTGGCTACGCGGTCTACCACGAGAAGTTCCAGGCCGGAATCGTGCTGAACGATCGCCGGGGCGAGCCGCTCCAAGCGGCGCCCTATCCGGCAGCCGCTTATGAACGCTTCGAGCAAATCCCCTCCGTTCTGGTCGACACCCTCCGGTTCATCGAGGATCGCGATCTTCTCGATCGGAAGCACCCCTATCGCAACCCTGCCGTCGAGTGGCGGCGCCTCGCGCTGGCGGCCGCCGGACGGGTGGGTGGCGTGCTGGACCGGGACCTGCGGCGCGGGGGCGCCAGCACCTTGGCCACTCAAATCGAGAAGTATCGGCACTCGCCGGCTGGGCGCACCGAGGGTGTTTCCGAAAAGATGCGGCAGATGGCGACGGCGACTGCGCGCGCTTACCTGGACGGTCCTGAGACGATCGCTGCGCAGCGCCGGATCATCACCACCTACCTCGACTCGACGCCGTTGGGCTCGCGGCCCGGCCATGGCGAAGTCATAGGCCTGGGCGACGGAATGCGCGCCTGGTTCGGTGTCGATCTGGCCGAAGCGAACCGGCTGCTGTCCGAACCGGCTGCGTCGCCGGCCGAGAACGCGCCGCGCGCGCAGGTCTACAAGCAGGCACTGAGCCTGCTGATCGCTCAGCGCCGGCCGTCTTACTACTTGAACGCCGGTCGCGCGGATCTGGAGCGCTTGACCAACGGGTATCTGCGCGCACTGGCGGCTGCGGGCGTGATCGATCCGGCATCGCGCGACGCGGCGCTGAAGCTTCCGCTCGCCTTCACGCCCGAGTCGCCGGCGCTGCCCGCGGGCTCGTTCGTCGAGCGCAAAGCGGTGGACGCCGTGCGCACGGAGTTGATGATCGCGCTTGGCCTGCCCGACGTCTATAGCCTCGACCGTCTGGATCTGTCGGCGCGGATCAGCATCGACGGGTCCGCGCAGAGCCGCATCGCAGCGGTCCTCGAGCGGCTGAAGGATCCACAGACGGTCAAGGAGCTCGGACTGGTCGGCGATCAGTTGCTGGGCGGCGTCGACCCGGCCAGGGTCGCCTGGAGCGTGGTCCTGTACGAGCGGGGCGAGGACCGCAATCTCGTCCGAATTCACGCGGACAGCTTGGAGCAGCCGTTCGACATCAACTCGGAAGCCAAGCTCATTCTGGGCTCCACGGCCAAGCTCAGGACGCTCGCGACCTACCTCGGGGTCGTCGATAGCCTGTATCGGGAATTGTCGACCCAGACCACGCCGGCGTTGCGCCGGGTGGTCGCGACGACAGACGACCCGCTTCGCCGATGGGCGGCGGACTACCTGCTGGCCGTCGCACCGGAGCGCCGCGCACTGCAGCCGATGCTGGATGCCGCGATGCAACGCCGCTACCCGGCCAACCCATCCGAGGAGTTCTTTACCGGCGGCGGCGTTCACGTCTTCCACAATTTCGAGCGGTCCGAAGACCGCGAGACGCCGACGGTCGAGCAGGCCTTCGAGCACTCGATCAATCTTGCCTTCGTGCGCCTGCTGCGCGATGTGATTCGGCACTACGAGGCCGACCTCGGCGCGCGCGAGGAAGTCCTGACCTCCGCCGCCAACCCGCTGCGAGAGGATCTGTTGCGGCGCTTCGCCGATCAAGAAGGCGGCGCTTACCTGACTCGCTTCTATTCCTACTACGTGGGCCTGACGCCGGACGAGGCGCTCGATCGCCTCGCCAGCCGGGCGCGGCGCTCGCCGCGCCGGCTGATCGTGATGTTCCGCACGGTGCGGCCCGATGCCTCCGTGGCGGACCTGCGCGACTTCCTCGCTCCCAGGATTCACGACGTGCCGTCGGAACAATCCGCCGGCGAGCTGTATGCGAGATACGGGCCGGACAAGTTTTCGCTCGGCAATCGTGGCTACCTGGCCGGCGTCAATCCACTCGAGCTCTGGCTGGTCGCCTACCTGCAGACTCATCCCGACGCGACGAGGTCCCAGATCATCGCCGCGAGCGCCCGCGAGCGGCAGGAGTCCTATGACTGGCTGTTCAGGACCGGAAACACTCGCAAGCAGGATGTCCGTATCAAGGGGCTCGTCGAAGAGCGGGCGTTCGACCGCGTTCTGCAGGACTGGAAGCGACACGGCTATCCGTTCAGCCGGCTGGTGCCATCGCTGGCCACCGCGATCGGCAGTTCCGGGGATCGGCCCGACGCCCTCGCCACGCTGATGGGGATCGTCCTGAACGGGGGTGTGAAACAGTCGACGACCGACCTGGAGAGCGTGCATTTCGCGGCCGGCACGCCCTACGACACCGAGATGGCCTATCGCCCGCAGGCTCAGGAACGGGTGATGTCCGAGGAAGTCGCAGCCACGCTGCGCCGCGCCCTTGCGGGGGTCGTCGACAACGGAACCGGGTCCAGGGTTCGCGGCGTCTTTATCGGTTCCGATGGCAAGCCGCTACCAATCGGCGGCAAGACCGGCACGGGCGATAACCGCTTCGAGTCGTTCGGGCCCGGGCATCGGCTGATCGAGGCGCGGCCGGTGGACCGGACCGCGACGTTCGTGTTCTTCCTGAGCGATCGGTTGTACGGCACGGTGACCGCCTACGTGTCGGGGCCGGAGGCCGGTCAGTACCGCTTCACCAGCGCGCTGGCGGTCTCGCTGCTGAAGGCGCTCGCGCCCGAGCTGCGGCCGTTGCTCGGGCCGGCCGCGGATCAATCGACGCAACGGGCTCAAGTCGGTCAAGTCGACGCCTGCGGCTTCAATCCCATCGCGACCTACTCGCCGGCCGCGCTCGGCGGAGCTTCCCCGGTTCTGGGCGCTAGTTCTGCCCAGCGGTGTAGCGCCTCGTAGACGATCTGACGCGCGTGCTACAGCGCTTCGCGCGCAAGCGCCGCCATCTCCGCGCACACCATCGGCTCGTCGCTTATGGCAAGCGCGGCTGCCTCGGGATCGCCCAAACCGGCGTCAGCGAGCCATCCGCGTTCACCGGCTGAAAGCGCGTTCGAGCTCGATGTAGCAACCACGCTCCGAATCGTCCAGACCCTCGAGCGCCGTGGCGCTCAGCCCCGGCACCAGCACATGCCACTTGCTGATGCGATCGGCCGTACGCAGCACCTCACTCAATTCGCCACCGGCCGTTCCGGGCGGGCAAACGGCGCCCTGGTCGATAGCGCGGCACACCGTGGGCGGGAATTCCCATTGGCGGGCGATCCGCCCCGAAAGTTTCGCTGCCGCACGGCCGAGGGCATCGTGGAAGTCCTCGGCGTCGGACGGCTGCTCCCAGTAACCGGCATCGAGCACGCGCAGCGCCGTGATCAATCCGATGTTGGCCGCCATCCCGGCCAGGTAGGCTTGAAAGCGTCCCGTCGCGTTGCTGCACAAATGGGCACACGCGTGAGAGCAGCGCTCCGTAAGGTCCCACACCCTCGTGCTGGCATTGCGGCTGAAGCGACCTTGCTGGGCGTTGAAGATCGGTCGCATGGCGGCGCTGATCACCAGCTGAATCAATCCGCGCTGGCCGATCGCGATGACAGCCTCCTGCAGATCGGCGATGTCGCGCCCCGTGCGGTATCGCGGCGAATTGGCAAGGCGCACCAGCTCCCCCACCAGCGTCGGATCGCTCGACAGGCGCTCGGCCAAGTCACGCGGCGACACGTCATCGCGCCTCACCAGAGCGATCAGCCGCGGCAACACGACCGGCAATCGGGGCACCAGGTTCGAAGCGCGGCCGTCGCCGGCGAGTTCCTCGAGTTGCTCGACGATGCGGCGCTCGGCCGATCCGACCTCGGACGCGCGCAAGGTGCCAACGCCAAGCAGTGCGGCCGTGAAGTGTCGGTTCACGTTCCCTTCGAACGGGCCCGGCACGTCTCGGGCCGGAACCGGTCCGGCCGCTGGTCGGACTGCCGGTCTGGCCGGCGGTGCGGCTGCCGCTCGGGCCGGTGACAGGAGGCCGGCGGGTTCGACGAAGCCCGTGTCGGGCGCCTGGGCGCGGCCCAACAGCTTGAGCAAGGATGTCAGCAGGTCCATCGTCTTGCGCCGGACGACCTGAACGGTCTTTAGCTCGCGCTAAGCCACGCGGGCTCCGGCCGCGCCCCTTTGGCGTATTCGTACCAGACCGCGTAGCTGATCGGGTGATAGCCGGCTGCGTGCCGCGACATCAACGGCAGCACCGTCTTCAGGACGTTGACGTCCCTGTCATCTTCCTCGTACATCCGTGCGGCTCCGGGCTCGTCGGCCCGTTCTCGGGATCGGGCCCTTGCGTAAGTGTCGGCGTTGCCCTACGCCAACTTGAATTTCTGAACCGCGGAATTACGCCGAAACGCCCGCCGATTTCGCGCCTCGGGATTGGTCGAAGTGGCGCCGAACCTCGCACGGCGATCAACCGGAATTCGCTATTTCCTGATGGGTGCCCCAGCCGTAGCGTTCGAGGTGTCACGGCACTGCCCGACCGCAACCGATGTCCCGTCACGGCAAGCACTTCGTCGACCTCGGTTCCGCTGCGGCCTTGGCCCGCGCCGGGCTTCTTTCCGGGGTGCATTGTGAATCCGCCATCGGACGGTGGGCGCCCGCCGCGCTCGCCGTCGCACTGCAGACGATCGCCTCGCTCTCGAGCGCGACTGAGGTCACGGCCGGCCGGTCCTGCGGAGCGGCCTGGATACCGAATGCATCGCAAGCCGTGCAGTGGTACCGGATCGATGCGGCGCAGGGAGTACTGGCGATCGGCAGCGAGGTCGTCGCGCGACTGGAGTTCTTCGCGCAGGGCGCAACGATGCGAGCGCGGGAGCATCCGCTGGACACGCTGCCCGACGCCCAGGTGCAGAACGATGCGGATCCGGCGCTGCTGAGAGTCGAGGCGCAGTTCGGGCTCGACTCCAGCTGCGTTCTGTCCATCCACGGCCTCGTTCGAAGCACGTCGGATTCGAGGCTCGCCGACCTGGCCACCGCCTACTCGCTTGCCGGCAGCGCATCGGATGCGCAAAAGGGCGATGATCCCGAACGCGCGAGCCTGCTGGCGACGCGCGCATTCTTTCTTTTGCCGCCGCTGAGCATTTCCCAGTTTCCACAAAGACTGGACTTTGCCGCGTTCGCGGTGGAAACGCTGCTGCAGGCCGGGCATTGGGACAGGGCTGCGGAAATACTTGCGAGCGCCTCCGAAGCCGGGGCAGCCGGGCTCCCGGATGACCATCCATCCAGGCTGCGGCTGGAGTTGGCCCGGGCCCGGGTTTTGTCATTCTCCGACAAGAACGAAGCGGCCCTTGTCCTTCGTCTGCAGCTGCAACCTGGCGTCCTGGCCATCTTTGGCATCGCTTCGGACGAAAGCCTTTCGAATCGATTGCGGATCGCCAACCTCAGATTGGAGCTCGGCCAATACGATCAGGCGCGAATCGACCTGGAAGGCTTGCGAGACTCGATCAATCGAGCCAGGAATCCGGGCGACGCGCTGCGCATTTCGACGACTCGCGCGCTTGCGAACGCCCTCGCGCTGCTTGACCTCGAAACCCAGAGCGTCGAACTGCTCACCCAATTGCGCGATGAGCTGGTCATCGCGCACGGGCAAAGCGATGGCCGGGTCATCGACGTTGAAGAGCAGATCGCACGGATGCAGACTCGCCTGGAACAGTTCGAGTCGGCACTGCAAGGAGCGTCAAGAGTCTTCCTGTGGCGCGTCGAGCACCTTGGTTTCGCCGACGTTCGCACGCTTCAAACGGCCTGGATTTTGGCCCTTCTGTACAAGGAATTCGGGCGATACGACACGGCCCGCGCGCTGATCGGTGCGATGCTCGATGAATCCGGCCGCGCCGCGACCCGCGTGCCCCGCCAGCTGACGCTCAGGACGCTGGCGCTACTGGGGAGCATCGAGGGCGCGCAGGGCAATCTCGACGCCGCCGAGGAGATTTTGCGGTCCACCTGGCAGGAATACACGACGATCCTCGGCGAAAACTCGGACGACACCGCCCGGGCGCTGCTCGGCTACGCGCTCGTACTGGTTCAAAGCGGCCGCGTCGCTCGAATCTGCCCGGTCGTGCAAAGGGTGTTCGACGAAAATCGAGGCAGCCTGCCGCCGGATCTGCAACTCAGAGCGCTTTCGAAGACGCTGGTCGGGCTCTGCCTGTTGACTGATTCGCCGTCGACCGAAGTGGTCGGCCGAGCGCTTGCAAAATTGCGGGACGGATGGAACGAACTGCGCGGCCGGGAGGGGGCGGGAAGCTCGACCGCGATGTACGCCTTATCGACGCTCGCGTGGGCCAACTATCGATACGGCGACCGACGGGCGGCGAAGCAGCTCTTGCAGCAACTGGTCGCGATGGCTGAGAAGTCCCGGCTGGCGGCAGCCCCGGGATCCGATACGCGGGACCATTGGTTCTCGAAGTGGGTCACCGACCACAGCCAGAATCTCGGCTACCGAACGCTTGCGCTGCTGAACGCTCAGGACGGTGAGATCGACGAGGCCATTCGAATTTCCGAACTGGCTCGCGATCGCAGGCTGGGTGACCGCTTCTTCGAGCGCGACTGGCTGGCGCAAGCGATGCCGACCGAGGCACGCCAAAGGCTCGGCGCCCTGATCTCCGAAATCCACGAGCTCGATGAGCAACTGTCGCTGCAGGCCGATATCGTCGACCGCGTCAAACTGGAAACGCGGCGCAGCCTGTCCGTAGCCGCACGAGACGAGATCGAAAGGCTGATCAGTCAGCGCTATCGGGTCAAACCTGCCGAGCTTGCGGTACCTCCGGTGAGCCGGTTGCGCAGCATGCTCGATGCCGGAACGGTCGTCGTTTCCGTTCAGTTGTCCGCGGATCGTTGGTGGGCCCTCGTCATCGCGCGCGATTCGCCGGTTCGATTCGTGATGCTGGACCATGAGCCCGATGTTCGCATCGCGATGCGCGCCTGGATGAGTCTTTTGGGAGGCGTGCCGGCGCGAGCGTGGCCGACCGAGGGCAATCGGCTCGTTCTCGGCTACGAGCGACCGGCCTCGGCGGTCGGTCACCATCTGTCCGCGGAGCAGCTTGCCGAGCGGGTCGCGCGCGCGATTTTCGATCCGCTGCGGCTGGCTGCACCGGGGGCGCGCCGCTTCGTCGTCGTGGCCGACGACGAGCTGAACAGCCTTCCGTTCGGCGCAATGCCGATAGACGGGGTCGCCGCGATCGACCGGTTCGAGGTCCTCTACGCTCCGTCGCTCGGGACGTACGCCGCGCTCATCGGTTCAGCCGATCACGGGGCCTGGGCGAAGGACCTGCTGTCTTTCGCTGTCGACGACATCGCCGCCGTCAAACCGGTTCCGGCCGGCGCAGTCGACATGCCGTCGCACGGCGATTCGATCCGGTCGATGCTCGAATACGCTTCCAGGCATCCGTTGCCCTTCGCGTCGAAAGAGGCCGAGGCGGTCTCCCGGAACTTCGCCCCGGTTCGTACCACCGTCATTCGCGGATCGGAAGCGACCAAGGCCAGGCTTGTGAAGGCGAGCCACGACGGTTCGCTTTCGAAGTACCGCTACGTGCACATTGCGGCGCACGCGCTTTCCTTTCCGAACGACCCCGAACGGTCGATGTTGCTTCTGAATGGAGCGGGGTCCGTCAATGCAGCTGCCGGCATATTGACGGCGGCCGAGCTGGCCAATTTGAAGATGGGCAGCGAGCTGCTGGTGCTTGCAGGATGCGGGACCGCAGTGGGGCGATATGAACCGGGCCAGGGCCTGCTGGGCTTCGCGTTTGCGGCGCTGGCAGCGGGCAATCAGGCCGCCGTCTTATCGCTGTGGGAGGTCGCCGACGACCTGACGCAGCGCTTCATGTCCGGCTTTTTCGATCAGCTCAGGCGAGGAATGCGACCTTCCGCCGCTCTGCGAGCAACGCAGCGGCAATTCGCTCACGATCCGGATCCCCGGATCAACGACCCGGGCACCTGGGCCGCGTTCGTGCTGTACGGCCGCTCCTAGCTGGCGGTCTGCTACCCCAACTCGATTTTCAACCCAGCCTCATCCACGGGCACGAAAAAATTGACCTGCATGCAGCTCGGGTCCAGCCAGTCCTCGTAGCGGCCGGGCGTGACGATCACGGGCATCCGGTCGTGAAGATCCGCGAGCGTCCCGTTGGCGGGCGTCGTCACGATCGCGTAGGTCTCCACGGGTTGACCGCTGTGCGGGTCGATCCAGCGCTCCCACAGGCCGGCCAGTCCGAACAGCGGCTGGTCCCACGGGCGGATGCGCCACTTGGTGCGTCGGCCGCTTGGGCCGCTCCATTCGAAAAACGCGCTCGCCGGCACCAGGCACCTGCGGTTGCGGTAGGCGGCCCGGTACGCCGCCACGGACGCGAGCGTCTCGATGCGCGCGTTGATGCAGCGGGCGCCGAATTTCAGGTCTTTGGCCCAGGAGGGCACCAGGCCCCAACGCGCGACTGTACTTTCCCTCTTCATGGACAGGGGATTGATACGAATGATGGGTGCGTGCTCGGTCGGCCGCACGTCGTGGCTCGGGCTGAACGGCGCCACTGAGGGAACATCGAAGTGGGCCCGGATCGCCGCGGGACTCTCGGACAGGTCGTATCGGCCACACATCAGTTGGGTAAAAAAAATAACGGGGGACCCTCACCCCGGTCAAGACGATGGAAGCGGCCCACCGGCACCATTCTCTATCATAGGAAGAAGGCTATCGCATCGTGAAGGCGGCCGACCTTGACTTCCCCGGCGATTGATCCCGTGCAAATCGCGGCACTCGACCACGTGGTGCTGCGGGTGGCAGACCTGGAGCGCTCGGCCGCGTTTTACCGCGACGCGTTAGGCTGCGCCTTCGAAAAATGGCAGCCGGAGCTGGGCCTGCTGCAGCTGCGCGCTGGCTCGGCGCTGATCGACCTTGTCACGCTGGACGGCCCGATCGGCCGCGAGGGCGGCGCCGGCCCGGCGCGCGATGGCCGTAACTTGGACCACTTCTGCCTGCGCCTTGTGCGGTTCGACGAGGCCGCGCTGCGCGCGCGCCTGGCCGCGCACGGGATCGAGGCCGGGCCGACCTGCGAACGCTACGGAGCCGAGGGCTACGGCGCGTCGATCTACATCCGGGACCCGGACGGCAACACCGTCGAGTTGAAGGCGCCCCCTGGTTAAATTGGCCGTGTTTCGTCGCGGCTGATCGGGCGGCGCTGAGGCGCGAACAGGATCCAATTCACCAGCGGCCACATCAGCGCACCCACCGCGCTTTCAGTTAGCCCGACCCACCAGTTGGCCGAGGCGCCGCCCACCCACAGCCGCACCGCCGCCGAGGCGAGTTGCGCTACCAGCAGCAGCGGCAGCACGTACAGGCTCTGGCTGAGCACGGGAAACCACAGGATGCGCCGGTGCAGCGAAATCGCGCCGTAGGAGAGCAGCGTGTAGGCGAGCGCGTGCTCACCGAACAGCGCCCCGTCGTGTACGTCCGTCAGCAAGCCGAACAGGAACGCGGCCGCCATGCCGACGCGCCGCGGCTGGTGGATATTCCAGAACACCAGCGCCAGCGCCAGGAAGTCGGGCACCAGCGGCGTGCGGCCCCAAGGCAGCAGGTCCAGCGCCAGGCCCGCGGCCAGCGTCACCCAGATAAAGAGCGGGCTGACCGGCCGCAGCACCTGCTTGTGCGGCTGCCCACGCTGTAGCGCCGCAGGTGTCGCGGCGGCGGTCTCGCCGCCGGCGCGGCGCAACCGCCACAGCCTCATCGCCGTGTGCTCCGCCGGCCGGGATGCTCACCGCGCCCGTCCTCGCGCGGTGGCGCCGGCAGCGGCGCGGCCGTCACCTGCAGCACGACCAGCACGCTATTCGCATCGACGCCCCCGGTCGGGTTGACGATCACGCGCGCGAACTGGTCCTTCACGTCGCGTTCCACGCGCGCGATCGTGCCCACCGGTAGCCCCGGTGGATACAGCCCGTCCAGCCCCGAGGTCACCACGGCGTCGCCACTGGACAGATCGGCGTTGGCGGCCAGGAAGCGCAGTTCCAACGTACCGGGTTCGGCGCCACCGAAGGCGATGCACCTCAAGCCGTTGCGGACGACCTCGACGGGGATCGATTGCTCCCGTTCGGTGACCACGGTGACCTCGGACACCATCGGGAACACGCGGGTGACCTGTCCGACCACGCCCTGCTCGTCGATCACCGGGTTGCCCGCGCGCACCCCGTCCGAGGAACCATGGTCGATCACCAGCTTGTGGGTAAAGCGGTCTCGCGGCTCGTACAGCACCTGGACCATCTGCGTCTTGACTCCGATGCGTTCGCGCAACCCCTGTAACTGGCGCAGGCGCGCATTTTCAAGGCGCAGTTGGTCGTCCTGCAGCAGCCGCGCGGCGTGTTCGGCCGCGCTCTCGCGCAGCCGCTCGTTGTCCCGCGTCAGGTTCTGCACCGTCGTCACGTAGCGGCCGGCCTGCACCAGCGCATCGCGCGGCCATAGCAGCGCGCGCTGAATCGGGTAAAGCATCACGCCCACTCCGACCCGGATCGTGTCCAGCGCGTTCACGCGCGCGTCGATCACGATCAGCAGCACCGCCAGGAATGAGAAGAAGGCAAGCCGGGCGCGGGCCGAAACGCCCTGGTTGAAAAGCGGCGGCGGTCCGTATTCCATAGGTGGCTACCACCCCGGCTTTCGCGTTTGCGCTGCCGCGGGCGCGGTTCAGCCGTGCGCGAACACCGACCCGAGCTTGTCCATCCGCTCCAACGCGATCCCGCAACCGCGCACGACGCACGTGAGCGGATCCTCGGCCACGATGACCGGCAGGCCCGTTTCTTCCATCAGCAGCCGATCCAGGTCGCGCAGCAGCGCACCGCCCCCGGTCAGCATCATGCCGCGATCGGCGATGTCGGCGCCCAGTTCCGGTGGCGTCTGCTCCAGCGCGATCTTCACTGCCGATACGATCTGGTTCAGCGGATCGGTCAGCGCCTCCAGGATCTCGTTGCTGGAGATCGTGAAGCTGCGCGGAATGCCCTCGGACAGGTTACGGCCCTTCACCTCCATCTCGCGCACCTCGGAGCCCGGGAAGGCCGAGCCGATCTCCTTCTTGATCGCCTCGGCGGTGGGCTCGCCCACCAGCATGCCGTAGTTGCGCCGGATGTAATTGATGATCGCCTCGTCGAACTTGTCGCCGCCGACCCGCACAGAGCCCTTGTAGACCATGCCACCCAGCGAGATCACGCCCACTTCGGTGGTGCCGCCGCCGATATCCACCACCATCGAGCCGGAGGCCTCGGCCACCGGTAGCCCGGCGCCCAGCGCCGCCGCCATCGGTTCCTCGATCAGGAATACCTGGCTCGCCCCGGCCGCATCGGCCGACTCCTTGATCGCGCGCCGCTCGACCTGGGTGGAGCCGCACGGCACGCAGATGATGATCCGGGGGTTCGGCGCGAGCAGGCTGGACGGATGCACTGCCTTGATGAAGTGCTTCAGCATCTGCTCGGTGACGGTGAAATTGGCAATCACCCCATCCTTCATCGGACGGATCGCCTCGATGTTGCCGGGCACCCGGCCCAGCATCTGCTTGGCCTCCAGCCCGACCGCACGCACCACTTCCTTGCCGTTGGGCCCGCCTTCGCGGGCGATTGCTACCACCGACGGTTCATTCAGAACGATGCCCTTGCCGCGCACGTAAATCAGCGTGTTGGCAGTGCCCAGGTCGATGGCCAGATCGCTCGAAAAATAACTGCGTAGGACGCCGAACATGCCGCTTTATGGCTCCGGGTGACAGGCGAACAAAGGAAAATCGGCCCGCCTGGCGGCGGGCTCGTTGTGCAGGTGCGCCATAATAGACGAAATGCCGCAAGCCCCCGGTGCGCGGCGTCCGTCCGGATGAGCGCCCGCGCGCCCGGCCGACCCCCGATCAGGACACTGAGGATGTCGCTGACCCTTGCCGACGTTCAGCGGATCGCCCACCTCGCGCGCATCGAGATCACCGATGAGCAGGCCAGGGCCGCACAGGCCCAGCTGAACGACATCTTCGCGATGATCGAGCAGATCAGCCGGGTCGACGCCACCGGGGTGGCGCCGATGACGCACCCGCTGGACGGAGCGCAGCGCCTGCGCGAAGACGTCGTGGAGCCGCCGCCGGACCGCGACGAGTTGCTGCGCAACGCGCCGGCGCAGCAGCAGGGGCTGTTCCTGGTGCCGCGGGTGATCGAATGACGGCGCGAAGCGCCGCCGTAAGCGCGCGGAGCTGGCGCCGGTGACCGAACTTGCCCACAGTGGACTCGCACGGCTTGCGCAAATGCTCGAAGACCGCCAGGTGTCGGCGGTGGAATTGGCCAACGTCTTCCTGGCGCGGATCGAGCGGTACCGGGGCCTGAACGCGTTCCTGGATGTGCGGCCCGAGCTGACGCTGCAGCAGGCGCGGGCCGCCGACGCGCGGCGCGCGCGTGGCGAACGGGGCGCGCTGCTGGGCATGCCGATCGCGCACAAGGACATCTTCGTCACGCGCGGCTGGGCCTCGACCGCCGGCAGCCGGATGCTGGAAGGCTATCTGAGCCCGTTCGATGCGACCGTGGTCGAACGGCTGGCGCAAGCCGGCATGGTGTGCCTGGGCAAGCTCAACTGCGACGAGTTCGCGATGGGCTCGAGCAACGAGAACAGCGCGTTCGGCAACGTGCTCAACCCATGGGATGCGGCCGCAGTGCCGGGCGGCTCCTCGGGCGGCTCGGCCGCGGCGGTAGCGGCGCGTCTGGCGCCGGTGGCAACCGCCACCGACACGGGCGGCTCGATTCGCGAGCCGGCCGCTTTCACCGGCATCACCGGAATCAAGCCCACCTATGGCCGCCCGTCTCGCTGGGGCATGATTGCGTTCGCCTCCAGCCTGGACACGGCCGGCCTGCTGGCGGCCAGCGCGCAGGACTGCGCGTTGGTGTTCAACTCGATGCTGGGCTTCGATGCGCGCGACTCCACCAGCGTGCAACTGCCGGAGGAGGATTACACCCGTGCATTGGACATCGATTTGCGCGGCCTGCGGATCGGCGTGCCCGCCCAATTTTTCACGCAGGGGCTGCAGCCGGACGTGGAGGCGGCGGTGCGTGCGGCGCTCGAGCAGATTCGGCAGCTCGGAGCGAGCCTGGTCGAGGTCGAGCTGCCGAACGCGCCGCTGGGCATACCGGTCTACTACGTGGTGGCACCGGCCGAGGCCTCCAGCAACCTGTCGCGCTTCGACGGCGTCCGCTATGGACACCGGGCGCGCACGTTCGATGACTTGACCGACATGATCAAGAAGTCGCGCGCCGAGGGCTTCGGCCCCGAGCCCAAGCGGCGCATCCTGGTCGGCACTTACGTGCTGTCGCACGGCTACTACGACGCGTACTACCTGAAGGCGTCCAAGGTGCGGCGACTGATCGCCGAGGATTTCCAGCGCGCATTTCAGGCATGTGACGTGATCGCCGGGCCGGTCACCTCCAGCGTGGCGTTCAATTTCGGGGAAAAAGCGGCCGATCCGGTTTCGATGTATCTGGCCGACCTGTTCACGGTGCCTGCGAGCCTGGCCGGCGTGCCGGGCCTGAGCGTGCCGTGCGGTTTCGGCGACCGGGGCCGTCCGGTCGGGCTGCAGCTGATCGCCAACCACTTCGATGAGGCGCGCCTGCTGGGCGTGGCGCATCGTTACCAGCTGGCGACCGACTGGCACCGGCGCATTCCGGCGGGCTATTGAACGCGAAGGGTGCGTGGATGAAAGCTCAGTGGGAAGCGGTGATCGGGCTGGAGGCGCACGTCCAGCTGCTGACCCAGTCGAAAATCTTCTCCCCGGCTCCGAACGCCTTCGGAGCGGAGCCGAATGCACAGGCGAGCGTGATCGACCTGGCGCTGCCGGGCGTGCTGCCGGTGCTGAACCGGGCCGCGGTCGAATGCGCGATCCGCTTCGGCTGCGCGGTCGACGCGCGAATCGCCGAGCGCTCGGTGTTCGCCCGCAAGAATTACTTCTATCCGGACCTGCCCAAGGGCTACCAGATCAGCCAGTACGAGCTGCCGGTCGTTCAGGGCGGCTCGGTGAGTTGCCTGGTGTCGCCGCGACCCGGCGAGCCGTATACGAAGACGGTGCAGCTCACGCGCGCGCATCTGGAAGAGGACGCCGGCAAGTCGCTGCACGAGGCATTCCGCGACCAGTCGGGGATCGACCTGAACCGGGCCGGCACGCCGCTGCTTGAAATCGTGTCCGAACCCGACATGCGGTCCAGCGCGGAGGCGGTGGCTTACGCGCGCGCGTTGCACGCCCTGGTCGTTTGGCTCGATATCTGCGACGGCAATATGCAGGAGGGCAGCTTCCGGTGCGATGCCAATGTGTCCGTGCGGCCTTCGGGAGACGCCCGGTTCGGCACCCGCGTCGAGATCAAGAACCTGAACAGCTTCCGTTTTCTTCAGCAGGCGATCGAGCACGAAATCGCGCGCCAGATCGAGCTGATCGAGGACGGCGGCCAGGTGGTACAGGAAACGCGCCTGTACGACCCGAACCTGGACCAGACCCGATCGATGCGGTCCAAGGAAGACGCGATGGACTATCGCTACTTTCCGGACCCGGACCTGTTGCCGCTGCAGGTTTCCACCGACTGGATCGAGCGCGTGCGAGCGTCGCTGCCCGAGCTGCCCGGGGCGATGCGCACG
>Ga0137418_10000015_pt1 | contig 107205 bp, 100 predicted proteins | sample CZODoug3_1_2_16f_FD_122242 | JGI IMG/M metagenome (GOLD analysis project Ga0137418, IMG submission 122242) | Vadose zone soil fungal communities from Angelo Coast Range Reserve, California, USA - CZODoug3_1_2_16fungal (Hybrid Assembly) | ecosystem: Environmental > Terrestrial > Soil > Vadose...
AGTGCGTGCAGTGACCTCGCTCCACCGCACCCGGTCACACACTCCGGCCCGCTGAGTCCCCGGGACGAGGCTGAGGGTTGCCAGTCAATTGACGGCGTGGGGGCCGGCCCGCACGCGCCGGCGCTCCATGCTGGGCGGGTAACCGAACAGGCCCCGGTAGCACTTGGAGAAGTGCGGCGGCGACTGGAAGCCGCATGCGACCGTGATGTCCATCACCGACAGGTCGGTTTGCAACAGCAGCTCGCGCGCGCGGCGCAACCTCAGCTCCAGGTAGTAGCGCGTCGGCACCCGGCCCAGGTAGCGTTTGAACAAGCGCTCCAGCTGACGGCGCGACACCCCCACGTACGAGGCCAGCTCTTCGAGCGCGAGCGGCTCCTCGACGTTGGCCTCCATCAGCGTGGCAGCCTTGATCAGTATCTGGTTGTGGGCGCCGACCTGCGCCTGCAGCGGGATGTGCTGCTGGTCCTTGGCGTCGCGCATCCGGTCCAGGATGAACTGCTCGCAGATCGCGGTCGCCACTTCCTTGCCGTGCCGCTCGCGAATCAGATTCAACATCATGTCGATCGGCGCAATGCCGCCGGAACAGGTGAAACGGTCGCGGTCGATAACGAACAGTTCCGGCGTGAACGTCGTGCGCGGGAACTCCTCCCGGATCGCCGACATGTTCTCCCAGTGGATCGCGCACCGGTAGCCGTCGATCACACCGGCGTGAGCCAGCGCGTAGGTGCCCGTGCACAGTCCGCCCAGCGCGACGCCCCGTCGCGCCGCCTCGCGCAGCGCCGACTGCAGCCGCTGGTCCACCGCGTCGCGCACATCCACGCCGCCGCACACGAACAGCACGTCGATCGGCCCGGCTTCGGCCAGAGCGCGGGTCGGCGCGATGCTCAGCCCGTTGCTGGCCACTGCAGGCCTTCCATCCAGCGTCAGCACGGTCCAGTCGTACAGGCTCCCCTGCCCGACCCGGTTGGCCATCCGCAACGGCTCCATTGCGTTGGCCAGCGCGATCAAGGAATAGTTGGCAAGCGTCAGAAACCCGAAGCGCGTCGTCGCGCGTTTCGAACCAACCGGCTGCTTCACGGCCTCTCTCCAAAAGCATCGCCCGGGATGGTCCGGGTCTCGTTCCGCAACCATTATTACTCAGATCCCGGGCGCTCCAGGCCGATCTGCGGCGTCCGTCCTGGACGAGGGATCGGCCGCTGGTGCCGCCTCGGCCAGGCCCTGCTCCAGCAGATACTGCCAGATGGCCCGGGCGGCCTGCACGGGGTCTGCCTCGAGCAGTCGCGTGCCGGAGACTGCGCGCACCGACTGTATGTTGCGCAGCCGTTCGGCGGCACTGCCCTGTACGCGCTGCAGCCGGCGGGGTCGAACCCGGGCCGGCCGCTGAAGCCAGTCGGCCGGAATGGCCGGCGCAGAGGACGGCGAATCGACGGCAACCGCCCGGATGAGCCCGCGCCGACCGGGGCCGAATGCGCTCATCCGCGGCTGGGGCCCGGACCGCTCGACCGTCAGCGTGATCGGCAGCGCAACGCGCAGCGCACGCCGCCCGCCCCGCGGCAAGGCCTGGACCACGCGGGCCGCGTCACCACGCAGCGCGATCGATACGGCATCGCAGATCAACGGCGAGTCGAGGGCCTGCGCGATCAGGTAAGGCAACATGCCGCTGGCTTCGCCCCACTCGGCGCGGCCGCCGGTCAGCACCACGGCCGGACGCAATTGCTTCAGATGATCGGCCAGGGCCCCGGAGACGTCGCCTTCGGACGCCAGCACCGTCATCGAGCCGATTCCCATCCCCAGGTACTCGCGCAGCGCCGGCTCGCCCGGATCGCCGGCGTGGATCGCGTGTATGCGCGCGACATCGGCCAGTCCCAACGCAAGCTCCAGCGCGCGGGCGTCCAGGTCGGCACGGCGCGCGCGTCCGCTGGCCGGATGGCGGCCGACCGATAGCAGGACCGCGATTTCAGGCACGTCGCTTTTCCCGTCCGATCAGATCCGTCAGGGCCGGCATCACCTGCTGCGCGTCCGCGACGATCGCCAGATCGGCGCGCTGCATCATCGGCGCGTGCGGATCCGCGTTCACCGCCACGACCCGTTCGCAACGCGCGATTCCCTGCAGATGCTGCGGCGCGCCCGAGATTCCGAACGCCAGATAGCCGCGCGGCTCAACCACCGCGCCCGAAGCCCCGATCTGACGGTCACGCGCCAGGTGACCCAGATCGCAGACGACCCGACTGGCCCCTTCCGCGGCACCAAGCTCGGACGCGAGGCGATGAAACGCGGCCCAGTCCGAGACTCCGGCCCCGGCGCTGACGATCAGCTCGGCCTCGACCAGTGGCACCGCGCTGCGATCGACCTGGACCGGGCCCAGATCGATGATCGCCGGTTCGCGGCCCAGCACCAGTTCCGACAGCGGCTTTGCCTGATGAGGCGCGCCGGTCACTGCCTCGGCGCAGCCGGCCTCGATCAGCAGCACGCGCGGCGGCGCGCGCACGATCTCGCAGCGACCGGGGTCGGCCCGGCAAACGGCTTCGCCTGCCGTCAACGACGTCACGTGAACAGCGGGGCGCACGCCGAGCCGAGCCGCGACGCGCCGCCCGAGATCGCCGCCCGCAGCGGGCCCGTCGGCAAACAGCAGGTGGCTCGCCGTGAGACGGTCCGCCAGCCCGATCAGTGCCGGCGCCAGCACCGCAGGCAGGTAGGTTCCCATTGCAGGCGTCGCGTATCGGACCACGCGATCGGCACCGGCGCTGCCCAGATCGTCCGCGCAATCGGAAGGCGCGACCACCAGCACGGCGCCGCGCCGGGCATCAGCCAGCACGCGCGCCGCGCCGATCAGGTCCCGATCCAGCGCGGTGAGCCGGCCGCGGTCCAGATCCGGCACCGCGATCACAATCGCTTCAGGCTGATCGATGATGACCGGAGCGAGTTCGGGGCGCTGGCCGGGCGTCCGCCCGGGCGTTGGCGCGGCCGGGCCTGCTTCCGGGGGCGCGTCCGACTCTCGCTCCGAGCGTGGGTCACGCCGAATCACTCCCGCTTCGCGACGTGGCCGCCGCGCGCTGCGGCGGATCATGCGAGCTCCTGCGCAGCCGGCCGTTCGGCTTCCTGCACCGCCCGCTGCACCAGCTCGGCCAGATCCAGAACGGCCGGCCGCGGGGCGACGACGCCCTCCAGCATCACGGCGCAGTTCGGACATGCGACGGCCACGACCTGCGCTGCGACCTCGCGCGCGTGCTCGATCCGCACGTCCGGGATGCGCCGCTTGCCCGGCACGTCGGTGAACGCGGCGCCCCCGCCCCAGCCGCAGCAGCTGGAGCGCATGCCCGAGCGCTTCATTTCGACCGGGACGATGCCGATTGCCTGCAGCAGCTGGCGCGGCGATTCGATGTCGCCGTTGTATCGCCCCAGGTAGCACGGATCGTGAAAGGTCAAGGCGCCGTCCAGCGCAGCGCCCCGGACCGGCAGCCGGCCGGACCGCACCAGCTCGAGCAGGTAAGCCGAGTGATGCCAGACCTCGTAGCGCCCGCCGAAAGCCGGGTATTCGTTGCGCAAGGCGTGCAGCACGTGCGGATCGGCCGTCAGGATACGAGCAAAGCGTCGCTTTGCCAGCGTCTCGACATTGCGGCGCGCGAGCTCCGCAAAGGTCGCCTCGTCACCGAGCCGGCGCGCGAGGTCGCCGCAGTCGAGCTCGTCGGCGCCCAGCACCGCGAAGTCGACCGCGGCCCGCTGCAGCACTTGAACCAGAGCACGCAGCGTGCGCTGGCCGCGCAGATCGAAAGCCGCCTCGCCCAGCCACAGCAGCACGTCGCACGATGCGCCGGGCGCCAGAAGCCGCAGCTTCAGGTCGGCCGCCCAGTCGAGCCGGCTCGCGGTGCTGCGGCCGCAGACCGTGTCGGTCGCGCGCAGCTCCTGCAGCGCCTGTACTGCCTTGCCCGGCGTGGCGCCGAGCTCCAGCGTCTGGAACCGGCGCAGGTCGACCACCGCATCGACGTGCTCGATCATCATCGGGCATTCGCTGACGCAGGCGCGGCAGGTCGTGCAGGCCCACAGCGTGTCGGCCTCGACGATCGCACCCGATCCGATCAGCGTGCCGTGGGTAGCCGCCGAGGCCAGATCCCGAATCAGCGTCTTCGGGTTCAACGGCTGTCCGGCCGCGAAAGCGGGACAAGCAGCCTCGCAGCGCCCGCATTGCACACAGGCGTCGAAGCCCAGCAGCTCGTTCCAGCGAAAATCCCGAGCGGACTGCACGCCCAGCCTGGGCGAGTCCAGCGCCAGCGGCCGCAGCGCCGCATCGATGTGGGCCCTGTCGAAACGGGCCGGTCGCGGATGAAAGGCCAGGTGCAGCGCGCCCGCCAGCGCGTGCCGCATCGGTCCCCACCCGACGCCGGTGAAAATCTCGGCGCACGCCCAGACGCCCAACGCAGCCAGTCCGAGGTCGGGCAACGCGGTCCACCGAACCGGCGGCCCGACACCCAGGTCCGCGCAGGTTGCGCGCAGCAGGAACGCGACGAATCCGCCCAGGGCCCATGGCAAGGTGTCGAATGCGCCCCCCGAAAGTCTCGCCGGACGCGCAGGCCAGCGGCGCCACGCCACCAGCGCGACCCCGGCCGCCATCATCGCCAGGGCCGCCAGCAGCCCCACCGCGAGCCACGGTCCGCGCAGCGGGGTCAGGCCCTGCAGCAAGGCCAGCGGCGTGGCGAGCACCAGCCCGCCGGCGGTCAGCACATGCATCCGCGCGCTGGCGCCCCCGCCGGCGCGCGGCTCGCGTGGCCCCGGCGGATCGCGCAACACCACCGCGTGCACATCGACCAGGTAGCGCTTCGGCAACGCAGCCAGGCCGCGCATCAGATCCACGTCGGCGGGGCGCCCGGCGCGCCAGCGGCGGGCCCGCCACAGGCCGCTCGCCAGCGCCGCCGTCAGCGACGCGACCAGCAGCAGTCCGGGAAGCCGCTCAGGCGACATCGGTCTCGCTCACACGTCCTTGCACAGCCGGATCGCGTCGTAAATGGCCGCGTGGATGTCGCGCGGCGAAACGCAATCGCCGATCCGATACAGCACGAATTCGCCGTCCTCGCGCGGCTCCGGCTGCGGCCGCCCGTTCGACAGGCACTCCAGGTCGATCTGGCCGCGGTTGCGGCTCAGGGGCTTGAGCTCGAAGTACAGCGACTCGACCGGGCGCACGCCGTTTTCCGCCACGACCTGGTCGACCGCGCGCTCTTCGGCCTGCTCCGTGAACTCGTTGCGCAGCACCGCCACCAGCCGTCCGCCCTCCCGGTACACCTCATGCAGCGAAAGGTTCACGGTCAGAATCACGTCCTTCTCGTAGAAGCGCTTCAGATAGACCGGGCGGGTGGTGCCGCCCAGATCCTCGGCCACCATCAGATCGGGAGTCACGATCTCCACCAGGCATCCCCGCTGCGCCAGAAAGTCGGCGCAGGTCGCCCCGGCGTAGCCGCCGTGCCGGTCGTACAGCAGCACGCTGGCGGCCGGCTGCACTGCGCCGGCCAGCAGCGCGTGGCTCGACACCACGTTGCCTTCGTGCGCGCGCCACAGCGGCTGCCCGGCCAGGTCCGGTTCGCCGCCGGTCGCGACCACGACCACCTGCGGCGCCAGCGCGCGCACCGACTGCAGATCGGCCGCACGGCCCAGCCGCAGATCGATTCTCAAGCGCTGCAGCTCCATCGACAGCCAGCGCGTGATCCCGGCCATCTGATCGCGCGCGGGAGCGCGCGCTGCCAGCGTGATCTGGCCGCCGAGGGCGGGCGCCTTCTCGAACAGCGTCACCGAGTGGCCGCGCTGTGCGCACACGCGCGCCGCTTCCATGCCGGCCGGGCCGCCGCCCACCACGACCACCCGCAGGCTGCGGGCAGCCCGCGGCACGATGTGCGGGATGGAGCGCTCGCGCCCGGTGGCCGCATTCTGGATGCACAGCACGTCGGCGCCCCGATAGTTGCGATCGATGCAGTAGTTGGCGCCGACGCACTGGCGGATCTCGTCGGACCGCCCCTCGCGCAGCTTGTTGACCAGGTGCGGATCCGCGATATGGGCGCGCGTCATCCCGATCAGGTCCACGTGCCCTTCGGAGACGATCCGCGCCGCCGACACCGGGTCCTTGATGTTCTGCGCGTGCATCACCGGCACGTCGACTTCGGACTTGATCCGCGAAGCCAGGTACAGGAACGGCTCCGGCGGATACGCCATGTTCGGCACGATGTTGGCCATCATCGCATGCGTGTCGGCGCCGGACCCGATCACGTCGATGAAGTCGACCAGCCCGTGTTCTGCGTGGAAGCGCGCGATCTTCAGCAGTTCGGCCTGGTCCAGGCCGTCCGGATGGAACTCGTCGCCGCACATCCGGATCCCCACCACGAAGTCGTCGCCGACCACGCGCCGGATCTCCTCGAAGATCTGCACGCCGAACCGAAGCCGGTTCTCGAAGCTGCCGCCATAGCGATCGGCCCGCTTGTTGGTCCGGGGCGACCAGAACTGGTCGATCAGGTGCTGGTGGGCAGCCGAGATCTCGGCGCCGTCCAGACCCGCTTCCTTGCAACGGCGCACTGCCTGGCCGAAGTCGCGCACGATCCGTTCGATATCCTCGATCTCCATCGTTTTGCAGCTGGACCGGTGCACCGGCTCGCCAATCCCGCTGGGCGACACCAGGTGCGGCCAGTTCTGGATATCCCAGCGACTTCGCCGCCCCATGTGGGTGAGCTGGATCATCAGGGCGGCGCCGTGCTCATGGACGGCCTCGGCGAAGCGGCTCAGGTGCGGAACGATCCGGTCGTGGCTGACGTCCAGTCCGTTCCATGCCGCGCTCGGACTGTCGATCGAGACCGACGAGGAGCCGCCGCAGATGGTCAGGCCGATGCCGCCGCGCGCCTTCTCCGCGTGATATCGGATCTGTCGCTCGGACGGAAGACCCGCGTCGGAATAGACCTCGGCGTGTCCGGTGCTGACGATCCGGTTGCGGATCACCACGTTGCGGATCTTCAGCGGCTCGAACAGCTTGTCGAACTGTGCCATGCCAGGGTTCCGATTCCGCGCCGACGCTCGCCGGCCGCTCTGGTGGCCAATGACGCCGGCCACTGCCGGGCATCATAGATTTGCGGGCAGCCCGGCAGCCCTGCCGGCACGACCCGCCGATGCCAGAATGCGACGCTGCCAACGCGTTCACTCGCGATCCGCCTGCAGGAGTGCAATCGCCAAAGGCGGTGCATATATCCTAGCGGCCTGAGCCATCCACATCGACAGTTCGTTCCTGCGACCCGGACGCAGACGCCGATGATTGACATCGTGATCGCGCAAACCCGCGCCTGGGTGGACCGTGCCGTGATCGGGCTGAACTTGTGCCCTTTTGCCAAGGCACCGCAGGCAAAGGGGCGGGTGCGCTACGTGGTGAGCAACGCCACCGGTCCCGAGGCGTTGCTGGCCTGCCTGATCGACGAGCTCGACTGCCTGGCCAAGGTCTCGGAGGTGTCGATCGAAACCACGCTGCTCATCCACCCGTGGGTGCTGACCGACTTCGGCGACTACAACGATTTCCTCGAGTCGGCCGAGGGCGCCGTCCGGTCGTTGGGCCTCGAGGGTGTGATTCAGGTAGCAAGCTTCCATCCGCAGTACCGGTTTGCGGGCAGCGCGCCGGATGACGTGAGCAACGCCACGAACCGATCACCCTATCCGACGCTGCACCTGATCCGCGAGGACAGCATCGACCGCGCCGTGGCCGCCTTCCCGCAGGCCGAGGCGATCTTCCAGGCCAACATCGCCACGATGCAGCGCCTGGGAGCCGACGGCTGGGCGGCACTGCAGCGGCAATGCCGCGAGGATGCCGCCGCCGCCAGCGAGCCGCACCGGCGCTGAATCACCCGGGCGGGGCGCTGGTTTGCCGATTTCAGGTCCGCCGCACGCCGCGCACACCGTTTGGTTGTCGCCGATTCCGTCGAGCGCAGCGGGTGTCCCGCGCGCTACGATCGATGTCGCATGTAGAACAGGCTGGTATGGGTACCGGCGCTATGGTTAATTCAAATAATCCGGACGAGTCACCGGCGATTCCGTGGGAGGAAGATGCAGCCAGCCGCCGCCACAGGTCAAAGCGCACCGCCAGGCGCGAGCCTGTTCCTGCCGTCTTGCGCCGGCGCATCAGGGCCCAAGTGCCTCTGCCGTCGCACACGACCCTCACCCTGCCTTCGGCCGCGGGCGGATGACCGTCCAGGGGCCGAGGGCGCGGGGCCATGCTAGCTCCATGACCGCCGACTGGATGTTTCTGGCGGCCGCCATCGTGCTCGAAGTGGCCGGCACCGTTTCGATGAAGCTCTCGCACGGATTCACGGATTCTTTGCCGTCGGTGCTGCTGTTCCTGTTCTATGGCGCCTCCTTTACCTGCCTTAACTTCGCGCTGCGAACGATCGACGTCAGCGTCGCATACGCCATCTGGTCGGCGCTCGGCCTGATCCTGGTCGCGGCGATCGGGATCCTGGTGCTGCGCGAAAGCGCCAGCGCATTGAAGATCGGCAGCATCGTGCTGATCGTGCTCGGGGTCGTCGGCCTGTATTCGGTCGGTGGCACCCACTGACATCCGGATGGACGCTGCCCTCACCCCCGGCCCCTCTGCCGCAGGCGGAACAGGGGAGAACTGCGCACCGGCCAAGATCGTCGTGCGCAACCTGGTCAAGGTGTTCGGCAATCGGCCGGCCGTTGCGCTGCAGATGCTGGAGCAGGGCCTGCACAAGGACGAGATCTTCCGGTGCACCGGTCAGATCGTCGGCGTGCAGGATGCCTCCTTCGAGATCCGTTCCGGCGAGATCTTCGTGATCATGGGCCTGTCCGGTTCGGGAAAGTCGACGTTGATCCGCCTGCTGAATCGCCTGCTGGAGCCGACTTCGGGCGAGGTGCTGGTCGACGGGCAGAACGTGGCATCGATGGACCGCCGGCAGCTGATCGATCTGCGCCGGCGCGACATGAGCATGGTGTTCCAGTCGTTTGCGCTGATGCCGCATCGCACCGTGCTGGACAACGCTGCGTTCGGTCTCGAGGTGGCCGGGATCGACAAGGCCCAGCGCGAGAAGCGCGCCCTGCAGGTGCTCGAGCAGGTCGGCTTGACCGCCTTTGCGCGCAAGCATCCGTCCGAACTGTCGGGCGGCATGCAGCAGCGGGTCGGGCTGGCGCGCGCCCTGGCGGTCGATCCGTCCCTGATGCTGATGGACGAGGCGTTTTCTGCGCTCGATCCGCTCAAGCGGCACGAAATGCAGCATGTGCTGCTGGATCTGCAGCGCGACCACAAGCGCACCATCGTGTTCGTTTCGCACGATCTGGACGAGGCGTTCCGTATCGGCGACCGCATCGCCATCATGGAGGGCGGCAGCGTGGTGCAGGTCGGGGATCCGCACGAAATCGCGCGCAATCCTGCCACCGACTACGTGCGGGCGTTTTTCCGGGGGGTCGATCTGACGCGCCACCTGACGGTCGGCGATATTGCCCGCACCGACCAGGTGCCCATCTTCCCGGTGCCCAGCAATATCCCGGACGAATTCGGCGCGGCCATCGAGCACCTGCGGTCGATCAAGCGCCACTACGGCTTCCTGGTGGATCCAGCGCACCGCCTGATCGGCGTGGTATCGATCGATTCGCTGCTGCGCTGCCTGGGCCAGAGCCGGCCCGATCTGGCCGGTGCCTTGCTTGATCACGTGCCCGCACTGGCCGGCGCCAGTCCGTTTCGCGAGGTTCTGGGGCAGGTCGCCAGAAATCCGCACCCGTTCCCGGTGATCGACGGCAAGGGGATCTACATGGGGGCCGTGACCCAGACCATTCTGCTCGAGCACCTGTGCGATGAGGAGACCCGCAATGCATGATGCATTACCGCTGGGCCAGTGGGTCAGCCAGTTCCTGAACTTCGTGCTGGCCCACGACAACGGGACCCTGGAGAACCTCGGCAAGGTGATCGGCGCTTTCGCCGAGGCGATCGAGGCCGTCCTGGTCGCATTGCCGGACTGGGCCGTAGCCGGTGCGATATCGGCCATCGGCCTGTGGCGCGTCGGCTGGAAATTCGGGCTGTTCTGCGCGGCCTCGTTCTTCGTCATCATCGCGACCGGATTCTGGCCCGCCACCATGAGCACGCTGGCGCTGATTACGGCGTCGGCCGTGATCAGCCTGGTGCTGGGCATTCCGCTGGGCATCTGGATGGCCCGCAGCGACCGCGTCGCGGCCCTGGTGCGGCCGGTGCTCGACTTCATGCAGACGATGCCCGCGTTCGTCTACCTGATCCCGGCCGCGATGCTGTTCGGCCTGGGCAAGGTGCCAGGCGTGCTGGCCACCGTGATCTTCGCGATGCCGCCTGCCGTGCGCCTGACCAACCTCGGAATACGGCAGGTCAACAAGGAGCAGGTCGAAGCCGGCATCGCGTTCGGCTGCACGCCGCGCCAGTTGCTGCTGAAGGTGCAGATCCCGGGAGCGATGCCCTCGATCATGGCGGGCGTGAACCAGACCATCATGATGGCGCTGTCGATGGTGATCATCGCGTCGATGGTCGGTGCCGGAGGCCTCGGCAACGACGTGCTGGCCAGCATCCAGCGGCTGGACATCGGGCTGGGCTTCGAGAGCGGGCTGAGCGTGGTGCTGCTGGCGATCATCCTGGACCGGATCACCGAGAGCTTCGGCGCGAGCTCCGCGCAACCGCAGGCCAGCTGGCGCGAGCGCGCGCGCAACCTGATGGCCCGGCGCCAGCCGTCCGGCCCGTGAGCGACTGCAGCAGCTTCATCGGCGGGCGCTTCGTGCCGGGCACGTCGGGCGTCGTGCTGGACAACCTGAACCCGGCCACCGGCGAGCGCATCGGCGGCATCGAGCTGGCCGGGCCCGCCGAAGTCGAGCAGGCAGTTGCCGCCGCCGCGCGGGGCTTTGCCCGGTGGTCGGCGATGACGGGCAGCGAACGCGGCCGCATCCTGAACCAGGCGGCCGCAATCGTGCGCGCGCGCGCACGCGCGCTGGCGCGCCTGGAGGTGATCGACACCGGCAAGCCGATCCAGGAGGCCGAGGCGGTGGACGTGCCGAGCGCGGCCGACTGCATCGAATTTTTCGCGGGACTGGCTGCGACCCTGCACGGAGCCCATCACGAGCTGCGCGACGCGTTCGTGTACACCCGGCGCGAGCCGCTCGGCATCTGCGCCGGGATCGGCGCCTGGAACTATCCGCTGCAGATCGCGTGCTGGAAGTCGGCCCCAGCCCTCGCCTGCGGCAACGCGATGATCTTCAAGCCGGCCGAGCTGACGCCGACCACGGCGGGCGCGCTGGCCGAGATCTATCGCGACGCCGGCGTGCCGGATGGCGTTTTCAACGTGGTGCAGGGCGATGCGCGCACCGGACAGCTGCTGACCCGGCACCCGGCGATCGCCAAGGTGTCGTTGACCGGCGAATGCGCGACGGGGCGGCGCGTGATGGCCGATGCCGCGGCCACGCTGAAGCGTGTCACGATGGAACTGGGCGGCAAGTCACCGATGATCGTGTTCGACGACGCCGACCTGGAGCAGGCCGTGGCGGGCGCGATGATGGCCAACTTCTTCACGCAGGGCGAGGTGTGCACCAATGGCACGCGCGTGTTCGTGCAGGAGGCCGTGCACGATGCCTTCGTCGAGCAGCTGCTGGCGCGAGTCGCCCGGCTGAAGCTGGGTGATCCGCTCGATCCTTCCACGCAGGTCGGGGCGCTGATCAGCCGGGAACACCTGGAACGCGTGCTCGGGTTCGTCGAACGGGGCCTCGGCGCCGGGGCGCACCTGGCCTGTGGCGGACGCCGGCCGGCCGATCCGCGGCTGGCGCGCGGCTGCTTCCTCGAGCCCGCGGTGTTCGTCGGTTGCAGCGACGAGATGGAGATCGTCCGCGAGGAGATCTTCGGGCCGGTGATGTCGGTGCTGCGCTTTCGTGAGGAGGACGAAGTCGTGCAGCGTGCCAACGCGACGCCGTATGGACTGGCCGCGGGAGTCTTCACGCGCGACCTGGCGCGCGGGCACCGGGTGATCGGCCGGATCGACGCGGGCGTGTGCTGGATCAACAACTACAACGTGACGCCGGTCGAAGTTCCGTTCGGCGGCTTCAAGCAATCCGGTATCGGTCACGAAAACGGGCACGCCGCCGTCGAGCACTACACGCGGGTCAAGAGCGTGTACGTCGAGCTCGGCCGCATCGCCTGCCCGTACTGAATGCGATGACACCTCGATGCGGTCCAGCGAGGAATTCGACTACGTGATTGTCGGGGCCGGGTCGGCCGGCTGCGTGCTGGCCAATCGCTTGAGCGAGGACGCGGATGTGCAGCTGGCCGTGCTGGAGGCCGGAGGGCCCGATCACAGCATTTTCATCCGGATGCCGGCGGCGTTTTCGGTGCCGCTCGCGAACGACCGCTACAACTGGTACTACCATACCGAACCCGAGCCCGCGATGGACGGACGCCGGATGTATTGCCCGCGCGGCCGGGTGCTGGGCGGCTCTTCGTCGATCAACGGAATGGTCTACATCCGGGGCCATGCGTTCGACTACGACGGCTGGGCGCAGCGGCCGGGACTGGCGCACTGGTCGTACGCGCACTGCCTGCCGTACTTCATGCGCTGCGAAAACCGCTTGCAGGGAGCCGACGACTACCACGGCTGCGGCGGACCGCTGGCGGTCACGACGCCCTCGATGCGCAATCCGCTGTTTCATGCCTTCGTCGAAGCAGCCCAGCAGGCCGGTTATGCCTACACGCGCGACATGAACGGCTTCCGGCAGGAAGGGTTCGGCCCGATGGACCAGACCACGTTGGGCGGCCGTCGCTGGAGCACGATGCGCGCCTATCTCCGGCCGGCCATGGGGCGTCCCAACCTGCGCGTGCTGCCGCGCTGCCTGGCGCTGCGCGTCGTGTTCGAAGGCCGGCGCGCGGTCGGGGTCGAATACGCCCGCGGCGGCGCGGTGCGCTTCGCGCGCGCCCGGCGCGAAGTGATCCTGAGCGGTGGCGCGATCAATTCGCCGCAGCTCCTGATGCTGTCCGGCGTCGGCGAGGCCGACGCCTTGCGCCGGCTCGACCTGCCGGTCATTGCGGACCTTGCCGGCGTCGGCGCCAACCTGCAGGACCACATCGAGATCTACGTGCAGCACGCGTGTACGCAGCCGGTGTCGCTGTACTCGACCCAGAAGCCGCTCGCCAAGCTGGCGGTCGGCCTGCGCTGGTTGCTGACGAGCACCGGGCCCGGCGCCAGCAATCATTTCGAAGCCGGCGGCTTCATCCGCAGCCGTGCCGGAGTGCGGCACCCGGATCTGCAGTACCACTTCCTGCCGATCGCGGCCGACTACGACGGCAAGGAGAAAATCGACCAGCACGGTTTCCAGGCACACGTGGGTCCGATGCGGCCGACCAGCTCGGGCTCTGTGCGGCTGCGATCATCGGATCCGCGCCAGCACCCGGCGATCCAGTTCAACTACCTGCAGACCGAAGGCGATCGAGCCGAGATGCGCGCCGCCGTCCGTTTGACGCGCGAGATCCTGGCGCAGCATGCGTTCGACCCGTTCCGCGGCAGGGAGTTGCGGCCCGGGCCGGACGTGGTCACCGACGCCCAGATGGATGCCTTCGCGCGGGCGCGCGCCGAAAGCGCGTACCACCCGTCTTGCAGCTGCGCGATGGGCTCCGATTCGCGGGCCGTGGTCGACGGCGAGCTGCGCGTGCGCGGGGTCGAGGCCTTGCGGGTGGTCGACGCCTCGGTGATGCCGGCGGTGGTCAGCGGCAACCTGAATGCGCCGACGATCATGATCGCCGAGAAGGCGGCCGATCTGATCCGGGCACGCAGGCCCCTGGAGCCGATGCAGGTACCCGTGTTCGAGCACCCAAACTATCGGACCGCACAACGCTGACCGATGCGCATTTGAAACGGAGGACCACGATGAGCGAAGACACGACAGTTGCGCACGCCCGCCGCCCGGGCGGCCGCGATGCCAAGCGCGCGGCGCGCCTGGCGCGCCGCAGCGTCTCGGTGCCGTATATCACGCGCAAGATCCCGTACTACGAAGTGCTGGACGAGGAAGGCCTGGCGCTGATCGAGCGCAATGCGGAAACGATCCTGCACGAGATCGGTGTCGAGTTTCGCGACGACCCGGAGGCGCTGCAGATCTGGCGCGCCGCCGGCGCCGACGTGCAGGGTCAACGGGTGCGCTTCGCACGCGGCATGTGCCGCCAGCTGATCCAGGCCAGCGCGCCGCGCGAATTTGTCCAGCACGCGCGCAATCCCGAGCACGACGTGCACATCGGCGGCCGATGCACCGTGTTCGCCCCCGCGTACGGGAGCCCCTTCGTGCGCAGCCTGGACCACGGGCGCCGCTACGGCACGATCGAGGATTTCCGCAATTTTGTCCGCCTGGCCTACCTGTCGCCGTGGCTGCACCACTCCGGGGGCACGGTGTGCGAGCCCGTCGACCTGCCGGTCAACAAGCGCCACCTGGACATGGTGTATTCACACATCCGCTACAGCGACAAGCCGTTCATGGGCTCGGTCACCGCGCCCGAGCGCGCCGCCGACACGGTCGAGCTGGCCAAGATCGCGTTCGGTGACCGCTATCTGGATCCGGTCAGCGGCAAACCGAACACGGTGATCCTGAGCCTGATCAACGCCAATTCACCGTTGACCTTCGACGGCACGATGCTCGGCGCAGCCAAGGTCTATGCGCGCAACAACCAGGCTTGTCTGATCACGCCGTTCATCCTGGCCGGCGCAATGGCGCCGGTCACGGTTGCCGGAGTCACTGCGCAGACCCTGGCCGAGGCGATGGCCGGCATGGCGTTCGTGCAACTGGTGAATCCCGGCACCCCGGTCGTGCTCGGCAGTTTCGCCTCGTCGCTGTCGATGCAGTCGGGCGCGCCGACTTTCGGCACGCCGGAACCGGCCCTGGTGCTGTACTCGATGGCCGCGCTGGCGCGCCGGCTGGGCGTGCCGTTTCGTTCCGGCGGCGGCTTGTGCGCGTCCAAGATCGCGGACGCGCAGGCCGCGTACGAGTCGGCCAACACGATGCTGCCGACCTGCCTGGCCGGAGTGAACTTCGTACTGCACACGGCCGGGTGGCTTGAAGGCGGTCTGGCAATGGGGTACGAGAAGTTCGTGATGGACGCAGACCAGGCCGGCATGATGCACACGCTGCTGGCGGGCATCGATCTTTCCGAGAACGGCCAGGCGCTGGAGGCGATTCGCGAGGTCGGGCCCGGGAAGCACTTCCTGGGATGCAGCCACACGCAGGCCAATTTCGAGAACGCGTTTTACCGCTCTCCGATCGCCGACAACAACAGCTACGAGCAATGGGAATCCGAGGGCGGGCGCGACCTGGCGCAGCGCGCGAACGCCGTGTGGAAGAAGATGCTGGCCGAATACGAGGCCCCGTCCATCGACCCTGCGGTCGACGAAGCCTTGAACGATTACATCGCACGGCGCAAGGCCGCCTCTCCGGACTCCAACATATGAGGCCCTCCTCCGCGCACTCGTGTGCGGCGTGGCTAGCCGCTGCACTCGGCGCGCTCGCCGCCAGCGCCGCGCAGGCGGCCGATCGCAGCGCGATCCGGATCGGCTGGACCGCGTGGTCCGATGCGGAGGCCGTGACCCAGATCGCCAGGCAAGTGCTCGAGGAGCGGCTCGATTACCGGGTCGAACTGGTGATGACCGACATTGGCCTGCAATACGCAGGGGTCGCGCGCGGCAATCTGGACGTGATGCTGATGGCCTGGCTGCCGACCACGCACAAGGCGTACTGGGACAAGGTGTCGGGCGACGTGGTGGATCTGGCCGTTCTGTACGACCACGCCCGGCTCGGCTGGGCTGTTCCGAATTACGTGCCTGAGAGCGAGGTGAGCAGCATCCCGGACCTTGGCAAGCCCGAGGTCCGAAGCAGGCTGCACGGCCGGATCCAGGGGATCGACCCCGGCGCGGGTTTGATGCGCGCTTCCGAACGGGCGCTGGCCGACTACGCGCTGACGGGCTACTCGCTGCTCAGCGCTTCGGACGCCGGCATGATCGTCGCGCTGGACCGGGCCATCAAGCGCAAGGATTGGATCGTGGTCACGACCTGGTCGCCGCACTGGATGTTCGCGCGCTACCCGGTGCGCTACCTGGCCGATCCCAAGGGCTCGCTCGGGAGCACCGAAGCGATCCATGCGGTGGCCCGCAAGGGATTCGAAGCCGATTTCCCGAGAGCCGCCGCGTTCCTGAAGAAGTTCAAGCTCACGATTCCCGAGCTCGAGGCGCTGATGCTGCGCGCCAAGGACAGCTCGTATCACGACGAGGCGGTCGCCTACGTCCGTGCACACCCGCAGCAGGTCGACCAGTGGGTCGCCGACGCCGGCACCGTCAAGCCGTGAGCCGGGCGGCGAACGCGCGAGTGAAGTTACGGCGCACGACCGGCCTGGCGCGCGTACCGGAGGGCCGGTCGACCTGCCGGCGCCGCACGATCCGAACCTGGCGATCACGCCGGACGGCGCCAGCGTGATCCTGACGTGCGTGTTCGATCTGCCGGACAACGGTTCGCGCGGCGAGCTGTACCGGGTGGCGAATCCGGTCGCGCCGAAATAGGTTCGCGCTAGGAGTCGAGGCGGGCGCGCTTCAGGCGTACTGCATCTCGCCGTTGCCGAACGACCAGTTTTCCTTCGGCACCTCGACCAGGTTGATCACGATGTCCTGCAGCCGCACGCCGAGCTTCGAGTGCAGGTCGTCCGCGACCCTGCGGTAGAACGCCTTCTTCATTTCCACCGAGCGTCCCTGGTTCAGCGTGATCTGGATGAACACGATCCCCGCCGAGTACTCGATTCCAAGGTATTTCTCCGGGTGAATGAGCTGGTGCCAGCCGTGCCAGGTGATGATCTGGAATTTGTCGTCGCGCGGCACGTTGATCACATCGATCATCGCCTGGTAGACCAGTTCGCCGATGTCCTGCCCTAGCGTCTCGGCGGCTTCCTCGGAAAGATCGATCCTGACGAGCGGCATGTGGTTCCTTTCGCGCGACGAAGTCGCCTCTGAGCAAGCCAAACAGTGCCGAATCGGATACCTCGCCGTTGACGATCCAGCGTGACCTGATCGAAGGCGAGCATACCTCGAACGGGTGCAATCATCGGGCCGGAATCGATGCCAGGCTGGTCCTCAGCAGCTGCTGCTGTTGATCCGTCATGGCCGCCTTCGGAATGATGGAAGCAAAACCGCTTGCGCCCACGTCCAGATAGAAATTCCGCCGGTCCTCGGACCATCCCCTGAAGTGCCGCCACGGAAGGCTCGTCTTCCAGTCCGGGCCGGCGGACGAGATGCCGGCGGCGGTGAACTCGACGGTTCGCTGATCCGTGAATAGCGCGCTGCCATCGACGCCACGCGAAATCACCCGCCACAAGGTCAGCGGCCGCACCAGCACGTAGGCCAGCAGCAGGACGCCTGCATAAGTGAACTCGCTCCCCGCGACAAGCAACACGAGCGCCAGCACCGAGTACAGGCCCATCGCCTGCAAGAACCGGGGCCGTGACACCACGCGTCGCCACAAGGTGCGCGTCAGCTCATCCCTGGGCAGCTGGTAGGTGATGGTCGCGCCGTCGGGCATCGGGAGGACTCGATTCCGCTGCTGCGTTCGTACGGGGACTACCGGATCGACGCGATCAATTCGTCCGGGTCGAACATCCGGCCGTTGCGGAACACCCGATAGACAAGCGCCGCGTTGCCGACGTCCACCGTCGGGTCGGCGCTCAGCAACACGAGATCCGCCGGCGCGCCGGGAGCGATTCTTCCCGCGGACGGCTCACGGCGCGCGGCCCGCGCACCATTGACGGTCGCCGCCCGCAACACCTGCAACGGCGTCAGCCCGGCCTCCCGCATCATGGCCATTTCGCGGAATACCGACGGCCCGTGAAGCGTTCCGATGTTGCCCGCGTCCGTGCCCATCACGACCGGCACTCCGGCGTCGTGCACCGACTTCAGATTACGCAGCATCATCGTCGGGGGCGGAGGTGTCTTGGCCTCGGCCATCCGCTCCACTATCCGAGGGGGAAGCTCCTCCTTCGGAATGCGCTCCAGGTCCCGCATCATCGCCAGAATCTGCGGGTCGGCCAGGCGCTGCTCGGCCTGCGTCGGGCGCCAAAGGCCGGCGAACGCGTATCGATAGCCCGAAATGACCCATAGCGTGGGGCAGTACAGCGCCTTGTTGCGCTTGGCCAGGTCAAGGAACTCGGCGTCGACCGGTTCGTCGCCGACGGAGTGCACCAGGTAGTCCGCGCCCGCGCGCAGCGCGGCCTTCGCGGTAACGAGCTCGGTGGCGTGCACGGCCAGGGGGACGCCCGCCGTGTGGGCAGTCTCGCCGACAGCTCGGACGATCGCCTCCTGAGCGGCCAGATCGGTCCCCTGTTCGTGAATGAACCAGACCTTGATGTAATCGGGCTGGTAGGGCAGCTGCCGCGCGACCAGACGAACGCCTTCCTCTGCGGTGGCGGCCTTGATGATCGGGGGATCGTCGAGCTCGAGCTTGGGATCGGCCACCATCGAAACGAGCGGGCCCGCGACCGCGACGTGGGGTGCCGCCTCGGAGGCTTGTGCCGCCTTGCGCACCTCGAAATTCCACAGCGGCCCTCCGACGTCGACGACCGTGGTCACGCCGCTCGCGATCCATACTTTGAAAGTGGCGGCAAGGCGCGCCTTGTTGCGAGCCACCTCGCTCGCGTACGGAACCCGCTTCGTCAGGTCCAGTCCGTCGGGACGGGTATAAAAGTTTCCCGACTGGAAGAAATGCACATGGCCGTCGATCAAACCGGGGATCAGCCACTTGCCGGCCCCGTCGACCACCTGCGCTCCCTTGGGAACCGGCGTGGAGGAACTCGGACCGACCTGGGAGATGCGGGAACCTTCGATCACGACCGTCGTGTGAGGACGAATCGCATCGGCCCCGTCCCGGTCGGGGTGCACGACCGTGGCGTCCACGATTGCGACCACGCGTGGCGCGGACGGACCCTGCTCCGCGGCGGCGTTCGCGCAAAAGAAACCGATTGCGGCAAGAAGCGGAGCACGCACGAAATTCACGATCGATGCCTCAGCCCGCCGTCCAGTCCAGCAGGATCTTGCCGGACCGGCCCGACAACATCGTCTCGAAGCCGGTGACGTAGGCGTCGATCGCGAACCGATGCGTGATCACCGGCGTGACGTCCAGACCAGATTGCAACATCGCGATCATCTTGTACCAGGTCTCGAACATCTCGCGACCGTAGATACCCTTGATCACGAGCCCCTTGAAGATCACCTGGTTCCAGTCGATCGCGACGTCGCCCGGGGGAATCCCGAGCAGTGCGACTTTCCCGCCGTGATTCATCGACCCGAGCATGCTGCGCAGCGCCTGCGGGCTGCCCGACATCTCCATCCCGACATCGAAGCCCTCGGTCATCCCCAGCTCTCCCATCACCGACTGCAGATCCTGCCGGGCGACATTGACCGCCCGGCTGGCACCCATCTTCAGTGCCAGGTCCAGCCGATAGTCGTTCACGTCGGTCACGACGATATGCCTTGCGCCGACGTGGCGGCTTATCGCCGCGGCCATGATGCCGATCGGCCCGGCCCCGGTGATCAGCACGTCTTCCCCGACGAGGTCGAAGCTCAGAGCCGTATGGGCGGCGTTGCCCAGCGGGTCCAGGATCGAGGCGACCTCATCGGAGATGTCATCGGGAATCTTGAACGCATTGAAGGCGGGGATCATCAGGAACTCGGCAAATGCTCCTTCGCGGTTCACGCCGACGCCGACCGTGTTGCGGCACAAGTGACGCCGGCCGGCGCGGCAATTGCGGCAATACCCGCACGTCACGTGGCCCTCGCCCGATACGCGATCGCCGATCCGGAAACCGCGCACCTCCGAACCCATCCCGACCACCTCTCCCACGTATTCGTGTCCGACGTGCATCCCGACCGGGATCGTTCGACGCGCCCACTCGTCCCAGTTCCAGATGTGGACGTCGGTGCCGCAGATTGCCGTCTTGCGGATCTTGATCAGCAGATCGTTGTGGCCGACTTCCGGTTTCTTGACCCGCTGCAGGTCCAATCCGGGGCCGGCCTCGGCCTTCACGAGCGCTCTCATCGTTGTCGGGTCCTCGTCATCACAGCCATGCCGCTCGCGCCGCTCGAGCTCAAGCGATCACGCCGAGCTCGCGCCCGACGCTCGTGAACGCGGCCACCGCCCGATCGATATGCCCGGGCGCATGGGCGGCGCTCATCTGCGTGCGGATGCGCGCCCTTCCCTTCGGCACCACGGGAAAGGAGAAGCCGACCACGTAGATGCCCTGCTCAAGCAGCCGTTGCGCCATCGTGCCGGCGACTGCGGCATCTCCCAGCGGCACCGGAACGATCGGGTGTTCGCCGTCGGCCAAGGCAAACCCGGCGGCCGCCATCGCGCTACGGAAGCGCTGCGCGTTGGCCCGCAGTCGCGACCTCAATTGCGCCCCTTCACGCTCGAGCAATCGCAGCACCTCCAGGCTGGCGGCCGCGATCGATGGCGCAAGCGAATTGGAAAACAGGTAAGGGCGCGACCGCTGCCTCAGCAGCTCGATGATCGGACCGCGGCCGGCAACATAGCCGCCACTGGCGCCGCCCAGCGCCTTGCCCAGGGTGCCGCTGCTCAGGTCCACGCGCTGGGCAACGCCGCAGTGCTCCGGCGTCCCACGGCCGTGTTGGCCCAGGACCCCCACCGCGTGAGAGTCATCGACCATCACCAGCGCATCGTGGCGGTCGGCCAGCTCGCAGATGGCCGCCAGATCGGCAATGGTCCCGTCCATCGAGAACACGCCGTCCGTGACGATCAGCTTGAAGCGGGCGCCCGCGGTCTCCGCCGCCTGCAACTGCACCTGCAGGTCCGCGGCATCGCGGTTGCGGTACCGGTAGCGCTGCGCCTTGCTCAGGCGGATACCGTCGATGATCGATGCATGATTGAGCTCATCGGAAATTACTGCATCCTGTTCGCCCAGCAGCGTCTCGAAAACGCCGCCGTTGGCATCGAAGCAGCTCGAGTACAGCAGCGTGTCCTCGGTGCCCAGGAAACGCGAAAGCGCCGCTTCAAGCTCCTTGTGTACCGCCTGCGTGCCGCAGATGAAGCGCACCGAGGCGACGCCGTAGCCGTAGGCGTCCAAGCCCCTCTTCGCGGCCTCGATCAGCCGCGGGTCGTCGGCCAGGCCCAGGTAGTTATTGGCGCAAAAGTTCAACACCTCCCGGCCGTCGCGCAGCCTGATGTCCGCGCGCTGATGGCTGGCGATCACGCGCTCCGGCTTGAAGAAGCCCGATTCGCGCAGGCCTGCGAGTTCGGCTTCTACGTGCTGGACAAAGGCGGAATTCATCTGGACCTCGCGGCCGTAGTTCGAGCCGCACGCGGCCCGAAACCCGATTGGTGGTGAGTGCATTTTGGCGCAAGTGTATCGGCCGCACCCGTGCCGATCACCACCTCCGCGATTGTGGCAATCCACTGTCGATTTCGAGGCGGCCCAAACGACTATGTATTGAAAGGAGCACGCCAAATGGATGTCATCACCGGGCTTGTAGCGACGCTGCGTCGGGTCGGAAGGCAGCTGGGACCTTATCTGATGCTGGAACTGCTGCTGCCGGGCGGCTCGCTGCTGGCGCTGGCTCTTTTCCTGGTCCGGCGGTGGCCGCCCAGACTCGAAAGCGTTGCGGACCTGCGTGGTATGTTGCCACGATGGCAAGGCAGGCTTACTACCAGGACGACCTCGCGTGGGTTCACCACGCCGGCTATTCTCACCATGTCGAACGGACCGGACCTGGCATCGTCCAGCTGTTGCGCGATGGTGGCATGGGCGCCGGCGCCCGCGTGCTGGACGTCGGCTGCGGCAGCGGTCTGCTGGCCCGAGAGCTGTGTGCCGCCGGATTTGCGGTGCGCGGTGTCGATGCGTCGCCGGCGATGATCGAGCTGGCGCGCGAGTACGGCGCAGCGACGAGCACCACCGCAACATGACGTTCGACGCCGACGAGGCCTTGCGCATTCTGCGAGGCGAAGGCGTCGATGCGCGTGAGCGCGCCTCGTTCGGCGCAGAGGCGCTTCCTGCCGGCCTCGTCGTGCTGGCTGGCGTGCGGCGCTAGCTACCCGCCGATCGGCGCGGCGGCGTCAATCGGCTGAAGCCGCGCCGTGAAGTGGCGCAGCACCGGTGCCTCCTCCACGATACGGTAGCCCGGAAGATCCGCCTTTTGCGCCGCAACCTCGAGGATGACCTCGGCCAGGTAATCGACGTGGCTCTGCGTGTAGACGCGGCGCGGAAACGCCAGGCGGACCAGGTCCAGGGCCGCGATCCGCTCGGAGCCGTCCGGCTGGCGGCCGAACATCACCGATCCGATTTCCACTCCGCGCACGCCGCCGACCAGGTAGAGCCCGTTGTTCAGCGACCAGGCGGGATACTGCAGAGGGGAAATATGAGGCAGCAGCGCCCGCGCGTCGATGTACACCGCGTGCCCGCCGGTGGGCTGGACGATCGGTATCGCGGCGGCCAGCAGCTTTTCACCGAGATACTCGATCGAGCGGATCCGGTAGCGCAGGTATCCCTCGTCCAGCGCCTCGTAAAGGCCCTGGGCGACCGCTTCCAGATCGTAGCCCGCCATGCCGCCGTAGGTCGGAAACCCTTCCGTCAGGATCTCCAGGTTGCGGCAGCGCGCAGCCAGCTGATCATCGTTCAGCGCGAGAAACCCGCCGATGTTCGACATGCCGTCCTTCTTGGCGCTCATCGTGCAGCCGTCGGCAAGGCTGAACATCTGCCGGGCGATTTCGATCGGCTTCGCTCCCTCGTAGCCGGGCTCGCGCGTCTTGATGAACCAGGCGTTCTCGGCGAAGCGGCAGGCATCGATGATGAACGGGATGCCGTGGGCGCGGGCCAGCGCGCTCGCCGCCCGAACGTTCGCCATGCTCACCGGCTGGCCGCCGCAGGCATTGTTGGTCACTGTCATCATCACGGCCGGGATGCGGGCAGCACCAACCTCCTCGATCGTCGTGCGCAGCGCATCCACATCCATGTCGCCCTTGAACGGATAGTTCAATTTCGGATCCTGCGATTGGACGCAGGGCAGATCGCGCGCCTGCGCACCTTGCCGCTCGATGTGCGCGCGCGTGGTATCGAAGTGCGCGTTGCTCGGAATCACCTGGCCCGGATTCGCGATGGTCGCAAACAGGATGTGCTCGGCGGCGCGACCCTGGTGAGCCGGAATCACGTGCTTGAATCCGGTCACATCCTGAACCGCGTGCTCGAACCGGTAGAACGATGAGGCGCCCGCGTACGACTCGTCGCTGGCTATCATCCCGGCCCACTGGCGCGAGGACATGGCGCCCGTTCCGCTGTCGGTCAACAGGTCGATCAGAACGTCCTCCGCCCGCAGCAGGAAGGGGTTGTAACCCGCCTTGGCCAACGCGGCCTCGCGCTGTTCCAGCGTGCTGAACCGGATCGGCTCGACCGAGCGGACCCGAAACGGCTCGATGATCGACTTGGGCTCGAAAGTCTTCATCCGTCGAATGCGCTCCCGGGCTGCGGTACAACGCTTCGGAAGCCCCTCAATATAGACCCCGAACGCGACACGTGATCGCCTGAGCCGGAACCGGGGTGTGAACAGCCGTGTGAGCGTAGGATATTCGGAACCCGACGCCGGATGAGCGGGAGACACAGATGGCACGCCTTACGATCAATGGCAAGACGGTCGACGTCGATGTGGACCCAGGGACCCCGCTGCTGTGGGCGATCCGGGAGCAGGTCGGCCTCACCGGGACCAAGTACGGCTGCGGGATCGCGCAATGCGGGGCCTGCACGGTGCACATCGACGGCAGGGCGGTGCGTTCCTGCGTGATGCCCGTCGAGGCAGCGCAGGGCAAGAAGATCACCACCATCGAGGGGCTGGCAGTCGAGGGCAAGCTGAGCCGTGTACAACAGGCCTGGCTCGAGCACGACGTCCCCCAGTGCGGCTACTGCCAGTCCGGCATGATCATGGCCGTCGCGGCGCTGCTGAAGGAAAAGCCCCATCCCACCGACGCCGACATCGACGCCGCCATTACCAACATCTGCCGCTGCGGCACCTATCAACAGGTGCGCGAGGCCATCCACGCTGCCGCCAGGTCATGACAGATGAGCGTGAGAATGAGGCCGAGGAAGGACTTGCGATGATGATCGACGCTGCGAAGATGGATAGGCGCTCGTTCCTGGTCCGCACCGCCGCGGTCGGCGGCGGGCTCGCGCTCGGATTCAGGATCCCTTTCGGCGGACCGAAGCAGTCTTTCGCCGTGGAGGCCGGCGCTGAAGTCAACGCGTGGGTCGTAATTCGCCCCGACGACACAGTCGTGATCCGGATCGCGCGATCGGAAATGGGGCAGGGAACGATGACCGGCCTGGCCCAGCTCTTCGCCGAGGAGCTCGAGTGCGACTGGGCCAGGGTCACGACCGAATTTCCGACTCCCGGGGAGAACCTGGCGCGCAAGCGCGTGTGGGGCGATTACTTTACCGCCGGCAGCCGCGGCATCCGCGCTTCGCAGGAGTACGTACGGAAGGGCGGCGCTGCCGCACGCATGGTGCTGCTTCAGGCCGCGGCCGACGATTGGAAAGTGCCGGTGGCCGAGTGCAGCGTGGCAAAGGGCGTCATTACCCACGCCCCGTCCAAGCGACGCACGACCTACGGCCAGGTGGCGGATGCGGCGGCAAAGCTCGAAGCGCCGAAGGACGTGCCGCTCAAGGACCCGGCGCAATGGCAAATCGTCGGCAAGCCGCTGAAGCGGCTGGACACGCTGGACAAGGTAACCGGCAAGCTGGTCTACGGCGCCGACCTGCACCTGCCCGGGATGCTGAACGCCGCCATCAAGGACTGCCCGGTGTTCGGCGGCAAGGTGAAGACCTATGACGCGACCAAATCCGAGGCCATGCCGGGCGTGAAGAGAGTCGTGCGTGTCGGCGATAGCGCGATCGCCGTCGTCGCCGACACCTGGTGGCATGCCAAGACGGCGCTCGATGCGGTCGCGATCGAATGGGATGGTGGGGAGAACGCCACCGTCTCGAGCGCCACGATCGCGCAGACGCTGGCTGCCGGCCTGGATGCGGAACAGGCGTTCGTGCACAACGAGGCCGGGGACGTGAAGGCCGCCATCGAGTCGGCGGCGAAGAAAGTCGAGGCGGTCTACAGCTACCCCTACCAGAACCACGCCACGATGGAGCCGATGAACGCGACCGCGCTCTACACGAGCGATCGTTGCGAGGTCTGGTGCCCGACCCAGAACGGCGAGGCCGCGCTGGCGGCGACTGCCGAGGCCTCGGGGCTGCCGGTGGCTCAATGCGACGTCCACAAGACCTTCTTGGGCGGTGGCTTCGGCCGACGCGGGTTCACCGACTATGTGCGCCAGGCGGTCGCGATCGCCAAGCTGATGCCCGGAACACCGGTGAAGCTGCTGTGGTCCCGCGAGGAGGACATGCTGCACGGCAAGTACCATCCGGTGATGCAGGCTCGGCTGATCGGGGCGCTCGATGCCGGCGGCAACCTGACCGGCCTTCGGATCCGCCTCTCCGGGCAGTCGATCCTCGCCTCGGCCCGCCCGGAGGGGCTGGACAAGGGCAAGGACCCGCTGACGTTTCAAGGCTACTGGCCCACCGGCGAGCATTCGCTGGAATACACGATCCCGAACCTGTTGATCGACCATGCCATGCGAAATCCGCATGTGCCGCCCGGATTCTGGCGCGGCGTCAACGTCAACCAGAACGCCATCTTCCTGGAATGCTTCATGGATGAGTTGGCGGAAGCGGCCGGGCAGGATGCGCTGGAGTTCCGGCGCAAGTTGATGGCAGCGCATCCGAAGTCGCTTGCGCTCCTGAATGCCGTGGCCGAAAAGGGAGGCTGGGGCAAGCCGGCAGCCGCCGGAGTGCACCGCGGAATCGCCCACTTCAGAGCGTTCGGCAGCTACGTGGCGGCCTGCGCGGAGGTCTCAGTGACCGGTGGCAGCAAGGTCAAGATCCACCGGATCGTCGGTGGCACCGACCCCGGCTACGCCGTTAACCCGGCGCAGATCGATCGCCAGGTTGCCGGCTCGTTCGTCTATGGGTTGTCGGCTCTGTTCATGGAGCAGTGCACCGTCAAGGATGGGCGCATCGAGCAGGAAAACTTCAACACCTACGACTCGATGCGGATCAGTCAGATGCCGAAGGTCGAATCGATCATCATGCCCTCTGGCGGCTTCTGGGGCGGCGTCGGGGAGCCCACGATCGCCGTGGCGGCGCCGGCCGTCCTGAACGCGCTGTGCCGGGCGACGGGAAAGCGCATCCGCTCGTTCCCGCTGAAAAATAGCGGCTTCGAACTGGTCTGAGTGGAGCGCAGGGGCTTCCTGGGCGCCGCGGCCGCAACCGCGGCGCTTCCGGCACAGGTCTTGCACGGGCAGGCGTCGGCCCGGCGGGTGACGGTCGTCGGGGGCGGCTTCGCAGGCGCGAGTTGCGCCCGAGCTCTAAAGAAAGCCGACCCGCGGATCGCCGTGACGCTGGTCGAGCAAAACGCGGTCTTTCACGCCTGTCCGATGAGCAATGCGGTGATCGCCGGTCTGCGCGAGATGGACCGGCAGCGGTTTACCTACGCCGCCTTGCGAGCCGACGGGGTGGCGCTTGCGCCGCTCGCCGCGGCTGCGATCGACGCCCGCGCCCGCCGCGTCGCGCTGTCGGACGGCACCCGCCTGGGCTACGACCGGCTGGTTCTCGCGCCCGGCATCGACATCCGTTGGGACGCGTTGCCGGGCTACGACGAGGCGGCCGCCCAGCAGATGCCGCACGCTTGGCAGGCGGGCGAGCAAACCCTGCTGCTGCGCCGACAACTGCAGGCCATGCAAGACGGCGCACTGGTGGTCATCTCGGCGCCGGCCGGTCCGTATCGCTGCCCGCCAGGGCCCTACGAGCGGGCCAGCCTGATCGCCCATTACTTGAAGGCGCACAAGCCACGCTCGAAAGTGATCGTGCTGGATGCGAAGGACAAGTTCCCGAAGCAGCAGCTCTTCCTCAGCGCCTGGAGCGAGCTCTACCCCGGCCTGATCGAGTGGGTGCCTCTTTCGCGCGGCGGCGGGGTCGTCTCGGTCGAGCCGGCGACTCGCACGCTGGTCACCGATTTCGATCGGTACCGCGCCGCCGTCGCCAACGTGATCGCGCCGCAGAAGGCGGGCCGGATCGCCGAGGCCGCCGGTGTGGCCGACCGCAGCGGCTGGTGCCCGATCGACCCGGTGACCTTCGAATCGAGGCTGCAGCCGAACATCCATGTCATCGGCGATGCGGCGATCACCGGCGCGATGCCGAAATCGGCCTTCGGCGCCAACACCGAGGCCAAGAGCTGTGCGTTGGCGGTGGCGGCGCTGCTGGCCGGTCGTGAGCCCGCCTCACCCAGGCTGATCAACGCCTGCTACAGCCTGGTCGCGCCGGATTACGGCATTTCGATGGCGGGGATCTATCGTCCGGAGGGCGGGGAGTTTGCAGAGGTGGCCGAATCGGCCGCTGCGGGTGCCGCCGACTCGCCGGGCGCCGCGCGCCCTCTCGAAGCCAGCAATGCCGAGGCAGCCTTCCGCACGCTGACCGCGGAGGTCTTCGAGTGAAGGCCGTTCTCGCGGTGCTGCTGGCGGGCTTCTCGGCCTGCAACGTCGCGCAGGAGTCCCTGCCCAATCCGCTCACCGGGCAAAGGGGCGACCCTGCTCGCGGGCGTGCGATCGTCGCCGATCGCCAGACCGGGTTGTGCCTGCTCTGCCATAGCGGCCCGTTTCCGGAGGAGCCGTCGCAAGGCGACCTCGCACCGGATCTGAGGGGTGCGGGCACGCGCTGGACCGAGGCGCAGCTTCGCCTGCGCATCATCGATCCGATGCGCCTGAACCCGGCCACGATCATGCCGGCCTATGGCAGGTCCGAAGGCCTCTGGCGCGTTGCTCCGGCGTTCCGAGGGCGGACGCTGCTCACCCCGCAACAGATCGAGGACGTGGTCGCGTTTCTGGCGACCCTGCGTGACTGAGTGAAGCGGCGCGACTTTCTGGCCGTTGGCGGCGTGATCGGCGCGGCATTTGGACTCGGAGCGGCAGCAGTTCGCGCGACTCCCGCCGAGGTGAAGGAGGCGATCCTGCAGCTCACGGGCACGGCCCGCGTCACCGCTGGCCGGGTGACACTCGACCTGCCGCCGCTGGTGGAGAACGGGAATTCGGTCCCCCTGACTATCCGCGTGGACAGCCCGATGACGGTGGCTGACCACGTGAAGGCGGTCCACGTCTTCGTGGAGAAGAATCCGCAGCCGTATGTGGCGTCATTGCACCTTGGCCCGCGCGCCGGCCGTGCGAGCGTGTCGACCCGCATCCGGCTCGCCGACTCGCAGACGGTCGTCGCCGTCTGCCAGATGAGCGACGGCTCGTTCTGGTCCGGATCGGCGGAATCCGTGGTTACCCTCGCAGCCTGCACGGAACCGTCGTCGTAAGCATGGCCAGCGCTCTGATCAACGTTCCCCCCAGCGCCAGGCGCGGCGAGATCATTCAGATCAAGACGCTGATCTCGCACGTGATGGAAACCGGCTATCGCCGTACCTCGCTGGGTGTGGTCATTCCCCGCGATATCCTGCGCCTGTTCGTCTGCTCCTATAACGGCGAGGAAGTGTTCCGCGCCGAGATCCACCCGGCCATAGCGGCCAACCCGTACTTCGCCTTCAATACGATCGCGACCGAAAGCGGCACCCTCGTTTTCACATGGACGGGGGACAACGGCTTTTCGGCGACCGAGTCGGTGGCGATCAGAGTCGAATAAATGCGGCTCGCCGGCTTCTTTGTATTCGCCCTTGCCCTTGCCGCCATCGCCGGCGAGATCCCGCCGTCCGAACGCCATTCGGGCTACGAATTGATGAGGCCGGAGACGCGGGCTATCCAGGACGATGACGCCGCCAATCCGGCGATGCTCTGGGTGATGGAGGGCAAGGGCCTTTGGAACGAGCGACCCAACCCGGGTGCGCACGCTTGCGCGGACTGCCACGGTGACGCCGGCGTCAGCATGAAGGGGGTCGCCGCCCGTTACCCCGCGTTCGACGTCGCGGCCGGACGCCCCCTCGACCTGGAGCAGCGCATCAACCTGTGTCGCACGATTCGGCAGCGCGCCTCTGCATTCGCGTTCGAAAGCCGGCAACTGCTGGCGATCACCGCTTACGTCGCGCGGCAATCGCGCGGCCTGCGGATCGAAATCGGCGCTGACGCACGCAGAGAGCCGTTTCTGGCCGCCGGCCGCGAGCAATTCCAGCGCCGCCGCGGCCAGCTCAATCTCGCCTGCAACCAGTGCCACGACGACAACTGGGGCAAGCACCTGGCGGGCAGCCTGATTCCTCAAGCCCATCCGACCGGATATCCGCTCTATCGGCTTGAGTGGCAGGGGCTGGGCTCGCTGCAGCGCAGGCTGCGCGCCTGCATCAGCGGCGTGCGCTCCGAGCCCTACGACTACGGAGCACCGGAACTCGTGAACCTCGAACTGTTCCTGATGTGGCGCGCGCGGGGCATGGCGCTGGAATCGCCGGCTGTTCGGCCTTGAGCCGGATCCCGAGGGTTTACTTCGAACGCCCGGCGACCGCCGGCGAAGCTTGCATGCTTTCCCACAGATTCCAGCCCAGCAGCGCCGGCAGGCCGAACAGCACTTCGCGCATCCGCTTGGCCAGGGCCAGGCCGATCGCCACCTCCTGATCCAGACCGACGGCCGCGCAGATCAGCACGATGCCGGCCTCCTGTGCGCCCAGCGCGGCCGGAACCGCGAAGGCCAGGTTGCGCACGAACAGCACGACGCTTTCGATGATCAGCGCGGTCTCGAAACCGACCGGGTGGCCGAGCAGTCTGAGCGCAAGCCACACTTCCGAGGCGCCCGCCGCCATTGCGGCCAACTGGAACAACATGGTCAGCACCAGCCGGCCCCGGCGCCGCGCCAGCGCCGACAATTCTGTCTCGAACGCCGGCATCGACTGCAGCCACGGCGGTGCCAGGCCGGTGCTGGCGGTCACCAGGTAAGCAAGGCGCCGCAGCCAGGCGACTAGGCGTCCTTCGCTGATCAGCCACAGGCCAGCCAGCGGAAGCGGCAAGGCCAGTAAAACGCTGATGATGATCGAGTCGAGCGAGCCCGTTCCCCCGGTCGACACCCCCAGCAGCGCGAGGCCAAGCGCGGCGAACAGCACCAGGCTCAGCAAGGTCAGCACCACCTCGGCGATCACGCTCGACGTCACCGGCGCCGGTTCCAGCCCGCGGCGAACCAGGATCCGGATCCCGACCAGCTCGCCGCCGACCCCGGCGACCGGCAACAGGCGATTGACCGCCTCGCGCACCATCGCCGTTGCCAGCAGCACCGGCCAGCGGGCGCGATGGTGCACGTCGCGCGGCGCGAGCAGCACGCGCCACCCCATCGCATCCAACGCGATCGGGATCACGCGCAGCGGCACCAGCCACAGCAACGGCAAGCCAGCGGCCGCAAGGGCATCCAGTACCGCATGCCAGCCCGCGCGCGCAACCAGCGCGATGGCCGCAGCCAGGCCGGCCAGGCCCAGCACATAGGCGATGCGTTTCACGCCGCGGCTCCGCGCAGCGCGGGCGCTTCGCCCGGAATGTCCGAGAAACCGCCCGCCGAGGCGTTCAGCGCCTGCAGCTGTTGCCGCACCCGCGGACTCATCAAGGCCTCCAGTTCCTCGCTCGCGTGCGGCCCGACGCCGGCCGACTGTTCGCGCGGACCGCAGCGTGTCGCGGGGTGCAAGTACACCTCGGCAATTCCCGGCCGCAGCCGTTCCAGCGCGTCGCACAGCGTCGCCTCATCCAGACGCCCGCTGCAGCGCAGGCCGAACAGCACGTCGTTGCAGGCCAGCCCCGCGCGAAGCAGCCGGCGCCGCATCCAGCCCGTGCCCAGCGCCCAGCCGAGCGCCGACACCCGCCCCGCACGGGAGGCGCTGGCCGGGACCGCGCGCGCCAGCCACAGCGGTTCGAATGGCACGCGCACCGCGCGCATGCCGAAACCGCGGCCGATGGTCAGGATCCGGTCCAGCACGAACGGATGCATGTGGTAGTGCTGATGCGCGTTGACGTGATCGAGCGCCAGCCCGGTGTTGGCGAACGCCTGAAATTGCGCACCGATCTCCTGCTCGGCCTGGTGGCGCGCCCGCGGACTTGCCGCCAACCGCCAGCCGAGTCCGGCCAGGTCCGCGGGCAAGCGGCCGGCAGCATCGACCAGGTCGGGAAGCTGCTGCGGCGCCAGCAGCGGGCGCGCGCCAGTCAGCGCCACGTGCAGGCCGATTCGCAAACCCGGAAGGCGTCGCGCGCGCTCGACCGCGTCGCCAGCGGCCGGCTGTCCCACCATCAAGCTGGCAGCCGTCAGCACGCCTCCGGTGCAGGCCTGCTCGACCGCTTCATTGATCGCCAGGTCCAGGCCGAAATCGTCGGCGGTGATGATCAGGTGCCGCGTGGCCGCCACCTTTACCCCCGTCCACGGCGCGCCTTGCAAGGCGCGCCGGCTCCGGCGGCGCCAAGCAGTACTTCGCGCAACCCCGCCTCCGCCCCCTCGCCCGCTGCGCGGGCGAGGGGCGATCGAGCCCCGCGCACTGATACGCCAGTGCAGTCGGAGTCAGGCGGCGCGGCGGTGCAGGAAGCGCATGAACTCCACCCCCTCGCGCAGCCGGCGTTGCGTCATCTCCCAGCTGGTGGACATCTCGGCGACCAGTTCGATGATCTTGCCGGGCCGGAAATAGAAGCTCTTGTAGAAGCGCTCCAGCGCGTGGTAGATCTCGTCGGCCTTCAGATGCGGGTAGCTCAGCGGGATCAGCTGCGTGCCGGACGAATCGACCAGCTGCGAAGGATCCGGGCTGCTGAGCCAGCCGTTGGCGACCGCATCCCGGTACAGCTCGGTACCCGGATACGGAGCGGCCAGCGAGACCTGGATCGTGTGCGGATTGATCTCCTTGGCGAAGCGGATCGTCTGCTCGATCGTCTCGCGCGTCTCGCCCGGCAGACCCAGGATGAAAGTGCCGTGAATCGTGATGCCCAGCTCGCGGCAATCGCGCGTGAAGCGGCGCGCAAAATCCGTGCGCATTCCCTTCTTGATGTTGCGAAGGATCTGGTCTGACCCGGTTTCGTAGCCGACCAACAGCAGCCGCAGTCCGTTGTCGCGCATCACTTTCAGCGTGTCGTAAGGAACATTGGCCTTGGCGTTGCACGACCAGGTCACGCCCAGCTTGCCCAGGCCGCGCGCGATCTCCTCGGCGCGGGGAAGCAGGTCGGTGAAGGTGTCGTCGTCGAAAAAGATCTCGCGCACCTGCGGCATGTTTTTCTGGATCCAGGCGACCTCCTCGATCACGCTGGCGGGGCTGCGCACCCGGTAGCGATGGCCGCCGACCGTCTGCGGCCACAGGCAGAACGTGCAACGCGACTTGCAGCCGCGGCCGGTGTAGAACGACACGTAGGGATGCTTCAGGTAGCCGATGAAGTAGTTCTCGACTTTCAGATCGCGCCGGTACACCGGCGTCACCCACGGCAGCGCGTCCATGTCCTCGATCGGGGCACGCGGCGGGGTATGGATCAGCTTTCCGTCGGCGCCGCGATAGCACAGTCCGGCGATCTGCCCGAGCGGCCTGCCCTCGGATACCTCCAGGCAGGTGTAGTCGAACTCCTCGCGACACACGAAGTCCACGGCGGGAGCGGTCTCGAGCGAGCCGTCCGGATCGACCGCCACCTTGGCGCCCACCAGGCCGATCATCATCCGCGGATTGGCGGCCTTCAGCTGCTCGGCGACCCTCGCATCGCTCGCGAACGACGGCGAGCTGGTGTGCATGATCACCAGGTCCGCATCCTTCACACGCGGCATCACGTCCTCGAGTGACAGCCCGTCGGTTGGCGCGTCGATCAGCACGCTGTCGGGCACCAGCGCGGCCGGCTGGGCAAGCCAGGTCGGAAACCAGAACGAGCGCACCTCGCGCTTGGCCTGATAGCGCGCCCCGGCGCCGCCGTCGAAGCCGTCGAACGAGGGAGGGTGTAGAAATACGGTCTTCAGTGCCATCGGATTCCGTCCAGCAGCGGCCGGCAGAATGGCCCGGCCATCGGTTTTTCTTCAGCCGCCCAGCAGCCTCAACGCTCCGCCGCCGCGCACACGATACCGCCGACCCCGCCAAGTAATGCCCCGGCCCAGGAATCCGGCGACCCACACCGCCAGCAGCAGGCCGTCGCGGGGCGGGATCAGGATCCAATCGTACCCCACTCTCGCTGCGCCACGGCGCTGCTGCTCCCAGTGAATACCTAGCCGGTTTACGAGGGCCAAAATGCCCAGCCCCAAGGCCCACGGAGAAGGCCAGGCGAGCAGCACGCCAAGCAGCGCGATCGGCAGAAAGATCGAAAAGCCCATGAATGCGTAGCCGAGCGGGGCCACCGCGCGGATCGTTCGCATCCAGCGCAGCTCGCGATGCGCGTGAGCCCGAAAACCCTCGTCGGCCACTTCGGTCTGGACCACGACCGGGCTCAGAACGGTTTTCAGTCCAAGCCGCCTTACCCGCGCGCCGATCAGCCAGTCGTCCGCCACGTGGTCCGCTGTCACCTGCAAGCCCCCGATCGCCTCCAGCGTCTGACGGCGCAGGGCGATCGTGACGCCCGAGGCGAACGAGCGGTCGCCTAGCGCCAGTGAGATCAGCACCGCCGGGAAGTACCAGTCATTGATGAACAGCGCCGCCACCCGCGACCACAGCCCGGGTCCGGCGCGCCCCCGGTACAGGCAGGTCACCGCACCGACCTGCGCCGGCGCCAGCGCGGCGACCGTCGCCTCGAGGTAACCCGGCGCGACGCGCACATCGCTGTCCGAGATCACCAGGACCGAATGACGCGCATGCGGCAGCATATTGATCAGGTTGCTTGCCTTCAGGTTCTCGCCGTGCACGCCGGGATCGACGACCAGCGCGGCATCGAGCGCGGGAAATTCGCGCTGCAGCTGCCGGACGACCTCGACGGCCGGGTCGGCCGCCTCGCGCACGCCGAACACGATCTGCATGTGCGGGTAATCCTGGCGTGCGAACGAACGCAGACAATCCAGCAGGTGCGGCTCGGCGCCGCACAGTGGCTTCAGGATCGACACGGCTGGACGCTCGGGGCCCGAAGCCGTCAAGGTCTCACGACAGCGCAACAGCAGCAGCGCGGCGCAGGTCGAATACGCAGCGGCGATGACGGCCAGCGCCACACCGGCATGGGCGACGAATGCAGGCATGTTTCTGATCGTTGCGAGTCAGATCTCGGACAGTGGTCTTTGGGATCCCGGTCGGTGCGTTCGGCGCAATGAATGACGCGGGCAGAAGCAGCCACCGGGTGGGGTTGCTTTTTGTGGGTTTTTAATTCTACTGGCATTGTTCTTCACTCTATCCCCTCCTGACACGAACGGCCATATCAGAACGGGTAGTAGATACCGCTGAACACGGCCGGGCCCTCACTGCCAAAGCCGATATCGACGTAGCCGACGACAAAAGGCCGTGCGATTGCGCGGAAGGCCAGGCCGCCGACCTTGTGCAGCTGTGCAACGGGCGACGCGCCCATCGCGAATACGCGGCCGACATCGACGAATGGCGCCACTTCCAACTCGACATGAGTGGAGACCGCGTTGAACTCCCACGCCCTTTGTCGCACCTCGACGCTGGAGGAAAAGGAATTGCGATCGTAAAACCGGCCCGCGCCAAAACCGCGCAACGGCTGCTCGCCTCCTGTTTCGCTTCGGGCTCCGCCGAGGCTGCTGAGCGCCCAAAAGGGTGGGTCAATCGCGGTCGGCAAATAGCGCAAAGACAGATGTGCCACCAGGATGGTTTCGCGTGCAATCGGCAAGAAGGCACGGCCGTCGATGCCCGCTTCACTGTACAGAGAATCGTTGAGCACACCCCCTCGACTGGCAACGCCCCCATAGGCAACCCATTTCGTCCCTCGATTGGGTACCGTCAAGTCATTCCGGGTGTCATAGACGATGGACAGGCGATTGAGCGCTTCATGGCGGGTGCCCAGCTCAACGCTTCCGAATCGACTCTCGAGCGAAGGGATGCCCGGCAGTGTGCCCGGTAGCACATCGACGATGCGCACGCGTCCTGTGTAAAGCAGCTGCCAGGCGTTGCTGAGGTTCAGACCAATCTGCGCCTGCACCAGGCTCTGTTCCTCGGTGAAGCTCGTTTGCTCGCTTTGAGGCGATTCGTTGCCGATTCCATAGAAGCGAGGCGTCCCGTCTCGGTCGTAAATCAGGCTGCCGGCAAAGGACCAGCGTTCCTTGCGCGAGCGTCCGCTCTGGTACTCGGCGTCGAACTCGCGTTCGACTCGCTGCTTGGCCCCTGCCAGCAGGGACCACTGCTCGTCCTGGGACGGGTAGGAATACATGCGCGCATGGAAGCCAAACCCGAAATAGGGACTGTGCAGAAAATCCGGCGCGATGATTCGACGGATGACATGATGTTCATCGGTGCGCAGCCAGACCGGAAGAATGCCAATCGTCGTGCCGCCGTTTGGATTGGTCGCGATCTCGGGAACAGGAAGGAACGGCGCGGTTTCCGGATCGAACCACTTCCAGAAGCCGGCGGAAGGCGCAGAAGGCTGCGCACCGCTTGCCTCCGGTCCGTGCACATCCGCGGCGGCTCCCATGGGCTCCGACCAGCAGGGGGCCGCCATCACCAGCGTGGCCAGATAAGCCCGGAATAGATCGAACCAAAAAGCGGCCGCGCCGCGGCACTTGGCTCGAGGCGTCAGATCACGGGGCATCGCTCAGCCACTTCCGGTGATGGTGCGCGCCGACCGCAGCGGATGACACCGTTGCGAACGGCTCGCGTCACCGCAGCAGCCGGCTAGAGCACTTCAGGAACCTGTCCATGTCGGCCGAGGTCAGATTGCCCATCGTCGAGATACGAAACAATGTCTGCGACAAATCCCCCTGGCCCGCGTAAATCACGAAGCCTTCGGCCTTCAAGCCATCGTGGAGCGTGGCATAGCTCAGGCCGGGCGGTAAGCGATACGCGCGCAAAACGACCGACGACTGCCCAGCGGGGAGTGCCGATTCGACTCCTAACGCTGCAAGCCCAGAGCGTACCTGCTCGGCCAGTGCCGCATAATGTCGATAGCGCGCGAGGCGGCCACCTTGCTCTGCGAACTCGCGCAAGGCTTCGACCAAACCATAGTACGCGTGCACGGCCGGCGTGAATGGCGTATCGCGTTGATCTTGCAAACGCGAGAGGCGGCCAAGATCGAGGTAATAGGTGCGCTGGGTCGCCTGAGCAAGGGCACTGCGCCGGACGATGACAAACGAGGCGCCTGGCACTCCGTGCAGGCATTTGTTGGCAGTGGCCGCCACTGCCAACAGGCTGATGTCGGTAAAGTCGAGCGCTTCGGCGCCGAAACTGCTGACGCCGTCCACGAGTAAGCTCATTCCGTGTGCCCGGCACAGCTCGCCCAGCGGCCTCAGGTCATTGAGCCTTCCCGTCGTGGTCTCATGGTGCACGACGGCCATGTGCGTAAATTGGGGCTTCCCGGTTGGCACATCGAGGTACGAGCGGATTGCATCGAGGTCGAGCGGCTTCATCCAGGGGCCAGCCGTTCGAGCGTGCGCAAGCCGGTACTGCGCGCAAATTTGAGCGAGCCGATCGCCATAGACGCCGTTTTCGACAACCAGCAAACGACCCGACTCAGGCACCAGGGCCGCCAGCATGCTTTCAACCGCTCCGGTACCGGACGCCGTCATCAACACGGCACTCCATTCGACCGGGTCAAGCGCATAAGTCGCCAAAAGCCGCTCGCGGGCTTCATCCTGCAAGTCAAAAAACTCGCCTTCGCGATGACACAAGTCCGGTTGCGTCAGACTTCGGCGCACACGTTCCGTCAGCGTGACGGGCCCGGGATTGAGCAGGAGCATCACCGGATGCTGGCGGCAGGAGCGAAGTGTTGCATCAAGCGCGTCTTGACATCGACGGGTCTTATGGACGGACGCGGCAGGTCGTCAGACCGAGACGCGCGCGTCAGCAAGCGGGCGAACCTTGATCCATCGAGCGGCGGAGCATCAAGCCATGCAGCCACTTGCGCCAGATCATCCGTTTCGAGCGCCGAGGCATAGCCGCAGGCCGCAGCCACTTCGGCAAACGAAACGAGGGCAGACACCGTTGCCTGGCCGCCGGTCGATTCGTGCACTCCGTTGTCCAACAACAGATGCAGCAGATTCGGTGGGCCATACGCGCCTACGCTGCCGAACGCCCCCATCCGCATCAATGCTGCACCGTCGCCATCCAGTGCAATTACCCGCAGATCCGGGCGAGCCAGAGCCAATCCGAGCGCCAACGGCACGACGCAGCCCATAGAGCCGACCATGTAGAGGTGATTTGGACGATCGTTGACGGAATACAGTTCGCGCCCGCAAAATCCAGTCGACGCCAACACGACGCTCGTCGGGACGGGCGAACGGTCCACGACCACGCGCAAGGCATCATGTCTTGACGGCCTCGCCTCCGGCGCAACGCGGTGAGGCATGAGTACAGCCGCTGGCGCTGCCGACCGCCGCACCGGGGCGGCGAAAGCCCCGGGCTTGACCGGATACGGGGCGACGGTGCCCTTCTGCATCACGAGAGCGTACGGCAGGCCACTGTCATCCATATGCGCCGTGGCGCGATCCAGCGCCGGCCCGATCGCATCGACTTCGCTCGGAAACAATTCCCAGGGAATCTCCATGGCCCGAAGGATGGCCGGAGTAATTGCACCCATCAGGGAATGCTGGGGCTCGTCAGGAACACCCGGCTGACCACGCCAGGTAACGATCAGCAGCTGGGGAAGGCGGAAGGTCCAAGTCAGGGAGGTCAGCGGGCTGACGGCATTGCCGAGCCCGGAGTTCTGCATCATCGAGATGCCGCGCCCATAGGGCAAGCCGCCGGCGCCCGCGAGTGCAACTCCCGCGATCAATGCAACCGCGTCGCCTTCATTGGCCATGGACAAATAGCGCAGCGACGGGTCCTGCAGCGCATAGTTGATGAATGGCGACAGGTATGAGCATGGAACACCGGCGTACCAGTCGAAGCGCCGCCGCCGCGCCGCCTCGACGAAGTCATGCGCTTGAATCATTGCCTGCGTCCGGCGACGCAGTGTCCGCCGAGAGTCCGAACGGCATTTGCTCGTGCGCAAAATCCACGGCGCGATGAAATTCTTCGAGGTCATTGACGCCACGCCAATGACCATGCACATACAAGACCTCGATCGCCGCGCCGTCTGCCACCAGTGCGTTCAGTAGTGCCGGCACGTCGAGCGCGTCAAAGTCCGCCCGCGCCTGCATCGCGGCCAACACGCTCTTGAGCTTAGTCAGTCCCCGATCGCTCACTTTCAGCAGGCCGATCCACCGGCCTTGGAGCGGGTCCTGCTCTGCGGCCGCCTCGAATGCTTCGCGCTTCGCGGGTGGCGCGCTGGTGATGCGTTGCAGAAGTACCGGCGTTCCGAACAAGCCGCGGTCGTCGTTGCGGGAGCAACAGGCGAAATCGCGCACCGTGTGATTGCTGACGCCGGTAGGGGACGAGTCCACGATCACGGCGAAATCGGCCTGGCTATCGACCAAATTGCGCAGTACGTAACTGCGATACAGAAGGTCGCCGTAGGAGATCACGGTTTCCGATTCGAGCGCATCGAGCGCACACGCCAATGATGCGAGTTCCCCGGTGCGGGCGTAGCGCTCATTCACGACCAGCCTGATCCCGGTCGTATCGATCGCATCGGCGCAATAACCGCCGACCACCGTGATGTCGTGAATGTTCTCTTTCTTGAAGCTGTCGACCAGCCAGCGCAACAGTGGCCTTCCGGCGATAGGCAGCATGACTTTCGGACGATCGGTGGTGAGCGACTCGAGTCCCTGGCCCCGACTTGCGGCCAGGACCACCGCGGACCGAGTGGCACAGCGGGCGGACAGGTACAGACGTTCGGCAGCGGCATACTCCTCGGCATTCTGCAGACGGAAGATCTCTTCCACCGATGCAATTCGATCCTCGACGTTCACCAGTGTCTGGCTTTGGCAAATCTCCTTCGCCACGCTCTGCATGGCGGCGGCGGCTGCGCGCACCAGCTGATTTGCCCAGATCACGACGCTGATTCCGGCTTCGCGAAACACGTCGGTCGGTGTGCTGTAGTAACGCGTCGGCACGATCACCAGTGGCGCGCGGCGCGCCCATTCCCGAGCAAAAGTCAGGATTTCGTCCGGCTTCGAAAGTTTGCTGTGGATCAGGATGGCGTCCGCACCGGCCAGCCGGTACGCTTCGGCTCGCCGCAGTGCCTCTTCCATGCTCCAACCGGCGATCAGTGCTTCGACTCGCGCGACGACCGAAAAGTTGGGGTCGGTCTGGGTGTCCTTGCCAGCGGCTATCTTGCCGCAGAACTCCCCGATATCGGCCAGCGGCTGGCGTTCCCCGTTCAAGAAACTGTTGGCTTTGGGAAACTGCTTGTCCTCAATGCAGACGCCCGCAATCCCGCGCTGTTCGAGCTTGCGCACCAGGCGCCGCATGTTGTTGAAATTGCCGTAGCCCGTATCGCCGTCGAGCAGGATCGGCAGATCGCTGGCATCGGCCATGAACTCCAGCATGTCCACGACCTGCGTCCAGCTCGCCTCGTTGTTGTCGCGGACACCGAATTGAGCCGAGATTGCAAGCCCGGATGCCCAGATCCCGTCAAATCCCGCCTCGCAGGCGATCCGCGCGGACAAGCCATTGTGCGCTTCCATAAGAAACTCAAGCCGCTCGCTCCGAAGCATTTGGCGCAGTCTTCCGCTGCGGGTCGCGTTGACCTGCTCGCTGGCGGCCCTGTCACACGCCGAGGCAGCGGTAATACCGGACACGTTCATTTTCATGCTGGTGGGAGCGGCTGAAGTTGCGGCAGCACGTCAAGCGACGCCCGTGCTACATCATCCGGAAAATCGATCTCGATCCACGGTGCCCCTGTGACATCGGCGACGTCGAAGATCTGGCTGCGCTCCAGCAGCAGATCGCGCAGAGCTTCCTCGTGCGGCGCAAAGGCGCGCGCGCCTTCAACATAAGCTGCCGCCAGGACCGCAAGCCGGCGCGCGCCGGCCTCATCGAAGCGAAAGAACCCGACCGACTCGCCGATGAAGTCATATTTCAGCTCGGGCGGAATTTGCTTGCGCATTTCGATCGGTAGGCCATCTCGCATGCACACTTTGACGGGCTCGTCACCGGCCTCGAAATCACGATCGATCAACAGGCGGTTGACCGGCCGTCGGCCCGCAACCAGGGCGGTCAGGATGCGCTCGTCATATAACACATCCGCGTCCATGAGCAAGATATCACCGCCGCGCGTCATGGCTTCTGCGACGGCATGGACCGTCAGCACACTTCCGAGCTCATAGCGATCGTTCAGCATAATTTCGGGCCTCGGTCGCCAGACCAGGCGGTCGAGCTCGGCCCTGACGAGTTCGTGTCGAAAGCCGAGCGCCAGCACGATCTCATCGACGCCCACCCTCTTCAGCAAGTGCAGATGCCGCTGGAGCAGGGTCGGGCCACCAAATCGCAACAGACACTTGGGCAATTGCCGATCCCGCGCCTGCTGAAGACGTGAGCCGCAGCCCGCTGCCAGAATGACGGCGCGCATGGTGATCCCGTAAATCCCGATCGGTCCAAATACTACGAAAAATACCTGCGACAGGGCCTGTGAATGCGCGCATCGCGGCACGGGCTGCCGCGACGCGATCCTATTCGCTCAACGCGGCGCAAGTTAGGTGGCGACGCCAGGCTCGCTCGGAACGGTGCCAGCAAAGAAGCCCCGGCAAAGCCCAGAGAATCTCCCGCGCACGCTTTGCCAGGGATAATGCCAGCCCGACGTCGGACGGCAGGCCCGCCAGCGGCGCAATCAGCAGATAACCGCCTTCCTGGACGCCGAGGGAACCTGGAATGGCAAACCCGGCGCCGCGGATCGCCTGCCCGAGACTCTCGAGCAGCAGCGCGTCGCTCCAACTGACCGGATGTGCCAGGAGTCCAAGCATCCAGTACACCTCGCCCGTTCCGACCAGCCAGCCGACCAGGCTCAGCGCAAAGCTGGCCGCTATCCGGTTCCCGCGGCCATGGGTGTTCTCTATGGCCTGGTCGATCGTCTCGGCGCGACCGACCAGTTTCGACCAGTCGCGGCGGGCCGCCAGGCGTGCCGTCAGCCGCGCGAGACGAGCGAAAAGTCCGCGTCGCTGCAGCAGGTAGAAAAGCGACAACATCAGGCCGAGCATGCCTGCGCCCATTAATAAAGACATTCCCAGGGCGTGATGCGGCATTCGGCTTGCGTGCAAGGCCAGCAGCGTGCCAATCAAGGCGAACACGAGCTGCGCGAAAGTCTGGAAGGTCGTGCTCACCGTAATCGCGGCAACCGCATCTTTCGGGCGGATACCGCGCTGAATCAGATGGCGGACCATAAACAGGGGTCCGCCGATCTGTCCGACCGGCATCACGCTGTTTGCGGTCTCGCCCACCCAGCGCGCCAACACGGCGCCCGACCAAGAACCGCGCGCCGCGGCCGTATCGAACAGCACGTAGATCGCTGCAGCGTCGATGACGAGCGGCAGCAGGTGAAACAGCGAGACCGGCAACAAGCCCCACTTCGCTGCAGCCAGAGTTGCGAAAACGGCCGCCACGCCTTGCGACGCGAGCACACCGGCGAACAGCAACACACCCGCCGGCAGGAGCCAGGCCGCTGTCCGCGTCACGCGCGCTCTCGGGCAGACCGCGGCCGGTTCCGCGCGCGGCCGCGGAAAACCTGACGAAAGCCGAAGTACGCCAGCGCGTCCTTCATATCGGAAATCAAACGCCCCCCCAAATTCATCTTCGGGTCGGTAACGTACTCAAGCGTCAGCGACACGCGGATTTCGCCTTCGCCAAGCGGCGTGATGCGGTGGCGCAGCTTGTCGCCATCGAAAAAGACCAACCCCCCGGCCGGAATCTGCACGGAGGCTGCCACGACCGCTGCGCCGCGTTCGCGCGTGTGCAATTGGTAGTCGAGCCGACACGAGGATGCGTCGATCACCCCCACCAGCAGCGTATAACGGCGGCCAGCGTAATAGGAGGTGTCGTAGTGCCAGGCGATATGGTCGCCGCATCGCGTGTAGAAATAAAACGCATATGCGTGCGGATCCTCGGCCGGCACCACTCGCAAACGCTCACCCGACAGTCGTTCCAGCCAGTCGATCAGGGCCGGCGAGCGGTACAGATCGGCGATTACCGGGGCCAGCTTGTCGATCATATGGCGGCCGACGCTGCCCCCCTGCTTGTGGCCGGGCAGGTAATTGCGGTTGACGGCCGGCTCGACCGCCTTGACGGCCGCAATCAATTGATCGGTGACCGAATCCGGGAGGAACGCCGGCAGATACAGGAAGGCGCCATCATCCGTAAACGCGCGGCGCAGCGCCTGCACATCGAATCCCGCCAAGCGGGCAAGCATCGCCTGATGAACATCGAACGCGGGCGCAGCGGGCCCGCTGCCGTGCAGTGCTTGCATGCCACCCCGGCGGGTCGCCGATTCGATTGTCAGCTCACCCTCGCAGCAGGCGGTTTCGACTGCAGCCTTCGCAGCACCTGCAGGTAGTCGAACACTACCCAGATGGCGAATAGCGGAGCGCCTATCGAGGCCGCAACCAGGAACGGCCCGACAGCGTCGCACAGGGTCACGACCGGCAGTAAATACAATACGTCCTCCGTCTCGAATCCGCCCAGCGAAGCCTGTTTGCCCGCGGGTTCGCCAGCCATCGCCTCGATACGCATGCGCAAATAGAAGATCAATGCAATCGCGCCGCCAGCGAGCGCACCGTGCACGATCGGCGGTGCCAGCAACGCGTCCTCAGCATCCGCGCCGACCCCCGCGCCCATGGCAACGAAAAGGAGGATCGTGACGGCCGCGTCGCTCGCCAGGTCGTACCAATGCCCGATACGGCTACTTTTGCCGCTGATTCGCGCCAACTCGCCGTCGGTGTGATCAAGGAAATTCGACAAGACCAGCAGTAACGCGCCCAGATTCGACCACCCGTAGGTTCCGGGGAGAAAGGCCGCCGCCGCAGCGAGGCCGATCGCCAGGCGGACGCTCGTCAGATGGTTGGGCGTGACCAGGCTGTCTTTGAGCGGTGCCACTAAACGGCGAGCCAGCCGCGCATCCCAAGGACGTTGGAAAGAAGCATTGCCCATAGGCGAATGATCAGAGCTCGGACAACCGGCGGTATATGAGGAGCGGCGCGCGCAACGCGTACCACGGATTCTACGCGTGGAGTACCCGTGGTCTGCCGGACGCCGCCGAATCGCGGGAGCAAGTGCAACCCTAGGCGCCGTCGCGATCGGCCGCTTCCGGACCTCCCGCTGAAACGCCGGTGCGGTTGTTACGGGACGACCGTTCGAAGCGATCGAATCTCCCTATCCCGCGAAGCGGGAGAGGGGGAGGATTAGCAGATCCCCTGTGCGAGCAAACGGCAGAGGGGAAACCCGGCTGTCAGCCAGTGCGGCGACGCCGCAATGCGCCGCGCGCGCCGCGCGCTTGCGCGGGCGCTTGCGCCGGAAGCGCCACCTCGCGCGCCAGACTCGGAAATAGCGCCCGCGCATGCGGAATCGCCATCGCTTCGACGAAGTGGGCCTGGAACTGCGGCTCGATGGCCGTTTCAATCTTCTCTACGCTGCGCACGACCTGCTCGATCTCGCGGCGGCTGGCGCCCGAGAGCAGCGCGATCAATGCCCCCGTGCCGGCCGCGTTGCCGGCCGAGGTCACCCTGGACAGATCGCAGTCCGGAATCATCCCGAGCACCATCGCGTACTTCACGTCGATGTGGCTGCCGAACGCGCCGGCCAGACGGATCCGGTCGACCCGCTCGGTGCCGATCCGATCCATCAGCAACCGTATGCCGGCGTAAAGCGCCGCCTTGGCCAGCTGGATGGCTCGCACATCGGCCTGCGTGATCCGCAGCGCCGGCTTGCGCGCTCCGGTCTCGTACAACGTGTATGCGAAGGTGCGGCCGTCGGATTGGATTCGGCTGCTGCGCTGCGCAGCGGAGCCGTCGATCACGCCGTCCGCATCCAGGATACCTGCCAGGAACATCTCGGCAATCACTTCGATGATGCCGGAGCCGCAGATGCCGGTCACGCCAACCGCCTCGGAGGCCTGCCGGAAGGCGGGATCATCGGACCACAGGTCGCAGCCGATCACCTTGAAGCGAGGCTCCAGCGTGTCGCGGTCGATCCGAACGCGCTCGATCGCCCCCGGCGCGGCGCGCTGCCCGGCGCTGACCTGAGCGCCCTCGAAGGCCGGCCCGGTCGGACTGGAACAGGCCAGCAACCGGTTGCGGTTGCCCAGCACGATCTCCGCGTTGGTGCCGACATCGACCAGCAGCGTCATCTCGTCGTTCAGATGCGGCGCCTCGGCCAGGATCATGCCCGCCGTGTCGGCGCCGACATGGCCCGCGATGCACGGCAGCATGTAGATGCGCGCGTTCGGGTGGACCCGCAAGTCCAGCTCGGTGGCCCACAGCGTCACCGACTCGTCGGTAGCCAGCGTGAAGGGCGCCCCGCCCAGCTCCACCGGACTGATCCCCAGCAACAGGTGATGCATGATCGGATTGCCGACGAAGGTGAGCTCCAGCACGTCGCGCGTCTCGATTCCGGCGGCCGCGCACACCTCCTGGGCCAGCTGGTTGATCGCGTCGCGCACCGCGCGCGTGAGCTCGTGCTCGCCGTCCGGGTGCATCATCACGTACGAGACCCGGCTCATCAGGTCTTCGCCGAAGCGGATCTGCGGGTTCATGATCCCGCTCGAGGCCACCACATCGCCGGAGCCCAGGTCGCACAGGTGGGCCGCGATCGTGGTCGAGCCGACATCGATCGCCATGCCGAAGATGCGATCGCGAAATCCGGGCCATACCGCCAGGATCTGCCGCCCCTGGTGGACCGCGACCGTCACGGCCCAGTTGCCCTTGCGCAGCGCCGGTTGCAGCCGCTGCAAGGCCCGCACGTCGCAGTCCAGTCCGGACAGGCGCCACTCGAATTCCAGCGCGTCTTTCAAGCGGCGCAGATCACCCGACGGATCGTGCATGTCAGGTCCCTGGACCTCGACGTAGTACGGCCGCACCACCGGATCGCGCGCCATCGGACGCGCTTCGATGCCTTTGCGCACCAACTGGCGGTGCACCTGCGATTCCGGCGGCACATCGATCACCAGGTCGCCGAGCACCTGGGCCGAGCACGACAGGCGCCGTCCTTCGGCCAGCCCGCGCTCGGCGCGATACCGGGCTTCCACGTCCGACTGCGCGCTCAGGTGCGCGGTGCCAGAGGTCACGCCGTGCTTCGGGAAATTGCCTTCGCTGACGGTGACCTGGCAGCGACCACACATGCCGCGGCCTCCACACACCGAATCGATGTCCACGCCCAGCGAGCGCGCGGCCTGCAGCACCGGGGTGCCGATCGGAAAGCGCCCGCGGCGCCCCGAGGGCGTGAAGACGACCAGCGCGTCGCGATTCACGGCGGCGAGTCCACTGGAGCGCTCAGGCGCGGCGGCGCCGGCTCTCGCGCCGCCCGCGCGCGGCCTCGATCTCGGCGCCACCCGCGGCCGGATCGCGGTAGCGCCGGATCCACCGCGTGCACTGCGGATCGTGCCCCATCAGCACGTCGGCGCCCATGATCGCCCTGACCAGGTCCTCCTGCAGCGGATTGGTTATGGCCGAGGTCATGCCGGAGGCGATCGCCATTGGCAGGAAGGCCGCGTTGATGCCCTCGCGGTTCGGCAGCCCGAAACTGACGTTGGAGGCGCCGCAACTGGTGTTGACTTTCAACTCGGTGCGCAGCCGGTGCACCAGCCGCATCACCTGGCGGCCGGCCTGCCCGATGGCGCCGATCGGCATCACCAGCGGATCGACCACGATGTCGCAGGCCGCAATCCCGTGATCGGCGGCGCGATGCACGATCTTGCGCGCCACCTCGAAGCGTACGTCCGGATCCTCGGAAATGCCGGTTTCGTCGTTGGAAATCGCGATCACGGCGGCCCCGTACTTCTTCACCAACGGCAGCACCGCTTCCAGGCGCTCCTCCTCCCCCGTCACCGAGTTCAACAGCGCCTTGCCCTTGTAGACCTTCAGTCCGGCTTCCAGTGCCGCCACGATCGAGGAGTCGATGCTCAGCGGCACGTCGGTGAGCGATTGGACCAGCTCGATGGTCCGGGCCAGGATCGCCGGCTCGTCGGCCAGCGGGATGCCGGCATTGACGTCGAGCATGTGGGCCCCGGCTTCGATCTGCGCCAGGGTGTCGGCTTTGACCCGCTCGAAGTTGCCGGCCGCCATCTCGGCAGCCAGCAGCTTGCGGCCGGTCGGGTTGATCCGTTCGCCGATGATCACGAACGGGCGCTCGAATCCGATCACCACTTCGCGGGTGGCAGAGCTGACAACGGTATCGGTCACGAATCAATCCTCTCGGGTTGCTGTTGCTGGTCGCGTTCGGGAAACCAAGGGATGCGGCCGCCGAGCACGCCGGAGCGCTCGATCACCTCGGCCACTGACTCCTCCTGGCGATAGGCCATCACATGCACGCCGCTCACACCCGGCATCTCGCGCAACTCGTGGATCAGGTCGATGCACAGGCGTCGTCCCTCGTGGGCCTGGTCCTGCGCGCCGCTCAATCGCGCGATCACCGAATCCGGAATGTGCGTGCCCGCCACGTGCGTGCGCATCCATTGCGCCGATTTGGCCGATTTCAGCGGGCCGACCCCGGCCAGCACGAACACGTTCTCGAGCAGCCCCAGGTCGCGCGCCCGGTGCATGAATTCGCGCATCATCGGAATGTCGAAGCAGTACTGGGTCTGGATGAACTGGGCTCCGGCCGCGACCTTCTTGGCCAGACGTTCGGCGCGCCACTCGAACGGCGGCGCAAACGGGTTTTCGGCCGCACCCAGGAACACGCGCGGCGCGAACGTCAGCTTGCGACCGCTCTCAAACCGCTTCTCGTCGCGCAACATCCGCGCGATCTGCAGCAGCGACAGGCTGTCCAGGTCGAACACGGGCTTGGCCTGCGGATGATCGCCGGACTGCACGCCGTCGCCGCTCAGGCACAGGATGTTGCAAACGCCCATCGCCGCGCCCCCCAGGATGTCGCCCTGGATCGCAATCCGGTTCTTGTCGCGGCAGGAGATCTGCATCACGGGGGCGTAACCGGCCCGCGTCAGCAGCGCGCACACGGCCAGGCTCGACATGTGGCAATTGGCTCCGCTGCCGTCGGTCGCGTTGACGCCGTCCACGTACCCGTCGAACACGCGCGCGCGCCGGTACACCTCCTCGGGGTCCGCCGAGTCGGGCGGATCCAGCTCGGTCGTGACCGTGAACACGCCGGCCCGCAACACGCGCTCGAGGCGCCCGGGCGAGCTGTGGCCGGGCAGGATCGGCAACGGGTAGCCGGGCACCGGCTCGTCGTCGAAGATCATCGGATCGATCCGGCGCGTTCGCGGGCTACCGCCAGCCACGAGGAGCGCCCCTGCAACCGGCGGTCCACCGGCGGCTGGACGAGGCGAATCGTGGCCCGCCCCTCGCGCATCCGGCCGCTGCCCTGGACCGCGAGGACCCACACGCACGGCATGTCCGGATCGACTTCGCAGTTGCCGTTTGCGCGGACGCCGCCGCATGGACCGTTGCGCAGGTTCTTGGGGCAGTTCATCGGGCAGGACATCCCGGTCGCGCTGAGCGCGCACTGGCCGCACATCCGGCAGTCGAACAGCAGCCCCTTGACCACGCGCTCGACCGCTGCCACCGGTGCCTCGACGCGCCGGTAGCCGAGACGACGCCACAACGGATCGAGGGCGACGAACACCCGTTCCAGGATCCGATAGGTGGTCTCCAGGCCCCGCGCATGGCGCACCGACCAGCGGCGCATCGCGATCATCACTCTTCGCCAGGCTGGGCCGGCCCGTCGAGGCCACGGGCGCGAATCAGCCGTTCCAGGTCCTCGTCGCTGTAGTGTGCCTCCAGGCGCTGCGCCTCGGTGCGCGCCTCCTGCTCGATGTCGTCGCCGCAGGCTCGCGCTTCGCTGCGCCTCCAGTCCGCCAGGTAGGCGTCGGAGCTGCCCTTGCCCGCACGCATCGCGGCCCGGTCGATCGCCATCTGGAAGCGATCGGACAGCGGCGCTCGTGCGGTGTCGCGCCCGCGCTTCACGATCACCTGGGCCGGAATGTCGCGCCAGGTCACCACGATCAGCCTGCCCATTGGATGGTCTCCCGATTCACGAACGCCAGCGCCCGCGCCAGCGGCGCCAGCCCCGTATCGCGCAACTGGAACGCCAGTCCGAGTCGCCGCGCGGCCGCGCGCGCGGCGTCGATCCGCTCGTCGCTCGGCTGCTGCGCCAGGTACACCAGCCGCCGGTAGTTGCCGAAGTACTGCGCGGCCAGGTGCGGGTAGCGGTCGATCCCGAGTCCGCGGATCACGATCCGATCGAAGTGGCGCACCAGGAAATCGGTCACGTAAAACGTGCCGGGCTCCTCGTCGGCAAGCCGCTCGAAGATCGCCGAGCCGGCCAGGAATTCATAGCAGTGCGCTCCCGCTATCCGCTCGACGCCCTCCTCGGCCAGCATCCGGTCCAGCGCCCCGCCGGTGCCGCAGTCGCCGTAAGCGACGAATACCCGGGAAAAACCACCGCGCGCGCGCGCGGCGCGGATCTTCTGGCGCACGGCCCCGGTGATCCGCTCAGGGCGGTTGTGCAAGTCAGCCGGCAGGCACTGAACGACCAGATGAGGCCAGCCGCTGGCACGGATCACGGCCAACAGCTCGTGCGCCAGCGCGCCGCAGCCGATCACCAGCGTGCGCTCGGGCGAGTCCATCGGACCTCAGGCGACGCGCGCCAGGCGGCGCGCGCGGATCAGGGCCTTCGCGGTATCGACCGCGACCGCCGCATCACGGCAGTAGGCATCGGCGCCGACCGCCTTGCCGAACTCCTCGTTCAGCGGCGCGCCCCCCACCAGCACGATGTAGTCGTTCCGTATCCCCTTTTCCTTCATCGTGTCGATCACGACCTTCATGTACGGCATCGTGGTCGTCAACAGCGCCGACATGCCGAGGATGTCCGGATGATGGGTTTCGAGCGCCTGCAGGTACTTCTCGACCGGGTTGTTGATGCCGATGTCGATCACCTCGAAGCCGGCGCCTTCCATCATCATCGACACCAAGTTCTTGCCGATGTCGTGGATATCGCCCTTGACGGTCCCTATCACGATCTTGCCGATCGGCTCGGCCCCGGTCTGCGCCAGCAGCGGTCGCAGGATTTCCATCCCGCCTTTCATCGCGTTGGCGGCCTGCAGCACTTCCGGCACGAACAGAATGCCGTCGCGAAAGTCCACGCCGACGATCTGCATGCCACCGACCAGCGCGCGATCCAGCACGGTGTCGGCGCCCCACTTGCGCTCCAGCAGGATGCGCGTGCCCTGCTCGACTTCCTCCTTCAGACCGTTGTACAGGTCGTCGTGCATCTGCTCGACCAGCTCGTCGTCGTCGAGCGCGCGCAAATCGATCTCTTCGTAGTCGTCGGACATCCGGGGTCTCCTGTCGGCGTCCGCGGCTACGGCGCCCCCGGTGTGTTCCGACCGGGCGAAACGATGCTACCTAGGGGTGCAGCGCGCTGCTGACCGGACGGCGACGCCAGCGTGCCGGGAAGCGACACTGGCTGGGGCCGCACCGCCTGGACCGGCTTTGACGCCCCTCAGCCGTCGTTGATCACCGCCTCGAGGCGATACCCGTTCGGGTCGATGACGAATTGCGCGTGTCGTCCGCGCTCTATTGCGCGGACGAAACCGCGATTGGGTCGCTGGCCGGGAAAGTCTCCCACAACGCTTCGTCCAGGCGCTCGTCGAGCCCCGGCCGCGGCGGTTCACTCGGCGCCACCTGCCCTGCTCGCGGCGGCTCGTCGCGAGGTTCGAGCGATGTCTCGTTTCGCCACTCGACCCGTTCGAGCGCCGGCACCTCCCCCGGCGCGGTATCGGGCGCCTGGGTGCGCTCGCGGTCCGCGCTCGGCACTACGGCGCGCAAGAACTCCTCGAGGTCGACCGTTTTCTGGGCTTCAGCCTTCTTGCGGCTGAACGATTGCTCGAGCTCGACCGTCTTGTCGGCTTCCGCTGTCTTGCCAACGAGCCATCCGAGGCTGACCATGATCTCCTGCCGGGTCGGAAAAACCGCACGCGAGCATTCTTGCAGAGCGCGCAGTCGAAGCGGCGAGAATGTTTGCACACCTCGGCGCTTTCTCCCCATGCCGGCGTACGGGTCGATTAACCCGACCAGCCCGTGGTGGATCTGCGCCTGCGCAAGGGTGTCAAAGACGGATCGGGTGCCCGCTCCAGAGCTCGTCAATCCGGGTCAGGCCCCAGGCGGCCGGATCCTCGCGCCCGACGATCCGGTGGGTGTTGCGCGGGTGAGCCAGATCGATCATTTCAGGGGCGATCCGGCTCTGAGACGAAATCGAGAAGAAGGCCTTCACGGTCGGCTTCAGCAGCGCGCGCTCGTTGTGCTCGACCACTACGCCGAGCCGCCCGCATTCGAGTCTTACCAGCGTTCCCACCGGATAGATGCCGACCGCTTTCACGAACGCCTGGAAGACTCTGTCTTCGAAGTGCCCCGGAGCCCACTCGGCCAGCTTACGGACAGCCTCGGCGGGTGCCCATCCCGTCTTGTACGGACGGTTCGAGGTGACCGCGTCGTAGACGTCACATACGCTGGCCATTTTCGCAAACACACTGATCGAATCGCCGGCCAAGCGGTGCGGATAGCCGGTGCCGTCGACTTTCTCGTGGTGGTGCAGAACCACGTCCATCGGGATCGGCCCGCAGGATCCCTTGGACAGGATCGAGTGTCCGATCTCAGGGTGGGCCTTCATCTTGATCCACTCCTCGTCGGTCAGCTTGTCGGGCTTGCGCAGTATGCGGTCGGGCACTTTCGCTTTGCCGATGTCGTGCATCAGCCCGCCCAGGGCGGCTTCGCGCGTGTCCTGCTCGCCCAGCCCGAGTTGCCTGGCAAGCGCGACCATCAGGGCGCATACGGCGACCGAATGCATGTAGGTGTAGTCGTCGGCTCGCTTCAGGCGCGACAGGCTGATCAATGCGCTCGAATTGCGCTGCACGGACTGGAAGATGTCGTCGACCATCCCGACGGCTGCCTCGGAGTCGATCGCATTGCCCATCCTCGCTTCGCTGAACAGGCTCAGCACGGCCGGACGGGCACGCGCGTACACCACGTGTGCGCGCTCCAGCTCGTCGGGGAACTCCACGCGATCGGCCGCCCGGGCGGGAGCCGCCGAGTCCGAGTGCAGCAGCTTGCGCTCGATCTCGGCTTCGGCGTCGGCCCGGGTCCGGCCGTGCGCCGTCGGCGCATCGGCATCGAGCCCCTTGTCGGTGTCGATCCACACTTCCTGGATGCCGCTTTCCGCGATGCGGCGCACGTCGAGGGCATCCTTCAGCGCGAAACGGGTGCGCCAGAACGGATGCTCCATCCACGAGCCGCACAGCTCGTCGATGTACATGCCGATCCGCAGCTCGGACACCGCGATCCGCTTCAGCACAGTCCGGGACCTCCCCAGTGGGAGGTCAAGGATCGCTCGAACGCAATCCGGGCAGCGCGCGGAAATTACGGCCGAATGGCGGCTGCCTCAGCCGATTGTGGCCCTTGAAGGGGGCAAACTACCGCGCCGCGATGGACTCGGAGACCCCTGCGCGCCGCTTTTCAGCCGACTGCGAATCAACGGGGGTCAGGCCGCCTTTTTTCAGCCCGGCGGCCTCTCGCAGCTGGGCCACCTTGTCCAGCCGTTCCCAGCTGAATTCGGGCTCGTCGCGACCGAAATGGCCGTACGCGGCCGTCCTGCTGTAGATCGGCCGCATCAGATCGAGCATTTGAATGATCCCCTTGGGCCTGAGGTCGAAATGTTCGCCGATCAGCTGGGCGATCCGCTCATCGGGAATCGCGCCGGTGCCCTCGGTATACACGGTCACGTTGATCGGCCGGGAATACCCGATCGCGTAGCTGACCTGGATCTGGCACTGACGCGCCAGGCCCGCCGCCACCACGTTCTTGGCCACGTAACGAGCGGCGTAAGCAGCCGAACGGTCGACCTTGGATGGGTCCTTGCCCGAGAAAGCGCCGCCGCCGTGCGGGCAGGCGCCGCCGTACGTGTCGACGATGATCTTGCGGCCGGTCAGTCCACAGTCGCCGTGCGGCCCGCCGACCACGAAGCGGCCGGTCGGGTTGATCAGGTAGCGCGTGTGGGCCAGCCACTCCCTGGGCAGCACCGGCTTGACGATCAGCTCGATCACCGCTTCCTGCAGCGTTTTGTGCTCGACGTCCGGGTCGTGCTGCGTGGACAGAACGACCGTGTCGACCGAATGCGGCTTGCCATCGACATAGCGCAGCGTCACCTGCGACTTCGCGTCCGGCCGCAGCCACGGCAGGCGCCCGTCGCGCCGCACGTCGGCCTGCCGCTCGACCAGCCGGTGCGCGTAATAGATCGGCGCAGGCATCAGCTCGGGCGTCTCGTCGCAGGCATAGCCGAACATCAGCCCCTGGTCGCCGGCACCCTGGTCAAGGTCCAGCCCACGGCCTTCGTCGACACCCTGCGCGATGTCCGAACTCTGTCGGTCGTAGCAGGCCAGGACCGCGCACCCCCTGTAATCGATGCCGAACTCGGTGTTGTCGTAGCCGATCCGCTTGATCGTTTCGCGCGCCACCATCGGGTAGTCGACCACGGCAGTGGTCGTGATCTCGCCCGCCAGCACGACCAGACCCGTGGTCACCAGCGTTTCGGCGGCCACGCGGGCGCGCGGGTCGTGCGTCAGGATTGCGTCCAGAACGGCGTCCGAGATCTGGTCCGCTACCTTGTCCGGATGGCCCTCGGAAACCGATTCGGAGGTAAACAGGAAATCGCTCGTCATGGATCACACTCCAGTTAGGCAGCGCGCCACGACCGCGGGGAAGGGAGTGACGCTTTAGCAGAATTTTTTCGCGAACCGCGCGAATCCGATTGCGCGCCGTTATCGCGAAACGCCCTGCAAGTTGTACGTTAACTCGGCATTTTGATTATACGGGATCGGCAAGTCCGGGCATCCCGTTAGGATGCGGGCCGTGAACCAGGGGCCGTCTGAGCTGGCTATCGAACCGCAAGAGCGTCCGAAGCGACGCCGGATCGACCGGTGGGCGGCCGGCCTCGGCATCGCGCTGACCAATGGCACCGCGCGATGGCCAGCCTGGGCGCGCCGGTACCTGGCGCACGTGCTCGGCAACTTCGGCTGGCGCCTGGTCCCCTCGCGCCGGCGCGTCACGCTGGCCAACCTGACCGCGTGTTTCCCCGAACTCGACGAGCCTGCGCGCCGGCAACTGGGACGCCGCGTGTTCCGCAACCTGGCCCGTGCCACGATCGACCATTCCGTGCTCTGGAAGGGCAGTCGCCAGGACATCGAGCGTCTGGTGCGGATCGAGGGCCTGGAACGGGTGCTTGGCCCGACCAACGGCCCGCTGATCATGCTGGCGCCGCATTTCGTAGGGCTGGATGCGGGTGCCGTGCGCCTGAGCATAGAGATCCGGGCCGTCTCGATCTATGCACGCCAGTCGAACCCGGTGTGGGACCGGTGGCTGGCGTACGGACGCTCGCGCTTCATGCCGCAGCTGCTGATCGCACGCCGCGGCTGGGACCTGCGCGCCGTCGTGCGCGCGATACGCGGCGGCCTGCCCTTCTATTACCTGCCCGATATCGACGGCGGGGCGTCCAACTCGATTTTTGTTCCATTCATGGGTGTGCCGACTGCGACGCTGCCGATGGTGTCGCGTCTGGCCCGGATGATCGGGGCCCGCGTCGTGATGACGGTCACCGAGCAGACGCGCGACGGGTACGTACTTCACATAGAGCCGCCCTGGGACGATTTTCCAGGGCCCAGCATCGAGTCCGACACGGAACGGATGAACCGGGAGATCGAGCGCTGGGTGCGGCGGCTGCCGGACCAGTACCTGTGGACCCACCGGCGTTTCAAGACGCGCCCCGCCGGCGCGCCTTCGATCTACTGAATTGCTTTTTCTCCTTGGTTCGTCAGGTGCGGGCCCGCGCGGCGATAATGGAGGCTATGCGCGTTCGATTCACCAAGATGCAGGGTGCCGGCAACGACTTCCTTGTACTCGATGGCATCCGGCAGAGGCTCGACCTGACCGCGCAGCGGGTGCGGGCGATGGCCGACCGCCGCTTCGGCGTCGGCGCCGACCAGATCCTGGTGGTCGAGCGGGCGAGCGGCCCGGACGCCGACTTTCGCTACCGGATCTTCAACGCCGACGGCGGCGAGGTCGAACAGTGCGGCAACGGCGCGCGCTGCTTCGTGATGTACGTGCGCGGGGCCGGCCTGACCACCCGCACCTCGATCCGGGTTCAGACCGCGGGCGGCCTGATCGAGCCGCGGCTGCTGGACGACGGCACGGTGTCGGTCGACATGGGATCTCCGGACCTGGATCCCGCGGCGAGCGGCTTTTCGTCCGACGGGTTGAAAGCAGGCACGGAGGGTGCTGCGGCGCTGTGGCCGCTGCCGGTCAACGGGCGCGACCTGTGGGTGACGATCGTCTCGATCGGCAATCCCCACGCAGTGCAGCGCGTCGAAGACGTCGATTCGGCGCCGGTCGAGACCGACGGCCCCGCGATCGAGCGCCATCGGCGCTTCGCCCATCGCGTGAACGCCGGGTTCATGCAGATACTGGATCCTCACGCGATCCGGCTGCGCGTGTGGGAGCGCGGAGCCGGCGAGACGCTCGCCTGCGGCACGGGTGCCTGCGCCGCCGTCGTGGCTGGAATCGCGCGCGGACTGCTGTCGTCCCCGGTCGACGTGCAAACGCTCGGCGGGCACCTCAGGGTGGAGTGGAACGGCGCCGGCGCGCGCGGGGAAGGCCCGGTAAGCCCCGTATTGCTGGCCGGGCCAGCCGTCAAAGTGTTCGAAGGCGAGATCGAGATCGAATGAACGAGGACGACGTAGCAAACTTCATCCGGGACAACCCCGAATTCTTCCGGCGCAGGCCCTGGCTACTCGCCTCGATCGATCTGCCCGATCCGCATGACGGCAGGGCCGTGTCGCTGGCCGAGCGCCAGACGCAGATCCTGCGCGAGCGCGTCCGCTCGCTCGAAGCCGACCTGGCGGATCTGGCCCGCAATGGCCGCGACAACGACGCCCTCGACCAAGGCCTGGCCCGATGGTCCAGCGCGCTGCTGGCCGAACACGACGAGACACGCCTGCCGCAGCGCGTGGTCGAGGGCTTGAAGGAGGTGTTCGCGGTCCCGGCGGTGGCGGTCCGGATCTGGGAGCTCGAGCCGCGCTTCGCCGGCCTCGAATGCGCGAAACCGGTCGGCGCCGACGTGGTCCGATTCGCCGCCAGCATGCAGGCTCCGTTTTGCGGGTTGAACGCCGATTTCGAGGCGGCCGGCTGGATGCAGTCGGATGCGGCCGAGATTCGCAGCCTGGCGCTGATTCCGCTGCGCACCGAGCGCGCGGCTGCGCCATTCGGCCTGCTCACGCTCGGCTCGGCGGATCTGCACCGCTTCCGCAGCGACATGGGCACCGCATTTCTGAGCCGAATCGGGCAGCTTGCCGCCGCCGCGCTGTCCCGGCTGCGCGGATAGGCATGGATAACAGCAAAGGGCGCGACGAGCTGCCGGCCGTCGCACAGCAGTTTCTGCACGAGCTCGGCGCGGTCCGGCGCTTGTCGCCGCTCAGCGTCGCCGCCTATCGCCGGGACCTGCAGCGACTGAGCAAACTGGCCGAGGGCCGGCCGATGCCCGATCTGACGGCGGCCGATGTGCGACGCGCCGCCGGCCGCCTTCATTCCCTGGGCCTGGCCCCAGCCAGTATCGCGCGGATGCTGTCGGCCTGGCGCACCTTCTTCCGTCACCTGGCCGCTCGCGGGCTGGCCTCGTCCAATCCCGCGCTCGGCATCCGAGGTCCACGCCGCCCGCAACGCTTGCCCAAAGCGCTCGCCCCGGACCAGGCGGTTGCGCTGGCGTCGCAGCGGACTGGCCAAGGGGCGCTGGCGCTGCGCGACCATGCGATCGTCGAGCTGCTGTATTCGAGCGGGCTGCGCCTGTCCGAGCTGGTGGCACTGGACCTGCGACCCTACGCGGCCGAGCGGTCGCGGCCCGCCTCGCTCGGCTGGATCGACCTTGGCGAGCGCGAAGTGACGGTTACCGGCAAGGGTTCGAAGCGGCGCTCGGTTCCGGTCGGCCAGCCCGCGGTCGACTCACTGCGCGCCTGGCTTGCGGCGCGGCCGACGCTGGCGCCTGAAGCGCAGCGCGCCCTTTTCGTCTCGACTCGCGGCACCCGCCTGTCGCCACGCAGCATCCAGGTGCGGTTGCAGCAGCTGGCCGCGCGACTCGGGCTCGGGGTGCGCGTTCACCCCCACGTGCTGCGCCACTCGATGGCTTCGCATCTGCTGCAATCCAGCGGCGACCTGCGCGCCGTGCAGGAATTGCTCGGGCACGCCAACATCTCGACCACCCAGGTCTATACGCGTCTGGACTGGCAGCACCTGGCCAAAGCCTACGATGCGTACCATCCGCGCGCGCGGCGCAAGGCCTGAGCTCGGAAGCGCACGGTGCACCAGCTGGTCTTGAAACCCGGCAAGGAGCGCTCGCTTGCGCGCCGCCATCCATGGATCTACGCGACCGCCGTCGCCCGCGTGGCGGGCGCACCGGCCGCAGGCGATCTGGTCGCAGTGCACGCAGCCGACGGCCGCTGGCTCGCTTGGGCCGCGTACGCGCCCGATTCGGCGATCCGGGCGCGCTGCTGGAGCTTCGCCGAAAGCGACCGGATCGACCAGCGATGGCTGGCCGCCCGGGTGCGCGAGGCGGTGGCGCGGCGCGCCCGGCTGGCCGAGCACAGCAACGCATTGCGGCTTGTCTACGGCGAGGCCGACCTGCTGCCCGGATTGATCGCCGATCGCTACGAGCATCAGCTGGTGGTCCAGTTGCAGGCGCCCGGCGTGCAGGCGCAGTGCGAAGTGCTGCTCGAGGCGCTGTGCGAGGCCACCGGCTGCCGCGACGTGTTCGATCGGTCCGACGGCGCACTCAGGGCGCGCGAAGGCCTGACCCCCGAGTCGGGCGTATTGCGCGGTCAGCAGCCCCCCGAGCGGATCCGCGTTCACGAGCACGGCCTGGCCTACTGGGTCGACGTCCGGCGCGGCCACAAGACCGGCTTTTACATCGACCAGCGCGACAACCGACTCCTGGCCCGCGGGTTGGCGCGCGAGCTCGCCTCGAGGCTCGAGCGCGCGCCGCGCGCGCTGAATGGGTTCTGCTACACGGGAGCCTTTTCGGTCGCGCTCGCGCGGGGCGGAGCCGGCGACGTGCTGTCGATCGATTCATCGGCCGAGGCACTCGCACTCGGCCGCTCGAACGCCGAGCTGAACGGACTGAACCCGGAATCGATGCGCTGGCGCTGCGACGACGTGTTCGAGCAACTGCGCGCCTGCCGCGACGCGGGCGAGCAGTTCGATCTGATCGTGCTCGACCCGCCGAAGTTCGCCGCCAGCCACCACCACGTGGAACGCGCCGCGCGCGCCTACAAGGACATCAATCTGAACGCGCTGCGACTGCTGCAGCCGGGCGGAGTGCTGATGACGTTCTCATGCTCCGGCGCGATCGACGTGGACCTGTTCCAGAAGATCGTCGCCGGTGCGGTGATCGATGCCGGCGTCGACTGCGTGATGCGTGGGCGGCTCGGCCCCGGCGCCGACCATCCGATGCTGATGACGCACCCGGAGGGGGAGTACTTGAAAGGCTTGCTGCTGCAGCGCCTCTAGCGAAGCAAAGGTCGCTGCGCTCGTCGGATTCGTGATCGAGGCGGCCGGCCGTGCGGCGACCGCAACCGATACGCTGGTCGATGTGGCTCCGAAAAACCGGGTCCCGGTCTGCAACTGCCACTGGAAGTTGTAAGTTCCCGGCGTGCTCGGAGCGCTTACGCTGAAATTGAACGTCACACTCGAACCGGGCGCGACCGCCGATGGCAAGGCGACCGAAGATACCCCCCAGGTCGCGCTGTTGGCCGGATTGGGGGAGCCGAGCACGTAGCCGCCCGCGGGAGTCCAGGATGTCGTGCCCGTGTTCCTGAAGGTCAGCGACACGGCAACCCGGATGCCGACGCGCATCGATGCCGGGACCGACTGAGAGACGAAGGAAGAATTGTCCTCGGCCGCCGCCGGTCCAGCAGACAGCAGCGTGACCGCAGCGATCCCCGCGGCGACAGCAATGAGCGTGCGACGCATCGAGGAGCCTTCTTTTATCGTGGACAAGCTGGCCACTGGCAGCACCTCCGCGGTGCCACAATCCGATCTTACGTGCCCCCGTTCCCTGGCAGAAGATGGCGCCGCAGGCCCATCGCATCATCCAGGATGCGCGGAACCTGAAGCGGAACGAAAACCGGGCACACGGTAGGGGCGCTGAAATCTCCTTGCCGATTCACGGCGAGGTTCGACACGGCTTGAAGAACGCCCTCAGTGTCCGGCCTGTACCAGCAAGACCGTCGCAAAGGAATTCCCTTATGTCGGAACAACTGGAAAACCCGCTTCCGTCGTTTGTTTCCGAGAACATCGACGCCATCATCGGCGCGGAGCAGGCTGCCAACCGGCGCCAGTCCCGTAGCGAGGTAATTTACGAATTTGTCGGCGGCTCGATCGGCACGTTGAACTTCGTTGTCTTTCAGCTGATCGGCGTGATCCTCTGGGTGGCGATCAACACCGGCCTGATGCCGCTTGTGCGCCCCTTCGATCATTTTCCGTTCCCCATCCTGAACCAGGTCGTCGCGCTGGAGGCTGTGCTGATGACCGCCTTCGTGCTGATGAAGCAAAATCGGATGAGCAAGCTTGCGGACCGGCGCGCGCACCTGAATCTTCAGATCAACCTGCTGATTGAACGCGAGTCGACCAAAATCATCGGGATGTTGCTTGAGATCGGCAAGCGGCTTGACATCCAGCACAAGATGCTCGACGAGGAGAGCAGTCAACTCAGCCGACTGTTGGCCATCGAGACCCTGATCGAGACATTGCACAGCAAATTCCCGGATCGGTAATCGGCCGCTACCCGAGTCGCGACGTTCGTTGAACGGCGGTTCCATAACGGCCATACGGTTTTATGGCCACGACGTTTCATACGTTTGCTTGATAGCTCTACTGTGCCAAGTAAAGCATGATCCCGGCACGTGCGAGCCAAGTCGCAATCGTGGCCGAAGGGTTCACGCCAGCGTCTGATCATGCTGCGCCACCCGGCGATGGGGGACAGCCTGTCGGGGCTGGTCCCTCAATTGCGGTAACCTCGGCCCCGCGGCCCAGTCCTTACAAATCAGAAGTGGCCGGCCAAAGCGGGGCAAAAAGGAGCTCAAAATGGATTTGAATCGTCGCTCGCTGCTTGCTTTCGCAGTCGCCTCCGCGCCAGTTGGTTCGATCGGCCTGCTCGGGAACCGCGCAGTTGCCGCAACGGCGGAGGATCTCAACCGCGACGCCGCCCAAGCCTTGCAAACGCTCTATCGGAGCAATCCGGTGGCGGTCAAGATATCCAAGATCGCCAAAGCCGAACTGGTCTTCCCGAATATTGTGAAGGCGGGGCTGATATTCGGAGGCGGTTACGGCGAGGGTGTGCTGATGGAAGGCTCCAAAGTCGTCGAGTACTACAACTCGATCAACGGGTCCTGGGGTTTGCAGGCCGGCGCTCAGTCGTATGGTTACGTGGTGTTCCTGATGACCGATAAGGCCATGTCTTATCTGCAAAAGTCGAAGGGATGGGAGATCGGGGTCGGTCCGACCGTGGTCCTGGTCAACGAGGGAGTTGCCAAGAATCTGTCATCCACGACCCTGCAGGACGATGCCTATGCCTTCATCTTCAATCAGCAGGGACTGATGGCCAGTCTGAGCATCGAAGGCACAAAGATCTCACGCATCAAGCGTTGAGCCGGTAGAGGGCGCGCGCCGCGACCTTGGGGCGCGGGCCGCGTCTACCGGTGCGCGGCTGCCGGCACCCCAGCGGCCTCGGTCAATCGGCGCGACTGCATCGGGTCGCGAAATACCAGCGGGTGCACGCTGGTCCGTTCGCGATCGGGCCGCTGCGCTTTCTCGACCGCCGCGGTGACTACGCCGTGAAGGGGCGACTTGTCGCACACCGGGTCGGCGTTGGCCGGATCGCCCGTAAGAAGATAGGCTTGGCAACGGCAGCCGCCCAGGTCCTTGAGCTGCTCGGGACAGCTGCGGCACGGCTCCTTCATCCACCCGGTGCCGCGAAACCGGTTGAAGCCGTCCGATTCGTACCAGATCGACCGCACGTCCAGATCGCGCACGTTCGGGAACGTCAGCCCCGGCAGCATCTTGGCCGTATGGCACGGCAGCGCGGTGCCGTCCGGCGTGATGGTCAGGAACACGTTGCCCCAGCCGTTCATGCATTTCTTCGGGCGGTTTTCATAAAAGTCCGGCACCACGAAGAACATCCGGATCTTGTCGCCGAGCCGGGCGCGGTACTCGTTGGTGACGCGCTCGGCCCGCTGCAGTTGTTCGCGCGAAGGCAGCAGATGATCGCGGTTCACGTGGGCGAACGAGTAGTACTGACTGTTGGCAAGCTCCAGGTAATCGGCGCCCAGTTGCACCGCCATCTCGATGATCTTGTCGATGAAGTCGACGTTCATCCGGTGGATCACAACGTTCAGCACCATCGGCCAGCCGTTGGCTTTGATCATCCGGGCCACCCGCTGCTTCAGTTCGAACGTCTTCGTGTGTGACAGAAAATCGTTCATCTCGCGGGTGGAGTCCTGGAACGACAGTTGGATGTGATCCAGGCCGGCCTCCTTCAGGCGGGCGGCACGCTCCTCGGTCAATCCGACGCCTGAGGTGAGCAGGTTCGTGTAGTAGCCGAGCCGGTGCGCCTCGGCCACCAGCACTTCCAGATCCTCGCGCATCATCGGCTCGCCGCCGGAGAATCCACATTGCACGGACCCCAGCGCGCGCGCTTCGCGCAGCACGCGGACCCACTCGTCGGTGGCGAGCTCGCGCTCGGTCAGCGCGAAGTCGACCGGGTTGTAGCAGTACACGCAATGCAGCGGGCAGCGATAGGTCAGCTCCGCCAGCAGCCACAGCGGCGTGCCATTGGTCGCCGTCATCGCGCTCGCCTGCATCGTGCTGGGCTGGGGCGCTTCCATGCTAGTCCTCGATCCAGTGTTTGCCGCGGGCCAGGTCCAGGAACGCCAGTACGTCGCCCTGCAGACCCTGCACGCCGAAGCTGCCTTCCAGGTCGGCCACGATCTGGTCGACCGAGCGCTCGCCGTCGCAGCGCTTCATGATTTCGCCGGCCGAACCGTTCAGCTTGACCATGCCTTCCGGAAACAGCAGCACCCAGGACTGCTGCGCGGGCTCCCACTGGAGCCGAAAGCCGGTCCCGACTCGGGGCCTGGTCTGAAGTGCCTCGGGTGGCTGGCTCATGTCCTCACTCCGTAGCGCAGCGCCATCGCGTCGTTCATCGACCACAGCACGTCCAGCTTGAATTGGAGCACCTGCAGCGCGCGTTCCTGCAGCGGCCGTGTGTTGAAGTGGTCCAGCGTCACCTGCAGGCCCTGCTCCACGTCCCGGCGCGCCTGGCTCACGCGGTTGCGGAAGTACTGCAGGCCCGTGGGCTCGATCCACGGATAGTGTTGCGGCCAGTTGGCCAGCCGCTGCTTGTGGATCTCGGGCGCAAACAGCTCCGTCAGCGACGAGCACACCGCCTCCTGCCAGGGCGCCCGGCGTGCGAAGTTCACGTAGGCGTCGACCGCGAAGCGCACGCCCGGCACCACGTGCCTGAGGTCCAGGATCTCCTCGCGGGTCAGGCCCGCAGCAACACCGAGGCGGATCCAGGCCTCGATCCCCCCCTCGTCGCGCGTTTCGCCGATCTGGAATCCGTCGTGGTCCAGGATCCGCTGGATCCAGCTCCGGCGTACCTCGCGGTCCGGACAGTTGGAAAGGATCGCCGCGTCTTTCACCGGAATCGCTATCTGGTAATAGAAGCGGTTGGCCACCCAGCCGCGGATCTGCTCGCGCGAGGCGCCGCCGCCGTTCAGCAGCACGTTCATCGGATGGTGAATGTGGTAGGCCTTGCCTTTTTCGCGCAGCCGCGCCTCGAATTCGGCGCGGCTCCACGCCGGCTGCTGCAGGTCGCTCAGATTCATCGTCGCGCTCACAGGCTGATTTCCATGCCGTCGTATGACACTTCGATTCCGTGCCGGGCGAGCTCCCGGTGCTCGGAACTGTCCTCGTTCAGGATCGGATTGGTGTTGTTGATGTGAATCAGGATGCGCCGCGTGCCGGGCGGCAGTCCGCCGAGCTGCTCGATCATTCCGCCCGGCCCGCTCTGCGGCAGGTGACCGATGTCGCGCGCCCGCTTGGCGGACACTCCCAGGCGCACCAGCTCGTCGTCGCTCCAGCAGGTGCCGTCGACCAGCACGCAGTGCGCACTGTGCATCGCATCGCGCACGGGCGGCTCGATCTGGCCCAGGCCGGGCGCATAGAAGAGCCTCTTGCCGCTGCGTTCATCCACGATCGTCACGCCGATGTTGTCGCCCGGCTGCGGGCGGTCGCGGTGGGGCGAGTACGGAGGCGCCTTGCTGCTCAGTGCGCAGGCCACGAACCGCAAGCCTTCTATGCCGGGGATCCGGAATCCGTCGTCCGAAAGCGGCAGCTGATGGCGGCGCACGCCGGCGAAATGCTCCAGCACCTTCAGCACCGGATTGCCGGTGGTCAGATCCTGGAATACGGGCTCGGTGCACCACAGTTCGAGCGGCTTGTCGTGCTCGCGCAACATCAGCAACCCGGTCGTGTGATCGATCTGGGCGTCGATCAGCACGATCGCGGCAATCGCGGTCGTCCGCAGCCGGTCGCCCGGCTGCAGCGCCGCGAACTCGCGGATCTGCTGCAGGATGTCGGGCGAAGCGTTGAACAGCACCCAGCGCTGGCCGTCGCCGCTGGCCGCAATCGAAGACTGGGTGCGCGCCCGGGTGCGGATCGTGCCGTCTCGCACTCCGCGGCAGTTGCCGCAGTTGCAGTTCCATTGTGGAAAGCCACCGCCGGCGGCGCTTCCAAGTATTCGGACTCTCATGCGACGGTGAGGAAAGCAGCCGGAGCAAAATGAACCGGGCGCCGTGGCGGAGCGTTCCGCCGCGGCGCCCGGTGCCGGAATCCTGCCGGGGCAGCGCCGTTCGGGGGATTAATGGACTCCGCCGCCCGTTGTCCAGGAATTCGGTGTTAGCGATTGGCCACGTACATCGTGATTTCGAAGCCAAAACGGATCTCGGCCGCAGCCGGGGTTTCCCATTTCATGGTCAAGCTCCTCATTGTCAAATCTTCAGTTCGAACGAGCCGCAAAGCCGGCCCTGCAATTTCGTACCGCACGGGTGCCGGTACCAAGCGCAGTGTGCGCGGCCCATCATCGCTTCGGCATAGACGCGGTCGGGAATCCGGCCTCATGAATTTCTTGAGTCGGCATGGTGCGACGCAGCATCCAAGCCTGCCCGCGACGGATGCCATAACATCGGGAAGGCCCCGCGAGTGAGGGTGCTCCTCCCACGAAGGGCGATCAGCCGCCCCTCTGCCTTCAGGGAGAGGGGCGGGGGGCGAGGGTCCCCCCATGATTTTTTATACCTAACTTTATGAGCCTGCGACTTCAACTTCACATGATCCTCGCGACCTTGATCGCCGCCTTCACGGCGCTGCTGGTCGTGCAGGAGGTCGAGGGCACGCGACGCAGCGTGCGCGAGGAAGTCGAGGCGGCCAGCATTGTGGCCTCGCAGGTGCTGTCCCGGGTCGGCTGGATCTACGAGCAGGCCGGCGTGCCCGGCATGGTGCAGTTCCTCAGGCGCCTGGGCCACGTTCGCGGCAACGACATTTCGCTGTACGACGACGCCGGCGAGTTGATCTACAGCTCGCCGGGGCCCACCTACAAGGCCGGACGCGAGGCGCCGGCCTGGTTCTCGCGGCTGGTGTCGCCGCCGACCCGGCCGACCGAGATCGAGCTGAACGGCGGCAGGATCGTGCTGAAGGCCGACGCGTCCCGCTCGGTGCTGGACGGGTGGGACGATTTGATGAAAGTGGTCGGCGGCGCCACACTGGGCCTGGTCCTGGCGAACCTGCTGGCCTACGTGCTGATCCGACGCGCACTGAAGCCGTTGGGCCAGGTGGTCGAGGGCCTGCGCCGGATCGGCGCAGGCGACTACTCGACCCGGCTGCCGCCGCTGCCGGGGGAGGAAGCGCGTCCGATCGGCGAGGCGTTCAATCGGATGGCGCAGGTGGTCCAGGACAGCGTCGAGGCGCGCCGCGTTGCGGCCGAGGCCGAGGCCAACCTGGCGCAGTCGCGCGAACTGACCCGGATCATCCAGACCCGAATCGAGCAGGAACGTGCAGCGATCGCTCGCGAGTTGCACGATGAGCTGGGCCAGCAGGTCACTGCGATCAAGAGCGCTGGCGTGTCGATCGCACAGCGGGTGCGCGGGCAGGATTCGGCGCTCGAGCAGGCGGCGCGCCTGGTGATCGATACCGCCGGCCAGATCTACGATGTGGTGCACCAGATCATCGCGCGGATGCGGCCGCTGCCGCTCGACCATGTGGGACTCGCCGAGGCGCTGAACGATCTGCTGGGCGACTGGCGGCTGCAGCACCCGAAGGTCGAATTCGCGCTCGACGTGCAGAAGCTGCCGCCAGATCCGGGCGACACGCTGTCGACCGCCGCGTACCGGATCGTGCAGGAAGCCGTGAACAACGCGCTGCGGCACGGAGCGCCGTCGCGAGTGCGGATCCAGGTGTACCTGGAGGGAGTCGACCTGTCGATTCGCGTCACCGACAACGGCAGCGGCCTGCCGGCCGGCTGGCGCCAGCCGGGTCACTACGGCGTGCTAGGCATGCGAGAACGCGCGGTGGCGCTCGGAGGCAGCTTCGAACTGCAGAAGCCCGACAGCGGCGGCGTGTGCGTGTCGGCGCGGATACCCCTGCACGCGGAACCGGTGGTGGCCGCGTGAACGCCAAGACCAGGGTGATGCTGGTGGATGACCATGCCGTCGTGCGGATGGGGTTCCGCCTGCTGTTGCAGGCAACGCAGGACATCGAAGTGGTCGGCGAGGCGGACAGCGGCGAAACGGCGTGCCAGCGCGTGGCGGAGCTGCACCCGGACGTGATCGTGATGGACCTGGCGATGCCCGGAATGGGCGGCATCGAGGCGGTCAAGCGCATCGCGGCGCGCGACCGCGACGCGAAGATCCTGGCGCTGTCAGCGCACGAGGACACCAGCCATCCAAGGCGCGCCTTGAAGGCCGGCGCGCTGGGCTACCTGTCCAAGCGCGGCGCGCCGGAGGCGCTGATCGAGGCGATCCGCACGATCGCTCGGGGCCGCCGCTACCTGGATCCTCAGATCGCGCAACGCATCGCGGTACAGGATATGGAAGGCGGCGACAACCCCACCGAACAGCTGTCAGAGCGCGAGTTCGAGGTGTTCGTCCAGCTTGCGCGCGGACTGTCGGTCAACCAGATCGCCGACAACCTGAAACTGGCCCCCTCGACGGTCGGCACGCACCTTTACAACATCAAGCAGAAGCTGGGCGTGCAGAACCAGTCGGAGCTGACACTGCTGGCGGTCCGACACGGCCTGATCGAACCTTAGCCTGCCGTGCCCCGAAGAGATTCAGTAGGTCCGTCGCGTCCGCGCCCGCTTTGACTGCGCACTCATGATCGCTTCGAACATTACTTGTTCGCGGTGCGCGGCATCCGCATCGATCAATCGCGTCACACAGGAGACCGGAATGTCGAGGTACACGCGCCGGTCGGGGTGGTGGGATGGCACGCGCCAACCGTGATCCATCAGCCATTGCCACAGTTCGTCGCTCAACCCGGCCTGGACCACCAGCCGCAGGCCCTCCTCGACGTGAACCACATAGGTTCCGATGCGCGGCTTGTGGGATCGGCGCGGCAAGCTCCGCGGAACTCGCCCGCCCAGCAGCGAGCGCAGTCGAGTGCGCAATGAGTCGATCGGATTTATCACTCCGCGGTCCCCAATGTTCGTCTTCAGAAAAGCTTGCCCGCGCGGCAGCCGCGGGTGAAGACAGTGAAGACCCTATTAGAGACCCGTTTCGTTACTTAAGTCCGACACTGCAGCCGGGTCACGAACTCGGAAAGTTCGCTCCAGCGCTCTTTTTGCGCTACCTGCAGTGCCAGTCCGCTGCGTGAAAGAAAACCCGGCAGCGACGGATCGACGATTCCGGAAGTAGCAAGTAGCGCGGGGCTAAGACGATCGGATGACAGACCGCAGCATTTGACCAGCAGCAAGCCGTCAGCGCCCAGTGCATCGCCCAGCCAGGCTGCGACCGTGTCCGATGTCACATCCCAGCTACGCGCCAGTTGCCGATCCCGGGCCATCACGCGGCTGGGCAGCCATACCGGCAAGCGACCGTCGGCCCAAGCCTTCTCGATCCGCACCCGCGTGGAACACGGGACCGCGGCGGCTTCGATTCCGCACAGCATCCGCCCGAACTGATCCATCGCGCCGATCGCCATCACATGCGCGACCTCGTCGCTGAATTGCCATACGCCTTGAGCGGTACGAACCGCGTCGGCAAAGGGACCGCCGCCCGGAACCACGACGAACCGGGCCGACCGGCTGCGCGCCAGTTCCCGCAGCCAATGCGCCAGCAGCGGATCGCGCGCCAGGCTTCCACCCAGCTTGACGACGATGCGCGCGGTCCCGCCTCCGCGCTGACGCGCTCCGTCGGGCGAGCGGCGTTGCGGCGCGGCGCTCACCGGCCCACTCTCCCGGCCAGTATCGCGACGGCCACGGCCGGCGCGCAGACCGAGAGCGCCGCCGGATCGTCCAGGCGCGAGTCGAGCAGGCGCGCGAACTCGATCACCGGCCGGTGTTGCCCGCGGGCCAGTTCCCGCACCAGGAACGCCCCGCTGCCCGCGGCCACCATCGCCCCGGCCGGATCGACTCCCGCTCGCACCAGAACCTGTCGCGATGCGCCCCGGATGCGGTCCAGTTGGATGGCACGGAACGATGAAGCCAGCGTCTGCCAGCTTTCGAACGGCCGCTCGCGCGCGTCGCGACCGATCATCCGTGCCAGGCGCCGTGCGCTCGCCGGTGGCGTTTTCTCGGCGCCGTCCGCGCTGGCGTGCTGATCGCAGCGTTCGTCCAGCTCCCCGGTGAGCCGGTATACGTCGGCGGTCGTCGCGAAGTGCTCTGCCATCAGCGCAACGCGCAGCCCTTCGAACTCGATCGCGTCGCCAAGCGCCATCAGCGGAGTTCGCACGACACCCGTGTACACCAGCTCGCCGCTGACCAGGCGCTCGAAATCGGTGCGTCCCGCCGCTACCACGCGGCCGCCGCGCACCGCAACCAGGTCCGTCGTGGTGCTGCCGATGTCGACCAGCAGGGCATCGCCGAGCTGGTCCGCAGTCAGTTGCGCGGTCGCGAGCCAGTTGGCCGAGGCCGCATCGGCCGGATTCCGAAGCGCGTGATCCGGATCCAGGAATCCGCGCTCGCCGGCGAACACGTGCAAGCGCCGCTCGCCGAAACGTCGCTTCAGCGTCGCCACGATCTGCCGCACGCCCTCGTCCCGGTCGGCGAACAGGTCGGCCAGCTCGCCGGTCATCGTGGCCGCGTGGTGAGCGTCGGCCGCACCCGCAGGCAGTGCGGCCAGAGCCTTTTCCAGCGCGCCCTCCAGCTGTTCCAGACCTCGCCACAGCGCGCACGGAACCTGCAATGCGGCCACCGCGCGGCCGCGCGCATCGATGGCGGCAACCTTCACGTGCGCACCGCCGATGTCCCACCCGACCTGAGCGACCTCAAGCGCTTGCATGGCCGTTCAAGGTCAATCGGACCGGAAAGCCCCGATGGGCGCGCCACGGCGGCAGGGATGCGCCGGTGGCCGCAGCCAGCACCCGTTGGGCCACGTTCAGTCCGAGCGCGGGTTTCAAGCCCGCATAGGAGCTTGTCAGGCGCGGATTGACCTCGATCACGACCGGGCCCGCCGCGGTCCGCACGAAGTCGATCCCGAAGTAGCCATGCAGGCCCGCAATGGTGTCCGCGACCCGTTGCGCCAGCGCCGTCAAGGGCGCCGTGACCGGCTCGCAGTTCACGTCGATCGCCTCGAGCTCCACCGCACCGTCGCGTAGCCGCAGCTGCTGCCGGTTCACGGACAGCACGTCGACCTGGCCGGACGAAGCCAGCACGCAAAGGCTCATCGCGTCGCCTTCTATCCAGGGTTGCGCAATCAGGCCTTGTACGACTTCAGCACACTGCCCGCCCGCCGTGGTTGTCCCCACCGCGGCCGCCGCAGTTGCGGCCGCTTCACGGTTGCGGAAAACGCGCATACCGAGGCAGCCGGCGCCGTCATCCGGCTTGACGACCCACGCGCCCTCGATCCGCGGCCAGGTCGATCCCGGCCGAAAACAAGGCGCGACGGCGATGCCGGCCCGCGCCAGGCACTGCGCCGTGGCGGACTTGCTGGCGGCCAGCGAGATGGCTTCCGGGTCGGGGCCGAACAGAACGCGCCCGGCGCTCAGCACCGCGCGCGCGGCGCGCTCCAGCTCACCGCCGGTTTCGGGCGCAATCGGCCAGGTTGCGTCGGACGCGGCTATTTCGCGTGCCAGTGCTTCGGCGGGCGCGGCCTCCGGCGCGCGCCAGCACGCCCTGGCCCCGTGCAGCCGCGCGTGGACCGGTGCCGGCAGCCGAGCATCGCGTGCGAACGACACCTGCACGCCCGGCAGTTCGAGCAGATCCCCGATCAGCGCCGCCAGCATCAGGTCGCCCTCGCGCGCAAGATGGGCCGGCACCGGCCGGCCGGCCAGCCCGCCGCCGCAGATAAACTCGAAGAGGTGAATGCGCACGACGCTGCGGCCGACGGATCCTACGAGGTCATTCCGGTGATCGACCTGATGGGCGGCCTGGTGGTGCATGCCCGCTTCGGGGATCGCGCGCATTATCGGCCGATTCGGTCGCGGCTCTGCGACTCTGCGCGAATCGAGGACGTGGTGCCGGCGCTGCTCGGCCTGTTCGCATTCCGCCGCCTGTACGTCGCGGACCTGGATGCGCTGCAGGGGCGGCCGTGGCAACTGTCCACGATCGACGCGTTGCGACGGGTGGCACCGAAGCTGCCGCTGTGGATCGACGCCGGGATCCGCGACGGCCAGGACCTTTCCCCGGTCGCCGAGCGCGGCACGCCCGTGCTCGCCTCCGAAACCCTGACGGCAGCCGCTGCCGAACGCCTGCTCGCGGCCTGCCCGACGGCAGTGCTGTCGGTCGACTATCGGGGCGAACGTCTGCTCGGAGAGCCGAGGTTGCTCGAGCGGCAGCAGCACTGGCCGGCCAACGTGATCGCGATGAATCTTGCGCGCGTCGGCAGCGGCCTCGGACCGGACCTGGGGCTGATCCGAGCGCTGCGCCGGCTGGCGCCGCGATCACGCGTGTTTGCGGCCGGTGGAGTTCGCAGCGCCCTGGACCTGCACCGATGCCGCGAAGCCGGCGCCTCCGGGGCCCTGGTCGCCAGCGCGCTGCACGACGGCCGCATCCAGGCGCCCGACCTGGCCCAGTTCTCGTGACCGCACCGGTTGTAGCGATCTGCGCGGCCGTGTATCTGGGCATGATCCTGGGCGCGTTGCCGTTCCCGCAGCTCCTTCTTCCGCTCCGCGGGAGAAGGCCAGGGATGAGGTCGAGCGAAGTCAGTTACCACTCCGCCTTCTGCGGCTTGCCGTCACAGATCTCGTAGTAGTCGCCCTTGTCCTTGCAAAATATGTGTTCCGCGATCGAAAGGCCCGTTAGGCCGTCCAGCGTCCCGGCGCTGATGCTGATGCGGGCCCCGGCGGTGGGCTTCCAGAACAAGACCGAGCCGCACACGCGGCAGAACCCGCGCTCGGCCTGGTCCGAGCTTCGATACCAGGTGAGCGCGGCATCGCGCTCGAGCTGGAAGGCGTCGAGCGGCACCGAGGTGTCGGCCGAGTAGTGTCCGGTCTGGCGCCGGCACTGCGTGCAGTGGCACGCGATCACATCGCGCAGCGGGCCGGTCAGACGATATCGAACCGCACCGCACAGGCACCCACCCTGGAACTCTTGCATGGAAATCACCTCTGAACTGCTCGTGGCGAACGCATTCAAGCAGCGTTCGGCCGGTCCGTCCACTCCGTCTCTCGACGGGTTCGGATAAGCTTCGGGCCCTATTCGGTATATGAGATGACGAGAAAATCGTTCTATCATTTTTGAATAGCAGATCGTGGATTTGGCATTCGTCACCGGTGCGTCGGGTTTTGTCGGGTCGGCCGTCGCGCGGGCGCTGCTCGCTGCCGGCTACCGCGTGCGCGCGCTGGTGCGGCGGACCAGCCCGCGGTCCAATCTCGACGTCGAGGGGCTGCAGGTCGCCGAAGGCGACATGCTCGACGAGCGCGCGGTCGCGCGGGCCGTAGCCGAGGCACGTTACGTCTTTCACGTGGCCGCGGACTACCGCCTGTGGGCGCCGGATCCGGGCGAAATCGTCCACAACAATGTCGAAGGCACTCGCATCGTGCTGCGCGCGGCCCAGGCCGCCGGGGTCGAGCGGATCGTGTACACCAGCAGCGTGGCAACGCTCCGCCTGAACCCGGACGGCGTGCCGGCCGACGAGAGCGAGATGCTTTCGCAGGACCGCGCCATCGGCGCCTACAAGCGCAGCAAAGTCGCTGCCGAGTCGCTCGCGCTGCAGATGGCGTCCCGCGAGGGCTTACCGCTCGTGATCGTGAATCCTTCCACGCCGATCGGTCCGCGCGATGTGCGACCGACGCCGACCGGACGCATCATCGTCGAGGCGGCGTCGGGGCGTATGCCGGCGTTCGTGGACACCGGGCTGAACCTGGTGCACGTGGACGACGTCGCGGGCGGCCATCTTCTGGCGCTGCAGCGCGGGCGCATTGGCCAGCGCTACATCCTGGGCGGCGAGAACGTGACACTGGCGCGAATGCTCGAGATGATCGCCGGCCTGGTCGGCCGCCGGGCACCGCGCGTGCGCCTGCCGCGGCGGGCGATCTACCCGATCGCGTTCGCCTCCGAAGCGATCGCGCGCTTTACCGGCCGGGAGCCTTTCGCCACCTTGGATGGACTGCGAATGGCCAAGTACCGGATGTTCTTTACCAGCGCCAAGGCGCAGTCCGAGCTCGGCTACACCGCCCGTCCCGTGATCGAGGCGCTGAAGGACGCGATCGCCTGGTTCCGGCAGGCCGGCTTGATTCGATGAACGCGGCCTCCCCGGCAACCGTCGTGGCGCTGCTGACGCTGGCCGTGTGGATCGGTCTGTTGCTCGGTCGCGGCCGATTCTGGCGCTGTTCCGAACGGGACGACCGCAGCATGCCGGCATCCGACCCGGCCCGCTGGCCGGCCGTCGTGGCCGTAGTGCCGGCACGTAACGAGGCCGACCTGATTGCGCGCTCGCTGGGCTCGCTGCTGCGGCAGGATTACCCGGGCGCGTTTTCAGTGATCGTAGTGGACGATAACAGCGACGATGGGACGCTCGCGGCAGCGCGCGCTCTGGCGGCTGAAGCGGCGGGCCGGCTCACGATCGTGCAAGGGGCGAGCCTGCCGGCCGGCTGGACCGGAAAGCTGTGGGCCGTGACGCAGGGCGTTGCGCGTGCCGAGGCTTCGGGCGCGCCGCCCGATTACCTGCTGCTGACGGACGCCGATATCGGATACGCACCGGATGTGCTGCGCGGCCTGGTCCGGCGCGCCGAGGCAGGCGGGCTGGCGCTGGTCTCTCTGATGGCAAAGCTGCGCTGTCGCAGCCTGCCCGAGCGCGCGCTGGTGCCGGCGTTCATCTTCTTCTTCCAGATGCTGTACCCGTTCAAGTGGGTCAACCGGCGCGGAACCAGGACCGCCGCAGCGGCCGGAGGCTGCATGCTGGTGCGGCGCGCCGCGCTCGCCAGGGCCGGGGGAATCGGGTCGATCCGGCACGCGCTGATCGACGACTGCGCACTGGCGGCCCGCTTGAAGCGGCAGGGTCCGATCTGGCTGGGACTGACGGAGCGGGTTCAGAGCCTGCGTACGTACCCCGCCTTCGCCGACATCCGCCGCATGGTGGCACGCAGCGCATACGCGCAGCTGCGATTTTCGCCGTGGCTGCTGGCGGCAACGATTGCACTTCTTGCGCTTGCATACCTGGCCGCGCCGCTGATCGCGCTGGCCGGATCCGGGCTCGCTCGCTGGATTGCGGTCGGGACCTGGATGCTGATGGGGTTTGCGTTCTGGCCCACGCTGCGCTTTTACGGCTTGCGGCCGTTGTGGGCGCCGGCGTTGCCGGCCATCGCCGCCGTCTACCTCGTGTTCACGATCGACAGCGCGGTCCAGCACGCGCGCGGCCGCGGCGGCTTGTGGAAAGGCCGCGTGCATGCCTTGCCGGCCGATGGTACTTAGTGTCCGGAGCACGTGCTCGATGCAAACCTGCGAAGACTTCGGCACCGGCAAGACCCGCGAAAACTTTCCGGTCGCCTCGCGCCTGATCGCTCCGGGCCTGCGTGCGCCGATCCACGCCTACTACCGCTTCGCGCGAGCCGCCGACGATGTGGCCGACCACGCGCGGCTCGAACCGGCCGCCAAGTTCGAGCTCCTCGACGGCCTGGAAGCGACGCTGCTGGGAAGGACCGACCGCGATCCGGCCGCCTTGCCGCTGCGCGCGCAACTGCGTGAGCGCGCGTTGTCGCCCCAGCACGCTCTGGATCTGCTGACCGCGTTCCGGCTCGACGTGACCAAGCACCGCTATCGGGACTGGGACGAGCTGATGCATTACTGCCGCTACTCCGCGATGCCCGTGGGCCGCTTCGTTCTGGAGCTGCACGGAGAAAGCCGCGCGACCTGGGACGCAAGCGATCCGCTGTGCTCGGCGCTGCAAGTGATCAATCATCTGCAGGATTGCGCGAAGGACTATGCGGCGCTCGACCGCGTCTATGTGCCGCTCGATGCGCTGGAGCGACATGGCCTGGGCGTGGAGGCGCTGGGCGCGCAGCGCGCGACGCCGCAGCTGCGAGCCTGCCTGCAGTCGGTCGCGCACCAGACCGCGTCGCTGCTGCCGCCGGCGGCGCAGCTTCCGATCATGGTCAAGGACCTGCGGCTGGCCATCGAGACGGCCGTGATCGTGGCGGTAGCCGGCAAGCTGACCGGATGGCTGCTGAAGCGCGATCCGCTCGGTGAGCGGGTGCACCTGAGTCGCGCCGAGGCTGTGCGGCTCGCGGCAGGGGCCGCAATTGCGGAGCTGCTGCGCCGCCTGCGCAGCGCACCCGGCCAGATCACGCATCGGGGTGACGCGTGATTCGGCCACAGGCCGCACCGGGCCAATCGGCCGCCGTATCCGCGGCGAGCACCAGTTCGTTCTATACAGCACTGCGCATCCTGCCCGAGGCGCAGCGCGCAGCGATGTACCACGTATACGCGTTTTGCCGCGCTGTGGACGACATCGCCGACCGCAACGGGCCGCGGGCCGAACGACTGGCCGAGCTGGCCCAGTGGCGGCAGGACATCGCTGGCCTGTATCACGGACGCGACACACCCGCGCCTCTGCTCGGCCTGGCGGCCGTTATCGGCCGCTACGGCCTCGAACAGCGGGACTTCGACGCTATCATCGACGGCATGTGGATGGATACTGAACACGATATCCGGGCCCCGGACTGGGCCATGCTGGACCTGTACTGCGACCGCGTCGCCAGCGCAGTCGGTCGACTCGCGGTGCGTGTGTTCGAGGTGCCGCAAACGCAGGCGCAGCCGCTGGCCCACCACCTGGGCCGCGCGCTGCAGTTGACCAACATCCTGCGCGACCTGGACGAGGACGCCGCGATGGGTCGACTCTACCTGCCGCACGAGGCGCTGGCCGCAGCCGGAATCAGCGAGACCGAGCCTAGGGCGGTTCTGCTGCATCCGAAGCTCCACCAGGCGTGCGCACCGTTGCTGGCGCGTGCGCGGGAGCACTTCGCGCAGGCCGCACGGATCATGGATTCGTGCCAGCGGGCGCTGGTGCGCTCGCCGCGCCTGATGGCCTCGGTCTACTCAGAGATCCTGGACAGAATCGAGCAGCGGGGCTTTGCCGCTCCTCGCCGGCGCGTGAGCCTGGGCAAGACCCGCCTGCTGCTGACCGCGTTGCGCCACGGAGTGCTGTGATGGCGCACGACGCGGTCCGCAAGGTCGGGGTCAAGCTGGTGCGCCTGTCGCGCGCCGTCACGCGGATTCGGGCATCGGCTCCGATCGAGGGCCTGCGCCGGTCCGCGAGGTCCAACGTTCTGAATATGTCGGCCCACCTGGCCGAACCGAAAGCCGGCCTGGTTTCGCCCGGACTCGCACCCCGATCGCTGCAGCAGGCGATCGACCAGGCGACCCGCGCTTTGCTCGATCAACAAAGGGCCGATGGGCATTTCGTGTTCGAACTGGAAGCGGACTCGACGATCCCGGCCGAATACGTGCTGCTGGTGCACTGGCTGGGCGAAACGCCCGACCTTCAGCTCGAGCGCAAGATCGCCGCGTATCTGCGCCGCAAACAGGGTGAGAATGGCGGCTGGCCGCTGTTCGAAGGCGGGCGCTTCAACATCTCGGCCAGTGTGAAAGCCTATTTCGCACTGAAGATGATCGGCGACGATCCGGGTGCGCCGCATATGGTGCGCGCCCGCGAGGCGATCCTCGCGCACGGCGGGGCGGCCCGCACCAACGTGTTCACGCGCACGCTGCTGGCGCTGTACGGGGCCATCCCCTGGCGAAGCGTGCCGGTGATGCCGGTGGAGATCCTGCTGCTGCCGCGCTGGTTCCCGTTTCATATCGCGAAGATCTCGTACTGGGGCCGCACCGTGCTGGTGCCGCTGACCGTTCTGAATGCGCTGCGGCCGCTGGCGCGCAATCCGCGGCAGGTGGTCATCCCGGAGCTGTTCTGCACGCCGCCTGAAGTGGTGCGCCGGTGGCCCAAAGGCGAGCACCACCGCTTTCCGTGGAGCCAGATATTCCGCGCGATCGACCGGGTGCTGCAGGTGATCGAGCCGCACTTTCCGACCGGCCTGCGGCAGCGCGCGATTCAGAAGGCGGTGCAGTTCACGACCGAGCGGTTGAACGGGGTCGACGGGCTGGGCGCGATCTTTCCGGCCATGGCCAACTCGGTGATGATGTTCGACGCGCTGGGTTATCGCGCAGACCATCCCGACCGGGCCGCCGCGCGCCGATCGGTCGATCGGTTGCTCCTGATCAAGGACGACGAGGCCTATTGCCAGCCATGCGTTTCGCCGGTCTGGGACACCGGGCTGGCGGTGCATGCGCTGCTCGAAGTGGGGAGCGACGAGGCCGTGACGCGCGCCGGGCGGGGCCTTCAGTGGCTGCAGCCGCGGCAGGTGCTCGACACCGTCGGCGACTGGGCCATGACCCGCCCGCGCGTTCGCCCCGGCGGATGGGCTTTCCAGTACAACAATCCTCACTACCCGGATATCGACGACACCGCTGTGGTGCTGATGGCAATGGACCGCGCGATCCGTGAAGCGCGGCTGCCGGATGGCGCCGACTTCGATCAGGCGATCGCGCGCGGTGTCGAATGGGTGCTCGGGATGCAGAGCCGCGACGGCGGATTCGGCGCCTTCGACGCCGACAACGATTGCGAATATCTGAACCACATACCGTTCTCGGACCACGGCGCGCTGCTCGACCCGCCCACCGCGGATGTGACCGCGCGCTGCGTGTCGCTGCTGGCACAGCTGGAGCCGGCTGCCGGCCGCGCTCGGGCGCTACGGCGCGCGCTGCGCTTCCTGCGGCGCACGCAGGAGCCAGACGGCAGCTGGTACGGCCGCTGGGGTATGAACTACATTTATGGCACCTGGTCGGCGTTGTGCGCGCTGGGGGCAGCGGGCATCGATCAGAATGCGCCGGAAGTTCAGCAAGCCGTTCACTGGCTCGAGTCGATCCAGAACCCGGATTTCGGCTGGGGCGAAGACGGCGAAAGCTATCGGCTGAAATACCGCGGCTACGAGCCCGCGTCCAGCACGGCCTCTCAGACCGCCTGGGCACTGCTGGGCCTGATGGCGGCCGGCCGCGTCGATGATCCGGCGGTGGAGCGCGGAATCCGTTATCTGCAGCGCACGCAGGGCGCCGACGGTTTATGGCCCGAGACCCGCTTCACGGCGACCGGCTTTCCGCGCGTGTTCTATCTGCGCTACCACGGATACGCGAAGTTCTTTCCCTTGTGGGCGTTGGCGCGCTATCGCAATCTGAAGGCCGCCTCTTCCCGCTCGACGTGGCTCGGAATGTAGTGTCCTGACGCGCCCTGCCTATGGCGCGCCAATTTCTGGTGGTCGTCACAGGGCTGCTGGCCGAAGCCCGCCTGGCCCGTCCAGGTTCGGGACGGGTAATCGCCGGCGGCGGCGACCTGGCCCGGCTCCAGGTCGAACTTCGCCGCGCCCTGTCGGACGGTGCCGAGGCGGTTCTCAGCTTCGGCGTGGCGGCGGGTCTGCGGCCGGGGGCGGCGCCGGGCACCCTGGTGATCCCCGCCGAGGTCGTCAGCGGGCCGGCTCGCTACGAAACGGACCCGAGCTGGAGCGATCGGATGCGCTCCGCGCTGGGAGGCGCCGACCCGCTGCCGCTGGCCGGCGTCGATTCGCCGCTGATTCGCTCCACCGACAAGGAGCAACTCCATTGCGCCACGGGCGCAATCGCGGCCGACATGGAGTCGCATTGCGCAGCCCGTCTCGCTCTGGCAGCCGCTCGGCCGTTCGCCGCATTGCGGGTGATATCGGACCCGGCCGAGCGCAGCCTGCCGCCGGCGGCCACCGTCGGCATGAGGCGGGACGGTGGCATCGATCTGGCAGCGGTGATCGCTTCGCTGGTTCTCAGTCCGCGCCAGTTGCCCGAACTGGCCCGCGTCGCTGCCGACCTGCGCGTCGCCATGCGCACACTGGGCCGCTGCCGCAGCGTGCTGGGACCTGAGCTCGGATGGGTGCCGGCCTCAGGCGGGACGACCCGGTAAAAGGCGTCACCGGCCCGGTCCGGAGGAGCCGGGCGCCGACGATTCGGGCGCGCCCAGTAGGTGAACCTGATACTGGGGAAATGGCATCTCGATGCCGAGCCGGCGCATCGCCTCGACGATGTTCAGGTTCAACTCGCTCTCAACCAGTCCGTAGTCTGCGACCGCGACCCAGGGCTTGGCAGCGATCGCGATCGCGGAGTCACCCAGGGCCGTGATCTGAATCAAGGGCGCCGGGTCGGCCAGCACCCGCGAATTTGACCGCACAAGATCTGAGACCGTGGACAGCGCCAGCTTCAGGTCGGTCCCATAAGCGACGCCAACCGTCACCTGCGTCTGCCGTATCCGCCCATAGTTGTGCAGGATTTCGCCGATCACCTTTCGGTTCGGAATCACGACACGCGAGCGGTCGGCGTGGCTGAGGATCGTATTGAACAGCGTGATCGATTCGACGCTGCCTTCGACCCCGATGATTGCGACGAATTCGCCGACCCGATACGGCCGCGTGAATATGATCGTAAGGCCGGCCACCACGTTGCTCAGAACCCCCTGGGTGGCCAACGCCAGACCGGCGCCGACAACGCCGAGCCCGGCGATCAGCGGCAGCAACTCCACGCCGAGGTTTTGCAGCGCCACGATCGCAAACAGGCCAAGCACCAGCACTCGCACGACCCGGACTATCAGCAGTCGAACCGGTGGCTCCAGCGCGAAACGCCGCAACGCGCCATCAGTCGCCCGCCCAAGCCAGCGGCCGACCATCAGGCCCGCTAGCAGGATCAGGACGGCCGCCAGCACTTTCGGCCCGAAGCGCAACGCCATATCGGTCAACGTGCTCTGCACGTGGCCAAGCGATTTCAACTCGGTGTCCATCCGATGCCCCTGCGTTCGATCCGGCCGGCAATCAGTCGGCCGGAGTACCCTTCAACTCATTTTTGCATGCCCTGGAGGCGCGGGTTGCAGTTCAAGGACTATTACGAAACCCTGGGCGTGCCGCGCGACGCCAGCGCCGATCAGATCAAGAAGGCGTTTCGCCGGCTGGCGCGCAAGTACCACCCGGACGTCAGCAAGGAACCCAACGCCGAGTTGCGGATGAAGGAAATCAACGAGGCGAACGCGGTGCTGTCCGACCCCGAGAAGCGTGCCGCCTACGACGCGCTCGGCTCCGGGCATGCGGCCGGCGAGGAGTTTCGACCGCCGCCTGATTGGGATGCCGGCTTCGAATTCTCGGGCCCGGGGTTTGGGGGCGCCGACGCCGGGGACTTCTCCGACTTCTTCGCCGAGCTGTTCGGGCGCATGGGGCGGGCTTCGCACGCGAGCGGACGCGGCGCCAGGATGCGCGGTGAGGATCACCACGCCAGGATCCTGCTGGACGTCGAGGACGCCTGGCGCGGCTCGCAGCAGAGAATCACCCTGCGCGTGCCGAAAGTGGACGACCAGGGTCGGGTGACGCTGGAGACGCGCACGCTGGATGTGCAGATCCCGGCCGGCGTGCGCGAGGGCCAGTTGATCCGCCTCGCCGGCCAGGGATCGCCCGCCACCGAGCAGGGCCCGGCCGGCGACTTGTACCTGGAAGTGCATTTCAAGCCGCACCCGCGCTTTCGGATCGATGGGCGCGACCTGGTGATGGAACTGCCGCTCGCGCCCTGGGAAGCCGCGCTCGGCGCCGTGGTCCCGGTCGTGTTGCCCGATGGCAAGACGCTCAAAATACGCGCGCCGCCAGGAGCGCAGGCTGGCGGCCAGCTGGTCGTGCGCGGCAAGGGCGTTCCGGGCGATCCGCCGGGCGACCTGATGTTGAATCTGCGCGTGGTGCTTCCGCCGGCCGACACGCCGCGCGCCAGGGAACTCTATGAAAGCATGGCACGCGAGTTGAATTTCGACCCGCGCGCCGCCGCTGGAGGCTGAGCCGATGCCTGAGCAACCCGTCCTGATCGGCGCGCCGCTTGACGACGCGTGCCTGACGCTGGAACAGCTGTGCAGCGCCTGCGCGGTCACCCCCGAGTGGGTGTGCAGCCACGTGCTCGAGGGACGGCTGCACTCGCCGGGCGATCGGCCCTCGCAATGGCGCTTCGGCAGTGGCGAGCTGACGCGCGTGCGGCAGATCCGGCGCCTGGAAATCGCATTCGACGCGGAGCCGGAACTCGCGGCTCTGGTCGCGGACGTGCTGGAGGAACTCGACCGCTTGCGAGCTCAGTTGCGCCGGATCTCGCCCGGCTGACGGCGCAAACACGAGAACCGCTAAGCGCGCGTTATCGGCCGCCTGCGACGTCGATGATCGCCCCGGTCGTGTAGGAGGCCTCTTCCGACAGCAACCAGAGGACCGCCCTGGCGACCTCCTCGGCAGTTCCGGCGCGCCTCATCGGGATCGAGTCTTTCAGCCGCTCGACACGCCCCGGCTCGCCGCCGCTCGCATGAATCTCCGTGTCGATGATTCCGGGCGACACCGCATTGACGCGGATGCCCTCTGCAGCGACCTCTTTGGCCAGACCGACCGTCAGCGTTTCGATGGCCGCTTTTGACGCCGCATAGTCGACGTATTCGCCCGGCGAGCCCAGACGGGCTGCGCGGGACGAAATATTGACGATGGCCCCGCCGGGTCCTCCATGCCTGGTCGACATCCGACGCACGGCCTCACGCGAGCAAACGAAGGCGCCGATCACATTGGTGGAGAAAGTCCGAGCCAGCCGCTCCGAATCCATATCCTCGACGCGACGTTGCTTCTCCAGTGTCCCGGCGTTGTTCACCAATGCGCTGACGCGCCCCAGCGACGAATCCACGTGCTCGAAGAGCAGCAGCACCTCGTGCTCGACCGCGATGTTGGCCCGAAACGCCGTCGCGGTCCCCCCGGTCCCGGTGATGGAGCCGACGACCGCGGCAGCGGCCTCCCGGTTGTTCAAGTAGTTCACGCACACGGCATAGCCACCCGCAGCGGCAAGTCGCGCGATCGCGGCTCCGATTCCTCGGCTCGCACCGGTAACGATCAGTACCTTGCGCATGCTTTTGCCCGGGTTTCAGGATACCGGCGCCCATTGCAGCGGGTTTTCTGTCCAGGACACAAAAAAACTCCCGAACGCCGCGCCACGGTCGATAACTCCCTAAAGGATGGCATTCAGAGGCCGATCTAGCTGCAAGGATTACCCGGATTGCGTCTGCCGCCCCACCGAACCCCGGTAGGGCGAGACCGGCCGCACCGGGAGATGACGGATCGGCCTGCGGCGGAGCCGGACGCCTTCACGGGTTCTGACAGCTGCGCCAAAGGCACATGCGCCCGAGCCGGCGCCCGATGAGGGGATCAACATGAAGCCGTTGTGCCACTTTCGAATCAGCGCCGCGCCCGCCGGCATGGTCGCGCTGTGCGCGGCGATTTTCGTGTCCGGGGCCCTGCTTAGCGCACCCGCCCGGGCGCAGGTAGCCCCCACGAACAAGGTCGCCGGCGACCTGCTGACCGCGATCCTGGCTCCGACGACCCCCCTGTTGAGCTGGGCCACGGACCTGCTGGGCGTGCGTTACGTCAAGGCGCTGGTCGTCTCCAACAGCACCGATCCGAGCCTGGCGGCCCTGCGCGCCGCGGTGCTCGCCGACGGCGGATCCGTGTACTACCACTTCGTGTCGGTGCCCGCGCTGTCGGTGGTGCTGCCGGCGAGCAAGGTGGCCAGTATCGCCGCGCGGTCAGACGTGCAAAGCATCTCGCCGAACCGCTTGACCCTGCGCATGGCCAGCGCGCTGGAATACACGACCGGCGCAATTGCCCCCGGGGTGCGGACCTACTCAAGCTCCTTGCTCGGAGGCTCCTCCTACAGCGGCCTGGACGGCACCGGGGTCGGCATTGCGGTGCTCGACTCCGGCATCGCCTGGAGCCACATGAACATGAAGGGTCCCACTGGCGCACCGCGCGTGGTCCGGGCCGTCGACATGCAGAGGACGGGGGACGCGACCGGAACGGGCGCCAGGAGCTGGACCCTCGGCATCGACCTGTCGGCCCTGCTGGCGCCGGGCAGCTCGTTACTGGCGAATCTCGAGGCGGCGATCGGCATCGCCGGGCTGCTTCGCACCGACTATTACGGCCACGGCACCCATGTCGCCTCGGTCGCCGCCGGCCGTGGCTTCTACCAATCGCACGACTCCACCGGCATCGCGCCCAATGCCAGCCTGTTCGACGTCAAGGTGCTCGGCGCCAACGGCACCGGCCAGTTGAGCGACGTGCTGGAAGGCATCGACTGGGTCATCTATCACGCGAAGCAATACAACATCCGCGTGATGAACCTGAGCCTGGCGGCGGCTTCGACGGAAACCTACCTGACCGATCCGCTGTGCCGCGCGGTGCGCAGCGCGGTGGCCGCGGGAATCACCGTCGTCGTCGCGGCAGGCAATTTCGGCAAGAATGCCAGCGGCGCAGAAGTCTACGGCTCGATCAGCTCGCCGGGGGACGAACCGTCGGTGATCACGGTCGGGTCGGCCAATACGAAAGGGACGGTCTCGCGCACCGACGACCGCGTCAACTTCTTCAGCTCGCGCGGCCCCACCCGGGGTTCGTACGTCGACGCCAAGGGCACGAGGCAATACGACAACCTGATCAAGCCCGACCTGGTGGCTCCGGGCAACAAGATCGTCGGCGCGCTCGGGTCGGATACCCTGGGTACTCCCCTCGAATGGGCCTACCTTCCGGCGACCTATCCCGTGCTGTCCGCACCCTACGGCGGCGCGTGGCAGGGGTGGAACGCGCAGCTGCTCGATCTGAGCGGCACGTCGATCGCGGCCCCGGCGGTGGCGGGCGCTGCGGCCTTGCTGTTGCAGGCCAATCCCGGCCTGACGCCGCCGCTGATCAAGGCGATCCTGCAGTACACGGCGCAGCCGCTGCCCGGCAACTTCCTGGTCGAGCAGGGGGCCGGCGAGCTGAACATCGAAGGCGCGGTGCGGCTGGCAAAGGCGCTGCGCACCGATATCGGAACGCAGATCAGCACCGGCCAGATCCACGCCGGCGACAACCTGCTCGCGGCGGGCAAAGCGATGCCGTCGCCCGTTACGACCATCAACGGCCAGACCTTCAACTGGAGCCGGATCGCGTTCGCCGGCGGCAGTCACCTGGTGAGCGGACCAGCGCTGTTCACCCGGTATCAGCCGATGTACGACCCGGGCATCGTATGGGTGCGCCAGAACTCGATGCGCACGACGGTGACGTACTGGCCCTCGTCCGTGACGCCGAACTTTTATGTGGAATCGATCACGCAGGGGCCGATCGTCCAGGACCAGGTGCTGATCACCCCCGGCGTGGTCTGGGCGACATCGCTGGCGGGCTCCAGCTCATACCTTAGGCGCACGGGATTGTTCATTCCGACCGCAACACTGTCGGGCTGGCTGATCAACGGCAGCGGGGTCGTGCTGAACGAAGGCGTCGTGCTGAACGAAGGCGTCGTGCTGAACGAAGGCGTCGTGCTCAACGAAAGCGGGCAGCCGGGCGTCGCCGGCCTCGACAATTCGAGCCTGCTGGGCGAGCCGTAGATTCGACCCAATGAACGAAGCGCACACCGTTGCCGCTGCGGCACCGGCCTTCGAAACGGAGGCAGGCGGCATCCGCCAGCGCTTCTTTCCTGACTACAACGCCGCGGCGACGCGCTATTGGGCCGTGCTGGTGGCCGGCGGTCTGGCGGCGGTCGGCCTGTCCGCCGTTCGGGTTTCGTCGCTTTCGCCGGCCAACATCTGGCAGGTGCTCGCCATCGGACTGGTCGCGGCAGTGGTCGGGATGTTTCCGCTGCACCCGCCGAAGACCAAAATCTCGATTGCCGCCGGCGACATTTTCATATTTCTGCTGCTGCTGCTGCACGGAACGGAATCCGCGGTCGTCGGTGCCGTGATGGAATCCGCCGTCTGCGTGTGGCGCACCTCCAGGCGCTGGTCCAGCCGCATCGCCAGCCCGGCCGCCACCGCAGTTGCGATGCTCGCTTGCGGCTACGCCTTCGAGGGCATGGTTGCCTCGTTGGCGCGAGCGGGCATTACCGGCGACGGCGTGATGTTCGCCGCGGTGATGCTGTTCGCGGCCAGCTATTTCGTCGTCAGTCCGACGCTGGTCGCGATCGTCATCTACCTGAAGCGGGAACAGTGGCCGAGCCTGGCCGAATGGCTGAAGAGTTTCGGCTGGCTCGGCCTGAGCTATGCCGCCAGTGCGTCGGTGGCGGCCGTCCTGTACCTCGCGTTCCGGCAGTTCGGCGCTTCGACGCTGATCGTCGCGCTGCCGATGATCGCCATGTTCCTGGCCACATTGCACTATTACTTCGCCCAGCAGGTGGCGACCGAGCGCGAGGCGGCCGAACGGTCGAATCGGGAGCGCGCCGAGGCGGCTCAACGCGAGGCCGCGCAGCAGGCGCATTACCTGCACGAGCTCGAGCGCAGCGAAAAGCGCTTTCAGAGCGCATTCAGCCACGCCGCCATCGGCATGGGGCTGGTGTCGGTCGATGGGCGCCTGCTGCGAGCCAATCACGCGCTGTGCACGCTGCTGCAACGCCCGGCCGAAGGCATCTGCGGCGCACCGTTCAGCGACTTCCTGGTCCAGGAAGATGCCGACACGCTCAACGCGCAACTGCAGCCCGTGTTGACCCGCCAGCTCGACGCCCTGATCCTCGAATTGCGCTGCCGGGCGCGCAAGGACACCGAGCTGTGGATCCTGCTGCACTGCGCGATCTTCGCCGACGCCGACGAGTCGGAGGCCTGCCTGATCTTTCAGGTGCAGGACATCACCGACCGTCGTCTCGCCGAGAGCAGGCTCCAGTACATCGCCTACCACGACGGCCTGACGCACCTCGCGAATCGCAACCGCTTCTACGAATGCCTGACGCAGGCGATCGAAACGCATCGCCGCGACCCGTCGCACCAGTTCGCGGTCCTGTACCTGGATTTCGACCGGTTCAAGCGCATCAACGACAGCATGGGTCACAGCGCCGGCGACAAGTTCCTGGTGCGCGCGGCGCGCCGAATCAAGGAGGTTGTGCGGCCAACCGACGTAGTGGCCCGCCTGGGCGGCGACGAATTCGCGATCCTGAGCGAACTGCGCGGCGGCACGCATCACGCCGTGGTTCTGGCCGAGCGACTGCAGGATGCGCTGCGCGAGCCCTTCCGGATCGCGGGCACCGAAATCAGCACCAGCGCCAGCATCGGCATCACGTTCAGCGATCTCTCATACGAGACGCCGGAGGAGGCGATGCGGGACGCCGACCTGGCCATGTACAAGGCGAAGAACAAGGGCAGGGCATGTTATGCGCTGTTCGACGCCAGCCTGTACGAGCTGGCGGCCGAGAGGCTGCGGCTCGAGAGCGAGCTGCAGCAAGCGCTGGAGTCCAACCAGCTGTCGCTGGCATTCCAGCCGCTGTACCAGATCGAACCACGCCGGCTGATCGGGTTCGAGGCGCTGATGCGCTGGGAGCATCCGGAGCGCGGCCTGATCGGCCCTGGAACATTCATTCCGGTCGCGGAAGAATCGGGCCTGATCAATCAGCTGACGCACTGGGCGATCCGGCGCGTGTGCCAGCAGCTGCGCGCGTGGCATCAACAGTACCCTTCGTCGCGCGAACTGGGCGTGCATGTCAACATCTCCGGCAAGGACCTGACCGTACCGCGGTTCGCCGCCTTTGTGCGCGAGTCGCTGCGCGAGGCCGGAGTGCCCCCCTCGTGCCTGACGCTGGAGATCACCGAAAGCACGCTGATGCAGCAGCTCGAGAGCGTCATCGGCACGCTGAAGGAACTGCGTGAACTGGGTGTCGGTCTGAGCGTGGACGATTTCGGAACCGGCTATTCCTCGCTCAGCTATCTTTCGGCGCTGCCGATCACCAGCCTCAAGATCGACCGCTCGTTCGTGCGCCAGATCGGCGAGACAAAAGAAAGCGGCGAGATCGTCCGTGCCATCGTCCGTCTGGGCGAGGCGCTGGGCAAGCGCGTGATCGCCGAGGGGGTCGAGACCAAGGCGCAGCTCGACCGCCTGCAGCAGCTCGATTGCGCCTGCGCCCAGGGCTTCCTGCTGTCCCGGCCGCTGGGCGTGACACAGGCCAGCGGGGTGCTCGCCACCTTCGCGGCGCAGTGCGAAGAGCGGCCCGAAGCGGCAGCCTGAGCGGCGCGGCGCCGCGCACGATCGGGTCGGCGCCGTCGGGACAGGCTCTCAAAAAAGCAGAGGAAGCAGTCCGAGCGCCGCCAGTGCGGCCAGCAGGACCATGCTTTGCCTGCCCGTCTGTCCGCCGGCGAAATACCAGGCGTAGGCTCCCTTGACGGCGTTGTTGCTGGCCGCCGCGATCAGGATCGCCGATGCGGCCAGGTTGATCGGGGCCGATATTCCCGCCGCTTGCGTCATGCCCATGATGAACGGATCGACGTCTGCGAGGCCCATGATTGCAGCCAGCGAGTAGACGCCCGCGTCTCCGAGGTACAGGATCGCAAGCTGGGTGGCCACCAGCATCGCCAGGAAGAGCAGCGCGAACAGCAACGCGGCTCCGAGCTCGAGCGGGTTGGCCGGTGCCGGCTCCTTGACCGCCGTTGCGGACAGCGGGCCGCTCCGCCGCAACCAGAACCAGCCCGCGCCGATCGCCACGGCGGCGAGCGCAATGAAGGCCGGCGCCAGCCGGAGCATCAGATCCCTGCTGAAGATCGCCAGCAGCGCAGCCAGCCGCAGGTACATCATCCCGGACGCCATCAGGATGGCGCCCGCATAAAGGGATGGTTGGTGCTCGGCCGACGCCTTCTTCGCCAGCACGACCGTCGTCACGGTCGAGGAGTAGGCGCCGCCCAGCAGCGACGCCAGAATGATGCCGCCTCCTCCCTGGGTCCAGCGTTGCAGCACGTAACTGGCGTAGGAAACCGAGCTGACCGCCACCACCACGAGCCAGGTCTTGAAGGGGTTGATGTGGAAGGGCGTGAATTGCTCGTTCGGCAGCACCGGCAGGACCACGGCGCTCAGCAGCAGAAACTTCGTGAACGTGAAGATGTCGTCCGGCGCAATGCGCCGGGTCAAGCCCTCCAACGCGTCCTTCATCTGCAGCAGCAGCATGGTCGCCACGCTGATGGTCGTGGCGATCCACAAATACCGGTGAAAAACGAGCGCGCCGACCACATAGGTGATCAGGCCCGCCATTTCGGACGTGATGCCCGCCAATCCGCCGCCGGAAACCTTGTTGGCGTACGACAGCAGCAGGAACGCCGCGACCACGGCGAAACCGACCAGCTCGGCAAGCGCAGTGCCGCCGGACAGGAACGCGATCGCATAGGCCATCAGGCCGATCAGCGGAAACGTGCGCACGCCGCCGAAGGCGTACCGCTCCGCCGCTGCCTTGCGCTCTTCCCGCTCAAGCCCGATCAGGAACGACAGGAACAGCACCAGCAGAATGTTGACCGCATCGGGCGGCAACCACTCGTTCAGTGCCAACGACATCGGTCTGCTATTGCGGCAGCTTCATCTTCGCGAGCAAGGCGCCGAATCGAGGATCCCCGCGCAGGCCACGAAGAAAGTAATCGGCCTTGATCATCGTCAGGCCGAGGTCGCGCTGCCGGTAGGCCCGCTCGAGCCATTCGAAGGCCGAATCGGTCTTTCCCTGGTACGCAAGCGCTTGCGCGATGTTGTAGGAGCTCAAGTCGGCGTATTTGTCGATCAGCAGCTTGACCGCCGCGTCTGCGTCGGCGTAACGGGCCAGCCCCCAGTAAGCGAACGGAAGACAGCCGGCCCGCGCAACCTGGTCGCTCTCCCGCTGCATTTCCTCAAGGGCCAGCTCCGGTTGCCCGCGCGCGAGCAACACCTGTCCCAGATTGCAGTGGCCGCCCGTGTAGGACGGGTCCAGTGCCAGTGCCCGGCGAATCACCCGTTCGGCATCCGCGGGTCGACCCGCGTCCAGATACAGGCTTCCGAGGTCGTCGAGCATCAGCGGGTTCAGCGGATCGGCCTCCGCGTTGCGCCGCTTCAGTTCAATGGCCTCTTCGATCCGTCCAAAGGCCAGTGCGACCACGGTCAGCGCCGACAGCGCGTCGGCGTCGGACGGATCGAGCTCACGCGCCTTCTTGAATTCGGCTTGACCCGCCTCCCGGTTCAGGTCGTAATCCCAGTAGACGTAGCCCAGCATCCGGTGGGCAAGCGGCTGGTTCGGGTCGATTGCCAGGGCGTGCCGGATCGCGTCCCGGGCGCTGCCGTATGCGTTCTGGACCGTGTCCCATTGCCAGTTGCCCTGGCGCACGTAGGCGCGCGCCAGCTCGGCCCAGGCGCGCGCGTATTGCGGATCCAGCCTCAAGGCCTCGCGATAGGCGGCCACGGATTTTTGCAGATCCTCCTGGGTCGCCCGCTGATAGAAGTACCATCCCTGCAGGAACGCACTGTACGCCTCGATGTTGCGTTCCGAAGCCGGATTCGCCGGCGGATCGCCGTTCAGCGCCGCATGCAGGGCGTTGGCCACCGTGTTGCAAATTTCGTCCTGGACCTGGAAGACGTCGGTCAGATCGCGATCGTAGGTCTGCGACCACACGTGAGATCCGTCAGTGGCCTTGATCAATTGAGCAGTCACCCGGATCGTATGTCCGACCCTGCGGACGCTGCCTTCCAGAACCGTTGCCACGCCGAGCTTGCGCGCGATCTGGCGCACATCTTCGTTGCGGCCCTTGAACTGGAACGACGATGTCCTGGCGATCACGCGCAGGTTTCCGGTGCGGGCCAGGCGGTCGATCAACTCGTCGGACAGGCCGTCCGAGAAATACTCCTGGTTGCGCGCCTCGCTCAGATCGACGAACGGCAGCACCGCGATCGATTTATCCGGCGCCTGCAGCGCGATCGGCGCGCCGGCGCCTCCGAGGCGCGCCTGCAAGGCTGCGAGCCAGGGGGTCCTGCTCAGCGCCATCAGCGCGATCGCCACCGCGAGCGACGCCGTGATTGCGGCGGTCGCGCTCCGGTTCCGCACGACGAACTTACCGATCCGGTAGGCCAGCCGAGCCGGGCGTGCTTCCACCGGCTCGCCGCTCAGGTAGCGCTGCAGGTCGTCCGCGAACGCGGTGGCGCTGGGGTAGCGATCCTCGGGATCCTTCTCGAGCGCCTTCAGCACGATCGCGTCCAGGTCGCCGCGCAGGCGCCTGATCAGCTGCTCCTGGGAGGCCGCGCGCGTCGCCGCCGCCGGCGCCTGCACCTGCGTGCTGGGTTTGTGAACCTGTGCGTCCCTGATGGCAAGCTCGAGGGGCAGCTGTGCGGCATCGGTTTTGATCCGGTACGGACGGCTTCCGACCAGCAGCTCGTACAGCACGACCCCCAGCGCATAGATATCGCTGGCCGCGCTGATCGCCTCGTTTCTGAGCTGCTCGGGGCTGGCGTAGTCCGGGGTCAGCACGCGCCCGTAGACCCGCGTGAGGTCGGTCCGATCCACATCCTCGCCAACAGCCAGCAGCTTGGCCACGCCGAAGTCGAGCAGGCGCACCTGCCCGGATTCGGTCACCAGGAGGTTCGAGGGCTTCAGATCGCGGTGAACGACCTGGCAGGCGTGCGCGTATTGCACGGCATCGAGCACCTGCAGGAAGAGCTTCAAGCGCTCCCGCACGCTGTAGCAGTGCGCATCGCACCACGCCGTCAGGGGCCGCCCCTCCACGAATTCCAGCGCCAGGTAAGGCAGACCGTCGGCCGCGACGCCGGCGTCGTACAGCCGCGCGATATTCGGGTGCTCGAGCTGGGCCAGGATGTCGCGCTCCCGCTCAAAGCGCTCGGCCAGGTCCCGCCGCAGCCGCGAAAGCAATGGAAGCTTCAGCGCGACCTCGCGCCGGAAAGCGCCGTCGGCGCGCTGCGCCAGCCACACGACCGCCATGCCGCCGGCGCCGAGCTCGCGCACCAGCTGATACGGGCCGATCCGCTGGCCAGGCTGCAGGCCCGACGTCAGCACCGTGGGCGCGCCGGGCGCGCCGCCACTGCCTGGATCCGTCTTGAACAAAGCGGAGGTGGACGTCGCGTCGTCATCGAACAGCAATGCCTGGCGCAGCGCCGGCAAGAGCGTTTGATGCTCCGGCGGCAGACTCTCAAGCCACTGCCGGCGGGCCTCCGTGTCAAGCGGAAGCGCCTGGTCCAGCAGCCGGCTGAGCAGCCCGATCTGGTCCGCTGTGAGTGCCATCCTGACGAGTCCGCGACTCAAGTCCCTAGGCCTCAGGCGCAAGGCGATGCCAGAAACCGACATCCGACCCTGTCAGTTTGACGTCATGTGGCCGGGGTTGGCAACGGCTGTCCGCACCGCTCCGGGATCATCGGACATCGAGGCCTCGAGGGGATCGGCCTGCCTGGCTGCGCCTCAGTGCGGTCGCTTTGTCGGCTCGTCCGATCGCCAGCGCGAGAACAACGTCGCCGTGCGTGCGGCGACCTGGTCGACATACGCATGGACCGCGGGGGCCCAATCGTTCTGGTTCTGAGCGCTCAGCTCGATCGCGGCTGCGATCAAGGTCACGGTTGTGGCCGTCGAAAATGGATGGCGCTCCAGGAACCGGCCGAACCTGACGGTCGGCCGATCCGAGTCCGCCTCGACCCGATCGCCGTTCAGGTAACGCTTCACGTCGCTGGAGAATGCGACTGCGCTGGAATAGCGGTCCTTGGGGTGCTTGGCAAGGGCTTTGAGCACGATGGCGTCCAGATCGCCACGCAGTCGGCGCACCAGCTTTTCCCGCGTTGTGGCGCGCGTCGCGGCGGCCGTGGCCTGCACTTGCGTGCTGGGCTTGCGAATCTGTGCAACCTTGATCGCCTGCTCCAGCGGCACCGGCGAAGACTCGGACTTTATCCGGTACGGACGCTCACCGACCAGCAATTCGTACAGCACGACGCCAAGCGCGTAAATGTCGCTGGCTGCGCTGATCACAGTGCCCTGCAACTGCTCCGGACTCGCGTAGTCGGGCGTCAGCATGCGTCCGTACACCTGCGTCAGATCCGTGCGAACCACGTCCTGTCCGTCGGCCAGCATCTTGCCCACGCCGAAGTCGAGCAGTCGAACCTGCCCCCACGACGTGACCAGCAGATTGGACGGCTTCAGATCCCGATGGACGACCTGGCGGCCGTGCGCGTAGTGAACCGCGTCGAGCACCTGCAGGAATAACTCGAGGCGCTCACGCAAGCCCAGCTGGTGCGCGTCGCACCATGACGTCAATGGCTTGCCTTCCACGTATTCCAATGCGAGGTACGGCAGGCCGTCGGCCGACACCCCGGCCTCGTACATTCGCGCGATATTCGGGTGTTCGAGCTTGGCCAGAATGTCGCACTCCCGTGCGAAGCGTCCGGCCAGGTCCCGCCGCAGGCGCGACATCAGCGGCAGTTTCAAGGCGACTTCGCGCCCGGATGTTTCACCGGCTCGCTGTGCCAACCACACCACGGCCATTCCGCCTGCGCCCAGTTCGCGCACCAGCTGGTAGGGCCCTATCCGCTGGCCGGCTCGCAGTCCCAGAGCCATCATGCTCAGGTCGCCGGCGCCTTCGCTGGTCGGCAGCGTGACGCTTGCGCCGGCGCCGGCCGACAGCAGCGCCTGCCGCAACGCCGGTTCCAGCGCCTGATATTCAGGGGACAGAGCCCTCAGCCAGCGTTCGCGGCCGTCCTTATCGAGAGGCAATGCCTGGTCCAGCAGCTGGCTCAGCAGCGCGACCTGGTCTCCCGTAAGTACCATTTGACGATTCCCGCGACTGAACCCTTGCGCCTCACGCGCAAGGCCTACCGAGAGCGCGATTGCGACGGTAACAATTTGACCCCATGTACCCGGCGCTGGCAACAAAAGCCGGTACGGGGGAGTGCCTAATCAGGTTCTGGAGAGCGCCTGAAGCTTTTCCGCGACGTGTCGCGTAAACACGTATTCGGCCGGACGCTGGCTGCTGAGCGCAATGTCCGGTGCCATCGGTCCCTCGGTGCGCACGCCCCGCAGCGCAAGCTTGACCAGCTTCCACGGCCGGCTGATCGCATCGGTAACTGCGGTCGCTTCGAATCCCGAGTGCACCATGCAGTCGGCGCATTTTTCGTAATTGCCGACTCCGAAGCGATCCCACGCGGTCGTGTCCATCAGCTCCTTGAACGTCGCGGCGTAACCCTCGCCCAGCAGGTAGCAGGGCCGTTGCCAGCCGAAGATCGTGCGGGTGGGGTTGCCCCAGGGCGTGCAGCGATACGTCTGGTTGCCGGCCAGGAAATCGAGGAACAGGCTCGATTGGAAAAACGGCCAGGATTTCGCGCCGCGCCCGTCGCGCGCGCGCCGGAAGATGCTGCGAAACAGCTCCTTGGTCGCCGTGCGGTTCAGGAAATGCTTCTGGTCGGGCGCACGCTCGTAGGCATAGCCCGGCGAGACCGTTATGCCGTCCACGCCCAGCACTTTGACATCGTCGAAAAACCGGGCGACCCGCTCCGGGTCGGCATCGTTGAACAGCGTGCAGTTGATGTTGACCCTGAAGCCGCGCTGCTTGGCCGCCCGAATCGCGGACACAGCGCGATCGTAGACGCCCTTCTGGCAGACCGACTTGTCATGCATCTGGCGATCGCCGTCCAGGTGGATCGACCAGTTGAAATAGCGGCTCGGCCGGTACTGGTCGATCGTTTTTTCCAGCAGCAGCGCGTTGGTGCAGACGGTGACGAACTTGCGGCGCGCGATCGCGCCCCGCACGATCTCGGGCAGGTCCTTGTGCAGCAAGGGCTCGCCGCCGGCCAGCACCACCACCGGTGCTCCGCACTCGTCGATCGCGCCCAGCGCGTCGGCGACCGGCATGCGCTGGTTCAGGATCGGTTCCGGGTAATCGATCTTGCCGCAGCCGGCGCAGGCGAGGTTGCAGCGGAACAGCGGCTCCAGCATCAACACCAGCGGATAGCGCTTGCGGCCCGCCAGGTGCTGGCGCATCACGTAGGCCCCGACCGTCAGCGCCTCGTAAATCGAAATGGACAAGTTCGAACTCCCTCCGAAAAGCCGGCCCGCAGGCGCGGACTACTCGACCGCCGCCTCGAGCAGCTGAACCGGCAGGCGGAACTGGATACGCTCCTCGATGCCGGGCAAGGTGGAGATCTGGATCGGTCCGAAGCGCTTCAAGGCCGCGACCACGTCGTCCACCAGCACGTCCGGCGCCGAAGCGCCCGCGGTCAGTCCGACCGCGCGCTTGCCCTCCAGCCACTCCGGACACACCTCGCTGCCGTCGGCCACCAGGTAGCTTGGAACGCCGGACTCCTGGCCGATTTCGCGCAGCCGGTTCGAGTTGGAGCTGTTGCGGGCTCCCACCACGATGATCACCTCCACCAACTTGGCGAGCTCGCGAACAGCCGTCTGACGGTTCTGAGTAGCGTAACAGATGTCTCGCGTCTCGGGCCCGACCAGGTTGGAGAAGCGCTGATGGAGCACGCCGATCACCGCCTTGGTGTCGTCCACGCTCAGCGTGGTCTGTGTGATGTAGGCGACCGGAGCATCGGCTGGTATGTCGAGCTCCTGCACGTCCTGGATGCTCTGGATCAGACGTACCGGCGCGGTCAGCTGCCCCATCGTACCTTCCACTTCGGGGTGTCCCGCATGACCGATCAGAATGACGGTGCGTCCCTGATCGACGTAGCGCTGTCCCTGCATATGAACCTTCGACACCAGCGGGCAGGTCGCATCGAGCACCGACAGGCCGCGACGCTCGGCGTCCTGCTCGACCTGGCGTGCAACCCCATGTGCGCTGAAGATCGTGACCGCACCGGTCGGAACCTCCGACAGGTCCTCCACGAAGCGCGCGCCTTTTTCTCTCAGACTGTCGACGACGTGCCGGTTGTGAACGATCTCGTGCCGCACGTAGACCGGCGCCCCGTATTTTTCGAGCGCCCGTTCGACGATCTCGATCGCACGCACGACACCGGCGCAGTAACCGCGTGGCTGAGCCAGGATCACTTTCATTTGATGAACCTCAGCTTCGAAAAGCCGCTTCTCCTGCTGACCTCGTCGGCTTCGGAACCGAAAAGCGGGAGGATCGGCCTCGAGGGTGGTCTGCGACCGTTTCGCAGTATTGTAGGGGAGGCTCCCCGGGAGCCACCCCGTCAATTCCCTACTTGGCCCGGTGCAATTGGGAATAACGCAACACTCCGGTACATTTGAAACGATGGCCCGCTGCACCCGACTGGGGAGCGCCGCCGACCTGATGGCCCAGCTGCAGCAGCAAACCGCATCGTCCGAACTGCCACTAGCGGTCCGGATCCCGCCCAACGGCACCGCGTCCTGGATCGGGCTGGGTGTCGGCCTGACCTCGCTTGCCATCCTGGCGCTGCTCGGATCGTTTGCTCCGGGGTCGTATTCGATTCCGATGTCCCGCCCGTGGTACTGGTCGGTGCTGGCAGTTTGCGCGCTCACTGCGATCGGCTGCGGACTGCGGCTGCTGACGCGATTGCCGATCATCGAAGCAACCGAGCTGGGGATCGCGACCTGGTTTCAAGGGCCGTATCGCAGCCCTTTTTTCGTGCCGTGGAGTCGTGTGCGCGCGGTCGTGCTCACGCGCGTCAGCGGCGCCGATTCGCGGGGTCTTGCAGGCGTGCGCGATGCGGTAGGCATCGAATTGATCCAGGACGAGCAGTTCCGCCTGCCCGAGCGCACGGCAAAAGCCGAGGTGCCGGTCGATGGCGCCGCGCGGGCCGACCTGGTGTGGTCGAGCCGCTCCATCGGCGGAGACTTGCGCCGGTGGGCCGATCTGCTGCGGCAGATGAGGTCGGCCTACACCGAGCCAACCGAATAACAGCACCCGAGGACCGCGGACCACCCGAAAGAAAGCGGGGCGGCCTGGCCGCCCCGCACATCGTCAGCGCAAAGGTGACGTTACTTAGGCGAGAACGGATGCTTGACCGATCCCTTCTTCGCGGTAACTTCGGCCGCAGTCGGCGTACCCGCCACCGCGCGCTCGATGGCCTCCTTGGTGGCGCGATAGTTGTAGTCGAAGATCTTGTTGTCGTCGGCGGCATCCCAGTGGATGAACACGCCTACCAGCACGAACAGATTGTCGGCCTCGTCGGCGGGAATCACGCCCGCCTGCACGCTGTCGGCCACAGCGCGTGCAACCGCGGCCTGGGCCGGTCCGAACATCTGGACGGCCTGCTTGGCGCCCTTGATCGTGACCTTGTTGAACAGCACCGTGTTGGGCTTGCACTGAAGGTTCGGTGCGATCAGCGCCAACAGCGCGGTGAAACCGTCTTTGTTGTTGGTCAGCGTGTTGGCGAACGCCGTTTCCGCCGCGCTGCCGCGCGGTCCCATCAGCAAATCAATGTGCGCGACTTCATTGCCGTCGCCGACCAGCGACTCGCCGACGCGCACGTTGGTGATTTTTGCCATTCGACTGTGCTCCTTTTCGTCCGTGATTGCAGTGTCCCGGAAATACCGAGTGTTCTTGGCGCCTTCTCCGCGCGCTTCGGCGACGGGCCCCGCCCCGTGCCCGGAGGACTTTACACCGCCCGCGTCAGTTTGGCAGCAAACACGGTTGCTACAGTGAGGTCGGCGCTGGTGCCGGGATTCAATCCCGCGCTGCGCAGTTCGTGATCCCACGACAGCAGGCGCGCCTTGAAGTCGTCCAAGTCGGAATATGAAGCCAGTTGCGAGTGAAGCTCGCGTGCCCGCTCGGATACCGTCTGCGCGGTAGCGGTTCCGAACTTCCTCTCGATCAGTGAATCACGCCAGGTCGACAGATATACAAGATACAACCACGTGGCCGCCCACGACTCGTTTTCGAATCGTGCCAAGGCGTCGTGCCACTGCGAAAGCCCCAGGTCGAACACGTCGCCGTAGCCCCGCGCATACTGGCGCGCGATGCTGTCGCGATCCTGCGCCTCGCGCATCGCCTCCAGCAGCGTCACCTGCGGCTCCGCGCTCAGGTCGTGCCGCACACTGGTGCCCATCCCGCCCGGACGAGCCAGCCGGATCGCCTCGTAAACCAGCGCTGCATCCCGCCGGTCCAGCCCGGCCAGTTGCCGTGCCAGCGAGGTGCGCAGGTCTCCTCCCGTCTCGGCGGCGCAGAACAGCGGGGCCGCCAGCAACACGATGCCCAGGTTGGTATTGCATTGCACAACCCGCTGGGTGCAGCGGATTGCGGCGAGCACGCGCTGCCCGACCGATGCGCCGCGCTGGCTCAGCGCACCCGCACAAGCGTGTGCGCTGCGAACGAAATCGTCCGCGTGCATTCCGTGCGCGGGGGTCCCGACCCGCACGTTGCCGGGCTTTAACGCGGCCACGTCCAGCTCGCAGGCAGCCAGGAAATGCCGCTGCCGGAGCGCGCCGTCCCGCCATCCCGAATTCATCGAGCCGAGCGTTACGAGGCGAACGACTGCATCAGCAGTTCGTCGTTCAGAGCGCCAGCCCGGAACGTGCGTCCCGACGCGAGATTCGTCACGATCGCAACCGCGGGCGCGAACAGCATCGGATCGATCTTGTAGAAGTCGAAGCCGTAATCCTTGAAGATCGCCCCAAACGGCTTGCCGTAATCGCGCGACCCCTGGCTGTGGAGCTGACCCGCGAGACCCTCGGCGGCCGCGTCCTCGCATCGAACGAACAGTTGAACGATGCCGCCGAACAGGATCGCATCGTTACTTCGCCCCATCGCAGTCAATGTATCCGGGCCAGGCGGGGCCAGCGGGGCGGTGGCCGCGCCGTCCACCACCGCGCCCAGGGGGAATCCCAGCGTGTGCGCTTTGTGCATTCCCACTTCCAGTACGCGCGCAATGATCTGCACCATACCCGCCAGGCTATTGGTGGGCGTCAAGACGATCGTCAACTGCTCCGGCCCGACTTGACAGTCGCGCACCACCTTCTCGACCACTTCCGCCGGCGGCTCGCGGTCGACCTCAAGAACCAGGTAGGTCGACGATGCCTGATCGCGATATCCCAACTCCTCGAACAGCGCTTCCTTGACGGCCAGCGCGCGCGCCGGTCCCGACCCGAGCGCATGAAACCGGGTCTTGCCGGTGCCGCTGGACAGTGACCACCCCGCGTACTGTGAGGCCAGGCAGGCGAGTACCGGATCGTTGGCGGTGACCGACAGCGTGATGGGCCATTGTCCCCTGCTGGCGGTCAACTGAACCTGCCCCAGACCGCCCATGCAGATTTCAGCGATGCGCCGTCCGGCCTCCAAGCCGCCGGGCGCCCTGATTCCGGCGTCGACCAGCGTTGCGCCAGTGTCGTGTCTGCGCACGTCCAGCCGCAGTTCACTGCGGCGTTCCAGCAGCGACGCGACCAAGGGAGCCGCGGTGCGATTGACGCTCGGGCGCGCGATGGTTGCATTCATTCTCGGTCTCCTCCGAATCCGGTTGTCCTGTGAGCCTGAGCTCGGTCTGGCGCCGGCGCCGGCTCAACTGCCGCAGTGCCGCCCGCGCATCAGTGCCGCCGGCGTGCACGGTACAGACCGGCACATCGATCGCAAGGTCGCTGCCGGGGCGCGGAATATCGCTGCACCAGGCTGGGAATCCAATGTTGGACGCAATGCGCAGCCGGGCGCGGGCGTAGACGATCCCATGGGCCCGCACCGGCCTTGCGGGGCTCGCGCGCGAGCCCCGGGGCAAGCGCCCGCGACAGGCGTTCAAGTGTGCATCGAACAGCCCGTCGGGCCAATCCGCGTCGTACAAGTCCATCGTCGCCGACGGGCGCGGGTTGATCTCGAGAACGGCCGGACGATCGTCGTCCAACAGAAAGTCGACGCTGTTGCAGCCGACCAGTCCGGTGTGCTCGATGAGCGCCTGCAGCGCATCGCGAAGAGTGCGGGACACCGCAGCCGGAACGCCGATTGGACCCACGGCTCCTGCGTAGGTGTATCGCCGATCGCCGACGCCTCGCGTCAGCTGGCGCGAAATGCCGATCACCTCGGCGCGCCGGCCATTGGCCAGAAACAGCAGCGACAGGTTCCGACCCGCCGCGCGGCGCTGGAAATATCCGTCCCGCGCGGCCGAATCGCAGTCCACCAACGAGGCGTCGACCACGTGAGAGCCCCCGGTCGCGCCGCGCCGCTTGAACAGCCAGCCGCGACGCCGCTCGGGCCGCGCCAACACGGTCGGCGGATGCGCAATGCCCAGCCGGTCCAGCAGGCCGAAGAATTCGGCCGGATCCTTCAGACGCGCGACCAGCTCGGGCGGATTGCCGAGCAGCTCGCGGCCTCGGGCCAGCAGCGCCAGCGTCTCGGTGTCGTCCTCGAAGCCGGCCCCGTAGACCAGTCCGAGGCATCGTGATGGTGGACACAGCCGGGCAGCCCGTAGCAGCAGGTCCTGCCGATCGAATCCCGCCCCCTCGCCGGCGCGCGGCTGCACCGCCTCGCTGTGCAGCGCAAAGCGGCCGGTGTCGGCGTCGTCGAACAGATCCAACGCGCACACCGGATGGCGCGCGCGCGCGGCAGACTGCACGAGCAAACGCGCCGAGTGCGCCACCACCAGAAAGCGGTCCGCTTCAGACATCGGATCGGTTCGCGCAGCGCCCGGTCAGACCGCTTCCAGTCGATCGGCCGCAGGCGCTAGTGTCCCGAGTCGGGGCTCAGTTCGCGAGCCAGTTCGAAGGCGTCGCGAAAATCCAGGAACACGGGGCGATCTGATGAACGCATTTTCTCGAACAGAGCCCGCTGCACCTTGAATTTGACGTTGCCAATGGCCAGGGCCCCGATGCCGAGCGCGCGGCCCGATCCGGCCACCAGCGGCTTGCCGCGGTCCATCGCGCCGACGCCTTCAATCCCCTCCGGCGGCACCGCGTTCACGTCGGCCGCCACCAGCAGCTCGCGCGCCGCGGCCAGCTCGTCGCGACTGAACAGCCGCACCCCCGCTTTGCCGCACGACAGCAACACGTGGCAGTCGCCGAGCATCGAGCGTTTCTGCTCCGAGTCGCTCGCAGAGCGGCCCCGGATCATCGCGCCAAAGCGGGCCTGGCACATCGCGGCCACGCTGCGCGCCCGCACCTCGCTGTTGTGCGAAACGATCGTCACCTGGGCGCCGGCGCCGGCGGCCAGCACCGCCGAGCAGACCCCGACCGGGCCGATGCCGTAGACGACGACATTCAGTCCCTGCAAGCCCGCGCGGTTGGAGGCCCTGAGCAGGCGCTCGACCTCGGCCACCATCGCGGCGGCCGTCGTGTAGGCACCGCTCGGATCGGCGAACACCGACGCCTCGAACGGCGGCACCATGGCCGCCTGAGCCGTCTCGAGCATCTCATGCGCCAGCTCGACCTCGCGGCCCCCGATGAAGATGCCGGTCCGTCTGACTCCGTTCGGGCCGCGCGAGAAGATCGCGTCCTGCGTCAGCGGGGCCACGTCATCAATGGTCACCTGCGTATACGGCATCACGGAATCGAACCCCGCGTCCAGCGCCATGTTCACGTCGAACGGACTGGCGTGGCGCGCGGGCGTCAGGAAATGCAGGATGTACCGATGTTCCATCAAAATCGACCTTGATTGCGCAAATGGGAATGGGCCCGAGCGGCCCGCTCAGGCCGCGACCGCCCGGCCCGCGATCGCATACACCGGATGCAATTGAGCGCCGCGGTTGCACCCGCGCGCGATCTCGATCGATTCGGCTTCGATGCCATCGCGCGCACCGGACAGGCGCTGCACCGCGGCTTCGGCCGCCGCCTGCCCGCCGAAGATCGCAAATCCAGTCGGACCCCAGGAGCTCTGGCCGTAGGCTGCGGCGCCCCAGTCGGCCAGCCGTTGTAGGCCACGCTCGACGCGCCGGCTCGCATAGCGCCCGCCCTGCGCCGGGGCAAAGTGATCACCGATCCTTTGCTGCAACTGGGTCAGCGCGGCACCGAATTCCTCGAGACGCGCTTCGGCCAGGGCCGGCAGCAGCTTCATCAACACCAGGCGCGCCAGCCGCTCGGCCTCGCGCTCTGGGAAGTGCGGCAGATCCCGGAACGCCGCAACTTCGCCTTCACCGTGCAGGCCGGTCAGCTGCCGATCGAACAGCAGCACCACGCGCCAGTCTTCCGGAAACGGCAGCCGACTGATAACCGGTGGGGCCGCATCGGCATCCCCGCGACCGCCGTCGACGACGAAGCCGCCCAGCTCGAACACGCCGGCACCGATCCCCGAGCGCGCGCCGCGCTGCAAACCTCGCGCCAGCTCCGGGACCGACACGATCTGTCCGGACAGCGCGCACAGCGCAACCGCGGCGGCCAGCGTGATCTGCGTTCCCGAACCCAGACCGGCATGCGACGGGATCGCCTCCTCGATCTCGACCCGTGCTGCAAGGTCGACGCCGTATCGCTGGTTCAGCGCACTCAATACATGCGAAACCCGCTCGGCTCCCGGACCGACGACCTCGGTTTCGGCCGCGTGCGACGCACGCAGCCGCACGGCCGGGCGGTCGATCGCCAGTCCGAGGCTGCCAAAGCGACGACCGAGTCCGCCATGCAGGTCGACGAAACCGAAGTGCAGCCGTGCCGGCGCCGTGACCCGGATATGAGCAGGGGTCGGCACTGCGTGACGGGATGCACCAGCCGGGCTTTGCATGGTTCTATCCGGGTCGGCCGCGTGGCAGCAAGCGCGGTCCCATGAAGGCCGCGGGGGAAGCTTCAGGGGCTCGCAGCCTACTCGAAGCCGATCCTCCCCGCGCGAAGGATACTACCCTGGATGTGCCTGCCAGGCTCAACGTCCTCGTGGCTACAATCGCCGCATGCTCGCGAGCCAAACCGGAAGTCAACAGCGCTCTGCCGCGGCCATAGTCTGCACTTGCCCGTTCTGCGGTCTGCTATGCGATGACGTGGGCGTCAGCGCGTCCGACGGTGGGACCGTCAGCGTCTCGGCGCGCGGCTGCGAATTGAGCCGGGCAGGCTTCGCGCGCCAGTCGGCTGCGGGGCAGGATTCCGCGCGCGTGGGCGGATCTGCCGCGACGTTCGAGCAGGCTGTCGAGGCTGCGGCCAAGATCCTGCGCGAGGCCGTGCAACCGCTGATCGGAGGACTCGCTACCGACGTAGCCGGCATGCGCGCCGCCGTCGAGCTGGCCGACCGTTGCGGCGCCGTGGTCGATCACGCAGGATCCACGGCCAAGTTCCGCAATCTGCTGGCGTTCCAGGATCGCGGCGCGATCACGACCACGCTGGCGGAAGTGCGCAATCGGGCCGACCTGCTGGTGGTCGTCGGAACCGACGTGATCAGCCGCTTTCCCCGCTTTTTCGAGCGGATCGCCGCGCCGGGAGGAACCCTGTTCGGCCTGAAGGACAAGGATCGCCGCTCGATCTTCCTCGGTGCGCGGCCGCCGCCGGACGCCCCGGGGCGCACCGATTGGATCGCATGCGGGCAGCCGGAGCTGCCCGATGTGCTCGGCGCGCTGGGCGCCTTGGTGGCCGGCGTCCGGCTGGATGCACAGCACGCCGGTTCGGTGCCGCTCGAGCGGTTGCGCGAGCTGTCGAACGCGATGCAGGCGGCCCGCTACGGCGTGCTCGTCTGGGCCGCAGCCGACCTGAATTTCCCGCACGCCGAACTGAGCGTGCAAGCGATCCAGCGCACGCTGGCGGCGCTGAGCCGCACAACGCGCTTTTCGGGAGTTCCGCTGGGCGGCAGCGAAGCCGACCTGACGGCCGACGCCGTGCTGCTGTGGCAGGTCGGCTGTCCGTTTCGGACCAGCTTCGCGACCGGCCGGCCCGAATACGATCCTTACCTGTTCGACGCGCGCCGGCTGCTGGCCCGTCGCGAGGCGGACGCGCTGACGTGGATCTCGACGCTGTCGGATCTGCCGCCGCCAGAGGATCTTGAAGCGCCGCTGATCCTTCTCGCGGGCCCGAATGCGGCCGCCGCCGACCGCGCCGACGTGTATTTTCCGGTCGCGACCCCCGGCCTCGACCACGCCGGCCACCTGGTAAGAACCGACAAGGTGCTGACGATGCGCCTGGTGGCGACGCGCCCGAGCGAGCGGGCCTCCTGCGCGCGCGTCTTGCGCGCCATCTGTCAGGAATTGCCCTGATGCTGATGCGGCTGGCCGGCGGCCGGATGATGGATCCGGCGCATGGAATCGACGGGCAAGTGCGCGACGTCTACGTGCGCGACGGACGCATCATCGACCCGCCGGCCGATGCGGCGGCCGCACAGACGCTCGACGTCTCTGGCCGCATCGTGATGGCGGGTGCGATCGACCTGCATACGCACATCGGCGGCGGCAAGGTGAACCTCGCGCGGCTGCTGCTGCCCGAGGACCACCGGCAGGCTTGCGATCCGCGAACCGCGCTGACCCGATCCAGCTGCGGCCACGCGACGCCCGGCACGCTGGCAACCGGCTATCGCTACGCCGAAATGGGATACACCGCCTGCTTCGAGCCGGCCATGCTGCCGATCAACGCGCGCCAGACGCACCTGGAGCTGGGCGACACTCCCATCGTCGACAAAGGGTGCTATGCGCTGCTGGGCAACGACGACTTCTTCCTGCGGATGCTGGCCGCGGGACAGCCGCAGTCACGGATCAACGACTACGTGGCCTGGGTGCTGGACTGCACGCATTCGATCGCGATCAAGGTGGTCAATCCGGGCGGAATCAGCGCGTTCAAGTTCAACCAGCGCAGCCTTGACGTCGATGAGGAGCACGCCTATTACCGCGTCACTCCGCGCCGGGTGCTGCACGCGCTCACACGGGCCGTGCACGAACTGGGCGTGCCGCACGGCCTGCACGTGCACGGCTGCAATCTGGGCGTGCCGGGCAACGTCGATACGACGCTGGCCACGATCGGGGCGGCCGAAGGCTTGCCGATCCACCTGACGCATGTCCAGTTTCACAGCTATGGCACCGAGGGCGATCGCAAGTTCTCCTCGGCGGCGGGCCGCATCGCCGAGGCGATCAACGCGAATCCGAACGTGAGCGCCGACGTCGGGCAGATCATGTTCGGCCAGACCGTGACCGCCTCCGGCGACAGCATGGCGCAGTTTCGCAACGCGGACGTCGGCTCACCGCGCAAATCGGTGATCATGGATATCGAGTGCGACGCCGGCTGCGGCGTCGTACCGTTCCGCTACCGCGACCAGAGCTTCGTCAATGCGCTGCAGTGGGCTATCGGGCTGGAAATCTTCCTGTCGGTGCGCGATCCCTGGCGGATCTTCCTGACGACCGACCATCCGAACGGCGCCCCATTCACCACCTACCCGCACCTGATCCGGCTCCTTGCGGACCGCGCGTTTCGCAACGAGATGTTCGAGAAGATCAATCCGGACGCGCGCGCCGCCTCGATCCTCGGCAGCCTGACGCGCGAGTACTCGCTGTACGAGATCGCGATCATGACGCGCGCGGGGCCTGCGCGCACTCTCGGCCTGGCCGACCGCGGACATCTGGGCGCCGGCGCCGCGGCCGACATCGTCGTGTACCGCGACGATCCCGACCGCGAGCGGATGTTCAGGACGCCCGAATACGTATTCAAGGACGGCCAGATGATCCTGCGCGACGGGCGCCTGGTAGCAGTCACCCGCGGCAGCGTGCACGCGGTCAAGCCGGAATACGACCGCTCGATCGAGGCCGAGGTGGCCGAATACTTCGAGCGCTACCAGACCACCTCGGCGGATGGTTTCCGGATCGATCGCGACGAACTGTGCGAGTGCGGTTCCGAGCTGATCGTGCACGCATGTCGCGAGGCCCGCAGGTGATCGTGAACGGCGTCTCGGTGGACGACACCTTCGCGGAGGCCTTCGCGATGCGCGGCACGCGCCTGATCATCACGGCTCAAACGCTGGGGTGGGCCCGGACGGCCGCCGTCTCAATGACGGGGTTCGCGACCTCGGTGATCGGATGCGGCCTCGAGGCCGGCATCGAGTGCGAGCTCGACGGCGCGCGGACGCCCGACGGACGGCCGGGCATTGCGGTGCTGCTGTTCGCAACCTCCAGCAGCGAGCTTGCCAAGCAGCTGGAGCGGCGCGTCGGTCAATGCGTCCTGACCTCGCCGACCAGCGCGGTGTTCTCCGGGATCGCCAGCGGCCGGCCGCTGCCGCTGGGCAAGACCTTGCGCTACTTCGGCGACGGTCACCAGATCTCGAAAGTGATCGGGGGGCGCCACTACTGGCGCGTTCCGGTGATGGACGGCGAGTTCATCGCCGAGGACACGGCGGCGATGAGCGACGCGATCGGGGGCGGCAACTTCCTGATCCTCGCGTCCGGCGCCTCGCAGGCACTGGCGGCCGCGGAAGCCGCGATCGAGGCGATGCGACGGGTGAGCGGCGCGATCATGCCGTTTCCGGGCGGCATCGCCCGTTCCGGCTCCAAGGTCGGCTCCAAGTACAAAGCGCTGATCGCATCGACCAATCACGCGTTCTGCCCAACGCTGCGCGCCAGCGTCGACTCCGAGCTGGGGCCGGATGTCGAATGCGTGCTGGAAATCGTGATCGACGGCCTGACCGAGGAGGCGGTGCGCCATTCGATGCAGGCCGGACTGCGGGCGGTGTGCGCTGTGGGCGCTGCCGGCGGAATCCTGCGGCTGAGCGCAGGCAATTACGGCGGCAAGCTCGGCAAGTTCCACTTCCCGCTGCGGGCGCTGCTGCCGTGACAGAATTGGTGTTGCGGCTGCGCGCGGCGCCAGCGTTCCGGCTGGATCTTTCGCTGCTGACGCCGGAGCGGCTGGCGGGGCAGACCGCCGACGCGGTCGCGCGGCTGCCGCTCGCCTACGGGCGCCGCAGCGTGCCGGTGGGCGAGTGGTTCGACGTGCGCGGCACGGCCGGTCCCCGGATCCTGATCGAGGGCGACGGCGTGCGCCTGGACCGGATCGGCGCCGGCATGCAGGACGGTCAGATACGCGTCGAGGGTGGCGCCGGCGCCTACCTCGGCATCGGGATGCGCGGCGGCCGCATCGACGTGAGCGGAAGCGTCGATGCGTACGCCGCGAGCGGGCTGGTGGGGGGCTTAATGCGGATCGGCGGAGATGCCGGCGATTACCTGGGCGCGGCGCTGCCCGGCGAGCACCGCGGAATGCGCGGCGGAGTCGTGATCGTCGGCGGCCGGGTGGGCGACCGCGCCGGCGATCACATGCGGCGCGGTTTGATCCTGGCCGAGGGCGCGTGCGGCGATTACTGCGGATCGCGGATGCAGGGCGGCACGATCGCCACGCTGGGCGCGTGCGGCGCGCGGCCGGGCTTCGCGATGCGGCGTGGCTCGCTCGTGTTTGCCGGGCCCCCGCCGTCGCCGGGGCCGACCTTCAACGACGCCGGGGAGCTCCCGCTCGGGTTCCTGGTGCTGCTGGCGCGCTCGTGGAAGGAACTGCCATCGCGGTTCGCGTCGTTGAGCCGGCCGTCGATCCGTGTCCGACGCTGGGTCGGGGACCTGGCGTTCGCAGGACAGGGTGAATTGATCCACTGGCCGGGTTAGCCGGCTACGAACTGACCCAGCAGCTCAAAGGTCCTGCCGGCATCAAGTGATTTCCCGGCCGGCCAGCCGGACCCGCTTCGAATTCAAACCGACCCGTTGACCTGCAGATCGAGGAATACATTCGATTCCGGCTCGAACACGATTCCCCAGAAGGCCGCGCCGCCATCGCAGATGATCACCGGCGTCGATTTCTCGTCGAAGTAACCAGAAACGCTCACCGGATAGAAGTTTCCATATATCAGCCGTTTCCCGTTGACAACAATGCCGACATATTGGCGGTGATATTCCACGTCGTCCGGGATGCCGGGCTTCCGACCGGCGCCATAGCGAACGTATTTGGGCAGCAGCAATTCGAGTTTTTGGATTTGTTCGGGTGACGGATTCCAAAACTGGGAAACATTCGCCGGCGCAGCGCGGGAGCATTGCCTCAGCAGCGATTGGCCGGCATCGACCGGCAATATGAAAAGGCCGCTGCCGGGCAGCTTGATCTGCGGGGACTGCGCGATCGAGGACCCTGCCGCTGCGACTGCGCAGGCGAGCAGGAGGCCGGATGACCGCAACATACCGTAAAGCTCCGTGAGCGGATCGGCGAGCCGATCCTACTTGGGCACCCCGGCGGAGGCGAACGTCAGCGTCTCGTCGATCACGGCCTCGTCCGCGGACGATCCGCTCGACGCCCCGACGACGCCTCGCATCTCGTACACGACACCGGGGATCGTTTCGCAGATCGTGAAGACGTACTGCTTGGTGGCCAAGCGGTCGAAGCGTTCGCGGTTCGGATCGGAATCGTACGGCGAGATGGTGATCTGCTGCGCCCGCATCGTGCGGCCGCCGAAACGGATGTCGACGTCCTTGATCTGCGCCGACTGGGCCAGCGCCGTGCGGATCCTTTGCCGGAAGTGATTCGGTTGCCCGCCGGTCAAGCGCGACATTTCGCGGATTTCCCGCTCCAGATAGAACAGCAGCACCGGATTGCCCTCGGCACGCTCGACCTCCGGGTACTTGATCTGGCGCTTTCCGGAGAAAAATCTGACCACGCCCTTCCTGCTGCCGTCCGGCCCGGTGGTGATGTCGATGTCGACCGTATCCGAAAAGCCCTTTTCCAGCGTTCCGCTCTTGTGGAATGCATAGTGCAGCCGGCTCGGCGGCTGCAGCTCCTTCAGGTGCGGCGACATGAACAGCAGCGTCTCGGCCCGCGAGATCTCGCTCGATTCCGCGCGCGCAGTGCCAGGCCCGAAAAGCAGCGCGAAGCTCAGCGCGGCGGCCGCAACCGGCGCGACGCGGCGCGCCGCGCGTTGACGGTCCTCGCACCGGGCCGCGCGGGCGCTTGGATGGCGATAAAGCGGCATCCCGAACCGCTTCTTCAGTTGCCCGACTGGATCAGGTTGCCCCGATCGTCCAGCAGCGGGACTCCATAGGACAGAAGGATCGAGTCGATTTCCTTCTTGTTGCGGGCGATAAGGCCCGCGATCCGATCACGCCACTCCTTTTCGCCGAAGCGTACGCCCATCGAGATCTCGTAGTCGAACTTGATGTCCGGGCTGGGCGGAAACGGCAGGACCTGCATTCCCGGCGGCTTGGCGTGCCTGACGAAGTAGCCGGCAATCGGTCCCCAGGCGAACGCGACATCGACATGGCCGGCCGCCAGTTCCTTGTCGATCAGCTCGCCGGGGTACGCCTCCGGGTCTCCGGACTGCGTGGCGAACGGCACCGCCTGCTCGATCAGGTTGTTCTTCAGAAGCCAGTCGGTCGGCGGCGAGCGCCCCACCAGCCCGAAACGCAGCTTTTTCAACTTCGCCGGGTCTATCTTCAACAGGTCATCGGGCGCATGGATATCGTCCAGCCCTTTGCCCTTCGGAATCACCATCGCCCAGGTCGAGCGGTAATAGGCGGGCGTGGTCAGCGTCAGTTCATATCCGACCGGAACTCCGATCACCAGATCGCACTTGAAGCGGTCCTGGTCTGCGTCGCGCGCTCTCAGCGTGTTCCGGATGAACCCCATGCGCTGAGGAAACCAGGTGTACTCCAGCTTCCAGCCGAGTTCCCGCGCCAGCAATTCGGCGATCCGGTTCTCGTAGCCCTCGCCGTTGCGGTTCGACAGCGGCATGTTGTTCGGATCGGCGCAAACGCGCAGCACGCCGTCACCGGCCGGCGGGGGAGTGTCGGCGGCGCGCGCGCCGGCCGCAAACGCGAGCGCCGCCGCAGCGGCCGCGATCCAGTTGCGCGGACGGATCGGCCCGGTCACTCGATTTCCTTCAAATGACCGGTCGGGATGGCTCCGTCCGAGCGCCCCTTCAGGAACGCGTACAGGTCGTCGAGGTTGTCGGCCAACGACTTGATCCCACCGAAGTTCGGCATGCCTTTGTCGATGCGGCCCTCGAGAACGCACTTGTTGAAGTCCTCCCGGGACAGCGTTTTCAGGTCGTCCACCAGCGAGGGGCCGACCAGACCCTCCTGGTTCGCGCCGTGGCAGCGCTCGCACGCCAGCGCGCGCCAGGTACGCCACCCCTTCATCGTGTTGGCATCGACGTGGTTGCCGTCAACCACGCGGTACAGCGGCTTGTCCCCGCCCCCGCCCGCTGCAGGGCTCGCGGCCGGTTGCGGCGCGGCGGCCGGTTGCGGCACGGCAGCCGGTTCCTGCTTGGCGGCGCCTGCGGCCGGCTGAGGCCCGGTCACGGGCGGAGCGTCGTCCGCCGCGGCGAGTCCGGCCGCCCCGGTCAGCGCGGCGCCGACGAGGGTCCACACCCAGCCGCGAAACAAAACACTCATTCGATCCCTTTCAACTTTCCTGGCTTGATGGCGCCATCCGAGCGCCCTTTCAGGTATGCATACAGGTTGTCGATGTTGTCGACCACGGTCTGCACAGCGCTGAAACCGGGCATCCCCTTTTCAACTCGCCCGTCCAACACGGCCGCCTTGAACTCGTCCTTCGTCATAACCTTCAATGACTGCACAAGCGATGGACCCACCAGCCCTTCCTGGTCCGGCCCATGGCAACGGTCGCACGCCATCGCTCGCCAAGTTTGCCAGCCCTTCAA